>Ga0105152_10000014_pt1 | contig 36769 bp, 46 predicted proteins | sample LakBais05cmmetaG_FD_81534 | JGI IMG/M metagenome (GOLD analysis project Ga0105152, IMG submission 81534) | Lake sediment microbial communities from Lake Baikal, Russia to study Microbial Dark Matter (Phase II) - Lake Baikal sediment 0-5 cm | ecosystem: Environmental > Aquatic > Freshwater >...
ATGTCAACCTCGAGGTTGAGCTGATCATCCCCGTGGCGCTCGAGCAGGGCTCCAAATTCGCCATCCGCGAAGGCGGTCTGACCGTCGGCGCTGGCGTTATCACCAAGATCATTGCATAGGCAAACAGGATATATTATGGCAAAACAAAAGATCCGAATCAGATTAAAAGCATACGACCATCGCATTCTCGATCAATCTGCGAAACGCATCGTTGAGACAGCCGAACGCTCCGGAGCGCATGTGGTTGGCCCCGTACCACTGCCCACCAAACTCGAGCGTTTTACCGTACGACGATCAGCGTTTATTGATAAAGACTCTCATGAACACTTTGAGATGCGCACGCATAACCGTTTGATTGATGTGCTGGATCCCGATTCCAAAACGATCGACATGTTGATGCGTCTCAACTTGCCGGCCGGTGTGGATATCGAGATCAAGATATAAGCAACAGTCATTGGATTAGTGTGTAGCACATTAACTAGGTAAACATGATTATTGACTGGGATTAATCCTTGTCAATACTGAAAAAATAACATATAATGAAAAGGTTACGGTCAATTCGCCCGTAATCAGGCAACACAAGAACGGTATATTGCGTAGACACTAAAATATCAAAAGTCGCGCAAGTACCGGGTGACTGTGTTGCGACGGAGATGATGCAACCAAGCCCAGGTTGACAGTCTCGTCAATATCTTGAAGAAGGAGAAACAACTGATGCTAAAAGGGCTGATTGGAAAGAAAATCGGCATGACCCAGATTTTCACTGAGGACGGAGCAGCTGTTCCGATGACCCTCATTGAAGCTGGGCCATGTTACGTTACCCAGATCATCACGTCAGAAAATGATGGTTACTCCGCCGTACAGCTTGGTTTCGGTGAATCCAAACCCAAGCACTTGACGGGCGGTGAACTGGGTCACCTGAAACGCAACAGCCTCCCCCCATTAAAATATTTGCGCGAGTTCCGTGCCAAGGATCATGGTCTGAAGGAAGGCGACCAGATTACCGTCTCAGAATTTGAGATGGGCGAACTGGTGGATGTGATCGGGACCAGCAAAGGCAAGGGGTTTCAGGGTGCTGTGAAACGTTACCATTTCAAGGGCGGACCCAAGACGCACGGTCAGTCTGACCGCCTGCGTGCTCCTGGCTCGCGTGGCTCAACGACCACTCCCGGGCGTGTCTACAAGGGTTCGCGCGGACCCGGACATATGGGTAATGATCGTATAACCGCGCAACATCTTAAAGTCGTATTGCTTGATAAAGAACGCAACCTGATCGGTGTGCGTGGAGCCATTCCGGGTCCGCGTGGTGGGTTGGTCTTGGTCAAGGGCGCTAGAAAGGTGTAATCAGGTTATCCTGATTATTGGAGCGATTAGAAGATGAAAGTAAATGTTGTGAACATGCAGGGGCAAAAAGTCCAGACGGTTGATTTGCCGGCAGAGATCTTCGAAGCCGAAGTCAACGTGGATTTGATGCACCAGGCTTACACCCGCCAGATGGCAAATGCCCGGCTGGGTACCTCCGATACCAAAACCCGTAGTGACGTCTCGGGTGGCGGACACAAACCATGGCGCCAGAAAGGCACCGGTCGCGCCCGTCAGGGCTCGACCCGCGCACCGCAATGGAAAGGTGGCGGAAAGGTACACACACCCCATCCACGCAGTTATGCTCAGGCGATGCCTAAAAAGATGCGCCGCGCTGCGTTGCGCTCAGCTCTCTCTGTCAAAGCGGCTGAATCAGGGCTTGTGATTCTCGATCAACTCGTTCTGGATGAGGCCAAGAGCAAGACCATGGTGAACTTTCTGTCCGCCCTGGTTGGCGATGCCAGTGTTTTGATCCTGATCCCCGAGAAGAATCCCACCAGTGAGGTTGTCGTTCGCTCGACCCGCAATATCCCGGACACAAAAACGCTGAATGCCCGTTACCTGAACATCCGTGACCTGCTCAGTTTTGACAAGGTCATCATGCCACTCGGTGCGCTGGATGTCATCAAAGGGTATCTGGGATAGGCAGGAGGAAAGATGACTACACCGTATGAAATTCTCCGCCATCCGGTTGTGACTGAAAAGTCGAACTTCCAGGTTGGTAAGTTACACCAGTATGCATTCATCGTCGATGGAAAATCGACAAAAACCATGGTCAAGGACGCTGTTGAAACGGTTTTTAAAGTAAAAGTGCTGAAAGTCAACATCATCAATGCCCCGGCGAAACGTGCGCGTAAATCGCGCAGCCGCAGGCTGCTGGTGCGCAACAGCGCGTACAAGAAAGCCATTGTCACCCTGTCGCCCGAAGACCGGATCCAATTCTTTGAGGGTGTTGAATAATGGCCGTTAAAGTATATAAACCAACTACCCCCGGCCTGCGCGGCATGACCGGTTATACGTTTGAAGAGATCACCAAGTCGGAACCCGAACGCTCGTTGATCAGGTCTCCCCATAAACATGCCGGTCGTAACTTCTTGGGTCGCATCACCGTGCGCCACCGCGGCGGTGGTAATCGTCGTTTGATCCGGGTTGTGGATTACAAACGTAATAAGCTGGATATCAACGCACGTGTGGCGGCGATCGAATATGATCCAAACCGCACCTCACGTCTGGCATTGTTGTTCTACATTGATGGCGAAAAGCGTTATATGCTGGCACCAGTTGGCTTGAAGGTTGGCGATACGGTTGTCTCGGGCCCCAAGGCTGAGATTCGAATCGGTAATGCCTTGCCGCTCTCCAGCATCCCGGTCGGTACGACCATTCATAACATCGAGTTGCAACCCGGCAAGGGTGGTCAGCTCGTCCGCAGTGCGGGCGGTTCAGCCCAGTTGCTGGCGAAAGAGGGTGAATACGCCCAGGTGCGCATGCCTTCTGGTGAGGTTCGTTTAATCCTTCAGGTGTGTTATGCCACCGTTGGACAGATCGGCAACACAGAACATTCCAATATCAAATTGGGAAAAGCTGGCCGGAAACGCCACATGGGCATTCGCCCGACCGTGCGCGGTACCGCCATGTCTCCGCGCGACCATCCGCATGGTGGTGGCGAGGGACGCCAGCCAACCGGTATGCCGAGCCCAAAAAGCCCGTGGGGCAAACCAACCCGCGGCTATCGCACCCGCCGGAACAAGCAATCAGACAAATACATCGTTCGTCGGCGTAGCAAGAGCGGGCGCTAGCCAACGGGTCTCGCAATCGTATTTGTGAGCAAAAAGTAGATAAAGGACAGCAAACAAATGTCACGATCACTTAAAAAAGGTCCATTCTGTGACCCCAAACTGTTGGCCAAGATCGAAGCCATGAACGCCCAGAGTGACAAAAAGGTCATTCGCACCTGGAGCCGCGACAGCACGATCTTCCCTCAGATGGTCGGTCATACCATCGCAGTACACGACGGGCATCGCCACGTTCCGATCTACATTACCGAGAACATGGTCGGTCATCGTCTGGGCGAGTTTGCACCAACCCGCCACTTCCGCGGTCACATGTCTGAGAAGGCAACAACGGTGTAAGGAGCCGAAGTTATGGCAACAGATATTCATGCAACAATGCGTTATGTCAGTGCCTCGGCGCAAAAAGTGCGTCTGGTGTGTGACATGGTTCGAAATCGCCCGGCAAATGAGGCATTGAACGTGCTGCGCTTTACACCCAAAAGTTCGGCGCGCATCGTTCATAAGCTGTTAAAATCAGCGGTCTCCAACGCGGAAGAGAATTTCGGTGTCAGTCGGGACAACTTATTCGTGTATAAAATATTTGCGGATGAAGCTCCCACACGCAAGTGGCGACGCTTTGGTGCACGCGGGCGTTTCAAACCGCTACTGCGGCGCAACTCGCATATCACAGTAATCCTTCGGGAACGGGAGTAAAGTCATGGGTCGCAAAGTACATCCAATTGGTTTCCGTCTCGGTATCAATAAACCCTGGCTAGGACGTTGGTATGCTGAGGGCAAGGAATACCGCGAAGATCTGAAACAAGATATGGAAATTCGCAAACTGGTCCACAGTGAAGCCCAGAACGCAGGCGTCTCGAAAGTGGAAGTCGAACGTTTTCCAGGCAAGGTGAAAGTGGTGGTCCACACTGCCAAACCCGGCATCCTGATCGGACGCAAGGGCGAGAGCGTTAAAAAAATGCGCCAAAGCCTCGAAGCGTTGACTGCCAAGAAGATCGACCTCGAGATCAAGGAGATCAAATCTCCCGATATTGATGCATATCTTGTGGCTACCAATATTGCCGGTCAGATCGAACGCCGTGTTGCATACCGGCGCGCAATAAAACGTGCGTTGCAGCAGGCCATGCGGCAGGGCGCCCAGGGTATCAAGATCCAAGTGGCCGGCAGGTTGAGCGGCGCCGAAATGGCGCGCAGCGTCTGGTTGCGTGAAGGACGTGTGCCACTGCAAACCTTGCGTGCCGATATTGACTTTGCACGCGCCGAAGCCCTGACCACTTATGGCCGCATCGGTGTCAAGGTGTGGGTCTATAAAGGGGATTCAATGCCCCATTTGGAAGAACCTGTAGAAGCCACTGAAGGCGTCTACGTTAGCGAGTGAATTCACGCCGCAATCTAACCGGCGTATATAAGAGGTAATGACAATGTTGAAGCCGAACCGAGTCAAATGGCGAAAACAGATGCGCGGCAGGATGCGAGGAAAAGCGCTGCGCGGTGCGGAATTGATTAACGGTGAATGGGGCCTGCAGGCGTTGGAACCTGGTTGGGTCACAGCCCGTCAGATCGAAGCTGCGCGGCGGACGATTGTCCACGAAATGAAGCGGCGCGGAAAAGTCTGGATTCGAATATTCCCAGACAAACCCTACACCCAGAAACCTCCCGAAACCCGCATGGGCAAGGGTAAGGGAAATGTGGAGTATTACGTTGCGGTTGTCAAACCTGGCAGGATCATGTTTGAAGTTGGTGGTCTGCCTGAGGATATTGCGCTAGAAGCGTTGCGACAGGCAACTCATAAATTCTCAATCCGCACCCGCGTTATCGCGCGTCAGGAAGTTACAGGAGAGCGGGCATGAAGAAAGAAGACTTGCGCCTCCTTTCAGTTGAGGAGTTGCATAATAAATTAACGGATGCAAGGAATGAGCTGATGAACCTGCGCTTCCAGATGGTTGCCGGTCAGCTGACTGATCATACCCGGTTGAAATTCACCCGTCGTCAGATCGCCCGTTATGAGACCATCCTGAGAGAAAAACATGTGGCAGCCCCGGAAGGTGAATCATGAACAAACGACGTCGAATGGTTGGTGTCGTCACCAGCAATAAAATGACAAAATCAGTTGCGGTGAAGATAGCACACTCATACCGGCATCCTTTATACAAGAAAGTCATCCACACCAGCCGGGTAATCCTCGCGCATGATGAAATTGGATGCGAGGTAGGAGACCGGGTACAGTTGGTTGAGAGCCGCCCGATATCTAAGCGCATCAGCTGGGTGATCGAAAAGATCTTGAAAAAGGAAGAGAAGACCGTTACGGTGGATGCGAGCGTAGAAATTGAGCCCGCTACGGCTGTAGCCCCTGAAGAGGAGCAACCCATCCCCGCTGTGGTTGGTGAAGATGAACAATCCACGACTGCTGGGGAAGAGGCAGGAGAGCCAGCATGATCCAACAAGAGACTCGTCTAAAGGTTGCCGACAATACAGGAGCACGCGAACTACTGGTCATTCATGTATTAGGCGGTTCAACCCGACATTTTGGGCGGGTGGGCGATATTGTGGTAGCCACAGTCAAAGCTGCCGCCCCCCAAGGGTCGGTCAAGAAGAGTGAGATTGTAAAAGCGGTCATCGTACGTACTGCCAAGGAATGGCGGCGTGAAGATGGTTCTTCCATCCGTTTTGATGATAATGCTGCTGTGATATTGGATGCCGACGGACAAAACCCCAAGGGGACGCGTATTTTTGGACCTGTGGCGCGGGAACTACGCGAGAAGGGCTTCATGAAAATCGTGTCTCTGGCTCCGGAAGTCATCTGATAGCGGTGGATGAGGAGATTATCGATGGATTTGAAAATTAAAAAAGGCGACACGGTTGAGATCATCAGCGGCAAGCTGGAAGAAAAAGGCAAGCGCGGCGAAGTGATCAAAGTCATGCCGTCAGATCAGGGTGTCGTGGTTTCTGGCCTCAATATGCATACCAAACATCAGCGTCAGGTTCAGACCCAGGGGCGGACCGTGGCACCGGGCAAAGTGAAGTTTGAAGCACCCATTCACATTTCCAATGTGATGTTGGTCTGTCCGAAGTGCTCCAAACCGACCCGAGTTGGCACTGAACGCATCGACAATAAAGCCGTGCGAATTTGTAAAAAATGCAAGGCTCAGATCGACGATTAGTCGATTGGGAGTAAAAGTAATGAATCGAATGAAAGAGCGTTACCAAAAGGATATCGTTCCGGTGATGATGAAGGAATTCTCACTGAACAATATCATGCAGGTTCCCCGCATTGCCAAGGTGACTGTTAATATAGGCATGGGCGAAGCGCGAGAAAACCCCAAAGCACTGGATGCTGCTGTCGGCGATATCACCCAGATCACCGGGCAAAAGCCGATCGTCACCAAGGCCAAAAAAGCCATCGCCAACTTTAAACTGCGTGAAGGCATGTTGAATGGTATCAAGGTGACCCTGCGTGGTGAAAAGATGTGGTCGTTCCTTGACCGCTTGATGAATATTGTCCTGCCGCGTGTGCGTGACTTTCGCGGAGTTTCGCCCAACTCGTTTGACGGGCGTGGCAATTATTCCCTGGGTTTGAGAGAACAACTCATCTTCCCCGAGATCGAGTACGACAAAATTGACAAAATTCGTGGGCTCGAACTTACTGTTGTGACAACCGCCCCCAATGATGAACAGGCGCGCCGGTTACTGCAACTGTTAGGTATGCCGTTTAGGAAGGACTGATATGGCAAAGACTTGTATGCACTATCGTGAAATCCGACGAAAGTACCCCACCCGGGTGCGCAATCGTTGCGAACGCTGCGGCCGCCCGCGCGGCTTTATCCGCCGCTTTGGTCTTTGCCGGATCTGTTTCCGTGAACTGGCTTTGGAAGGCAAAATTCCAGGCATTGTGAAATCATCCTGGTAACCACACGGAGGACTTGAAATGAGTGTTACTGATCCAATTGCAGATATGTTGACCCGCATTCGAAATGCGGCCATGATGGGCCATCCTGTGGTAGCCATGCCAAATTCGAAACTCAAGGTTGAAATTGCCCGCATCCTGAAAGAGGAAGGCTATCTTGAGGGTTTCGATGCAGCGGATGGTGAAAAACCTGGCCAGAGTGTTTTACGCTTGAAAATCAAGTACCTGGGGGAGCGCCGCGATAGAAAACCGGTGATTACCGGGCTTGAACGAATCAGCCGGCCTGGGCGTCGGGTCTATACCCGCAAACAGGATATTCCGTGGGTTCTTTCGGGTATTGGTATCGCCATCCTTTCTACCCCAAAGGGCGTCATGACTGGTCAGCGCGCACGCCAGTTGAATGTTGGCGGCGAACTGATTTGCAAGGTCTGGTAGGAGGATAAGAGCGTGTCACGTATAGGCAGATTACCGATTACAGTCCCGCAGGGTGTCCAGGTGGACATCCAGGGCGCACATGTCCAGGTAAAAGGACCCAAGGGTAGCTTGGAAAACACCTTCTCACCCGAGATTACCATTGGCATGGAAAACGGGCAAATCATTGTCACACGCCCGAATGATGAAGCCCGCATCCGGGCTCTCCACGGGACCACCCGTGCCGTGTTGAACAACATGGTATCCGGTGTCTCCACCGGTTTCAAACGGGTTCTGGAGATCGATGGTGTTGGTTATCGTCCGGACATGGATGGCAATAAACTGGTTTTATATGTGGGTTACTCCCATCCGGTGGTAATCGAACCCCCCGAAGGCATCACCTTCGAGGTGGACGCCAAGGCTCGTCAGATCACCATCCTGGGTTACAACAAGGAAGCTATCGGCCAGCTTGCAGCGAATATCAGGAAAGTACGACCGCCTGAGCCTTACAAGGGCAAAGGGATCCACTACCTCGGAGAAAGGATTCGCCGAAAAGCCGGTAAAGCTGGTAAAGCGAAATAATCAGGTGAGTAGTTATGGCTAATAAGAGTCGAAATGATGCGCGCCTCCACCGACACCAGCGTGTCAGGAAGAGTATTTATGGAACACCCGCGCGACCACGTTTGAATGTTTTCAAGAGCAGTGCAGAAATATATGCACAGGTGATTGATGATGAAGCTGGCAAGACGATCATCTCCGCGTCAACCATCGATGTTGAGTTAAAGAAATCGCTCAAGGGCTTGAAGAAATCAGAGCAGGCTCGAAAAGTCGGAACATTGCTGGCAGACCGCGCTAAACAAAAAGGCATCAAGGAAGTTGTTTTTGACCGTGGTGGCTTTCGCTATATGGGGCGGGTCAAAGCCCTGGCGGACAGCGCACGTGAAGGCGGGCTCGTCTTCTAATAGATCGTGATGCATGAATTGAGGACTAAACCATGGAAATGAGTGAATTAAAAAGCATCGAACAGCAATATGACGATCACGTCATTGAAATTGCGCGCGTTGCCAAGGTTGTAAAAGGCGGCCGGCGGTTCCAGTTCCGCGTCTCTATCGTCTCTGGCGATAACCACGGGAAGGTCGGTCTGGGTGTCGGAAAAGCCAATGCTGTACCGGATGCGATGCGCAAGGCGACAGAACGTGCCCATAAGGATATGCATCAGGTTGTCCTGACCGGAACGACCATCCCACATGAAGTGCTGGGCAAAACCGGCGGTGCGCGTGTGATCTTGAGACCTGCATCACCCGGTACAGGCGTCATTGCGGGCGGTGGCGTGCGCGCTGTGCTCGAAGCGGCCGGGGTTCATGATATCCTGACCAAGTCGCTTGGCAGTGCCAATGTATTGAATGTTGTCCAGGCTACCTTTGATGCTCTCTCGCAGTTAAAGTCGCCGGAACAGGAAGCTGCACGGCGTGGTAAGAATGTCAAGGACTTGCTCCCGTTCTGGGAACGGAGGAAGAATGCCTGAGAAGAAAACAGTAACAGAGAAAACAAAAAAGACAGCGGTTGAAAAACCAGCTGTTAAAAAGACAGTCACCAAGTCGACCACTGTGGCTGCCAAACCAACCACAACAGTTACAGTGAAAGCCAAACCAACACCCGCAAAGAAAGCGGATGTAAAGGTCAAGGCAGTAAAACCAGCCGCGCCAATTGCAGCGAAAGCGAAAGCCGCACCGGCACCGAAATCAGAAGTGAAAGTGGCGGCAGTTAAACCACCAGTCGTTGTGGAAGATAAAAAACCGGTGGTGGAGACAGCTAAAATTCCTGAAAAGGCTGATATTAAAAAGCCGGCAAAAGGTAAGCTGCTCAATATCACTTTATTGAAAAGCGGTATTGGGTATTCCAAACGACATAAGGCTACATTAAAAGCGCTCGGATTCCGCCATCTGCACCAAACCATCCAGCAGGTTGATTCACCCTCGCTGCGTGGAATGCTGGCAAAAGTGGACCATCTGGTGCGCATTGAAGAACAGGTAACAAAATGAAGTTAAACGACCTCGTCCCAAATGAAGGCTCAAAAAAGCCGAGAAAACGCGTCGGGCGCGGCATCTCCGCCGGCCAGGGTAAGACAGCCGGTCGTGGTACCAAAGGTCAGGGTTCACGCGCCGGTAAGCCGGTACGCCTGTATCTACAGGGAGGTAACCTGCCTTTATTCCGCCGCCTGCCGTTCATGCGCGGCAAGGGTTTCACCCCGCTGGGCAGGGTGGACTACGCCGAAATCAATCTGGCACAACTATCAAAGCTGCCTGCAGGATCCGAGGTTTCTCCTGAAACCCTGGCAAAAGCCGGGTTCATCCACAAGGCGACCCAACCGGTCGTGGTGCTGGGAAGTGGGGATGTGACCGTACCGCTCAAGGTGCGCGTCCAGCGTGTCAGTAAAAGCGCCAAAGCCAAAATAGAAAAGGCTGGCGGTAGTGTGGAAATCATCTAACAGAGGAGATCACCAATGAAGCGTTCTGCGTGGCGCTATCTGTGGAAATCGATCGACATCCGTCGACAGCTTCTCTTTACCCTGCTGTTTCTGGTCATCTATCGCCTGGCAGCCAATATACCTGTTCCGGGGATCAACCATGCTGCTCTTACGTCACTGGGGGCCTCCTCCGGCGCTGCAGGACAGCTTTTTGGGTTGCTGGATCTACTCTCCGGCGGTACTGTATCCAATTTCTCCATCCTCGCGATGGGCGTGTATCCCTACATTACTGCCCAGATCATCATCCAGTTGCTGGTGCCAATCATCCCGGCACTCGAACGTCGTCTCAAGGAAGATCCGCGTTATGGACGCATCTGGATGGAAAAATGGACCATCATCCTGACCATTCCGATGGCAGCTCTGTCGGCGATCGGTCAGATCAATATCTTCAACTCAATGGGTTCAACACCCATATTGAACAACTATGGATGGAGTGGAGCCAACCTGTTGCCGACCGTGGCAACCATCGTTACGATGATGGGCGGTACGATGTTCGGTGTCTGGTTGGGCCAGCTTATCTCGGAGTATGGTATCCGCAATCAGGGTTTGTCCTTGATCATCTTTGCCGGTATCGTTGCCCGCATCCCGGCTAATTTTGGCAGTCTGCTGGTGGATGAACAAAATCGCTGGCTGGTTCTCGTTATCCTTGCCATACTGGCGTTGATCATCTTTGCCATTGTTTTTGTGCAACAGGGACGTCGCAATATCCCGGTGATCTTCCCCGGACGGCGCGTTGGCAATCGTATGTCCATGCCGGTGAAAAGCAGTCTGCCCTTGATGGTCAACATGGCGGGCATGATCCCATTGATCTTTGCCCAATCCCTGTTGACCTTTCCGGCACTGGTTGCCAACTTCTTTATTAACAATAAAACCGAGTGGATTGCCAATCTTGCCAAAAGCGTCCAGGATGTATTCGGCGCTCAATCGCCGTGGTATGGTTTGTTGTATTTTCTTTTCGTTGTTGGTTTCACCTTCTTCTATACAGATGTATTATTCGCCCAACAAAACTATGGCGATAATCTGAAGAAATCCGGCGCTCAGATTCCCGGTGTCATCCGCGGAGCACCAACCCAAAAGTATCTTACCAAAGTGCAGCGCCGCATAACGTTCCCGGGCGCCTTGTTCCTGGGTATCGTAGCTGTTCTACCTTACATTTTTGGTTCTATCCTTCCGCTCAGCGCGCGTTCGGCCGGCTTGTTCCTGGTCTCATCCGCCGGCTTGCTGATCGTGGTCGGTGTGGTCCGTGACACCTTTACCATTGTCGAGACAGAGCTCAAAATGCATGGCTACGATGAAAAATTGGTGAAAAGTTAGTCATGCGTATTTACATCGTACTGCTTGGGCCACCCGGAGCCGGTAAAGGCACACAAGCCCAGATCCTGGCTGAAAAGCTCAAGCTGGTGCATGTCTCGTCAGGAGACCTGTTCCGGGAGAACCTTAAAAATAAGACTGAACTTGGCCGACAGGCACAGTTTTATGTCGACCGCGGAGAACTTGTGCCGGATGACATCACCATCGGCATGGTGCGTGACAGGCTATTAAAAGAGGATTGCTCCAATGGTGCCATCCTGGATGGCTTTCCACGCACACCTGCCCAGGCTGAAGCTCTGACGATGTTGCTGGTTGAACTGGGTGGCAGGGTAGTTTCCGTGCCGTTCATTTACGTGCCAGACGAGGTATTAATCGAGCGACTGACAGGTCGCTGGACTTGTCGGGCACAAGGTCATATCTATCATCAAAAGAACAATCCACCCAAGGTCGCGGGCATCTGCGACCTGGATGGTTCTGAACTTTACCAACGCGAAGATGACAAACGCGAAACCGTCATGCGCCGCATCCAGGTATATCAGGATCAAACCGCTCCCCTGATCGAATACTATCGCCAGCAGGGTTTGCTGATCGAGGTCGATGGAACGATTGGGATCGAGAATGTGACTGACCATCTGATGAAAGCCATTCAAGGGGCGCACTAACGTGTCGTGGGATCGGGTCATCAATATCAAATCTCCGGCCGAGATCGAGATCATGCGTGAGGCTGGGCGGATCAATCATGCAGCCCTTGAGGCTGCCCGTACTGTTATCCGCCCGGGTGTCACGACTGCCGATCTGAATGCGGTCGCCGAGGAAGTATTGATAAAACATGGTGCTTACTCACCGTTCAAGAATTACCCCGGTCCCTACCCGTATCCTGCCAGTATCTGCACGAGCATCAATGAAGAGCTGGTGCACGGCATACCCGGGAAACGCAAACTTGAGGAAGGCGATATCATCACCATGGATTGCGGGACGGTCTTCGAAGGCTTTGTGGCCGATTCGGCGATCACAGTAGGTGTCGGAGAGATCTCAGTCGCAGCTCGAAAATTGATCGATGTATCCGAAGGAGCTCTCGAGACAGGTATCACAAAGATGGTGGCAAGCTTGCATGTCGGTGATATCTCGTCTGCCATACAGGAATATGTAGAAGGCCTAGGATACCATGTCACAAGAGTATACACCGGGCATGGCGTTGGACGGCAGATGCATGAAGGTCCCCAGGTGCCTAATTATGGCGAAGCAGGCAAGGGACTGGAACTGAAGGTAGGGATGACGATCGCGCTGGAGCCCATGGTGCTGATCGGCACACCAGATACGCGTGTTTTGCGTGACGGATGGACGGTCATCTCAGCCGATCGGTCATTAACCGCTCATTTTGAACACTCTGTAGCGGTGACAGCTGAAGGACCAATGGTGCTCACCCTTCCGTGATTTCATCTGGACGGAACAGGTGACTGTGGTTATAATTATCGGTTTGCCATACAGAATGGATTTTGTCTGGTAACACTAGGAGAGAAGTTGAATGAAAGTATCACCATCAATAAAGAAGCGCTGCGCGAAGTGCAAGATTGTTAAACGTGGCGGCAGATTGTATGTCATCTGTGAGAATCCAAAACACAAGCAGCGACAAGGATAAAGGTTTATGGCTAGAATTGAAGGCGTTGATCTCCCTCGCAATAAGCGTATCGAAGTTGGTTTAACCTACATCTTCGGTATCGGCCCAACCCGCGCAAAAAGAATCCTGACCGATACCAAGGTCAATCCAGACATTCGGGTAAAGGATCTTTCTGAAGCAGACCAGGCAGCATTGCGAGAGTACATCACAAAAAATTACAAGGTTGAAGGTGACCTGCGCCGCTCGGTGCAGATGAACATCAAACGCTTGATCGAAATCGGCTGTTATCGTGGCATGCGCCACCGCCGCAATCTACCCGTCCATGGTCAGCGTACAAAAACCAACTCGCGCACCCGCAAAGGACCCAAAAAGACGGTCGCCGGTCGCGGTCGCCGTCGAGGCGTAGCGAAGAAATAGACCTGCCAATCGGGCTCAGATACACCCGGCCCGCCGGCAGAGAATAACAGATATCAGGTTTGTGAGGTTTTATGGCTCAAAGTGTACGATCGACACGTCGAGGAGCATCCGCCCGAAAGGTCAAGCGGAGCTTGTCAGCTGCCCAGGTGCATGTTTATGCTTCCTTCAATAATACGATAATCACCATCACCGATCAGGAAGGCAATGCCGTCTGTTGGGGCAGTTCCGGGTCGGCAGGTTTCAAGGGCTCACGCAAGAGCACGCCCTTCGCTGCCCGGTTGGCCGCAGAGCAGGCTATTAAAGCTGCCCAGGCGATGGGCGTTCAGGAAGTTGACCTGATTGTAAAAGGTCCTGGTCCCGGGCGTGAATCTGCCATCCGCGCCGTTCAGGCGTTAGGTATGAAGGTACGCTCGATTTCAGACATCACACCGGTGCCGCATAACGGCTGCCGCCCGCCCAAAAAGCGGCGTGTCTAGGTAAAGAAAAGGATAGTTTTATGGCGAAGTACATAGGCCCAGCATGTAGATTATGCCGCCGCGAAGGCGAAAAGCTTTTTCTGAAAGGCGAACGTTGTTTTACAGCCAAGTGCGCTTTTGATCGGCGTGGATTTGCCCCCGGTCAGCACGGCCGTTCGCGTATTGGACGCAGCGACCGCGTTTCAGATTATGGTCGTCAGTTGCGCGCCAAACAGAAAGCCCGCCGCGTTTATGGCATCTTTGAGCGTCAGTTCCGGCGCTATTATGGAAATGCGCTCCGTCATCGCGGTCTGACAGGTTTGAACTTGCTGCAAACGCTGGAGATGCGTCTTGACAACGTTGTTTTCCGAATGGGTTATGCCGTCAATCGTGCAGAAGCACGCTTGTTGGTCACCCACGGACATTTCATGGTGAATGACCGTCGCACAGACATCCCTTCCCTGGTTCTAAAACCGGGTGATAAATTGTCAGTGCGCGTGGGTTCACGCGACTCGGTGTTTTTCATGCAATTACCCGATTTCGCAGAGAAGAGAACCATCCCGGTTTGGATGGAACGCGATATCAAGACCCTTTCGGGTCGTGTATTGCGGTCACCTGAGCGTGCCGAGATCGATGGCAATCTCAATGAACAGCTTATCGTTGAGTATTACTCTCGGTAGCTCCATCAGGTCAGTACGCGGTATTACAAGGTGTGCTGGCAAGGAGTTAAAACGTGACGGTATTAGGTAACATGGTTACACCGAAGGTTGAACGGGTTGCAGAAGCCCGCAACTACGGCAAGTTCATCATCGGCCCGCTCGAGCGCGGTTATGGAGTTACTTTGGGTAATTCCCTTCGCCGTGTTCTGCTCTCCTCTCTTGAGGGGGCTTCGGTTACATCCATTCGTATTTCGGATGTGACCCACGAGTTTTCTGAGATCCCGGGTGTACGGGAAGATGTCATCCAGCTCATGCTTCAGATCAAGCAATTGCGCATGATGCTGCATTCAGTTGACACTGCCCATCTGCACCTCGATGTACGCGGTGAAGGTATTGTTACCGCGGCAGATATCATCACCCCGCCCGAAGTGGAAATTGTCAACCCCGATCTGGAACTTTTCACCGTTGACGCACGCAAGATCAAACTTGAGATCGATCTGACGGTCGAGAAGGGGCGTGGTTATTCGCCTGCTTCTGAACGCAGCGGCAACCTGCCAATCGGTGAACTGCCGGTGGATGCGGTCTTCGGCCCGATCAAGCGTGTGAATTGGACGGTCGGTTCCGCTCGTGTGGGGCAGAGTACCAATTACGACCGATTGGAACTTGAAATTTGGACCGATGGCACGATCAGTCCCGAAAAAAGTCTGGGACTGGCGTCGATGACTCTCATCGACCATCTGCGTTTCGTCGCCGGAATCAGCGAGGAAGCTCTGCCGATCGGTATTGAAAAAGAAGCTGCCAGCAGTCATTTGACCAGTGAAGCCGCCGAAACTCCGATTGAAAACTTGGACCTGTCGGTCAGGGTATTCAACTCGCTCAAACGGACTGGCATTACTACAGTGGGTGATGTGTTGGAGCTACTCGATAAAGGTAATGAAGCAGTCATGTCGATTCGCAATTTCGGCGAGAAAAGCCTGGATGAGCTCGTCCAAAAAATGCGCGAAAAAGGCTACCTGCATGAAGAAAAAGATGTGGAGTGAACTGGAATGCGTCATCAAGTAGCTGGTTTTAAATTAGGAAGACAAAAAGATCAACGTGAGGCTTTGCGCCGCACCCTGATCAAGCAATTATTCGAGCACGAGAAGATCCACACGACCCGCCCCAAGGCACTTGCCATACGCGGTGAAGCCGAAAAATTGATCACCCTGGCACGCAACAGCGCCAAGGCGACTGATATTGAGAAAGTCAATGCCCGTCGTCAGGCTGCCGCCATTTTAGGGGGCGGCAATGCTGAAACCGTCAAAAAGCTTTTTGACGATATTGCACCCCGTTACGAAAGCCGCAACGGCGGTTACACCCGCATCCTCAAGCTGGGACACCGTCAGGGTGATGCGGCTGAGATGGTTCAGATAGAACTGATCGAGGAATAGTCCATCCGGTTTAGGACCGGATTGGAATGGCACATTACAAAATTATCTTAAGCTATGATGGAACCCATTTCGTCGGGTTCCAGCGACAGGCACAGGCACGCACGGTGCAGTTGGAGTTCGAAAGGGCGCTCGCTCAGCTTGGATGGCAGGGGAAAACCATCCTGGCAGCCGGGCGCACAGACACCGGTGTGCATGCCTCCGGACAGGTGATCGCTTTTGAAATGGACTGGCTCCATCCCACTCAGGCCATGTTGAAAGCCCTGAATGCCAGGCTTCCGGAGGATATGGCGGTGGTAAGTGTCAACACTGCGCCGGCGGATTTTCACCCCCGTTATTCGGCGGTGAGTCGGCGTTATCGCTACCGGCTTTTCTGTTCGCCTGAGCGCGATCCGTTGCGGGAGCGGTATGCCTGGCGCATCTGGCCCGAACCGCAGTTTCTAAAACTCGTAGAAGCTGCGAAAAAAATAACGGGTGTACGGAATTTCTCCGCATTTGGCGCTCCAACTCGACCTGGTGGACACACCATCCGCGAGGTTTTAAGCGCAAATTGGCATAGCAGCAAAGAAGGATTGACCTTTGAAATAACCGCAAACGCCTTCCTGTACCATATGGTCAGACGTGTCACGAACATTCATGTCAGGATCGGTCAGGGGCTGATATCCATGGAGGATTACCAGCAGGCGCTTGATAGCGAAAAGAAATTATCGCCAGGTCTGGCAGCCCCCCAGGGGTTGACGCTGGTCGAAGTGATCTACCTGCCAGGCAGTGATACTCTGGCGATTAATTGAAAAATATGGAGAAAGTAACTGTGGACAAGACTTACGTCCCTAAAGGTGATATTGAAAAGAAATGGGTTCTGATTGATGCGTCTGACATCACGGTCGGGCGCCTGGCGACCCAGATCTCAGCCATTCTGCTTGGCAAGAATAAACCCACTTATACACCGGGTGTCGAAACGGGTGATTATGTGGTGGTGATCAATGCACGTCATATCAAAGCCACCGAAAAAAGACTCGAGTCTGAAATGTATTATCACCATTCGAATTACCCGGGTGGACTGAAATCCATCAATCTCAGGCACCTGCTGGATAAAAATCCTGAAAAAGTGATCAAATCTGCTGTCTGGGGCATGCTCCCGCATAATAAATGGGGACGTAAATTGCTGGGTAATTTGAAAGTATACGGCGAAGCGGAGCATCCACACCAGATGCAAAAACCGCAACCGGTGAAGTAAAGGAGAGTTGGGTAACATGTCAGGACAATACATTGAAGGTATCGGCCGCCGCAAGGAAAGCATCGCGCGTGTACGTGTGAGCAGTGGTACCGGTCTGTTTTTGATCAATAACAAGGAATTGGAAGCGTATTTCGGTCGTACGGGTGATATGGAAACCATCCTTTCGCCCCTCAAAGCCATCGGTCAGGAACGCACAGGATACGATGTGACCGTACTTGTCAAGGGTGGCGGAGTAACCGGTCAGACTGATTCGGTCAAGCTGGGTCTGGCGCGTGCTCTTTCCAAAATGAACGAGGACTTCAATATCGCTTTACGCAAGGAGAACCTTCTGACCCGCGATCCACGTATCAAGGAACGCAAGAAACCAGGTTTAAAGCGCGCCCGAAAGGCACCCACCTACACAAAACGCTAGATTTTTTATTGGCGATTTAACGATCCTGCCCTTTTCATCGCGCATCGATTGCATGTTGAAAGGGCAGGCTTGATTTAAGAGAAATGAAGGTAATTTATGACTGGCATAACCTTGCTTGGACTGGGACCTGGAAACCCCAAATACCTGACCCGCGAAGCCTGGCAGTGGCTGGAAAGCATATCAGAGATATACCTTCGCACAAGTCAACATCCGGCGGTCGCAGGAATTCCACCCACAGTTAAAAGTGTCACCTTCGATACCTTGTTTGAGAGTGGGGATGACGTTGCCATAATCCGGCAACAGATTGCTACCACGATCTTGGAACTGGGCAAACGACCTGAGGGTGTTACCTATGCCGTCCCCGGCCATCCTTGCATGGATATCAGTATTTGCGAGGAAATAAATAAAAGAGCAACCGATCAGGGTATTCCAGTTCGCGTGATTGAAGGACTAAGTATTGTTGAACCAATCGCCAGAGCTGTGGGAGTAAATCCCTACTCGCGCTTGGTTTTGATCGATGCCCATTTACTGGCAAGGCGGTATGTTCCGAATTTCCCACCCAATCTGCCTGTGCTCATCTCGCAGATCGACTCAAAACAGGTGGCGGCCGAGGTGAAGATGGTACTCGCTGGCGTGTATCCCGATGATCATCCCGTCATCCTGGTTCATGCTATCACGACTGATGAGGAGCTTGTCGAACATCTGAAGCTGTTTGAGATCGACCACAACCTACATTTGAGTGCACTTTCTTCATTGTATATACAGCCGATGGATGAAAATTACGCATTTGAATCGTTCCAGGAGGTTGTTGCCAGATTGCGAGCACCGGATGGTTGTCCATGGGACCGCGAGCAGACGCATCTCAGCTTAAGACAGCATTTGCTGGAAGAGTGCTACGAGACACTGGAAGCCATCGATTCCGGGAATACGGATGAATTGCGTGAGGAGCTGGGTGACCTGTTGCTCCAGATAGTGCTGAATGCCCAGATAGCCAGCGAAGGCGGAAAATTTAATATGGCTGACGTAACTAATGGGATCAGCACCAAGATCATCAGCCGTCACCCACATGTATTCGGGGACGTCAAGATAGAAGGCGTTGGTGGGGTGTTGAAGAATTGGGAAAAACTCAAGGAGCAGGAACGTCAGGATAATGGCGGCACAAAAAAGGGGTTAATGGATGGAGCGCCTGCCAGCCTGCCGGCACTGGCATACGCGCATGAGATCCAGGATCGTGCAGCCCGGGTGGGCTTCGACTGGCCTGAGATTGACGGTGTTATCGCCAAGGTGCATGAAGAACTTGAGGAAGTCTTATCTGCTAAAGATCCGCTTGAACAGGAAAAAGAGATCGGTGACCTGGCTTTTGCGGTGGTTAACCTGGCACGCTGGTTGAAGGTTGATCCCGAAAGTGCTCTGCGAGAAAGTAACCGTCGCTTCAAACACCGTTTTGCTCATATAGAAGATACCGCCCGCCGGCGCAAGGTTGATCTTAGCAGCCTGGGCTTTAAAGAGATGGACAGATTATGGGAAGAAGCCAAAGATAATGAGTAAAAAATACCGGGCGAATGCCCGGTTTTGATTTATGAGGGGGTCAATTATTCGCGCAACTTCGGAGAATCAAACCACAAGCCGGTGATGAGATGATCCCCGCCGGGTTGAAACACCAATCGTATGGTCACACCCTCTTCATTTTCGAATTTGGTACTGTACACGACGATAACAGCCTCATTGCCCACGGCTGCCACAGATACCACTTCGCGTGACAGATACTTCCCCAGTCTGCCGGATATCAATTCCTGCAGGGATGTAAAGCTCTCCTGTGTGGTAACTTCACGCATTTTATCGTCATAATCTTTGATGAACGTCTGATAGTCATTGGCATTTAACGCTTCCAGTTCATTGTCTGCCATTGGCTCTGAGTACGCCAGAACCGTATCACGTTCCGCGCCCTCAATAGCCGTTGGGCTTGCAGTACAGCCGCCCAGTATGATCGCAACGATCAGCAGGCTGATTAAAACAAATTTTGTGCGCATCTCAGTTCTCCTGCAGAAAATGTTCTTCAAACGTCTGCCAGTTCAATTTGGATAGATTATAAACCACCAGATCTGCCTGCTTGAGCGCATCGGGAGGGTTTGAGGTGGTGACTGCCAGACAGCGCATTCCACCGTTTCGGGCAGCACTGACCCCATTGGGAGTGTCTTCGATCACCAGACACTCTGAGGGGGTGGATCCCAGTTGGCGGGCGGCTTCCTGAAAGACCCACGGATCCGGTTTGGTTGGCCCATCGGCGCAGGATACCAGTGAAGAAAAATACCCGCGGATGCTGGTGGCGGTTACGATCAGATCGATGTTTTCCAAGGGTCCGGAGGATGCCACCGCTTGATGATATCCACGCTCACTGAACTGTGCCAGCCAATCCGCAACACCTGGTAGTAGAAGGATTTGGTCTTTGATATGGTCGCGGAACCAGGCTTCTTTATATTCGCTGATGGCTTCGATCAATTCCGATGAAACCGAATTGGATAAAACACCGCGCACGGTGCTGGCATCGTTCATGCCGTAGTGACGCAGAAAATATTCCCGATTAAAGTCGTAACCGAATTGCTTGAATGCCACCACCCAGGATTGGTAGTGGGCTTCGCTGGTCTCGACCAGCACACCGTCCATATCCCACAGAATTGCAGAAATCATGGCTTTAATTAAAAAAGTGACGAGAATTCGGATGAGGGGGGCACCCGAATCCCCGTCACTGTCATGATAGCATAAAAATTATTAATATGCAAGCATTGGAGTGATTTATTTAAGAAATATTAATGAAACTATACCGGGTTAAATAGTTCTATTTGCGTTTGATGATAATTGTATGTTCATTGCAGACTCGCATGGGGTGATGGACCAGGCGCTGGTTTTCACGCTCATATTCATAGCTGCCATCGGAGAGTTCAACCTTGATCCCATTTGCATATTGAAAGGAAGGGATAAAGAGTTCGGTGTCACCGCCTTTTGCATGGCCAAGGTATTCAAAACGCATCCGGCCGCTTCGATAATCAAAACTGAGAAGTGTTGGCGTACCGGCAGTAAAACGAGGGTAGGGTCGCAGGAATGCCGCGAGCGCGCGGCCACCGGAATAAAGCGACGCCGGATCTTTACGCTGGTCAGGGCTGAAGATCGAGAAATCCTCGTCGTTCCACAGGTCGCCGCGTAAATTGGAATTATCGGCGGTGTAATTCCAGAGAGTCGAATCCAGCAGGTTGGCTTCGACTGCCCGGTAGGAGCGGTCGAGAGCCATGGTCTGGAATCTATAGTCACCGGTTTGATAAGCTCGTTTTGCATGCATGTCAAATGGGATGCCAAATTCTCCCAGCAGGGTGGGGATATCACCCATTGATTGCGACGCTGATTTTATTTCGGAAAGTTGATGTGCAAAAACGCGGTCGACATTCTGTTTACCGATCACCAGTTTGCGGGTGATCATATCGATCGTTAGCGCATTCAGATATCTTTTTGACAGGAGGGTTAAAATATCATACCAGTGAGCAGCGTTCACCAGCGGTTTTAGTTGAACGAGTTTATTAACGCGTGGGCTGCGGTCAGGTTCATCTTCGATAAAGATTACGGCTTGTGGGTCAACCGCACGGATCGTTCGTATGAAACCGTCTACGAAGGGAGCCATGTAATCGCGCGCAAAGTCCACTGTCTTCCCATCATGTATTACAAAGTGGTCGCCTTTTAGAACCACTGGTTTTCCCGTCCTGTCTATATCCCATACACCCTCCGCCCGCCAGATGCAGTTCCTACCGATGCGCCAGGCACGAATGCCGGTCGGATTCACCCGCCGTTTGCCTTTCCGATATAAACCGGTCAGGCCCAGCTTCCAGTAATCCACATCCTGTGGAATGCCCTCACCCATTGCCATCGCCTGCAGAACTGTCGGGCTTTCAAAAAGTGTCAGAACGCCGGCATCCCTGACCAGATCCTTACAGCCAATCCAGCCGTGGGAAGGTTCGTTCAGAGTATCGTAACCGATCACTTGCGGCATGCCCCTCAATCGCATGGCAACCTGTCGGATGGCATTGAAATAATGTTCCTGAAGGTAATCCTGAATGGATTTACCATCGACCTTCAAGTTTGGAGCAAAATCCCTGCCACCGAAGAACAGGGTGAACATGCTGGCGGCAGCCAATTTGGAATTATTGGTCGGCCATAGCATGCGCGGGTAGGGATCGCCATGCATGCAGTGTACGAAAGCAGCGCCGCTGGCATGCAGGTTGTGCAGGTCAAAACCAGCCAGTTCCAGGGTCCAGCCGGGCGCGCCGTCACCCCCTGTGAAGCGGCTCCAGACATCCTCGTGAGGGTCGATGAAAAGGTTGAAACCATACTCCCCGGCTTTCTTTGCCACCCGGGTCAGATAATCGAGATACTGTTCATCGTATTGACCCGGTCCGGCATGTTCGATGGCTTCCCAGGTGATCAGAAAGCGCAGGAAGTTGAATCCCCAGGATTTCAATCGCTTGAAATGCTCGTCAGCCTCCTGCAGCGGGAATGGCCGACCGACAAAGGAAACGGCTTTATGATCGAAAAAACCCTCCCGGTTGAATGTCGCGCCGTTGGGTTGAGCCGGCACTTTACTGCTGCCCCCGAGGTTAACACCGCGCAACATGACGGTTCTGCCGCTTTGATCGACAAACCTGTCTCCGGATATGGTCAGATTATTCATTTATTTTCCCTCTATGGATTGGATTTTTGGATGGAACGCCGATCCTGCGTGGGTAACGGTCGGGGGTGGCGGCGATCTTATCCACCACAATCAGGTAACGCTCATCGGCAACACCTGGCAGGATCACCGGAATGAGCTGCCGCATTTGCCCGCCCAGCAGTTGGATGGCATGCTCGGCGCTATGTACCTCGGATAGAGCATCCTCGCCCTTCTGTGCCAGTGCCCTGCCGCCAATGCGCACGAGCGGTAACAGGTATTCCATCAGGACCGGCAGGCGGGCGACTGCCCGGGCAACCGCCCAGTCGTACTGTTGCCGGTGACGGTCTTCATGCCCCAATTCCTCGGCCCTTCCACAGATCACATCGGCACCATCGAGCCGGAGGTGCCTGACGATATGCCGGCAGAAATCAGCCTTCTTGGCCACCGATTCCACCAGGGTCAGGCTGCATTGTGGCAGAAGGATCTTGAGTGGAATTCCAGGAAAACCGGCACCCGTCCCGATATCGATCAGGCGTGTGGGCGGAGCTTCTCGAATTGCCAGCAGGCAGGTGAACGAGTCGAGGAAATGCTTGATGCGGATCGAATCTCGTTCCCGGACTGCGGTCAAATTGAATCGTTTGTTCCATTCCAGCAGTTCTGATTCATAAATTTGCAACGCTGCAATTTGATTGTTGGATAGTTGAATGCCAAGCAATCCCTTGACAGCCCGAACAAGCTTTTCCATCAGAGTTATTATACCTGAGCCACTTTACACAACTGTAACTTCCACATCCAGGTTTTGTGCTATTATCCAATGGATTATTCCGAGGATATTACTATGGAGGTCAGTGGAATGCCGATTCAAGACATCGCAAAGAAGCTTCGTTCCAACATTCAGAAAGTGATTGTGGGAAAGGATGATGTCATCGATCTTACCTTGACGGCAGTCTTGTGTGAGGGGCACATCCTGTTGGAAGACGTGCCGGGCATTGGCAAGACTACCCTGGCGCGCGCACTGGCAGCCTCGTTGGGCTGCACCTTCCGACGTCTGCAGTTTACACCTGACCTGCTTCCATCAGATGTGACCGGTTTAAGCTGGTTCAATCAAAAATCTCAGGAATTCGAGTTCCGCCCGGGTCCGGTTATGAGTCAGGTCCTTTTGGCTGACGAAATCAACCGCGCCACGCCGCGCACCCAGTCAGCCCTGCTGGAAGCCATGCAGGAGCGTCAAATCACGGTTGATGGGGTCACCCGCCCACTGCCGCGTCCCTTTCTTGTATTGGCCACTGAAAACCCGGTTGAGCTGGAAGGCACTTTCCCATTACCGGAAGCCCAGCTTGATCGCTTCTTGTTACGGATTGTGATCGGTTACCCCACCCAATCTGAAGAAAATACGATCCTGGAACGGTTTAAACTCCAGGATCCGCTGCCGGACCTGAAAGCGGTCACCACCCCTAAGGAACTCATCAGCGCACAGGGGGAGCGGCGCCAGGTACGCGTGGAGGCATCGCTGCGTGATTACATCGTTTGCATTGCGCGGGCAACACGCGAGACCGGCGAATTGGAGTTGGGCGCCAGCCCGCGAGCGACCATGGCACTTTACCAGGCCTGTCAGGCATGGGCGGGCATTCAGGGACGCGACTACGTCCTGCCGGATGATGTCAAACGCCTGGCGTTGCCGGTTCTGTGTCACCGGATGATCGTTTCACCCCAGGCGCAACTACATGGTCGCAGCGCCCGGGAAATGATTGAAGATATCGTGGCTTCGGTTCCGGTCCCCGTCGAAGGCTGATGCGCGTTAAGGTCTATCTAAGTCTGTTGGTAATTCTTTTTTTGGGGGGCATATGGGCGCGTTCGCACCCCATGGTGATGGTTTCCACGTTCCTGCTCCTCATTTTGGGAGTGGCAGCCTGGTGGAGCAGCCGTTCACTGCAGAGTATCCAGTATCACCGGCGCTTTCACTACCGGCGCGCGTTTCCCGGAGAAACTTCTCATGTTGAGCTGACCATCGAGAATAAAAAAATGCTGCCGGTACCCTGGCTGTGCATAGCTGATGGATGGCCGGATGCCATTCCACTGGATGAGAACGCCTACCAGGAGCGGTCATCTGATCCCGGATATCGTGATCTGGTCCACCTGGTCAGCCTGCGCTGGTTTGGCAGGTTTCGCCGCGGCTATCAGATGGTTTTTCAAAACCGGGGTGTGTATCCCGTAGGTCCGCTGCGGTTGGAATCCGGCGATCCCTTTGGGCTTTTCGAACGTTATTCCGTACAAAAACAAATTGAATATCTCACGGTGTATCCGCATATACTGCCCCTTGCAGAATTGAAACTCAGACCCGAGGATCCGTTTGGTGATATCGCTTCCCGCCGGCGCATCTATGATGATCCGAGTCGCCCGATTGGCGTGCGTCAGTATCACCCGGAGGACGGTTTTCGGCACGTGCACTGGCCGGCAACAGCCCGGACGGGAGAACTGCAAACGCGCATACTCCAACCCATATCTTCCCAGGTGATGATGGTCTGTCTGAATGTCGCCACCTTCCCGGACCGCTGGCAGGGCGTGAACCCGGAACTGCTCGAGCGGCTGGTTGATATCGCTGCAACAGTCATCCATACAGGCATCCGGGACGGCTACTCGGTCGGCTTGCTTTCGAATGGCGGCATGGCACGTTCGGATCAACCCTACTCGCTCGCCCCCGGGAGGGCACCCCAACAGTTAAGCTGGCTGCTCCAGGCGCTGGCGGGTGTCATGCCGATCAGTACCCTGGATTTTGAGAAATATTTATTAAAAGCCATGCCCACACTGCCCTATGGTGCCACACTGGTGGTAATCACGGCTTTGCACTCACCCCTTTTGGATGAAACCCTTCTGCGTCTGAAGCGCTATCGCGGCAGCATCACGCTTCTTTCCCTGGATGAGAGAACCCCTCGAGAGATCCCCGGGATCAGGGTGATCCGCCTGCCTTTCGGTGTCGAGGATCACCCATGATCGCAGGCAGCCTTGCAGCGAAGTTAAGATCGGTCCATGCCTGGCGAGAACTGGCTGGGTTGCTTTTCATTCCGGCTGACGTCATCTGGCTGGCTGGTTGGTTTTGTTTATTGACCGGCGTTATCGACAGCCGTGACATGGCGCATATTTTGGGCGTGTTCGTACTATGCAGCTTCCTGGCATATTTATTCCTGCGAGTCCTGAATTCCTGGCAAGTGCCGGGAGGATTGCGGTTACTGCTGGGTGGGGCAGGGATGTTGATTGGAATCTGGCTGGGCGAGAATCTACTGATCTACCAGCGCCTTGTGCTTGATCCTCAGAAGGTAATGGTGGATATCTGGTCTGGTTTTTCAGGGCTGCGCAGCTTGTCTGACGAATTCTGGGCGTTAATTGGCATGAGTGTCGTATGGTTGCGGGGCATCCTCTATACACGCAAACCTGTCACTCAGGACACGGTTCTTGGCAGGCTGCAGTTTGATCTTGCCATGATTCTGATATCACTTGTGTTCCCAACCAGGCCGGGATTGGTTTCCATTCTAATCGGACTGTCACTATTCCTGGTTTTATCACTCAGTTCTCTGAGCCTGGCCCGTATTGCTGATATCAACTTCTATCGGGGTGGGAAGCGGCTACCCTTCAAGCTCGACTGGCTGGCGGCACTGGTCGGCATCTCGACCTGTCTGGTCGTCATTGCAGGATCTTTTGCATTTCTAGCCAGTCGCTGGCTCAGCCTGGTGGTGATCGCCCTGACAAATGGCATTCTTGAAATGCTGCGATTTATAGTCGAAAAACTGTTTATGCCATTGGTGATGGCTGTGCTGGCTATTATACAAAAGCTTCTGGATCTTTTCTATAAGCCAGTTGATGACATCAAGATTCCGAAGTTGAACCTTGAGGCACCGAGTGTGATCACCGGTTTGAAACCTCTTGAAATTGAACAGTCATCTGCTGAGGTGCTTAAGGCTGCCCAACCGTATATTCTTGCCATTTTGTTGGGGTTGGTTGTAGTGGGTGTGATCCTGGTGATCCTCAAGAAACCCTGGAAGGAACAGTTAAAAGAAGTCGATAATTCTTCTCGGGAACAGGTTGAAGGCAGTGTCTGGAAGTGGCTGCGCAACTCGCTCGGCCTTCGGATTCAAACAGTGCTTGGTTCGGTCGCGGGAAAGGGCAGATTCAGACGCGCTGCCGGTCTGTTCAGAGCCGCACGTATTCGCTGGATCTATCACCAGCTCGAATTGCATTCCGCCCGGAAGGGTGTTCCGCGGCCTGTAGCAGTCACCCCACTTGAATACCGATCGATGCTTGTCACTGTATTCCCTGGTGGCGATGATGATTTGACAGTGCTGACCAGGGCATATTTATCAGTCCGCTATGGGGAACTTCCAGAGATTGCCCAGGAGGTAACAGAGGTGGCGGATGCCTGGGATAGACTCAGAGTATTAAAACCGGTCAGAGACGAACGTCCGGTTACCCGCCGCCAAAAGCCTTGATGATCCTGGCAATGTGCTGGGCGCCTTTGAGGTATAAATCCAGGCGCATATTTTCATTCGGAGCATGAGCCTGCGCTCCGGGATGCCCGACACCGGCAGACACGATCGGTATTTTTAAGATATCCATGAAAATGGCATTGGGACCTGAGCCGCCGCTCAACGGGACGATCTGCATGGATTGCCCGTATACGTCACCGGCACTCTCGACCACCAGTTGTACGAATGGATCATCCGGGTCGGTCATCGCAGGAGCTTCAGATCCCAGATCGATGATCTCGATATCTTCAAAACCGTGTTTATCGAGATGGGCGCGCAGGAGGGGGATGATGCTTTCCGGACGCTGGTCAGGTACAAGCCTGAAATCCACTTTCGCACGGGCTTCAGACGGTAATATGGTTTTGCTGCCTTCACCCTGATACCCGGATGTCAATCCGCAGATCGTGCAGGTCGGGGTGAATACCTCTTCGATCTGCAGCTCGGTACCGCCTGTCAGACCTTTGATAAAACCATTCAGACCATACCGTTTTTTATATTCGCCGGCAGTATCCGGTAATTCAGCCATTAATTTGCGGCTGCGCTCCGAGACAGGTTTTACGTCGTCATAAAAACCATCGATCCTGATGCGTTCATCAGACCCCTTCAGGCTTTGTAGCGCCCATACCATCCGCCATGCGGCGTTGGGAAATATTGAGCCACCCAGACCGGAATGGACATCCTGGTTTGCGGTTCTGACATGCAATTCAACATAGCTGATACCCCGCAATCCCAGGTACTGGACCGGGCGATCATTGAAATCCACACCACCGGATTCCCAGATACAGGCGTCTGCTTTAAGTAACTCGCGCTGTGTTTTTACGAAGTGTTCGAGGTTGACACTGCTGACCTCCTCCTCACCTTCCACCACGAATTTAATAGTACATGGCAGTTCGTCTTCATTGGCAAGGATGGCATCGATTGCGAAAAGACGACTGGTGAGATGTCCCTTGTCATCAGAAACACCCCGCGCAAATAGTACCCCGTCGCGCAGGGTCGGCTCAAACGGGGGGCTTAGCCACAACTCCAGCGGTTCGGGGGGTTGTACGTCGTAGTGATTGTAGAATAACAGGGTCTTGTCCACCCGGCCTTTGCGTTCTGCGAACACGATCGGTGATCCCGATGTTTGAAAAACCTGCACGGAGAAACCGCGTTTTTCCAGCATGGAGCGGGTCATCGCTGCGCACTCGTGAACACCGAGCTTTTGAGCAGCGATGCTTGGCTGTGCGCAGTAGGCGTATAATTCCTGTATGCTCGCATCGAGCTGGGTTCCAAGGTATTGATCGATTAATGGATTGAATGACATAATTCTCCTTAGAGTTTGTCGATAATCTGCATGATTGATGCTCCCAGATACGCAAAAATGAGCATTTTCCCAACTTTACCAAGCCATAAGAATATCAGGAAACGATACAGAGGCATTTTTAAAGCACCGGCGATCATTCCGGCAATATCCACGAAGGGGTTTGGTATTAATGCGAGGATAAATATCGTCAACCCGCCGTAGCGTTTGACAAAGTATTCCATCTTCTCATAGGTTTTACTCCGCTCGATCAGCGTCTGGCCACTAAAACCTGCCAGGTAACCAGACATTTCGCCGATGGTTGCCCCGCTGCCGGCAGCCAATGCCACCCAAAAGGGATGAAAGACAGCACCCATGGCAGAGGTGAAAAGCACTCCCGGCATGGGGAGGATAATGGTCGCGTTCGCCAGGATAGAAAACAGGAAAATACCGGGATAACCGTAACCTTGCAGTTCCTTGACCTGGTCACGATAAATGATCAAAAGGATGGTTAATGTTATAACGAAAACGAGCGCCAGAATGCGCAGGATTGTGAGGCGGGTATTGGACGGATGGTTACTGGTCGGCATTATGGCGCAGCAGGGAATCGATGCGCGCGATCACCATGTCCAGCGCTACGGTATTCCAGCCGCCTTCCGGGATGATCACATCGGCATAGCGCTTCGAAGGTTCTACGAATTCCAGGTGCATCGGACGGACCGTCCCCAGATACTGTTTGATGACGTTCTCGGTCTGCCGGCCTCGCTCAGTGATATCCCGCAGCAACCGGCGGATAAAACGGATGTCAGCATCCGTATCCACGAAAATCTTGACATCGAAAAGTTCACGCAGCCTGGCATCCGCGAAGATTAGGATACCTTCGACGATGATCACACGATGTGGCTTGATCGGGATTGTCTTGGCAGTTCGAGAGTGGGTGGTGAAATCGTAAATTGGCAGATCGATCGATTGACGCTGACGGAGTGTCAGGATGTGTTGGATTAACAATTCGGTATCCAGCGATTCGGGATGATCGAAGTTGACCTGCTTGCGCTGGATTGGTGGCAGGTTGGTCAGGTCTTTATAGTAGGCATCATGGGGAAGGTAAGCGATCCGTTCTTTGCCAACCGCTTTAAGGATGGCATTGGCGACAGTGGTTTTCCCGGAACCTGACCCTCCGGCAATGCCGATGATCAATGTTGCAGATTGGTGGGGCATGGGGGAATTATATCGCTTAAATAAATAGAGCCACCGAAGGGATTCGAACCCTTGACCTGGCGTTTACGAAACGTCTGCTCTACCAGCTGAGCTACGGTGGCGAGGAGAGCATTATACCAAAAATTGGACTGCAGGATTGAAATTAATGGCGCGGCTTCATTTGTTCGGCGCGCTGGATGATCTTGTCGCCATAGCGCTCGCGCAACTCGTCGATTGCTTCCAAAAGCTTGTGTTCCTTCTCCAGTCCGGTATCCCACAGACTGAGCTGGCGTTGGGCGGGTATCAGGCCTGCAACCCCCACACCAATGAGGCGCACGGCATAACGTTCCTCATGCCACACTTTCGCGAACAGGTCTTGCGCAACTGCCAGGATCACACCATCCTGGTCGGTTGGGGTGGGCAGAGTAGTCTGACGGGTCAACGTGGTGAAATCAGCCCAGCGTAATTTAACATGTACGACCGTGCCTGCCAGGTCAGCCTTGCGCAGTCTCCCACCAACCTTCTCACTCAGATAGCGCAGGGTTTTCTGGATTACAGCTTCATCACGAGTGTCCTTGTCATAGGTTCGCTCGTTGCTGACCGATTTAAGCATCCCCGAATTGGCGACCGGAGAGGAATCAATCCCAAGCGCGCGTTGTTTAAGCTCATAACCATTCTTCCCAAAGTGGTCGCGCATCAGGTTCTCGGGCAATGTCGCCAGATCACCCACCGTGTGGATGCCCAACTCTGCAAGTTTGATGGCTGATTTCGGCCCTATCCCCCATAATGCCTGGGCAGGCAGCGGTGCCAGAAAGCGTGCCTCTTCACCGGGAGGGACGACCGTGATGGCGTTGGGTGGTTCGATACCACGATGGCCTGCCTTGCCGACATCTGTGGCAACCTTGGCGATCAGTTTGTTGGTAGCAACCCCGATCGAGCAAGGCAAACCGAGCTCCTCGCGGATACAGGCTTGAAGCCGTTTTGCCAGGAAGAGACTCTCTTCAGGCATGTCACTGACATCCAGAAAAGCCTCATCGATGGAGACCTGTTCGACCAAAGGGGTAAGCTGGTTGAGACGCTCCATGACCCGGTCGGAATACTCCCCATAACGGGCATGCCTGGATGAGACCATGATCAATTGGGGACACAAGCGCAGGGCTTTGCCCATCGGCATGGCTGAGCGGATCCCGAATGATCGGGCAGCATAGGAACAGGAACTCACCACGCCGCGCGATTCGGGACGCCCGCCGACTGCAAAAGGTTTACCTTTCAGCGAGGGATTTTGTAGTTCTTCAACCGCGCAGAAAAAAGCATCGAGGTCGATATGCATTATCTTGCGCGCCATTTCTACTTGATACCTCTGGTAAATGGTGATGATTTCTGATTTGGCAGGCAGTGATCAGGGGTAAATCACGTTCAGGACCGGTGCATAAAAACAGCGGCAACCGCATCCATGAGAACACCCCTGGTGGGGAAGGACTGGAACCTTGTCCTTCGTGTAAGTGCCTTCGATGATCGCGCAAGCCGGGCAGGAATTGTCATCCGTCATCAGGTGTATCAGCCTTACGCGCGGGTTGTCGCGCAGATGTTTTAGCGCAACCGATACGGTTGATGATATCCGCAGATCTGCCTGACAGCCAGGACAGATTTGAACGTTGTCAGGTGCAAAGGCATGACAATACGAACAGGTTTGCACGTAACACTCCGTAGATTTAGTTATTTTAATGCAAGTTGAGAAAAGCCGCAAATATCGTTTAGATATTCGCTCCGGCAGTAAGAAACTCGGGGGTTTGATCGTTGCTGCGGCGCAGCAAGCTGTTCATGTGTGCAAAGAGAACCTTGGAAGGGACGGGTTTGGGTAAATAGTCGTCAGCACCTGAATCCAGTGCCTTGGCGACCATTGCCGGTGTATAAAGAGCAGACAGCATCAGGATGGGCGTTTTGGTGAACTTTCGTAAAGCTTTGCAGGTATCCAGACCGTCCATATCCAGCATCATCAGGTCCAGGAGGATCATGTCGGGTTTTTCATCTCGCGCTAACTGCAGACCCTCTTCCCCACTGTTGGCGGAAAGAACCGTGCAGGGATAGGCTTGAACCAATATCTCAAGCATGTCGGTGGTGGCGGGATCGTCGTCAATTAATAGTACTTTCATAATACTCCAATTTGTCTTAGTCACATTATCCCAGAAAACTACTATAATGAACCTTTCAATCGCTTTACAAATAGCCTGATTTACGCTTCAGAGAATTTGTATAAACAACTACTCTAGCGGGGAAATGTGATAAAATCACTGCTTTGGTAACTGAGATTGAACTTCCCCCCACACAGGAAGATTCACATTCGGTATTAGTTTTGATATTTGTTGGAGGATGTCATGTCAGAGAATAAATGGGTTTATCTTTTTAATGAGCTTAACCAGGCTGAAAAGCACGTTGGCAAAATCTGGGATAAAGTGCTTGGTTTGTTGGGAGGCAAGGGCGCCAACCTGGCGGAAATGACCCGCATCGGCGTGCCGGTACCACCCGGTTTTACCATATCCACCGAAGGTTGTAATGCCTACGTGGCAGATGGGAAGTTCCCTGATGGTTTATGGGATCAGGTCCTGTCTGCCATGAAGAATGTTGAGATAAAGACTGGCAAGAAATTTGGTGACGCGCACAACCCATTACTGGTTTCCTGCCGTTCGGGTGCCAAATTTTCAATGCCTGGCATGATGGATACCGTCCTGAACATTGGATTGAACGATCAATCCGCTCTCGGTATGGTGAAGCTGACAGATAACGAACGTTTTGTTTATGACTCTTATAGGCGTCTGATTCAGATGTTTGGCTCGGTAGTGTTGGGCATCCCGGATGAAGCTTTTGAGGACATATTAAATGACTACAAACACGACAAGGGTTTCAAGGCTGACACGGACCTGACCATGCTTGATTTAAAAAGCCTGACCGAAAAGTTCAAGACAATCGTCAAGAAAGTATACGGTTCCGAATTTCCCCAGGAGCCTTACGAACAACTCAAACTGGCAACCGAAGCTGTGTTCAAATCCTGGAACGGAAAGCGAGCCATTGATTATCGCCGTGCAACGAATATTCCTGACGACCTGGGTACGGCTGTTAATATTGTGTCGATGGTATTCGGTAATATGGGTTGGGATTCAGGTACCGGGGTCGCATTCACCCGCGATCCACAGACCGGCGAGAAGAAAATGTTTGGAGACTATCTGCTGAATGCCCAGGGGGAGGATGTGGTGGCCGGGATCCGAAATACCGAGAAGATTGAAAAACTTGCCGAGGAAATGCCGAATGTATCGAAGCAGTTCCTGGATATTTGTGCCAAGCTCGAAAAGCATTACCATGATATGCAGGATGTGGAATTTACGATCGAACGTGGAAAATTGTGGATGCTGCAGACCCGCAATGGTAAACGAACTGCCCGTTCGGCTGTCAAAATCGCGGTTGATATGGCAAATGAAGACCTGATCACCCGCGAACAGGCAATCATGCGTGTGACCCCCGAGCAGGTTGATTCCCTGCTTCATCCCCAGTTCGATCCGGTGACCAAGGCCACCGCTAAAAAGAAGGGTTTTTACCTTACGAGTGGCGTGAATGCTTCACCGGGCGCCGCTGTGGGTCAGATCTACTTCGATGCTGATACGACTGAGAAGAAGAACAAGGAAGACAAACTGGATACCATCATGGTGCGCCCGTTTACCAAGCCGGATGACGTTCACGGTATGCTGGCTGCGAAGGGTATTTTGACCAGCGAAGGCGGCGCAACCTCACATGCTGCTGTGGTTGCGCGCCAGTTCGGCGTGCCCTGTGTGGTTGGGGCTTCCGCGGTCAAGATTGATCTTGAGCACCGTCAGATGATAATTGGTGATACCCTCATCAAAGAGGGAGAGTGGATTTCTGTGGATGGCACGACTGGCGAAGTCTTCACCGGGAAACTATCACTGACAGCTCCTTCGCTTGAGGAACAGACCGATCTTCTAACCTTACTTGGTTGGGCGGACGGGATCTGCGCCAAACCGGATATCCGTAAGCTAGCAGACGGCAAAAAAACCCGCGGTCTGCAGGTTTGGGCGAACGCCGATTACCCGAAGGATGCCCGCCGGGCACGCTCCTATGGCGCGGTTGGCATTGGCCTGTGCCGCACGGAGCACATGTTCTTTGAACCTGAACGGCTGCCGGTTGTCCAACGCATGATCCTGGCTACGACATCGGCCGATCGCAAGGCAGCTCTGGATGAGTTGTTGCCCAGCCAGCGCTCGGATTTCGAAGGGCTGTTCGAAGCGATGGATGGTTACCCGGTCATCATTCGTTTGATCGATCCGCCTTTGCATGAGTTCCTGCCGTCTCCTGAGAAATTACTGGAGGAGGTGGTGACAATGCGGGTGAAGGGCGAGACCAAGGGACTGTCAAAAAAGGAAAACCTGCTTAAATCAGTCCAGGCGATGCATGAGAGCAATCCGATGATGGGATTGAGAGGCGTGCGTTTGAGCATCTACATGCCCGAGATCGTCGAGATGCAGATACGAGCCATTTTTGAGGCGGCTGCCAATATGACTCAAAAGGGTGTGCATGTCAAACCTGAGATCATGATCCCCTTAACCGGGACCGTCAAAGAGCTTGAATGGATCCAGCCTCGCCTGGTGGCTATTGCAAAAAAGGTCATGACTGAAAAAGCGCTTGAATTCCCGTATAAGTTTGGCACGATGATCGAGATCCCGCGCGCAGCAGTTACTGCAGGAGAAATCGCAGGTCTGGCGGAGTTCTTCTCCTTTGGTACGAACGACCTGACTCAGATGACCTACGGTTATAGCCGCGATGATGCTGAACGGAATTTCCTGGTGAAATATATCGAGGAAGGCATCCTGGCGAAAAACCCGTTCCAGACCCTTGACCAGGTCGGCGTGGGACGCCTGATGAAGATGTCGGTCGAGGAAGGACGCAAGGTCAGGCCTGACCTGGAGGTCGGGATTTGCGGTGAACATGGCGGCGACCCGGCATCGATCGAGTTTTGCCATACCATCGGACAAAACTACGTTAGTTGTTCGCCGTTCCGGGTTCCGATCGCCCGCCTGGCGGCTGCACAGGCTGCCATCAAACATAGAGCCTGATTAGTGGCAAGGTGATACCTAAAGGTTCTAAGCTGAATTGCTCAGAACCTTTTTTTATATGGAAATGCCTGTCAGTCTAATGAACGTAAGACGGGAAGGTGAAGCGTGACTATGAATCTCTCCCATAAAAACGCTTGTACAAGCCATAATTTTCGAATATATATTGAATATACTGGCGGGTTTCGGTATAGCGGATCAACTCGAGCAGCAGGTCGGGGTCATCCTGGGCCATCGAGACCCAGATCGAGGTGTTGCCTGCCCCGGCATTGTAAGCTGCCAGCGCTGCATACAGGTTACCATTGAAGTATTGAACCTGACGTTCAAAATGGGATGCGCCGAGACGCAGGTTAATGATCGGACGGTCGAGGTCTTTTTCGGTGTAACCGGGTGGCCACGCTTCAGATGCGGCAGCCTCGGCACCGGTGGCAGGCATCATCTGCAGCAAGCCGCGGGCGCCAACCGAGGAGCGTGCGAAACCGTCAAACAGGCTTTCCTGCCGGATCATTGCATACAACAGGAGCGGGTCCATTCCGGTTTCCTGAGTAATGGGCAACACGATATCCTTATAATACAGACCGAAACGAATATGGTTGAAATACACCGGTGCATTCAGTGAATCGAGGTCGTTCAGATGTGCGAGCGTCAGGATCTGGCGGCTGGCAAGGATTGCCTGGCTGTAATACCCCAGGTCATACATTACCTGCATATAGCGGAACGTTCGGATTGGATCGGTTTGGAGCTCTTCGCGCAGATTGGTAAACTCAAGCCTGGCAAGGTCATATAAACCGAGGCTGTGAAAGGCTTTCCCGCGGATGTAGCGCTGGTCGAGCACCAATTCGCCGGGCTGGTCGAGTGATACTTCGGTGGAGATCGCAAAAGTCGTTCGCATCCAGGCTTCCGCTTCAAGTTTTTCAACTGATAGGTCAAAGGCCATATCCGTTATTGTGGGTGGGGTAAAGATTGAACGTCCCAGCGAAAGATCGCGAGCACGCTCACTGTAATAACCGGTTGGGTCGCGGGTGGCGGCCTGAAGCCACGACTGGCTGGCAGCATTCGGATTACCACGTATGCTTTGGCATTTTCCGATCCATAGATAGGCTGCTGCCTGTTCTGATGGTCCGTTGGCAAGCAACATCGAGCGCTGGAAGGTGAGCTCAGCGCCCTCATAATCCGCCACCCGGTAATGTGAAACGCCGGCCAGGATCAATGCCCTGAAAGTATCCTGGTAAGCAGGGTACATGTCAGCCATGCGTTCCCAGGCTGAGGCAGCATCAACCAGCTGGTCTGCCCGCTCCAGGTAGCGCCCGGCAGCAAACATGAATTCCGGGGCACGGGAGTCTGCTGGTACCCTGGCAACAAAATCGAGCATGGTCGCAGCAGCGGCAGCTGGTTTTTCCTGATATGCCCATTGCGTGTAGGCGATTTCGTCCCAGGCATCTGCCCAGCGGGCATCCTCGGGGTGTTCATCGATCAATGCCTGCCAGGTAGCAATGGCCTGGTTATCCTGAGGGATGCCCTCGGTTGAATTAATCGCTTCGCTGCGTGAAGTAGAATATAAAGGATAAGTCTCCTGCCCGAAAGCGCGCAGTGCCAATCCCTTGAAGTATTGGGCGGTGCCGTCATGATCCGGATTGGCAGCCAGGTAACGGTCGAAGGCTTCAACTGCCAGGCTGTACTTGCCGGTGTAATAATCCACGATACCACGCTGCAACTCATCGACGGTCTGGTTATCATTAACGAGGGTTACCAACCCCGAGTAGGTGTCGTAGGATGTCGGATAGTTTTCCAGTGCGTGCTGGAACCGTTCATATGCAGCGGTGCGGTTTCCTTGTTCGTAGTAGATCTGCCCGATCAGGAAGTCCATTTGGGCTTTGGTATATTCATTAGTGGTGGTATCGAAAACCTGTTGAAAGATCTGAATGGCTATATCGGGGTTGCCCGAGTCTTGATATGCCGCAGCTAGTTTCGCGTTCACAGGGTCGTTATCGCCCAGATGCGGCAACTGGAGCGCAGCCAGATAAGCATTAATGGCACCGATATAGTCTCCCCCGGCTGACAGGGCATTGCCTTTCAGATTCTGGATGGCGCTATCAATCTCGCCCGGTCTCAAACGTAAAAATTCATCGTAAGCGGTCGCCGCTTCGACGTAACGCCCAAGGGCATAGTAGATCTGTCCCAGGAAGTAATAGGCGTTGGCGCGTTTCAAATTGTTCGGGTAGGCCTCAACCAGCGCGCGCAGCAAAGTCAGAGCGGTGGCATGATCGCCTTTTTCGTAGTAGATGCGTGCAATCCCCAGGTCGGCCAGCAAACGGATATCCTCCTCGCCGGTTTGTGAGCGGGCTATCTGGTATTCGCTCAATGCCTGGTCGTAATCCCCGTTGATCACCAGCAACCGTTCTGCCTGATCGACTCGAATGGCCGGGAGGGGTGTTGGGG
>Ga0105152_10000015_pt1 | contig 36584 bp, 31 predicted proteins | sample LakBais05cmmetaG_FD_81534 | JGI IMG/M metagenome (GOLD analysis project Ga0105152, IMG submission 81534) | Lake sediment microbial communities from Lake Baikal, Russia to study Microbial Dark Matter (Phase II) - Lake Baikal sediment 0-5 cm | ecosystem: Environmental > Aquatic > Freshwater >...
TAACGGTATTTTCGGAGGATTCCCAACTGGTTGGGCAACTACCGGGCTATATCGAAACCAGCGTTATTTCCATCGTAGCCGCAAAAAGCGACATAGATATCGGCGTGTCATTGAAACTCCCGCTAGGGGTGACTGTGGTTGGCGATCAAACCGTTACCGTGCATATTGGCATCACCCCGATCGAAAACTCGGTCACCATCCAGAACATCAAAGTAGAAGTGGTAGGTCTGCCGGATGGGATGACAGCCATGATCTCACCGGAATACCTGTCGGTGATCGTTTCGGGACCTTTATACCTCCTGAATCAGCTTACCTCTACCCAGGTGCATGTCAGTGTGGATTTGACGGGTAAGCAGGCGGGCACATACCAGCTCACCCCACTGGCAGATATTAGCATCTCTGAATTGCGCATCGAGTCGATCCTGCCCGGAACGATCGAAATCATCATCTCAGCCAAACAATAGCAGGACTATTAGCCTTGACAAAACCAATCGTTGCCCTGGTGGGCAGACCCAATGTGGGTAAAAGTACCCTCTTTAACCGTCTGGTGGGGGAGAAGATGGCGATTGTCGACGAAGTACCCGGAACCACCCGTGACCGCCTGCTAGGCAGTGCAGAGTGGTGTGGGGTCGCGTTCGATGTGGTGGATACCGGAGGGATCGACCCGTCTGAAGGTGGAACGGCCCCGCTCTCGGTCGGCTCGGCGGATTACATTAAGCAGATTCGCTTCCAGGCAGAACTAGCAATCCACGATGCGGATGTGGTCTTATTTATCACGGACGCTGAAAGCGGTGTCACCCCGGCCGATCAGGAGGTTGCCAATATCCTGCGGCGCAATCAAAAGAAAACCGCGCAAGGTGTTCACCCGCCTGTCCTACTGGTGGTTAATAAAGCCGACAACAAATCTTTGCGCGAGCAGGCGCTGGTATTCTATGAGTTGGGTCTGGGTGAGCCGTATCCAATTTCGGCTGTGCATGGTACCCAGACTGGAGATTTGCTGGATACGGTGGTTGCCCTTTTCCCAAAAGAGGATGCGGGGGACGACACCGAATCGATCAAGATCGCCATTGTTGGCAAACCCAACGCCGGCAAGTCCAGCCTGTTGAACCGGCTGGTGGGGGAAGAGCGCGCCATAGTCAGCCCGATCCCCGGGACGACGCGTGACGCCGTCGACACCCAGATCATCTATAACGACCTGCCGATCACCTTGATCGACACAGCTGGCATCCGCCGCCGCGGCAAGATCATTCCTGGCATCGAGAAATACAGCGTCATCCGGGCTATGCGTGCAATCGAACGGGCAGACGTGGCGTTGCTGGTTGTCGAAGCCACCACCGGAATCACAGCCCAGGATGCGCATATTACCGGTTACATCCTCGAGTCCTGGAAGAGTGCCGTCATTCTGGTTAATAAATGGGATCTGGTTGAAAAAGACAGCTACACCATGCCGGATTTTGAAAAACGGATTCGCAATGAACTTAAATTCATCGACTATGCACCCATCCTGTTTATCTCGGCCAAGACCGGCCAACGGGTCGACCAGGTCCTGCCGCTGGCACTGCGCGTCCAGGAAGAGCGTATCTTACGATTGACTACTTCACAGATCAACCGTATCTTGCAAAATGCCCAGGATGAGCATCCCGCCCCTTCGCATGCCGGCCGCGCATTGAAGATGTATTACGGGACCCAGGTGCGCAGCGATCCTCCCACCTTTATGATCTATGTCAATGACCCAAAACTGGGGCATTTCAGTTATGAACGCTATCTGTTGAACTGTATCCGCAAGCAGCATCCATTCCTGGGTACGCCCATCCGGCTGGTTTTTAAATCCAGGCGAGACAGCTAGACCGGGCTGTTTGCATCGTTTATAGAATTCTTATACCCGGCTGATATAATTCATCCATAAAGATACATGAATAGACTGCGCTGGTTTTCAATTATTCTGTTGGCTCTTTCCCTGGCACTCACTCTTACCCCGCGCCAGATTGTTTCCGCGCAGGGAGCCGCTCCTCTGGTGCTGGTGGTCAGGGTCGAAGGGGAGATCTCGACCATTACCGCCGATTACCTGGCACGCGTGGTCCGTATCGCCGAGCAGAAGAACGCCGAGGTGATGGTGTTGGAATTGGATACACCCGGCGGCAGCATCGACGCGATGAACAAGATCGTACAGATCATCCGCGCAAGTGGCGTGCCGGTGGTCGTATATGTGGAACCACGCGGAGCGATGGCTGCCAGTGCCGGTAGTTTGATCACCTTTGCGGGACATGTCGCCGCCATGGCGCCTGAGACAGCCATTGGAGCTGCCAGCCCGGTTGGTTCTCAGGGCGAGGATCTTAGTGTTACCATGGAATCCAAGGTCAAGGAAATCCTCAAGGCGTCTGCCAGTTCACTGGTTGCCCATCGCAGCGAGGCTGCCCGAGAGCTGGCTGCCGATATGATTGATCATGCGCGCGCCGTATCGGTGGATGAGGCTCTGAATGTCGGGTTGATCGACATCAAAGCCGACGATCTGGAAGACCTGCTGGACAAACTGGATGGTTACGGGGTGACCATGCCGGATGGTGCGCAAACGCTGCACACAGCCGGCGCGCTGGTCGAAACCCAACCCAATACGTTCATTGAGCAGCTGCTGGGCATCCTGACCAATTCGAACGTGGTCCTGATTCTGATGACCATCGGTGTCCAGGCAATCCTGATCGAGCTTTCCAGCCCGGGCGGCTGGGCGGCCGGTTTTATCGGTTTCGTCTGTCTGGCGTTGGGCATTTATGGTCTGGGTTACCTGCCGGTCAACTGGTTTGGGATCATTTTCCTGCTTGCTGCTTTTATATTGTTCATCGTCGACATCAAAGCGCCCACACACGGCGGCCTGACCGTCGCCGGAGTAGCTTCTTTTATCGTGGGCGCACTGGTTTTGTTCAACTCACCGCAAGTGCCCGACTTCCAAAGGGTATCGGTCCCACTGGTCATCATCCTGGCAGTCTTTACCGCCGGTTTGTTCTTTATCGTGCTTAGCTTTGCGATCCGCGCCCAGCGCGCTCACATCCGGACTGGTGTCGAATCCATGGTAGGCAGGAGCGGAATAACCCGTCAGGCTTTGAGTGGCGAGGGCAATGTTTTGGTGGGCGGTGAGCTTTGGTCAGCCAGACTGGCGAAGGGCGAAAAACCGCTAAAAAAGAACGAACCAATTGAGGTCAGCGGTGTCGAAGGCGTTAAATTAGTGGTTAAAAGGCGTAAATAGGATAGAATTACGCCGAATTGCAAGTAAATTTCTGAGGAGGAACTATGAAAACGCTTTTACGTGTGCTCTCTGTTGTTCTGGTTATGGCTGTCCTGTTGGCAGCCTGTGCCCCCAAGGCTTCCACACCGGCAACACGCCCGGTGGTGATCCTGGCATCTGATCAACCCGGTTCAGCCGACCCGGCCGAAAATTGGACCTTTGGCGGCGCAGCCTATCTGCCGCATGTGTATGAAGGTCTTTTCCGCTATGTCGGTTCGACTTCACCAGCGCTGACCCCCTTGCTGGCGGCTGAAATTCCGACCAAGGATAACGGCGGAATATCAGCGGATGGCCTGGTTTACACCATTAAACTGGTTCAAAACGCCACCTTCCATGACGGTTCGCTGGTCAACGCGGATGCAGTCGTTTATAGCTATGAGCGTATCAAGGCTTTGCAATTGGGCGCGAATGGCATCACCGCCGACTGGGCAGATACGATCGAAAAGGTCGATGATTTCACCGTTAAATTTACCCTCAAGCAGCCGTTTGCTGACTTCCTGAACTCCATGGGCAGCGTTTGGGGTAACTACATCGTCAACCCGGTTGTTACCAAAGCCAACGAGAAGGAAACTGACTGGGGTCATGCCTGGTTGCTCGATCATGATGCCGGTTCAGGACCCTATGTGATGGCTTCGGTTGACCCCGAACAAAACACCATAACGCTTGAGCGCTATGCGGATTACTGGGGTGGCATAAAGGACCAGGGCAATATTGAATCGGCGATCATCCGCTGGGGGACCGAACCCGCCGCCGCCCGCTCTATGCTTGAAAAAGGCGATGCGGATGCGTGGGTTAATCCTCAAGCTCCTGACTATGCTGCCCTGCAGAGCACCGAAGGGATGACTGCCATTAAGTACCCAAGCATCATGCAATACTACCTGGCTTTCAACGGCTCGGTGGCACCGCTCGATGATCCCAAAGTACGCCAGGCGTTGCAGTATACGTTTGACACCGAAAAGATCATCAGTGATATTTTCAACGACACCCTGACAAAGATGGAAGCTGCTGTCGGTCCGGGTTACCCGGATGTATATCCATCCAAGACACAATATACCTTTGACCTGGATCAGGCAAAAACATTACTCACCGAAGCCGGCTATGCCGACGGGTTTGAGCTGACTGCCAATAAAATGGGCTTTTTCCCCAATGATGCTGCCGTCCTTGAATACTGGCAGGCTGACCTGGCGAAAGTAGGCGTGACCCTTAAGATCCAGGAGCTGGATGGTGGTGTCTTCGGGACCGCCTGGTTCACCGATTGCACGGCCGGTACTTCGCCCAATATCGGGCAGGTCTCAGCGCTGGGTGTCGGTGGCGATTACCCGAGCGCCTGGGAAGTGGCTGCCCAGGTCTTCCCGGTTCCACGACTGGGCGGAGCAAAGTGTAGCGCGGTCTACATCGATGACCCGAAAGTGAATGAACTCTTCACTCAGATCGCCAATGAAACCACCGTTTCTGGTCGCCAACCCTTATTCCAGTCGCTTTATGACACCCTGGCAGTCGATGCGGGCGCCATCTGGATCGGGCAGGCATTGGATCTGGTCGCCTATCGCAACAACCTTAAGGGTTACGAGTATTTCTTCTCCATGGGCGGCAATTACCTGCCGCTGGATAAGATGACCCTCGAGTAATCTTCCAACCGTATGGTCGGGGCGTAATGATTACGCCCCGACTTTTTTTACCCGAACTTATGCGCGCCTTTCTTCTGCGCAGATTATTTACCATCATCCTGGTCTGGCTTGGGGTGACCCTGCTTACTTTCATTATTGCCAACGTCATCCCCTCGGACCCGGTGGCATTGCGTCTCGGACCAAAAGCTTCACCCGAGTCGATTGCCTATTGGCGTCATGAATACGGTCTTGACCAGCCGCTTCCCAATCAGTTTGTCAATTACATCGGCAATCTGCTGAAGGGCGATTTGGGCGTCTCAATTTTCTCGGGGCGCGAGATCGGCAAGGATCTCGGCATCTATTTACCGGCCAGCATGGAATTGGCGCTGGCTGCTATTTTTGTGACGATCGTGGCGGGGATTCCACTGGGTGTCTTCGCTGCCCAAAAACGGGGTGGGCTGCTCGATCGCTTCGTGATGGGCTTATCCAGTTTCGGTCTGGCGGTGCCGCTCTTCTGGCTTGGGCTGGTTTTACAGCTTATTTTTTATCGCGATCTTAACCTGCTGCCACTCGACAGTCGCATCACACTGTACCTTGGCGCACCGGAGCATATCACCGGGTTCTATGTTTTGGACAGTCTGCTGAGCCTGGATTTTGAACGACTGGGTAGCGCGCTATTGCATCTGATCTTGCCGACGATAACACTTTCGCTTTTCACCCTGGGTGGTGTGGCACGCATGGTACGCGCCAGCACGCTGGAGAACCTTTCAGCCGACTATGTACGCATGGCGCGTGCCAAAGGCGCCTCGGAACGGCGCGTCTTCTGGCGGCATGTGGTGCGCAACTCTCTGTTGCCAACCGTGACCGTTCTGGGGAACACGTTCAATGCACTCCTGGCGGGAGTCTTTGTGGTCGAGGTCGTTTTCAACTGGCCCGGCATTGGCTGGTATGCCACCAAGTCCATTCTTGCGGCTGATTATGCCGCCATCATGGGGATTACGTTGATCATCGCCATGATCTCAACCACCCTCAACCTGCTGGTGGACCTTCTCTATGGCGCGCTTGATCCCCGCATTCAGTATTCCTGATGAATACTTTCTTTCGCCGCCTGATCGAAAAACCATCCGCCTGGATCGCCATTGTGGCAGTTATCATTTTGCTGCTCCTGGCTTTCGCAGGGAGGGTGGTTGCTCCTTATGACCCGCTGGCGCTCGATACATCCATAAAATACAGTGCTCCCAACTCAACCAACTGGATGGGTACCGACAACCTGGGGCGCGACATCTTTAGCCGGGTTATTGCCGGGGCGGGTCTGGCTATGCAAAGCGCGGCGGTGGTCCTGATTTCGGCAGCCCTGGTTGGATTGATGGTTGGTTGCCTGGCGGGTTACTACGGAGGAATATTTGACGAGATCCTGATGCGGCTAAGTGATGTGTTCATTGCCTTCCCAGGGCTGGTGCTGGCGATGGCGATTGCTGCCGCTTTGGGACCCAACCTGACGAATGCCATGATAGCCATAGCGGCAGTCTGGTGGCCGGGATATGCGCGCCTCGTCAGGGCACAGGTGCTGTCATTGAAGGAACGCGATTTTGTCAGCGCCAGCCGCGCAATTGGCGGCAGTGATTTTCATATCATTCTGCGTCATATAATCCCCAATCTTATCATCCCCCTGCTGGTTCAAATGACGAACGACGTTGGGCCTGCACTCGTCACATCATCGAGTCTCAGTTTTATTGGCATGGGCGCTCAACCACCCACCCCGGAATGGGGTGCCATGGTCAGCCAGGGTCGCAATTACATCCTCGATTACTGGTGGATGTCAACTTTCCCGGGTGCAGCCATTTTAGCGACGGTCATGGCATTCAATTCATTGGGTGAGAACATCCGGCGCGCCTACCAGATCATTGAATAAGCGCTCAGTTATTATTCCGGAAATATTTCAAAGCTGGTAGTGATCTCTGCCACGCCCCTCACAGTGGCAGCCACCGAACAATATTTTTCCTCTGATAGCTGGATCGCCTGTTCAATCGCTTTCTCGGTGAGCGCTTTGCCTCCCACGCGGTAGATCAGATGGATCTTTCTGAATGTCCAGGGCGGATCGCTGTCCTGTTCACCGCTAACAGCAATCTCGAGACTGGTTAGCAGCATGTGCTTTTTAACGAGGATATCGACCACATCCACTGCAGTGCAGGATGCCAACGCCACCAGCAGCAGATCGCTGGGTTTCATCCCCACGCCCTCGTCAGGAGTGGATAACACCACCGAGTGATTGGTGGAATCAACGCCAATGAATCTTTTCCCGCTGACCCAGCGGACAGATGCGTTTGCCATAGGTACCTCCGGGATAAAATAAATATCGATTGAAATTGTACCGCAAGCCGGATACCAGCGTGGTATAGGGTAAAATCCAGCCAGAGAGGTTCATGAGGCAAATATGATCGATGCAGAGTTGAAGCAACACCTGGCGGAAATTACCACGGAACTCTACCGGGCAGGGGTTGTGACCGCCACAGGCGGGAACATCAGTGTGCGCAGTGCTGAGAATGCAAAAGCGTTATGGATTACACCGAGCGCGGTGTTAAAAGGCTCATTACATTCGGATGATATGATCCTGATCGACCTGGACGGGAAAATACTCGGAGGAAAATACAAGCCATCCATTGAGTTTGCCTTCCATGCCGGGTTAATGAAGCTGCGTGCGGACGTGAACGCAGTCGTGCACAGCCATACCCCATATGCTACTGTTTGGGGGCTTGGGGACCTCGACATTCCACCCATTACCTATGAAGCGCTGCTTGTCGGTCGCCTTCCGTTCATCCCCTGGCATATGGTTGGCTCTCAGGAACTTGCAACAGCTGTCATGGAAACGGTTGGAAAAGGGATTACTTCAGGTGCATTCCTGCGCAATCACGGTCTGGTTACCGTCGGCAGAGATTTACGCCAGGCGGCTGATGCCACCCTGATGGTCGAGCATACGTTGAAGATCCTGCATTTGGTGCATCAGCTTGATATCAAACCAAACGAACTCACCGAGAGAGCTATTGAGCAATTGAATCGATTGGCAGACTCACGAAATCAATAAGTTTAGAAGCGGGTATAATTCGCGCTAATCTGATATGAATACCCTATCCATCCAGGATTTCACTACCAGGGCTCTACCAAAATACTGGTTGAAAGTGAAGCAATCCTTCACCAGATTTGAAATTAAGCTCAAAGAACAAAATAAAATCTTTCTACGCTTGATCCAGGATACCCTCCGGGAATATACCAAGGATCAGGCGCAGCTGATGGGTGCGGCGATGGTCTACTATGCCGTGCTCTCGCTGGCACCACTGATCCTGTTCTTTCTCTCGATCATCGGTTTCATCCTGCGTTTTTCTCCAAATGGAAGCCTCGAGCAAATTTTCCTCATGATCGAGGACCAATTTGGCCTCCAATTGCGTCGTGCAATTGATGACCTGCTTACCACCGTTAAAACCCAGGCGATCACGGTCAGCGGGATCGGTCTGGTGGCACTGCTGCTGGGTGGTTCCTCGGCATTCCGGTTTCTCAGTTACAGCTTTCGCAAGATCTGGCGGCCTACTCCGCGGAGGGCATCCTTCAGGGTGGCAGTGCGGTCTCTGTTGCGGGACCATGCAGTAGGAGTGTTGTTGTTACTGTTCATTGTGGGCTTATTATCCATCTCCATGTTGTTCCTAAATGTGATGCAGATTGCCCAATCAATTTTTGTCGGAATCCCTGCCCTTCAGACGTTAAAAGCCATCGAATTGCAGCCCCTGGCAAGCATACTCTTTGGCACAATCGTGCTGACATTCATATATCGCTACCTGCCACCCAGCCGTTTACAATGGCGCGATGTCTGGCTGGGTGCATTCCTTGCAGCCGTAGTATGGGAGGGTGCAAGTATCTTGCTGAGGCTTTACTTTGATATCCGCACCAGTATCATCTATGGGATCGTTGGTTCGATCCTTGTCATTACGATATGGGTTTATACGATGTGTCAGGTGCTTTTTCTTGGAGCGGAATTCTGCAAGGTGCATAATAAATGGCGGACATCTCTTCCGCGGGCAAGGAAAAAGCAATAAAAAAGAACCGGGCTGCCATAAGCAGCCCGGGATCATATCTCCATCAAACAGCTTTTTAAGCCATTTTTATTGTTGGGCGAGACTTGTGAACAACCTTCCTGCCCGGTTTGATGACAGGGCTTTTTTTCGTTTCGGAAGATGGCGGCCATTTATCCTTTTTTTCCTGCTCCCGTTTTTGACGATACACCAACCAGGCAGCACCCAGACCGAATGCAGTGGCGAGTATACCGATCACCCATCCAGCATAGGGTAAACCGGCCAACAGAACATAAAGGATCAACCCCAACAGGAGGGGAAGGATTTTATGTCGTACGGTTTTTGGGAATATAGGTTTCAGGATGACGTACCCAAGTGTGTAAGCTGCGATCACTTTGGTAACGTAAAAGACAAAAAAGCACACCAGGGTGATAAACAGGACCACCATTCCAAGCCCGGTCGACCAGATAAAAACGCCGACTTCCCAGACTGTCGCGAAGAACAACCAGAAACCGATGGCGGTGACAATGGCAGCCACGAGCACTGCCGCCAGGATGATATTGAAGGAGATGATCGTTCCAAGGAAACCTGATCCCAGCGAAGTCAGCTTGTTTTCTCGGAGTTTGTTGGAAGCCTGTGTTATGACGGATGGCATACTCCAGAGCGCCAGCAGGCTGAAAACAAGCAGGACGACCAGGCTACGCAACCTTCCGAGGAACCAGGTACCGACCAGTTGCCAATCTAACATGTACTGTGTCTGTCCGGTGGTGACAGTTGCAGTAGGAGCTGGTGTGATCTGGGTTATCGGCAAGGCAACCAGCAAGCTTCCGGTGGATTCCTTGCTTGTTACGCCCGGGCTGGGCGTGATCTGTGGGGATGGAAGCGCGGGTTGCGTGGCTTCTGGAATGGCAGGTTCCTCGTAGATCATGCCCGGTAATTGGACATTGACTTTCAAGGCATCGAATATCAGTTTCAGGATCTCATACGGACCGATCACTGCTTTCACATTACCGTTGATCTGACCCAGCATGGTGCCGCCCAGGCTGAATGCGAATAGGTCGCGGTTGACCACGGCGCCCTTGCGGGTGGCAAAACTCAGCCCGCCAAAGTACAGATTGCGGCTTAATGCTGCGCCCGCACCCGGGTCGAATGCAATCGCGGCTGTGTAGGTGGTGCCCTTGACCTTGCCGTTGATGCGGATGGTCTGGGCGGCAGCCACCAGACTGCCTTCGACCGTTCCGTTGACCTTCACATGATTGCCGATTGCAAGCACATCACCAACCACCGTCCCATCGATGACAATGTTATTGCCGGTCAAGACCACATCTGCCTGGATGACAGTACCCGACGGAACAGAGTTCCCATAATAAAGCTTTTGTGCTGATACGCTGTAGGTTGACGTGACCAGCAAGGCGAAAACGAGTGGAAAAGCTATTAACAGGCGTTTCCAGTTTAACGTGTTAGAAGCCATCATAAGCCTCCCTCTTTAATATCCATTACATTGCTTTTTTACTTTTTCTCGATCTTGACCTTTCTATCTTTATCAGGCAGCAGGAAGGAAAGCAGGAACGAAACCACGCTGATGATGAGCGAGCCAATAAAGGCGGCAAAAAAGGAATCAACTTTGAAACCGATGCCTAACAACTCCCAAGAAATATAAGAGGCGATCCACAGGCAGAGTGCATTGATCACCAGCGTGAATAACCCGAGAGTTACAATGATCAAACCACATGAAAAGAATTTCATTATTGGACGGATGAGCGCATTGACCAACCCAAGGACCAACGCTGTAATGAGGGCTGCCAACCACCAGTTGCCTTCGCGGGTGAATCCGGGGGTAATCCAGGCGGCTGCAGCCACTGCTATGGTGGTGATGAACCAACGAATGATAAATCTCATGATGTTTCTCCTTTACTTATTGATTTTATTTAACAGTTCTGAAAACGACCGGTGAGATCCAGACACCTTTGTTATCTCGGGCTGTCCCGCTGGTTGAAGAAACAACCAGGATCAATGATATGGTTTTACCCTCGAGCGGGCTCAGGTCAACAGACACTTTTTGTAGAAAGCCGTCTGTCTTTTCTATCCAGCTACCGAGTGTGATCGGATTATGATCACCCGCATCGTATTTGAGTTCAAAAACCAGATCGCATTCCGGTTGTTCATTGCTGCACCCGATTATGGCATTGAAGGTATCATTTTTTTGTATCTGCAATAAATCATAGGTTCCAGTAATCAACCCTTCGTAGCCTTCGCTGGGAATTACTTCAATTGAAGGCAAGTCAAATACATACCCATATTCCACCATGGTTGTTTCCACCGGATTTATCGAGCCGGATATGTACTCATCCGGCTTCGGGCAATCGATAGCGCCGACTGTGCTGGACCAGGAGGCAAAACAGGTTCTATCGGTGAAGTCGAGCGCTGTTGTCTCGTGTGACCCGACAACAATGCGAAGCGAAAGCGGTTGACCATCTGGAGTAAGCCCGAATTCTTCGCCGGCACTGTTTTGTAGCATCCAGGTGCTGGTATAAACCCCACCGGTAGCCGGTGCAACGAGGTTGACAGAAAGCTCGAGTGTTTCGCCGGGCGCGAGTGTTTTGCCGATCGTCAGTGGTGATTGCCCGGCCATCAGCTCTCCACCTTTATTAACCAGCGCATAATCCGCGTTCCAGGTGCAGCTACCGAGATTACGCACGAGCCAAACCTTGGTGAAGGCGGCGGATGCGCTTAACCGGGTTCCATCGGGAACGGTGACATCCGAAACAAAACCGGCCAGGTCACAGGGGACCGGCGGCAGGGTGGGGGTAGGTGTCTGGGTTGGTACGCTGGCCGTGAGCGTCCCCGAAATTATCCCGGGTACCATTGACTGGACCGTACCATCCACATAGATCGGGATGGCAATATCCAACGTGGAGGCAGCCGCTTGCTGCAGGACTTCAGGTGCGATGGTTGGTTCCGGCGCAAATAGCTTGAGCGACAGCGCTGAGATGGCTATCATCACCAGCAGTGTGGCGGCAAATAATCCCAACAGAACGAATGCCCCTTTGTTCTTTTTCGGTTGAGCTGTTAAAGTTGATGACTTTTTTACTGGCATGTCATTCCTTTGATCATGGATCGCTGAGACCCATCGGATATTCTGATTTTACACCGATTATGATAATCCATTTTTTATATGCCTTCTGCAGGCACTGGTTGAAAACTAAGGATTAGGTAGCTGAATGTATTTTTGAAGCATAAAACTATCCACATGAACATCGGGGACGCAAATGAACTCAAAGCTGAGGTTTTTCGATGTTGCTTCAGCCCGTATGGCACACCGGTCGTATGTATGGCGTAGTTGACTGCCTGGTATGGGAGTCATGAACGGATAGGAAACGTTTCCGCTCAGACCGATGACCAGATATGGGAAGTCATCCACAATCAGGCGCTCATAATCATGGTCGTGACCTGCCAGGACGATTGAAGCGCCCCACTGCTTGTAAGGCCATAACATCCAATCAGTCGAGCCATGATATCCAGAGGAATAGGGTGGGTAGTGTGTGAATACTACATTCCAAGGCGAAGTGGAAACGGCCAGGGATATTTGCAGCCATTGCGCCTGTATGGATGAACGCCCGACGCCATCTGGTTCACGCGTGTCACTGTCAAGCGCAAAAAAATGAACGTCGCTACGGATGAAATCATAGTAACGTTCATTGCCTGGCAGCGTAAAGTAATCCAGATAAGGCTGAGCATGATCGGTCGTCCAATCATGGTTGCCAAGGGAGGGGAAGAAACGATTGATATCGGCGCCTTTTCCGAAGGTGCCCTGATAAGGCGCAATAAATTCATGGAAATATTGACCGATATTCTCGTCGATTGTCCCGGGGGAACCATCCGGATAATTATTATCACCGGTGGTTATGATCAGATCGGGTGACCAGCCGATCACCATATTCGCAACTTCCTGGAGCGCATCCCCTGCGAGGCCGTAATCGCCAATGACTGCAAAACGCAGACTGGTTTCAGGTGTCGGCGACGGCAAAATCGTATCTGTGGGTGGCAGGGTCGCCTGCAGCGAGGGGTGACCAACAACGATACTTGGGGGATTGACAAGGGTCGGCGATAAGAATGAGCACCCAGTTAAAGCAATCAAGAATGCCAGGAGGATCAAGCCAGATCGTGGATAGTAGATGACTGATTTGTAGATGACAAACCGCATCAGTCTCATAATCTTATTTTAACAGAAAAAGGAGTTATAAAAGAGATCGTGATTCTTACTTTTTTATGTGTACTGCCTGCCAGGCTTTGATGGTCACACGCAGAAAATTGATCAAATGGTGAAGTGGTTTGATATGGCTCTTCTCATCCGCGTAGATGGTCCTGATTGGAACCCAACCGATACCCATTTGATACTTGATTGCCAGGACGACCATATCCACCTCAAACTCGAATCCCAACTCCTCATTTTTTAACATTAGTCTGATTAAGGACTCATTGATCAGGCGATAGCCAGATTGATTGTCAGGAATTTTCTGTCCAACTGCCAATGATAAGATCGTACGACCGAGGGTATTTGCCAGCCGGCGGATGAAAGGCATGCGGGAGAAATCGCGCTGGCCGATCAACAGACCAGCAGCGTGGTCACGATAAGCAGCCAGGAACTTCGGGATCTCTGCCGGGTCATGTTGACCATCACCATCCAGCGTGATGACAGCTTTGTATCCCGACCCCAGTGCATGTCTGAAGCCCGCCAATAGTGCAGCTCCCTTGCCCTGGTTGGGTGACTGGCGGAGGACCTCAGCCCCCGCGGCTTTTGCCAGCCTGGCGGTATCATCAGTCGAACCGTCATCCACCACCAGGACGGGCAGATATTTCTTCGCGCCGGTAACAACCCCGGCGATGTGCGCCCGTTCATTATGTGCAGGGATCAGGGCGATAATATTCCTGGGTATCATGGATTGATCCTGGCGCGCGACAATAATTCGGTTAGCAACACGATACTACCCTGAATGGGGTATACCCTCCGGCAGGTGGATGGCGAAGCGGCAACGTAGGTCACCCTGCAGGATGGATTCGAGAATATCGACTTCAAGCTTTTGCCCAAGGATGACTTCCCACGGTTTTTTGACGAATCCGGCACTGCAATGACAGAAGGTGGCTGAAACGAGCTTCTCGCCCTGCTTGAGCGTTTCCCTGGCCCATGGGCAATGGCAGTAATAATAGCGTTTCTTTTCTTCATCCTTCTCTGCCAGGTACTCTTTGGTCATATAGGGGATCTTGGTAATGTACAGGATATCGCCAACCCTGACACCCTGTGCTATTTCCGGGTTATCCCTTATGAATGCGACCACCTCATCGGTGATCTCCTGAGTGAAATACAGCTCGCCGCGTTCTTTGAAACCCTGAAGGTACTGAACATACTCCTGCCTTTTCATCTCGAGACACTTATCGAAGTCGCTGGTCTCTGCATAGCGTTTCTTGTCTTCGAGGTGTGGTTCCTCGTTTAGATCCCGCAAGCAATCTGATAGGATCTGCCTGACAGTTTGAGGCTCGACCAACTGTTCGATGTGTTCCATGACGACCTGCATGATGCGGGCTTTTTGGAGGGGTGATGTTCCGACTGATGGGCGTTCGATGCCTGTAAAGATCTTGTCGCGCAAATCGTTGCCAATTCTTTCCCCGAGTTTTTTGTAGAAGTTCTCCATGACTTCCCCACCATCTAAGAGTTCCAAACTGGCAAGGATGATCGCATTATTTTTCAAGAATTTTCCGAAATAATACAGATAAGTCAGATTGTCTTCTGTGTCATTTTTTTCGTCCGCAAGCAGATTGATAAACGATCGGGTGTCATCACCACCTGCCTGCAGGGCAGGTTTGGCCAATCCCTGTTCAAATCGGCTGATCAGATCGATAGCCTGATCGATTTTTGCTATGCTTATTTGTTTGTTTACCAGGAATTGCCTAAATTCCTGTCTGCTTCTATCGCCCTGATCGGGACCCTGTGCTTTTTCTGGCATGATGCCCAGACCTTTCGATATATTTTAACAATGGTGGATCGTACATTATTCAAGCATCTTTACCAGGACCCAATATGAGATGATATTGCTGATACTTTCAACAAAGCGATTGTTCTTCTCAGACGGTCCGGCAATCGCGTCGCGAAGCAGAATGGGAGTGAGGTCCACATCCATCGCGCCCCGATAGGTGGATAATACACAACCCTCTGCGCGGTAACCAGTTACCAAAACCGTATCCACACCCAGCTTCTTCAGTTCTTCAAGCAGGGGTGTTTTATTGAACGAATTCCCGTAGGTCTTATGAATATGCAAATCGGATGGCAGGATCTTTAATGACTCTGGCAGGTCAAACCCTTCGACACCCGGCACATGATTGTTTTCGTCGTCCCTATGCTGGATGGAAATAACCGGCAGACCTTTCGCCCGAAACAACTCGATGGCGGCATTAATGTATTCGATCGCACTTTCAAGTGATTTTGTTGAATCGGGATTAAAATACGCCTTCTGAACGTCAATGACCAATAACGCAGGTTTCATGTCTTCCTCCCGGGAACAGGATTTATCGATCAATCAGAATGATTCTATCCCATAACAACCGCATCGTTGTTACAATTTGATAACATGAACGTAAAAAGGACTGGAGTGGTCGTGTGGCTTCAATCCTGTTAATTTCAACGGGTAAGACCATTAACCCAGGCTAGATGATCATCCAGCTGTGCCTGCGCATGGCGGATGATCTCCGGCATCCATCGCCCCTCACCAAGCCTATCGGTAGCAATCGGCTCGCCAATGGTGAAATGCAGGTTGACCGGTGTGGATCCCGGCAGGAGCAGCGATTGGATCACCTGCAGGAATTCAGCCAGTTTCTGGCGTCGTTCGGGTTGTCTGCGCAGCCGGGTGATCGGGCTGTTTAAGAAACGGGGCAATACTGCACCGCTGGCGGAGATGATCTGGATGCTTGTCTCGGGCACCTTACGCAGCATGATCTCAAGACTTGGGCTCCAGTCCTTGATCGCCTCGCGCGCACCGGGCAAGCACTCGGATTCCGGTTCGACATCGCCATGCGCAAAAACCAGCAACGCCCCACCCGAGCGCAGGTGATCAATCGCATCGCGCAGCGCGACCATGCCCCCGATGGCTTCAAAAGAGACGTAAATGCAATATCGCTGCCGGATGTCAAACAGACGCATGAATTTGACATCCGACACAAGCACTTTGAGGTCATTGCGCGGGATGCAGGAGACAATACCCAGTGAATCGAGCCCTCCTGGGTGGTTCGATACGATCAGCAGCGGTCCTTTTTGGGGGATCCTTTCAATGCCACGCGCTGTTACTATATGGTTAAAATGCGGCAGGGTCGCTCTGGCGCCCTCGCTCACTCCCAGGGTATTGACCTTCTCATAGAATTCCGCTGCGATCCTTCCGAAATGACCGGCGGGGATGCGCAGTAATGGCGCCACCAGGCGGTGTGATATTTTGCTGCGTTTCCCGCTGAAGGCGTAGATGATTTCGTCAATGATCAACTCGCGCAGCTTTATCGCATGCTCGTCGATGGTGATGGGTGGTGTGGGCTGTGCCGTCATGCGATCAGAAGGTTCAGGGGTTGATTATTTTCGAGTGGATGGTTCTTGAATCATCCTAACGCAGGGAAGGATGTGATTCTCGACATCCTTGTCGTTATTTGGTGTGGGGATATCCGCAAAGAGGTACCAATCTTCAATATGGGTGATGAAGCCTCCGGCTTCAATCAGTTGGTTCGCTCCCAATGTTTCGAGCTCCAGGATTTCATGATTCGTCCAGGTCTCCAGGTTCGAATTCATATCCGGGCAGGTGTTGTAGTTGGTGGGATCAAATTTCTTGATAAAGAGCGTGCCTTCGTTAACATAAGCAGCCCATCCCTCGCTGTTATACATGCCGATCTTCTGAGGGTCGGAGGTTTTTACATCTTGGTGCAGCAGGATGTAACCATCCCCCCACGTCCAGCGTGGATCGGTCATCCGCGTATAAGCCCACACGGAGAGCGTATTCTGGGCGGTCAATTTTTTTGGCCAGTCGCAGCGCTCACCGATGGGTAACACTGCCACCCCACCCGGGTGTAGCACGGTCACTGCCCAGGGGGCTGCAGGCTGGCGGGACCCTGATCGGTTCGACAGTTTGTGAGTCACCCGGACGTGCGGGCCCGATCCACCCAGTTCAACAGTGATGGATTTTTGGAAGCCGGTTGTCTCCTCCACCGGAGCCGTCAGGCAGACACCGGCGGGCAGCCGATCGACGGTCAGCGGCTTGTTATCCGGGTAGAGCGTGCGTGCGGGATCTTCGGGCGCGATCCATAAACGGTGACCACCGTACGACCGCCACTTATCCCCACCTATCAAGCCGGCCTCATGCGGATTGATATGAAATTGATTCTCTCCATCGAGGAAGCCATAGGAGAGGATGCGCGGACCGACATCCTCGGAGACGATCAGTGCGACACTTCCATTCGAAATCTGCTGACAATGTTGCCAGCCGGAAAAGGGGATTTTGGTTATCTTGATCATTCCATAAAATTCTTTTTTGATGGGTTGGATAAATTATACATCTGACGGATAGAAGGACTCCTATGGATTTCTTGACGACCTCCATGGCCTGTGATAAACTAACAACCGTTGTTAAATTAAGGATCACAAAATGATATTTGCAGGCTATTTCACCTCCTTGAATCTGAGCCTTTCCGCCAGCGGCTCGAATGATTCCTTGTCCGAGTGCGCCTGCTGATACGTCATCTATGCGAATAGTTCCTGACGGCCGCGGTGCTCTCCAACCCGCGGTCTTTTTTTATTGTTCGTCAACCAGCCGCGGGAAAAGCCTGCGGCTGGTTTTATTTTATGAAATAGGTAATGAGGTTGTCATGTCTATCTTAACTGCCGAAAAACTCGGTCTATCGTTCGGTGCCTTCGACCTGTTCAAAGGCATCTCGGTCACGGTTGCCAATGACAGCAAGATCGGTCTGATCGGTCCCAATGGCATCGGGAAAACGTCCCTGTTGCTCATCCTGGCTGGCATCACCCAACCCACCGAAGGCATAACTCATATTGCCCGCGGGCGTCGCCTGGGGTACCTGCGCCAGGAGGCAGTGGATGCCTTTTCAGACCGCCAGAATTCGGTTTATTCTGAAATGCTGTCGGTTTTCACCCATTTACAGGGCAGGCAGGACCAGCTCACAGCGCTGGAAATGCGCATGTCAGCCGGCGAAAACAACCCCGAATTGCTGGAGGAATATGGGAACAGGCAGCATGCCTTTGCCGAAGATGGCGGTTATGATTACGAACTTCGCATCCAGCAAACGCTGACTGGTCTGGGGCTGGGGAAATCCACCTGGCAGATGCCCATCAGCCACCTGAGCGGCGGTCAGAAGACCCGCCTGCTGCTGGCACGCCTGCTATTGGAAAAGCCCGATCTGCTCATTCTGGATGAACCCACCAACCACCTCGATATCGAGACTGTGGACTGGCTCGAGTGCACCCTGCGGGAGTGGCAGGGCACCTGCCTGATCGTCAGCCATGACCGTTACTTTCTTGACAGCGTCACGACCACGATCTGGGAAATGACCAGCCGTGGTATTGAGACCTATTCGGGCAACTACAGTGCCTACCTGCTGCAGCGGCAGGAACGCTGGGAATATTTCGAGCGGGTCTTTCGGGAGGAGAAAGCCCGCCTGTTGAGGGAAGCTGATTTTATTCAGAAGAACTGGGTGCGCGCCAGTACGCACGCCCGTGCTCTTGGTTTATTGCGCCGCATCTCGCGTGATATATCCATCGTCCAGAACCAGGGCATCATGGCACTGCGTAATGGAAAAAAATGGTCCGAATCGGGATTGCATGTGGAGCGACCGTTGGACGTGGTCGAGGCCATCCGCGCTGTGAATGCCATACAGATGGATGGGAATCGCCCCCTTGCCATCCGCCCGCGGTTGGTGGCGGACAAGATCAGCGGTAACCTGATCCTGCAGGCTGATCATGCACTCATCGGCTATCCGGGTCATCCGTTGTTTACCGTGAATAAACTGCTGCTGAAGCGTGGAGAGTGCGCCGCCCTGATCGGACCCAATGGCACCGGGAAGACTACGTTCCTCAAGGTGCTGCTCGGGCAATTTCAACCGCTCTCCGGTGAAGTCCGGCTTGGCGCCAGCCTTAAGATTGGCTATTTCGCTCAGGTGCAGGACCACCTGGATCCCGTCAAAACGCTGCTTGAGGAGATCCTTTCACGCAAGGAAATTGGCGATGAACCAGCCCGCCGGCACCTGGCGCTATACCTCTTCCGCGGCGAGGAAGCCTCGAAACCGGTCAGGGCGCTGTCGGGCGGAGCGCGCGCCCGGCTGGCGCTGGCCATTCTGGCGCTGGAAGGTGCCAATTTGCTGTTGCTGGATGAACCGACCAACCATATGGATATCCCTGCCCAGGAGGCATTGCAGGAGGTGCTGGAAAGCTACAGCGGTACCATCCTGCTGGTCTCGCATGATCGTTACTTGATCAACCGCCTGGCAACCCAGGTCTGGGAGCTGGAAGATGGAAAATTGAAGATATTTGCGGGGAGCTACCGGGAATACATCCTGAGAGGACAGACCGCGAAGGGAGATAAGGCTGGTCGGAAGACCCTGTTGGCACCGCGCCCGCTGGCGCGCGACAACAACCGCGAGACCCGCCGGCGCGAACAGGCTACCAACCAACTCGAGGAACGTATCCGCCAACAGGAAGCCGCCATTCAGCGTCTCTCAGAAGAGTTGCAGCGCTCCGGTGATGCCCGGGATACCGAGAAAACGTTGGATATTGGCTGGCAGGTTGCCAGAGCCCAGGCACGGTTGGAGGAATTAATGGCCGATTGGGAGAAGATCGCGGTCTGATGTTTACCCAAGCCTTGCTGGCAGGCAGCCTGGCGATCGACGCAGGTGACTACGATACCTGTTAGACAGTTGATCAATGTGGTAGATTCCATCTGGTCGACGGCAATGACAACGGCACCACCACTTGCCATCTTGGGGCTTATGGAAAGTATACGGTGAATGTATTCCTGCCCTTGTTAATGAAACCGCAAGTCTGGTCGTAATTAATCAAAAAGGAGATGCCAGCTGGTATCTCCTTTTTGATTAAGGATGTATCTGTAAACCAATCGATTTACTTTCGCTGTGACGACAATTCCACCAGCTTGATCAGAACCTCCACCGCCTTCTCCATGGAGAAGGTGGGGATGAACTCATACTTGCCATGCGCGTTATGCCCGCCGGTGAACAGGTTGGGGGTCGGCAGCCCTTTCCATGACAGTTGGGCGCCATCTGTGCCACCCCTCACCGGTTTGACCGTCGAGGTGACGCCAACTGCCTGCATGGCTTCGCGAGCAAGATCCACCACCCATATAACCGGTTCGATTTTCTCGCGCATGTTGGTATACTGATCCTCGATCGTGACCGTCACCGTACCGGTGCCGTAACGCTGATTCAGCCAGTCGGCTGACCTTATTATCAAATCACAGCGCGATTTAAATTTCACCGCGTCATGATCCCGCACCAGATAGACCAGCCGGGCTTTTTCCACTTCGCCAGACATTCGGGCCAGGTGAAAAAAGCCTTCATATTTATCCGTGTATGTCGGGCGCTCGTGCGGGGGCAGCAGTGCATCGAATTCCATCGCCACCAGGCTGGCATTGATCATCTTATCCTTGGCATAACCAGGATGAACGCTACGCCCCTGGATCTCGATAATAGCTTTTGCGGCATTGAAGTTCTCATACTCCAATTCACCCAGTTCCCCGCCGTCCACAGTATAGGCAAAATCGGCCGCGAACTGTTCAATATCGAATAACTTAATGCCTTTACCGGTTTCTTCATCGGTGGTGAACGCGATTCTAAGCTTCCCGTGGGGGATCTCTGGATGGCTGACCAGCAGATCGAGCGCCGCCATGATCTCTGCCACTCCGGCCTTGTCGTCCGCTCCCAACAGGGTGCTGCCATCGGTGGTGATCAGCGTTTTTCCGATGTATTTTTTCAGCTCCGGGAATTCACGCGGAGAGAGGATGATCTTCGATTGGGAGTCAAGCGCAATATCTCCACCGTTATAGTTTTCGATCAGTCGCGGATTCACATTGGCGCCTGACATTTCAGTGCTGGTATCCAGGTGCGCCAGGAGACCTATGACCGGTACCAGGTGGTCGAGGTTGGAGGGAAGCGTGGCGGTGACATTTCCATACTGATCGATCTTGATTTCCACCAAACCCAGGGTTTTCAATTCCTCTGCCATTATTTTTGACAGGTTGAACTGTTTTTCGGTGGATGGATGACTTTCGGAATTGACATCAGATTGGGTATCGACCTTTACGTAGCGAAGAAAGCGTTCGATTACGGTGCTCATACTTTTCCTTTCAAGGAGAATAATGAATAATTGAGGTTAGTATACGTCCACCGCACGGATTTTGGAATGGTGGTTACTTATCAAGCATATCCTTTTTTAGTAATATCCTTTCCGCATGAGCATAAACATCCATCCGTCCAAGCCTGGCTTGCCCGATGAGAGTGATGCCCAGATCCCTGGCTGTTCTTACTGCCCGATCGCTGGTCGAATGGAGCGAGATAACCAAGGGTGTCTTCATTCTGGCAGCTTTGCGTACCATGTCTGCGGAGATCCTGCCGGTTGTGATCAATGCCGGACGGGCGAGGGTAAGATCCCTCAGCAGGCAAATACCGGCCAGTTTGTCCAGTGTGTTATGCCGCCCGATGTCTGCGATGACTTGTATGACAGAAGTTCCATCCAGGAGCATACTGGTGTGGATACCGCGCCTGTCCCTGGATTGTTTTGCGAGTGCTGCATGAAAACCATCCATCTGATCGTACAGCTCGGGTAATGTATACTTCAGATCCCGTGGCAGCTTAACCGAGGTTGTTTGCTGCCCAGGTTGGATGCTGGTGTTGCAACCAGAGCTCCTGCTCCAGAAGACAGGCGAGTCTAAAGGGTGGTCAAGCCACACATCAATGTGGTCAGCTTTATCACATACCCGGATATCCACAATCTCTTCAGTGGATTCTACAAAACCTTCATTGTAGAGAAAACCTGCTGCCAGTGCATCCAGGGCGACAGGTGAGCAATGAAATTCAAGCCAATAATTTCCATTTACACTTAATGTGACATCCGATTCGATTGCCAGCTTGGCCGGGCGGGTTTCCATTGAATGATGGTCAAAATAAGAAAATCGGACTGTTCGGTGAATGCTTTTCATTATGGGAGTTTTTCCAGGCGTACTGCGCAGATCTTGTACTCGGGGATTTTAGCGATCGGATCGAGTGCAGCAATGGTCAGTACATTGGTGGGGCTTTCAGGAAAATGAAAATTGGCAAACACTGCCCCGCGGGCGACCCGCTCGGTGAGCCAGGCTGTTGCTTCAATCGATCCACGCCGGGACGTAATCCGGATCCTCTCGTGGTCCATGATCTCCAGCGCTGCGGCATCTTCCGGGTTGATTTCTACCAGCGAGGTTGGATAGATAGTTGCCAGCCCTTTTGCGCGACGGGTGATCTCTCCACCATGCCAGTGATACAACACCCGACCGGTATTTAATAAAAATGGGTACACCTGGTCGGGCAGCTCGGCCGGCGCCATATGATTGGTGATGGTGAACGCACCTTTTCCCCGTGTAAACTCCCCCACATGCAGAATGGGTGTACCGGGCTGGTCAAGGGTTTTGACCGGCCATTGCAGGCGTTCCCCCTTTTCCAGCCGTTGATGAGACACACCAGCGTAACCGGGTGTCATGGCGGCAATCTCTTCCATGATCTGTGAAGGGGTATCATACTGCCAGCCTGCATGGATTGCAGACGAGTTGTGGGTTCGTCCTGTTTTATCCAGGAGCCGATGTGCCAGCTCGCTGGTGATCTGCCAGTCCTGACGTGCCACTCCCGGCGATCGAACCGCCGGGCGTACCAGCTGGACACGTCGTTCGGTATTGGTATAGGTACCGGTTTTTTCAGCAAAGCTCACCCCCGGCAGCAAAATATCCGCATAGTGGGAGGTTTCTGAGGGGAATATTTCCTGCAGGATCATGAGCTCCAGTTTTTCCAGACATTCCCTGACGTGATTTGAATCGGGATCGCTCAGGACCGGGTCTTCGCCGAGAATGTAAAGGGCTTTGATCTGACCGCTGCCGGCCGCCGGCACCATTTCTGTGACTGTCATGCCGTTTTTCGGATTAAGCGCAACTCCCCAGGCGGTTTCGAACTTTTTCCGAGATACATCCTGGGTAACAGATTGGTAACCGGGATAGACATTGGGCAAAGCACCCATATCGCAGGCACCCTGCACATTATTCTGACCTCTCAGGGGATTGACCCCGCTGCCGGGGATGCCCAGGTTACCCAGGAGCATCTGCAGGTTGGCCAGGGTTTGGACATTCTGAACACCAACGATATGCTGGGTGATCCCCATTGCCCAGATGACAGCGCCGGGCTTGATGGTTCCGAGCATCCGGGCAGCTTCGTTCAGTTTGTCGATGGGAATGCCGGTGATTTCCTCCACGACTTCGGGTGTATAGCTTTGCAGATTGGCTTTTAAATCATCGAACCCTTCTGTTCGGTTTTCGATGAAGGAACGGTCCTCCCAGCCATTATTAATGATGATATGCATCAATCCGTTGAGCAGGGCGATATCGGTTCCAGATTTGATTTGAAGGTGGAGTGTGGCAAATTCGGTCAGGTCGATCCTACGTGGGTCAGCCACGATCAGACGGGCTTTGCGTTTCAGGACTGCCTGGCGGATCATCGTTCCAAACACGGGGTGTTGTTCAGTGGTATTGGAACCGATGACGAAGATTAGGCTTGCCTGTTGCGCGATATCATCCATCGAATTGGTCATGGCTCCCGAACCAAATGAGGTTGCCAGGCCTGACACCGTGCTGGAATGACAAAGCCGCGCGCAGTGGTCGATATTGTTGGTACCAATCACCTGGCGGGCGAATTTGTTCATCAAATAATTCTCTTCGTTAGTGCACTTTGCAGAGCTGAATATACCGATGCTGTCTGCGCCTTGGCGGTTGCGCAGGTCTGCCAGTTTTTCGACTGTCAGGTTGAGCGCTGTCTCCCAATCCGTTTTTACCCAATCACCGCGGTCTTGCCCAACAGTTCGTTCTCGCCCCACCAGGAGATACTTGCGTACCATGGGTTGGGTCAGCCGGTCCTGGTTGTGGACAAAATCATAGCCATAACGACCCTTCACGCACAGGCGCATACCATTGACTGGTGCTTCAGGGGAGGATGTGACCCGCAGGATGTGGTTGGCGCGCACGTGCAAGGTTATCTGACAGCCCACCCCGCAGTAGGTGCAGGTGGTGGAGATGATTTCCTCCGCTTCGCCAGCCCCGAATGACATTTTATTATCCAGAGCCCCGGTCGGGCAATAAGCGACGCAGGCTCCGCATGATTCACAACGGGCTTCCACCATGGTTTGATCGGATCCAGCCATCAACTGGGTCTCGATGCCACGCTGTTTCAAACCCCACACGAACCGCCCCTGAACCTCGTTGCAGGCGCGGATACAGCGCGTACAGACTATGCATTTGTTGAGATCAACGCGTATGAAGGGGTTGGGGTCGCTGTCGACCGGATAACGGGGTTCCCTGGACTTCAGATCCTCAATGGGGAGTTTATAAAACCTGGCCCAATCTAACAATTCATTTTCTGAGTGACTGCTTTCTTCTGATCCATCGTAATAGAGCGAAAGAAGCTGGCCAAGCAAGAATCGCCGCCCTTTCTGTATTTCCGGAGTCTCAGTCCTAATTACCATTCCATCCTGGGCTTCAAGTGTGCAGGCGGTCACCGGTCTGGGTTCGCCTTTGACTTCCACCACGCATAACCTGCAGCCGCCAAAAAGTGACAGGTCCTTGTGATAGCACAGAGTGGGAATGATTATCCCAGCGTTGCGTGCAGCCTCGAGGATGGTCGATCCGGTTTCTGTTTCGACGATCTGTCCATTGATGGTCAACTTGCGCATAGACAAGCCTCCAGCGGAGATTGTACTGCGTTATTCATCATGGGATTGAGGGGTTTAACCGGTCAATCCGAGAATATCCTGTACAATTGATGAACTGTGGCTGTCATTATAGTATGAAAAATAAGCATATGCTATCCATATGTATTTTAGCTGGCGGCAATTCCCGCCGGATGGGACATAATAAGGCATTGATGCCTTTCCGAGGTCAACCCCTGATCAAGCGTGTTGTGGAGCGGGTGTCTTCTCTGGCCAAGGAGATATTTATTGTCGCCAACGAACCGGGTGTCTACCAGTTCCTCAAGCTGCCGATCCTTGTGGATAAGGTGAAGGGGGTTGGTGTGATGGGTGGCTTGTTTACCGCTCTGAGTATGGCACCTTCACCTTATGTGGCAGTCCTAGCATGTGACCTTCCTTATGTAAATATTGACCTGATTAATGCTGAGTTCAATCTGATGCAAGCAGAATTGGCAGATGTGGTCATACCCGAATCAAAAAACGGTCTGGAACCGCTGCATGCGTTGTATCAATGCGATACCTGCCTTCCGCAGGTTCAACAAGCACTGGCCGCTAATCAAAAAAGGCTGGTTAGCTGGTTAGGTCATGTTAGGGTAAGGGTGATGCGCCCAGCAGAGGTGGCAAAATTTGATCCGGACGGGATGGCTTTTATCAATATTAATACCCCGGAAGAGCTTTCTCGAGCGGAAGAGATGGAATGATTCTCATGCACGAGGAATCGTAAACGTGACAGGTGGAAGTTGACTATTCTTAGAAACGCACTAAACCTGCTTCTCCATGTAGATGTTGATCATTTCGTACCCGGATTTTTCATATAAATTGCGCGCAGCATGGTTGTGCCCGAAGACGTGCAGATGGATTGTATGGATCCCCATCTCTTTGACAATTTCATCCAAAGCGTTAAGTGCCTGGGCGGCATAACCCCTGCGTCTGAATTTTTCGAAAATGTCAATGTCATCGATGAAGGCTTCCTTCCGGCTATTGCGCTCACGGATCATAATCCAGAGGGTACCGACCGGAGAGGGCTCGTCTGCAACGATCAGGCTGTAAATAAAATTATCCCGCGTGGCAAGCCCGTCAGGCAACAAATCGTTTGTTTCGGCTTTGGCGAGTACCAGTGCGCGATCTGCCGGCCAGAATCCCGCCTTGACCTGCTCATCAGCGTAACCATGATAAACCCGGTCGATATAGGTCAGGAATTCATTTTCGGTCATTGCCCTGAGTTGGATCATGGTTCTCTCAATTGCTAACTGTATTGTTATTTGTAGTAATAACCGAGACCGACCAGACCGGGTCCGGTATGGGCACCCATTACCGGGGTGATAGAGGTGGTTATCAGCTCATTGGGTTTCAACCGCTCAACTGCCAAAGCCTTTAATGCTTCAGCCCGTTCGGTCGCATCTGCATCCATCAGCGCCAGCTTGAGATGGCTGCATCCGGCGGTCATTTTTTCCACATGGTCGATAATGGCTTCGAAAGCTTTCTGGTTTCCCCGAACTTTACCGATGGGATCGACCAGACCGTCGACGTCAAGGGTGATGATGGGTTTGATGTCGATCAGATTACCCAATAAGTAGGCAGCCTTGCCGATCCTGCCACCCAGTGCAAGATACTCAAGCGTATCAAATGAGACCACAATTCCCACTTTTTTTTGTGCATTACGGGCAATGCTGCTGACCTCGGTTAGATCAGCCCCACTCATTGCGGCTTTGGCTGCCTCGATGGCGATGAAACCTTCCGAGATGGCTGCCTGTTTCGAGTCGAACACTTCGATCGGAACGTCGGGGTGATCTTCGTGGATTAACGCTGCGGCTTGTTTGACAGAGTTATAGGATCCGCTCAGGTTGGATGAGAGGACAATGCACAGGATCGAACCTGCACCATCACGAATGCAGTCCAGCATGGTCTGTTCATACCTGCCCGGCGATGGGGCGGCGGTTTTCGGGATGACCTTTTCCATCCGCATGCGGCGGTAGAGTTCATCCGGTTGGAGGTTTACCCCATCCAGATAGGTTTCATCCTTGATGGTGACGGAATAGGGGACTACCGTGATATTCAATTGCTGTGCGATTGCCGATGGAACCTGCGCCACGCTGTCGGTGATCACCCTGACGCGCTTCGCAGAGTTTTTTGTCTTCATTTAACCAACCCCTCCCTTCTGTTAGTCGATGCATTTATTTTGTTGATTGTCTATAGTATTCATTATAGGTCGAAGAGGGTGTCTGTCAAGCGACTTAGTGCGTTTTCCGGCAATTCATAATGATTATATAATTACAGAGGCACATGAAGAGCTCTGCATAAGACCATGGATAAAACGATTACATTTACATTGATGATTATCATACTGGGTTACCTGCTCGGATCGATTCCATCCGCATATATTATCAGTCACCTGCTCAAAGGACGCGACCTGCGCCGTTACGGTAGCGGAACCGTGAGTGGCTCAATGGTGTATGAACATGTAGCCCGCTGGGCTGTTATCCCGGTCGGATTATTTGATGTAGCCAAAGCTTTCCTGCCGGCCTGGCTGGCTGTGCAACTTGGCCTGGGGGAAGTCGCGGCGGTTGCCGGCGGGCTGGCGGCAGCCATAGGTCATAATTGGCCCATCTTTCTGAATTTCACCGGTGGGCGGGGTATCAGCACTTTCCTTGGGCTGCTGGTGGTGGTTTTCCCGTGGGGTATCCCCTGGTTGCTGGTACCCCTGGCGGTCGGTTATCTATTAAAGGATTCGCCACCTTTTGCCCTTGTCAGTATGGCGACTTTGCCGCTTCTGGCATATTTTCTGGATGGCTCACCAGTCGTTATTTGGGGAACGGGCATTATGTTGATCATCACGATCGCAAAGCGGCTGGAAGCCAACCGCAGACCATTGCCCGATGGAAAAAAAGGAAAACGAGAGGTATTGCTGCGGCGCCTGATTTTGGACCGGGATATTGCTTCACACGCCGATTGGATCAATCGACGTCCCACAAGCGAAAAATAATGTAGAAATTAGGAAAATTTGATGCCTACACCAACAATTAATACTCTGGATGATTATGAAATGTTTCTTGGCGAGACGATTGAAGCCTGGTCGCCGGAACAGCGCCTGGCTCTGGCGGCAGCCATGGCCGAGCGCTGGTTGCCGGTATATGATGAATTCTCAAAAAAGGAAGAATGGGGCGATTCACCCAGCCTTCATCACATTCTCGATGCCGTATGGCAGCATTTGCTGGCGGAACCTTTGCTAAAAGCCAGCGATCGATCGCGGTATGTCGATCAGATACACGAGATCACACCGCATATGGATGACTTCGACGCTCCTGAAGCGCTGGCAGCCTGTATCATTCTCTCAGACACGGTAGAATGCTGCCGTTTGGGTGACAATACACGCTTTGCCATCCAGGCGGCGTTATCCGGGTTTGAGGCAGTGGCGCCGGACTGGGCGTTGGATCCGGATGAGCAACCTCATCTCTGGCAGAAGGCGGTTGTCCGCAAGGAACTGCGTAAGCAATTAAAGCTTGTAGAACAGATTGGTAGGATCACCTTATTTAATGAGACAATCGTAAAAACACTGCGCAGTGGACTGACCCAGCTGGGTACAGTCGGTGAAGTGCCTCCCAAGGAAACGGCTCATGAAACTCCCTTGTTGAGCAACCAGGCGGCGTTCGAGCAGTACCGGCGCATGATCGAAATGGACAACCGGGGAAAGGCTCCGGCCGGGGACGACTTCAAGCCGCAAGCGATCATTTTCAATGCCATGTTATTTTCAGAATGGTCATCCCGCTACCGCCGCCGACTGGATACGATCAAGGGCTATTACGGCAAACTGGCTGATATCAAGGGAATCGAAGCTCTGGTTGCCTTGGAGCTGGATCGGGACGGCCGGGTGACAGAGGTTCCAAACTGGGATAAGGAGATGCGCTGGATGATTGACCTGATCATGAAAAATCCAATGAATGGTTTGGATGTAAACTCGGTCGAGCAGCCGCATGGCTATGGCCCGTCATTTCGTCGTTTATGGGTGGAGGCGAAACAAGCCGGTTCCAGTGATGACAACGCCCACCTGGCAGTCATAGCCTGGGCGCGTCACCGACCTGAGGCCTGGCGGGAAGCAGATGAACGTAAGAAAAAAGGACGGCTGGTTGAGGATTCGCTCGGTAAGCGGCTAAATCACAATGTGAGCTGGTCAAGTACAAATGATCCGGCATATCCATGGAAAGCTGAAGTGGATCGGGATAACTGGCTGGTGGGTATCAATGACTTCCCCGATGATTATCTATATACTTTGTATATTAACCACTCACCAATAGGGAAATTCCATGACTGGCCGGAGATTTGGGTGAGGGATTAACCGGCGCTGGATTTATTAGAAGTTTAATTAACAACTTGTGGGGTGGCCATCGCGGAGTTAAGGAACTGGATGATCTCCCCGATATGATTTTCGATACCGATCGATCTGACTTCAGCATGCGAGAGTCCACTCATTAACCATAACTCTTTGGGCTGGCCAGCCTGGCTGACAAGCGCCAGCGCCTGTTCTTCAGTGATGCGCCGGTCGTCCATTCCGTGAATGATCAGAATGGGGCGCGGGGCAATTTGGCTGATCACATCCACCGGTCGCACCTGGCTACGCTCGAATCCCTTGCGCAGTTCCGAGGTTCGCATCACGAAGTCGAAAATGGGTGTTGGCATAGCCTTCGGCCGGTTGGTAGTCCAGATCTCTTCCACACTGTTATAGGGTGAGGCAGCCACAACCGCGTCGATTTGAAGGTTGCGGGCAGCGCTCAGGATGATCGCAACTGCCCCGGCTGAATGACCAATGGCGCCGATGGCAGGTGCACCCTGGATGTCATGCAGGTAGCTGACAGCGGCATCCACATCCAGGCTTTCCCTGGCGCCATAACTGAAACCGAGAGGATCGCCATCGCTCTTCCCGTAACCACGATAGCTGAACAGCAACACACTGTAGCCGGCTGCATGCAAAGGTTTGACAAGCGAGAGCCCCGAGCGTTGATCGTTCGCCGTGGAGGGGGCATACAGGATTGCGGGGGATTGGGGCGTGTCGGCTGGGAAAAACCATCCACGCAGCGTGATGCTGTCTGATGACTTAAAGGATACCGATTCGTAATTCAGGCCGAGGGCGACTGGTGCCCTGTTGGCGCTCTTGCAAAAAAATGGTGCAGCGGTTGACACCATTTCCCCCAGAACAGGTCCCCCGATTCCGACAATGGTGGCGGAAATCAGGAGGGTTGATGTGATTTTAAGGATGCTTTCGAGAACCACGTACTTTGTTTTACCTTGGATTAGTCAATAAAATATTGTACTAGTCTACTAAGGCCGCATCTCCTAGTCAATATATGAGAGCTTAGAATCAGTTAACAAAAGCCCTAGTTTATTAAAAGGGCTTTTCTGGGTAAAGGTGATACTCTGGTTTATTCTGCGCGTAGCTATCTGGGTCGCGATCTAAACAGCTTCGAGTGGAATGATTTTTTGGGTGATGACATTCACCAGCCCATAATCGGTCAACCTCACCTGTGGGATGACCGGCAAAGTTAAGAGCAGCAGCGCGGCAGTAGCGTCACGTGGCAGACCCAACCCGGGCAGTGCAGTTTTAAATGCACTTTCACGGTTGGCGATCTGCTCCAGTGATAACGGGCTCATCAGACCGGCGATCGGCAGTGGAATGCTCGCCAGCAGCTTGCCGTCGCTGACAGCCGCCAGTCCACCGCCAAATTCAGCCAGCGATTGCGCGGCTGAGTGAAGGTCGAAGGGATTCTTGCCGATCATAACCAGGTTGTGGCTGTCGTGGCTGACCGTGGAGGCGATGGCACCCTTCTGGATGGGGAAGCCTGTGATGAAAGCCAGGCTGGGGGGTTTACCCTGACCGTGCCTGCCGACTACGGCTGCCAGGGCGATACCCTCCGGCAGTGGGAATTTCACCTGTCCGTTTTCGACCGGCACTTCCACAATCTCAAGACGGGTATCGATCAGGTTCGAAAGGTTAATGGCATTAAACCGAATGTTTCCACTGTGATTTGAACGCGGAATAAAATTCTCCACCGATAACCCCTCCGGGAGATGCATGGTATTTTCCTCGAGAGGGGCAATGGGTTGCGGGATGGGTTCGAGCAGATGGCCGTCTTCGACCCGCAGCCTGCCGTTGGTGATCACGTGGCGGGCATGGACCTGCTCCAGGTTATCCAGCAGGATGATATCCGCCAGCCATCCAGGCGCGATCGCTCCCAGTCCCCACAACCCATAATGCTGGGCGACGTTGATGGTTGCCATCTGGTAAACGATCATTGGATCGACCCCGGCGCTGATCAGGGTGCGCATGCCATAATCCATGTGGCCGTTTTTATGCAGGAATTCCGGATGAATGTCGTCGGTGCATAACCCGAACATGCGCGGGTCGGGAACGCTACGGATGGCTTCTGACAACTCATCGGCTGCATTCAGGAAAGAAGAGACGCGTGCGTACACCATTGCACCGCTCTGCACCTTCTCCCGCATATTGGTGGAATCCAGTGATTCATGGTCAGACGAACGCGGACCGGCTGCGGTCAGGTAAGCTTGCAGGGTGCGACCGGAGAGACCGGGTCCGTGTCCTTCGATGGGGATACCGGCTTGCTGTCCCGCCTCAACGATGGGGGTGATGCTGCCCTCCTGGTTTGCCAGCCCGATGAAATCCATGGCTTCAGCAATGGCGATCACGCGATCCCAGGATAGCATTTCCATGATCTCGCGCTCGGTAAACACAGCACCCGCCGATTCAAGATTTGGGACGGATGGCACACAACTCGGGGTGGTGACATAATAACGCAGCGGAAGACCGGCACTTGCTTCGAGCATGTACTTCACCCCGCGCGTCCCCAGCACGTTGGCGATCTCATGCGGATCGGTGATGACCGTGGTGGTACCCTTCGGCAGGATCACCTCTGCCCAGCGGGCGGGGGTGCACATGCTGGATTCGTTATGAACGTGACCGTCGATGAATCCTGGAACAGCCCACAAATCCTGACCGTCGATCAGTTGACTGGCTGACAAGGTGAATTTTCCGGCGGATTGAACATAGGCGATCCGATCGCCGGTGATACCGATATCGGTTGGATAGATTTCTCTGGTAAGAACATTGATCAACTGGATATTGGTGATGGCCAGGTCAAATGGGCGATCACCTCGTGCGCTGGCGACGGCATCGGTGCGGTTATCCATCAGGTTGGGTCCTTTCGATCCAGAAAAAGTATTTTATTATAACAATTAATTCTAACGTGTGGGCTATTTGGTAAATAAGCTGGCACGAGGATTGTCGCGTAACCCTGATCCTCTGTTGCCTCCTCTCTCTCGTGGTATACCATAGATAGAAAACAAGCACTGATTTATTCGTATCAAACGGTCATCAATCTCATTTATAATCGACCCAATGTTAATAGTTCATACTACTATGATCAATCCCCATGCTTAAGGAGACCATTCATGACCCAGGCTAGATCCGGCGCGCAAATCAGCAGGAAAGCTTTCCTTCAGGCAGTTATCATTATCTTCTTATTAATGATGGTCTCGGGCATTCTTACCCGAGTCATTCCCTCCGGGCAGTATGCCCGCAGTATTATCGATGGCAGGGAAGTCATCGATCCAACTTCTTTTCAATTCACTGCCCGGCCTGATTTTCCGATCTGGCGCTGGTTCACTTCACCGGTCGAAGTCCTTTTCACGCCAGATGGTTTGACCAAGGTCATCCCGATCATCCTCTTCATCTTGTTGGTTGGTACCGCGTTTGGAGTGATGGATAAAAGCGGTATCATGCAAGCCATCATATCGCGCATTGTCCAGAAATTCGGGGGGCGCAAATATCTCCTGTTGGCAATCATCATTTTTTTTTTCATGTCGCTGGGTTCTTTCTTTGGCATCTTTGAGGAAGTCATACCACTCGTCCCCCTCATGATCGGCCTGGCTTACTATCTCGGCTGGGATGCACTCACCGGGCTGGGTATGTCCGTATTGGCGACCAATATCGGTTTCTCAACCGCGATTTTCAATCCGTTCACGATAGGCATTGCCCAAAAACTGGCAGGACTGCCGATGTATTCAGGCGCAGGTCCGCGACTGATCTTGTTTATAGTCGTTTTTCCAATTGTGGTGGCCTTTCTTGTATTGTACGCCCGGAAAATCGACCGCAAACCTGAGGCCTCATTGGTCTTCAAGGAAGAGCAGGCTGAAAAGATCAAATATCGCGGCTTTAAAGTCGATAACGCGTTCGAAGCCAACCCGCGCATACGCCGGGCTGCCATCTTCCTGGGTTCATTCTTCTCACTGATATTGGTCGTCCTGGTTGCCATGCCGATCATTCCCTTCCTGCGCGATATCGCGCTACCGCTCACCGGATTATTGTTCGTGATTGGTGGTATCGGCGCCGGGTTGATCTCGGGCGCTGGGAAAAATGCCTGGAAGGCAGCCGGGGAGGGCTTCCTCGGAATCGCACCGGCCATCCCTTTGCTGATGATGGCTGCCAGCGTGAAACATATCATCGCCACCGGAGGCATCCTCGACACCATCCTGCACTGGGCAAGCAGTGCATTTACTGGCAACAGCCCGTTCATATCCTCCCTGTTGATCTACGGTCTGACAATGGTGCTGGAGTTGTTCATCAGCTCCGGTTCCGCCAAGGCATTGCTGCTCATCCCGATCATCATGCCGTTGGCAGACCTGGTGGGTGTGACACGCCAGATCGCGGTTAGCGCTTACTGTTTTGGCGACGGCTTCTCCAACATGGCTTACCCCACCAACGCCGCCCTGTTGATTACACTCAGCCTGACGGTCATCCCATATATGAAATGGTTGAAATGGGTGCTGAAGCTTTGGTTATGGATCTTCCTGGCGACGGTATTATTCCTCGCCACTGCGGTGGCATTCAATTACGGTCCCTTCTAGAACATGCCTGTAGTTCCAAACACCTACGAAGAATCACGCCAGCGTTTCAGGGATAACCTGGCAGTCATCCGGCGATCCTGGCCGTCTGCCCGCCGGGACCACCATGCGCTTGATGGGATGGAGGATCTGACCATCGACTGGATCATGGCTGATGCCCGAAAACGGAAGGAGAAACTGCTGGTCATCAGCACCGGACTGCATGGGATCGAAGGGTTCATCGGTTCTGCGGTGCTTCAGTTATTTCTCGACGAATTTCTTCATCGCCTTGATCCTGACACGACAGGGATCCTGTTCTTGCACAGCCTGAATCCCTGGGGCATGAAACATTGGAAGCGTATCAATCCAAATAATGTGGATTTAAATCGCAACTTCGTCACTGACAGCTTCCAGGCGCTGAGCAATGAGAACCCCGATTACCCCGACCTGTTATCCTTTCTCTCCCCGGGTAAGCCGCTGGGTAACCTGCTGGTTGAAAAGACAGCTTTCATTTACAGGCTGTTGCGTGCGGCCTTGCGGTTGGGCATACGCCGTGTGCGCGAGGCTGCCCTGATGGGACAGTATTTTTACCCTTTGGGTATTTATTTTGGTGGACAAGCATTGCAAGAGGAAACCCGCCGGGTAATGGACCTTTACCGGGATGCATTCCAGGGGTATTCTCGCATAATCCACCTGGACTTGCACAGCGGCTACGGTCCGCGTTACCAGATGACCGTGGTCACCTCTCCCCGTGATGCATTATCTGCGGCCGAATTGCAACACATATACCAGCTCGACCGGGTGGCAGGCGCCAACCCGGATGAATTCTACAGCATGCATGGAGACATGAATGACTGGGAGTATGAGCTGGTTAAAAATGAATATCCCAAAGCCAGCATCTTTGCCGCCAATTTCGAATTCGGCACCTATGGGAGTTCCATCCTGGCTGGCGCGCGCAGCCTGCGCATCACCATCCTGAAGAACCAGAAGGATCAATTCGGGGCGTCAAAAACGACCGGAGAATGGATTGATGGGGAATACCGTGAGCTGTATCTGCCGCAGGAACCCGGCTGGTATGACAAAGCCTGGCAGGATGCGCGCCGAGCTTTCAGGGGCATCCTGACCGCTGAAGAAGTAATTAAAGAATAGTTATTCCACAAATAAGTCAATTTCCTTGTATCCGGTAAATCTTTCCATTGCCAAAATCCGCCACATAGATTTCGCCGCCTTCATCCTCGCCGAAGGTGGAGATGGGAAACGGTGCAGTGTTTAACAGGGTTGTTTGCCAGCCACTGTTGTTGACAGCACCCCAGATCTTGCCTGTGCAAAAATCCCCGTAGAAATAAATACCTTGCAGGACTGGATAAGTACTGCCGCGATACACGAACCCGCCGGTAATGGAACAACCATTTGTATCATTTGTGCCATGAGCATACTCAAGTATGGGCGCTGAATACGCGGCGGGAGGAATACAACCGCTGGGTGGATTGTAACAGTGGGTACCCTCCAGGATACGCCACCCGTAGTTCTCACCACCAGCGCTGCTGGACGGCTGGAAATCCACTTCCTCCCAGGTATCCTGGCCGACATCGGCGATATACAGGTCTCCGGTGGCGCGATCGAATGAGAATCGCCAGGGATTGCGCAGACCCAACGCCCAGATTTCGGGGCGATAACCGGGAGTATTGATGAAAGGATTATCCGGGGGAATCCGATAAAGCGTATCAACGCCGCTTCGTAATATTGCCGGGAAGAAGAAATGGTGACTGCCGGCCGGGAGAACTGTTGCATCAGGTTGTTTGACATCGATGCGCAGGATCTTGCCCAGCAACTCGCCTGGATTCTGGGCGCGGTTGCCCGGGTCGCCGGCCGAACCGCCGTCGCCCATACCGATGTAGAGGTATCCATCCGGACCGAAAGCCATCTGACCGCCGTTATGGTTGGCATAAGGCTGGTCCACGGTCAGCAGGATTACCTCGCTGGTTGCTTCAGCCAGGTTTGGGTCAGTACTTACCTGATAGCGGGCAATCACCGTGTCCCCTGCCAGGTTGGTATAGTCTATATAAAAACGCCCGCTGGTTGCATAAGCTGGTGGGAAAACCACACTTAATAACCCCTGCTCGCTGGCGGTTGACACCTTGCTGTGGATATCCAGAAAGGTGCTCTGATAGATATTATTGAGATAGATCTTGATGCGCCCGGTTTTCTCGACCACAAACATGCGTCCGCTCCCATCGCCGGCGTGAGTGAACTGTACCGGTCGGTCCAATCCACTGATAACTTCAGTCAGAAAGATAGACGGCCAGGTGACTGCCAGAGCATCTGGAGCGATTCTGGTGCTGGTTGCGGAAGTCTGTTGTGTTGGATTGTTTTCGTTTTGAACGCTGATTGTCGGTGGGGTTGAGGGGATGTTCAATTGTGTGATGTTGGTTTGGCAGCTGATGCACACAACGATCATGGCAATGGCGAGTAATTTTATTATGGTCATCTTTTAAGCCTGTATCATTATATATACTAACTTAAGAGACAAAAGGAAAAAATAAAATGAGCCTCATTATATATGATGCAAAAAGCCCCCTAAGAGTTACACATTTTCCACGATGCTGGGTCAACGATCTTGTATCAGAATAGATTCAATACTTTTAGGTTTTAGATCGCTGGCAGGAAAGCCACAACTATAGAACATATTAAAAAGAGGTAAAATTATATTATATGAATCATATATA
>Ga0105152_10000016_pt1 | contig 35615 bp, 27 predicted proteins | sample LakBais05cmmetaG_FD_81534 | JGI IMG/M metagenome (GOLD analysis project Ga0105152, IMG submission 81534) | Lake sediment microbial communities from Lake Baikal, Russia to study Microbial Dark Matter (Phase II) - Lake Baikal sediment 0-5 cm | ecosystem: Environmental > Aquatic > Freshwater >...
CCCAGCTTCTCAATCGCCCTCAGCGGTCCTTCAGCGAGAATATTTCCAAGTCCTTTCCGAAAAACGACCTGTTCGACCAGCTCAAAGATCGCCTCCTCGTTTCCCCATTCCAGCTTCAGCCCGCCGGTGACCTTGTCATCAATCAGCCCTTTTTCGTAAAGCTCCATGGCCCAGGAAGCGAGGCTTCCAAATTCCAGGGTGTCGAAACCGTAGGCATTGGCGATGTAATTTCCTTTGAGAACGGTCTCCATGCGGCGGCACTCGAGCTCCGTTCCAAAGGCACCTAAGGTCGTATACTCCGGTCCCTCTGTATATTTCCCTGCATGAGGCCCCTCAGGCACGATGTATTTGTGACGGCAATGGATTGGACAGGCAAAACATCCAGCATATCCTAATGTAAAATGGTCGTGCATATGCTCAGGGTCGAGGGTGTCGGCATGATCGAGCGTATTGGTTTGAAAATTCCTCACCCTGATCTGACCCGACGTGTTCGAGGTGTTGAAGGTTACCATGGTGCCATATTCCTGGATGGCACGGGTCGCCTTACTCATCAGGACCTTCTCTATCTTTTCAGTGTAAAGTTGCAACGCGCCTTCCGGATCTGCAATCTCCACACCCAGCGTCCCTCTGGCAGCAATCGCCTTCAGCCTCTTGGAGCCCATCACCGCACCAACACCCGTCCGTCCAGCGGTATTCTTTGCTCCCGTCCTCACGTTTGCGAAGCGCACCAGATTCTCGCCCGCCTGGCCGATGCAGAAGACTTTCACGTCCTGATCGTCGAGCTCGTCCTTGATCATCTGTTGCGTCTCAAAGGTGTCATGGCCCCAAATCCCTGAGGCATCGCGTATCTCGATCTCTCCGTCACGGACCCAGAGATAGACGGGCTTCTCCGATTGTCCCGTCACGAGAAGATGATCGAAACCCGCAAACCGAAGCTCCGGCGCAAAATATCCTCCGGAGTTGCTGCTGCCGATGAATCCGGTCAGCGGCGATTTGGCGCCGGTATGGATCCGTGAGGACGACGGGACAGGTGTTCCGCCGAGGAAACCCGCGCTGACCGTCACCACATTCTCTGGTCCCAGAGGATCGATGCCGGGCTTGATGTGGTTATAGAGGAGGTACATATCTATGCCCCGGCCCCCCAGATACTTTCTCCTCATAATATCCGGGATATCCCTTTTCTCGATCTTTCTTGTTGTAAGATCGATGTAACCAATCTTCTGCTTTCGCATTATGTCCCCCTCATTCTTTCAATCTTTCTTCCCTCGGATATAGGGCAGGTCCGGTTTCGGCCAGGAGATGCGATATTCCATTCCGCAATGCGGACACTTCACCTCGGTCACCTTCGGTTCAATCTTGAATCGCTGGATGCAGTTCTTACACCTGACCTCCATTTCAGCGGGTCTTCTCTCTACCATCTCTCATCCCCCCTCTCTGAAATCACGCACCCTCAGGGTTGCGGATAGATCACGTGTCATCCTCTTTCCTCACGACCCTTGCGATAGAGTCACCCCGCGGGGAATAAGTCTCCGTTTGTAGAGGACGATCATGAACCCCGCTTGGCAAGCACATGGCCGTATTCACTCATCCGCTGCCGCGCACTCGCGATCCGCTCTTCGGTAAACCACTTCTTCAAATCAATCTTGTCCACTGGATATTTCCCCTGCTTGAATACACCCTTCATAGGCAGATCAAACGGGATCGTTGCATCGATGCCCAAAAACCCTTGAAGCCCACTGTTCTCTACTAACTCCTCCATCGGGTTCCCCTGACGATGCCTCTCTCCCCCTCCCTTAATGATGCCGGTTTGCGGGTTTACCCTCGTCGTCAAAGCCCAGATCACATCCTCGGCACTATAAATATCGACATCTTCGTCCACGGCAATCCCCACTTGTGGCGCCTCGGGCAGGGTCAGAATATTGTACAGCAGGGTTTTCTGCCATCCTTCATCTCTCCTCCTTGACTTCTTCACCTGAATAACCATTCCCAGGAGGCCTTTCTGCCCCTGCAACACGTTCACGTCTGCGACAAATTCGGGTGGAACGATGCGTCGGGCGTACTCATACATCGATGCACACCGGAACGGTCGCATCAGGTTCTCTCCTTCAAAGGAATGGGCCAAGGGAGAAAAGAAGATCGGTTGATCTTTCCGATGGGTGATCGCCGTCACCTCGAATCTCGTTGTTTTCACCGCTCCCCCCAGGTAACCCGTATATTCCGGAAAGAACGGCGCGATGTCCCACTTGCCCGCCTGCGCCGCTTTGTCACTCTCCCACAGGTGTTGCGTCGTATCAATGTATCCCTCAATCACCCACTCTGCCTGAGCGACCGCATAGGCATCCACCGTCTTGGCCCGGACGATCTCCACGGCATATCCCTGCAGCCCGCCCGCAAATCCCAGCTCATCTGAACCATAGGAGACGATTGGATGAAGGTACGTCCCTGCGGCCGCCAGGTTCACTGCAGGGGGGGTGCAAAGATTGAGGGTCACCGGGATCTTCTCACCACGAAACCTGCGTATGATCTGTCCAATATGGGTGGAATCACCTGCCATGAGGGTTCCCCAGTCCTTCCCCTGGAAGTGTGTCCGCTTGAACGATATCTCAAAGCCATTGTTGAAGTATTTCCCCGATATCAGAACGTTGAGCCCCCCCAGGATCCTCCCCGCATCTTCCTCCGTATGCTTCAGGATCGGCACCGTCTTGAATACGTCTATCCCCTCCGTGATCACCACCTCCTGGCTCGGCGCCTTCTCCACCACTTTCGGCCCTATCGGACGCAGCATCGCTCCATGCGCCTTCCTCATCATCTCCTTGTCATTCGAAGCATCGAATAACTTGGGGTAGATCTTCTCGTTCGCAAATACATTGGAGACATCCCTGACTCCGGGATATCCCTTGATCTTCTGGAAGAAGAGCACCGGACCGCTGTCAAACGATTTTGTGATTGCCGAAACCTCAAGGATCGGGTCGACCTCCTCCTTCACAACCAGGACATCGCCCTCCGCCTCCAGGTATTCCAGCGTGCTGCGCATACTCGAGATATCTTTCTTCGCCATAACTTTATCTCCTCCTTTTATGGGTTTGCGTTTCGATGCGTCTTTTCGTGAAATCCCTGCCTGTCTTGATCGATCGTGAGCAACGGGTTAGGTAACCTGTTTACGGAAAGGCTGGGATGAAACGAGATTGCAATTTCGGCCAGCCCTAATTTCGGAGAAGGAAACCTCATATGCCTCGTTGAGGATTTATCCGTCGCTATGCTTCAAGGTTAAGGTTTGTATCATGACCGGGGAGACACCTACGTTGGCCAATGTTAGCGAACGTTTGTTATACACTTTTATCTGAATAAGCTCTTCTTGTCAAGACCTTTTTTGGTCTACGATAATTTAATTAATTAATTTTTTCACAACAATGACTGGAACGGGTCGCTGAGCCACCTTCGGCCTTCAAACGCACAACACAGGCAAAAGCATTTATTTCCATAGGCTACACAGGCTCTCCGGGAACAAACAATGCATCCAGAGCCACCACTCCGCTTCCTTCTTCCAATACGACCAGTGGGTTGATGTCGATCTGAGATATGACTTCCGAAAGATCTTGAGCCAAGCGGGACATTCTTGATATGGCGTCTATAAGGGCATCAACATCCCCCTTGGGGTTTCCCCTGAATCCGTCCAGAAGTTTTGCCCCTCGGATCTCCTGGATCATCCCCATCGCCTCTCGGGGGTTTATGGGAGGCAACCGGAGCGTCACATCCTTAAAGACTTCAGTGAAAATCCCGCCCAGGCCAAACATGATCACTGGCCCGAAGAGATCGTCCCTCTTCATTCCAAGAATCATTTCAATTCCAGGACGAACCATCTCCTCTAACAAAAACCCTTCGCTGGAGCCGATCCGCCTGGCCAGGTTTTCCAGATCAGAGAAAGCCCGACTCACCATCTTTTCATCCGACAGATTCAGCTTGACCCCTCCAGCCTCTGTTTTGTGCATGATTTTGGACGATTGAATCTTTAAGACGATCGGGTACCCAATCTTCACCGCGGCTTCCTTTGCCTCTTGAAGATTTGAAACAACGCTCCTCCGTGGAACCCGTATTCCATAGTCCTCCAAAAGGTCTTTGGCCTCCTTCTCAGACACCCTGCCTCTATTGATGCTGAGACGGTGACGCCAGCTCTGGGTCACCTGGGGGGCGATGACGGGAGATCTCCCTTCTCTGGCCTCTTTCTGGCGGTCGATGAAAGAGCTGTATTCCAACAGGTCTTTTATGGCCTTCAAGCCTACCCTCCCTCCCTGAAGAATGGGGACCTGATAGGTGTCAACAAATTCTTTCATCGCCGGGGTGAAGCTCTCCGTATTGCACGAGAGAAAGGCGAGGAGCTTTTCAGGGAATATCTGGCCCGTCTCGATGTACTTGATGAGGATGGGCGTGATATAGGGCGACAGGACGGACGTTGTGAGGCCCAGCCCGAAAATCAAGATGCCGATGGAATCGTCTTCGAGCAAGACCCTGGAGGCGTTCGAAACCAGGTCTGGTTCGGTCCGGGATTGCCCTGTGATGTCCAACGGGTTGTGGACCGTCCCGAAGGTGGGCATCAACTCTTTCAGCCGAGCTTCTGTGGCCGGCGAGAAATCAAGTATGGGCAGACCGATCTCTTCACTTCGATCAGAAATATAGCCACAAACCCCTCCTGAACCGGAAATAATAGCTATTCCTTTTTTCTTGACCGGTTTCCGGTAGGAAAGGAGTTTGATCGATTCAACCATCTGCTCGATGGTATCGACGAGGATCACCCCCTTCTGTTTGAAAACGGCCTGATAGACGGCATAGGTCCCCGTCATCGATCCCGTATGACTGGCTGCGGCCTGTCTTCCTTTTTCCGACTTGCCGATCTTCAGGATTAAGAACGGCTTTCCCAGCCGGGCAGCCAGATCGGCCACGTGAAAAAATTTCTGAGCGTCTCTAACCCCTTCGACGAAAGCGGCCACCACCGTAACATCCGGGTCCTGCAGCATGAATTCGATGTAATCGGTAAATCCCAAGACCGCTTCATTGCCGCTCGACACGACATAGGTGAAACCGATCCCGTTACTTATCCCTGCCGAAAGTACATTTGCGGCCATGGTGGCGCTCTGTGAGACATAGCCAACGCGCCCCTTTGGGATGGTTGGAGGAATCGGAGCGGAATAGCATACCGTATTCGATTTGATCGAGGCGAAGCCAACGCAATTCGGTCCGCCGATCTTGATGTGATACTCTTCAGCGACAGAGACCAGATCCTTTTGGAGGCTGAATCCCTCCTCATCTCCCACCTCGGCAAACCCGCTCGAGAAAATAACGGCGTTGTGAATCCCCTTTTGGCCGCAGTCCCTCAAGATGCCCGGAACCATCCGTGCTTCCACAGCGACGATGGCCTGATCCACAGGCCGATCGATCTCCTTCACAGTTTTGAAGCATGGCAGGCCCCAGACCTTTTCCCGTTTCGGATTGACAGGATAAATGGCGCCTGCAAAACCAAAGTGGACCAGATATTCGTAGGCAACATTCGTGAAAGAACCCGCCACTTCGGATGCCCCGACAATGGCGATCGATTGCGGATTAAAAAAGGAGCTTAAATCGGACTTCCAATCTTCTACCATTACTCTGCCCCGGTTGGAACCCGAGAAGTAAATTCTATTCCCGGTGGCCAACTCAAATCTGGCATGGATTCACCTTGTTGACCTTGCACAGGGCTGTTCTCAATGACCAGCCACCCGAAATAGGGTTACAGGGGTCACCCATTAAAAGGTTCATCATTTGAGGACTCCTGAATCAAGGTAGGCGGCAAATTCCTCGTCGCCCATACCCATTACCTGTTTGTAGACGTATTCGTTGTGTTCACCCATACAAGGGGCATGTTTAACCACCATCGGAATCTTTTCCAGCCGAAACCCTGAGCAGAAATAGTCATATTCCCCGACTTCCGGATGGACAACAGGAACAAAATGTTTTCGGTGACGGATCTGAGGGTCCCGGTAAAGATCACTGCAATCTTGAACGGCACCGGACCGGAGGCCCGCCTTCTGAAGACGATTCATCACCTCTTCCGAGGTGAACTGGATCGTCCAGGCGGCAATGTGCTTTTCGAGTTCATCCTCGTTTTTCTTCCTTCCCTCGAAGACAGCGAATTTGGGGTCCTGGCTCCACCCGGGTTTCCCGAGGGTTTCACAGAAGGTCTGCCATTCCGAATCATTCCAGATCGAAATGGTAACCCACCGATCTTCTCCCTGGCAGGGGAAAACCCCATGGGGAGAAGCGATCGGAGACCGGTTTCCCTTTCGTTGGCCGAGATCCCCTGTGGCCTGATATTCTAAAAGGAGTGGAGAAATAAAGTGGAGGCTGCCTTCAAATTGAGAAACGTCAATGTAGCATCCCTGCCCTGTTCTTCTCCGGTGATCGAGGGCAGCAAACATCACCGCACCGCCGAGTCGCGAAGCGAGGACATCGGTGTATGCGCCCCAGATGTACACGGGATCGCGATCAGGCCAGCCGGTGACATAGGTGAACCCGGCTAACGAGGTGAGCTGAAGACCCAGCCCCGGCTGAGCGGCATAGGGGCCGGTGGCTCCCATCATGGAAGAGCTCAACATGATCATGCGAGGGTTTATCTCTTGCAGCTCTTCATACCCGAGACCCCATTCCTTCATCTTCCCCGGAGAAAAGCTCTCGACGACCACATCCGCCCAGGCGACCAACCTGCGGGCAACCTTTCTTCCCTCCGGGTGATTCAAATTGAGGGTAATGCTTTTCTTGCTTCCGTTAAAGACGAGGAATTGCGAAGACCGATCTATCCCGCGCCGGCTCTCTTTGAAAGGTCCGGAATAACGGGTGGCATCGGGTCGCGTATTTGTCTCGACCTTGATCACCTCCGCTCCATACTGTGCCAACCACTGGGTGATCCAGGGTGCAGCCGCCACCCAGGAAAAATCCGCTACCTTGACTCCCTCAAATGGGAGACCCGTCTGATTCTCCTTTTCTTCCTCTCCTTTCCAAACTTTCCCTCCATCAGGAGGAAAAGAGATGCGGGCGAAGGGGCCAGGAACTTTCAGCTTCTTGTCCAAACCTGGAATCTTTTGTTCTTGCCAGAACCCTCGCGCATGGAGCTGCTCATCCTCGAGGATGTCCCTCGCGGTGTTTGCCGGAAAAAGCTGGACCCTCTCCTTTAAAGCGATCTGATAAATCTCCCGGGTGGTGTGTCGGTTGAAAAACCTGGCAAAAGGTTCCCAGACCCGTGCAAGCTCCTCCCGAGCCGTCTTTATCAGTTCATAGGTCTCCCACTTGATCTCCCGGACGAAATCGGGGACATCCCCTTCCAACTCCATATGCTTCAACAGGCCGCGATTTGAGTGGGCTCCCTGCATTCCTCCCTGCAGCATATAAGAGATGTGCCCGTCTCGACATTTCCAGATCATGGGGTGCAGGAACATGGCTCCATTAACCCCAAAGCGATAGGGACCCGTCCTTTTCTGCCTGTTTTGCTCCCACTTCCAAAAGTAGGGGGCATGCATGATCACGGTGATCAGGCTCTCCTGGGCTGACACATCCACCTTTTGTCCTTCTCCGGTCATCTCTCTCCAGGCGTGGGCAATCAAACTTCCTACGGCCGCCTCCGCCGAGGCAATCAGATAGGCCTGAGGGAAACCGATCCGCACGGGTGGGCGATCGGGGTCTCCTAAGACATACATGACACCGGACATAGCCATCAGTTCGAGGTCGGAGGCTAGATACCCTCCATAGGGGCCCGTTTGTCCGAAGGGAGTAATGGAGGTGACAATCAATCTCGGGTTAAGCGCCTTCAGAGTGCCGTACCCCAGCCCGATGCGGTCAAGGGTCCCAGGAGGGAAGGACTCGACCAAAAAATCGACTTCCCTGGCGATTTCGATCACCTTCTCCCGCTCCTTTTCGACATCAAGATGAATCAGTTTCTTTTCGGAGTTATAGGCCCACCACCAGAAGTCCCTTTTCACATCAGGCCTCTCCACTCGGATGACATCTGCGCCTAAATCACACAGGATCTTGGTACAAAAGTAACCCTGTTCATCCGTTAGATCCAATACCCGGAAGGGCGACAGAAAATCCATTCCTGGTTTTTTAATCATTCCTGATACTCCTCTTGGAAATCTCATCTAAAGAAAATGCTGCTGACGTTAGTAATCACTTCATCCGAACCCTGAATGAGACGGAAGTATTATCAAATTTTCTCTGCGAGTTCAAATTGACCGTTCATGGTGCCTCAATCACTCCTCGTGTTTATTTAGGCTACACAGCCCCATACCATCCCCTTGGCCCTTCCATTGCATTTATCAACATCGATCTTGATTAACTTGACTTTCTTCTTAACTTTGCTCATCTTTTATGATTCCTCTCTGCACTAAGTCTCCGCTAACGTAACCCAAATCCAATTCATGCAAAGACTCTTTAGTAGGAATACCCTCATTATTCCACCCCTTAAATTTGTAATACTCATCTAAGAGCTTAGCTTCATACTCGGGAAATCTTTTCTTCCAATGGTCTTCAGGCGGCTTCTCATCAATTCTCCTCATGCCTCTTCTTATATTAATGGCTCTAATTAAAGTTCGGTTCCTCTTGGCTATTTTCCACAGTTCAGCTTCATCGATATCCAGTCCAGTTGCAGCTGAGATGAACTGTGGCAAATTGTGTATATGATAGGGAGGCTTCATCGGAAATGATGACAAACCTGCGCACAACCCGAGGGCGTCATCAATGTAATGCAACGTCTCCTGCCAGTCAACAAGCTCACAAACTAGTTCAATAGATGGGTAATAGGGAGCTGGTGAGCTTGGCTCCCAGTTCAAAAAGTATTCCTTAAACTTTTCATCAGGAACCTGGATCCAATCCTTTACAAACTCTTCTCTCTCCTCTCTTGTAGCAAAAGGCGCCTGGGGCACCTGCCCTTCAATCTGGGTAATGTTTATCTTCTCGCCGGTAGAGTACATGAGGAAATAGATGGGATTCAGCGTTCCTAGCTTGATAGGGATTTGCTCATGTTTCTTAATAGTATTACGATCGTAGGCCTCTGCCCCCCTGCCAATCTGACGGGTTGCCCGATAAACGCCATTGGCCAGAACATCCCCAATCCCTTCTCGCCGAACAATTCTATCAAGTAACCAGAAGAATCGTTCCTCATTAGCGGACGGAAATCCTGGCATGTCCTCGTCTGTCAAAATGCCTGCTTCATAAAGCTCAACAGCTAAGGCCATAACTTGCGGCGTGGTGTACCCGTCCACCCCATACTCCTGGGCAAGGCCAGCGATTTTAAAACCAAAATCCAGGTCTGACAGGGCCGCCATTGTATAAGTAAGTTTCGAGTAGCATTTCATCATGTATGGATGAATTCCTGGGTACTTAATCGTTGCCCCGCATTTCATCGGACAGTTATAGCAACTTATTAAGCGCACCCGCACTTTTTCAGTAACCTCCGTCCACTTCTTTTCTATTTCCTTGTTCCAAAAATCTCTTCTCCTATACCGAGCATTCCCCCAGGCGAAAGCAGTGACATGCCACGCCTCATCATGTAGTGCCATCTCTTGGAATCCAAGACTGCCGAAAATGGCCGGTACCCCTTTAATTGGATTTTCTGCTCGGTATTGTATATATTTCAGCACATCGTTGCAAAGCCCAATGAACTCAGCAGGTCGGGCGATATTAACGTCCTTTGTTCCACGGACTGCTATGGCCTTTAACCCTTTGTCTCCCATAACAGCGCCTATTCCGAGTCGGCTGGCACTGGACCTGCCCTGCTCGATGGAAGCAAAAAGGACCCTATTTTCACCGGCCAGGCCGATAGCAGCCACGTGTGCCTTTGGCTCCTTCAACTCCTGTTGAATCAGTTCTGCAGTTTCAAGAGCACCTTTCCCATGGAGATGACTGGCGTCTCGTATTTCTACTTTGTCATTATTTATCCACAAATAGACCAGATCGGGTGACTTGCCGCGAATGATCACTTTGTCATAACCGGCATACTTCAATTCTGGTGCCCAAAATCCCCCCATCATTGAATATGCCATTAACTGCGTCTGAGGAGAAATGGTAGAAACAATGGTACGATTGGCACCAGGAGCAGGTGTGCCACATAAAAGACCGGTGCTGAATATTAGTCGATTATCGGGAGAAAAGGGTTCAACTTCAGGGGGAACCCTATCCCATAATATCTTGGCGTTAGTACCTAGACCCCCCAGATGAAGTTCGGTTAATCTTGGGTCAGTTTCTACCCTCTCAATGTTTCCCCGGGATAGATCAATTTCTAAATTAAACCCTGTCTCTGCGTATCTCACTTCTTAGCCCCTCTATGTATCTCCGCAGCCATTCTTGTTCGATAGCTGGGTCCCTCTGATCCCCAGCCCATCCCATAGGAAGGGGCTCTTCAAAACCGATCCTGAGAAGTGACGCGTTCAAAGGCTCCGTTGTAACGGGCCCCTGCACGCCCCACGGACTCTTGGAGGGTTTATCACGCGACGATGAGGATTCCGTTGGCATCAAGAGAGCCATTTCGACGTATCCAGTTTTTGATAGATATTTTCAGACAATCGCTTCTTATCGATCTTTCCCCCAACGAGAGGAAGTTCAGAGACGATTTCCAAACGATCAAGGAGCTTGAAAAAAGCAATCCGATGAGTCTTCAGGAATTCGTTGATCTCCTCCAAGGTGATTTGTGCATCTTTTTTTGGAACGATATAACCACAAATCTTTTCTCCCATGATTTTATCGGGCATACCAATGACGGCAACGTGAGCGACCTTTTCGTATTGGGAGATGATCTCTTCGACTTCGCCGGGGATGATCTTCTGCCCTCCGCGATTGATCATCTCTTTCTTCCTTCCGAAAATGGTCAAGTTCCATTCTTGATCCAATGTGCCGATATCCTCCAACTTAAACCAGCCCTCCCCGTCCCAAGCGGTCTTGTTTGCTTCGGGATCAAGAAAATAGCCGCTGAGGCAATCAGGACTCCTCATCGAAACATCGCCCCTCTCCCCGGGAAGGGCATCACGACCCTCCTCCGTTAGAACTCTGACCTCGCACCGGCCAAGGGGCTTCCCGACCGTGTTAAGCCGAACCTCTCTGGGGTCACTGGGGTCTCCCATGACCCCTATCCCGCTGTCAACCGACCCGTAAAATTGAACGATGGGGCAACCGATCGCTTTTTCGGCCCTGATCGCTTCATGAGAATTAAAGGGGGCACCTCCTGAAATAATCACCTTTAATGAGGCGAGATCGTAATCCTGAAACCGGGGGTGATCGATCATCATGAGGACCATCGTTGGAACCACAGGAAGCACGGTGATCCTCTCTTTTTCAATGCTCTTCATCGCTTCTTCAGGGTCAAAGTGTTCGAGCATCACGACCTTTGCCCCGACGAGGGGGCTGGCAAAATAACCGATCGTATTCGGCCCTCCGGCATTGGGAGAAAAAATTGCGGTCACATCCGAAGAGCTCATGTGGATTCTCTCAACCTGTGCTTTGGCCAGTTCCATTCTGCTGAAAATCGGGTTCTCAACAAATTTTGGGAATCCCGTCATCCCCGTTGTGTGAGTCACAAGGGAGAATTCTTCGGGTTTACAGGTGCGGCGTCGTAAGGCATTGTGAACGACGGCATCCTCTTCCTTCCGGCAGATAAAGGACTGGAGGGCAACCGTCCCGGGTGGAATCTCCTCACCGACAATGATGACGTGATCAACGGCGACACGGTCTCTTATCTCCTCGATCATTCTAACGTAATCGAAACCCCTGAAGCTCCGCGTGGTCACAAAGGCCTTCGCTCCGACCTTCGCCAGGACATATTCAACCTCTTTGCCCCTGAGCACCCTTGCGATGGGAACACAGATCAACCCTGCCCTTTCACAGGCCATGCGCAAAAGCGGAAGCTCCACACAATTGGGAAGTTGTATGACGACGCAGTCGTCTTTCTCATATCCCAGTTGAAGAAAACCCCAAGCAATCTGATCGATCCAGTGATTCGCTTCAAACCAGGTCAGCCTCTTCGTCGAGTCGACCACGGCCTCTTTATCACCCAAGGATCCCGCATTTCTGTCCCAGAGGTCTGAAAACGTAAGTTGTAACCAGGACGGGTCAACCGATGCCTTTAGAGCGGGGGATTGGGCCCGATAGGGAACGGCCATTCTTATTCACTTTCTCCCAACGGATGATCGTGGAGGCGTCGTCTGTCTTTTCTTACCTCTTCCGAGCAGCGTTTGATTTAGGGAGCACATCAGGATGTTTTCCACTCTTCGACGGAAGAACAACCGTCGCCTCTCCCGGCATGACGTCTTCTCCCCTCTGGTTGGTGGCATGGGTCTCCACATCGACACAGGCATTCCCCGTCTCGTCGATATACTTCTTCACGACCTTCCCTTTGATCCAGAGGACATCAGAGAAGTAGACGAATTCCCGATATTCGGCGCGGGACCGCTTGAGCCATCCGTCATCGCCCATCCAGTGGGTCAGCAGCTGGATCTGCCAGCAGTGGGACTGAGTCCCCACGTTGTAAGGGAAAGGCAAACCCATCGCATTGGCCCCGGCCTTGCTGTAGTGAACGGCAAAGATCGGCTCCAGGGCCCAGGTGCCGGGATCCCTGAAGGCCCACGCCGGCTTTTTCCGGTACTCGGCGAGGGAGACTTCGTGGGCCGCCAGTTTGACGGGTGAAGCGCCTGAGAGGATGAAGGCCACCATGTCTGTCATGCCAAGGGGACCTTTCACGATGGGCTTCAACTCCTCCCCCACCTGCGTGTCTTCCCAATAACGCAGCATGTTCCCCCGGATTTCTGCCTGGAGCGCTTCGTCCTCCGCTTTCTTCAGCTCTTCTTCCGTCCAGGGATGGGGAAGCTCGATCCGGTGATACTTCCCCGTCTCTCTTGCGCTCTTTCGCTCGACACGGATGACCCAGCGAATGACCTTGGAAACCAGTTCATTCCGTTGATTGAAATATTTGTCTTCGAAGTAGTCGATCACCATCCTGTCGGCAAACTTACTCGGCTTTGGTCCATCGAAATCGACAAACGTCTCTTCCGGCCGGATCACATCATTCATTAGGATGGGCCGGTAAAACTCCATGTCGCTTCCGGAATGAAATCCGGCCAGGCCGCGCCATCCGAACTGGAGGCCCGCCAGGACACTGAACACCCAGGAGGGTGGAGCGACAATCGTTCCGTACGGGGTTTTCTTCGCATATTCCTCGTTCCGCCAGAGTGGGTTCGGGTCTCCAATGCCATCGGCAAATCGCCGGATGGCCCCACGCGTGGCTTCCTCGTTGAAGAGCGCATCCTCCACGCGCAGCCTCATTCCCTTCTTGGATGCCATCTCCGCGATTAGTTCGTCACTGAAGACCCCTTCGGCCATCCGGGCGATCTTTTCGTTCTCGACCATGAATGCTCCTGACTGAGAATCCGTTCTCCGTGTTTTCAAAATCCCTGACAGGTTGCTCAAAACCCTTCCGCCACGTTCCCCCGTCCTTCCTCCGAACCCGGGCCTGAATCCGTGGCCAACACGGTCTCCCCTGCTTCAGTCGCCGGTGAATTTCGGCGGTCTCTTCTGGAAGAACGCATTGATCCCCTCTTTCTTGTCATTGCTGAGACTGGCGATGGTCATGAGATTTGACTCCAGCAGGAATCCTTCTTCCTGTCCGATCTCCATCCCTGCATGGATGGCCTGAAGTGCCAGCCTCATGGCCAGGGGGCTCTTTTTCGCGAGAAGGTGGGCAATCTTTTTGCATTCCTCCTCGAGGCCGGCGGCTGGAACGACCTTGTGGACCAGCCCGATTTCCAGTGCCTTGGAGGCGTCAATCATCTCTCCCATCATGATGTACCAGAGGGATCTGCTCTTGCCGATGAGGCGGGGTAACCGCTGGGTTCCGCCAAAGCCGGGAATACCGCCCAGGCCCAGCTCTGGAAATCCGAGTTTCGCCGTCTCGGACATCACCCGGAGCGTGCATGCGAGAGCCAACTCGGCCCCTCCTCCCAGGGCCAGTCCATTGATCGCGGCAAGGACCGGCTTTCCAAGTCGTTCAATCTTGCTGAAGACCCCCTGTCCCCGTTTTGAGTAAGCAAACGAACCTTTCAGATCGAGCTTTGAAATCTCTTCGATGTCTGCTCCGGCAACGAAAGCCTTCTCCCCTGTTCCTCTGATGATGGCGACGAGGATGTTTCCATCCTTTTCCACCTCATCAACGGCACAGCTCAGCTCCTCCAGCGTCGCCGTGTTCAGGGCGTTCATCACGCTGGGCCGATTGATGGTTATCCAGGCCAGCCCTTCCTTCACTTCATACATGATGTTCTGGAATTCCATAGCCCTCCCCCTTTCGCAGGACGTCTCACGGGATTAACGATCGGATCTTCCCTTCCTTTCGATCATTTCCTGGTGAAACGCTTTCGCCTTCTCTTGTTGATTCAAGGTCCGCAATTCATACTTAACGAACGTTTGATATTCTATAACAAATGCCTAATCGTTTGTCAAGAAAAATCTTGGATGGCCCGTAACCCTTGCGTACGGGAGTTTTAAGATATGGCAGGAGGCTGGAATAATTTCATCGATGGGACAAAAGGAATTACGCCTCAAGCTACGGCAGGAGAAAGGTCATCGTTTGATCTTTTACTCTTTTCCAGACCCTGCCGCTTTCTTCCAGATATTTCAGGTGGGCCATCGTCTCACCCACCGTGAACCATTTTTGCACGACAGGAAAGACCTCCCAGGCTTCAATGTCTACATCCCAGCGCATCCCGGAGGCCACTTGATACGCCGTCTTACCTCCCTCTTCCAAGAGGCTGAGGATCTCTTCAGACCGCTCCTCGTGGTGCTCCTTCAGCGCGTCTACTCTCTTCCGATGATTCTTGATCAGTCTCCCATGCCCCGGCAGGACAAGATGGATGTCCATTCCTCCGACCTTGTCGAGACTTTGCAGGAATTCGCTCAGGGGGTTCTCATCACCGGACCACAACTGGATGGTGGGTGTGATATCATGCAGGAGGTGATCACCGGCCACGAGCACTTTGTGCTTCTCTTCGTAGAGACAGAGGTGGCCCATCGTATGGCCGGGTGTCTCTATGATGTTGAACGAATAGTCCCCCACCCGGAGGATGTCTCCCTCTCGCACGAAGGTGAAATCAAAACGCTCCTTCCGCCGCGCCTGATGATACCGGTACCCCGGATGGGATACCAGAACCGCCTGAAGCTCTTCCTCTGGAAACCCATTGAGACGGGCAAAGGCGATGAAATCGTGCCACAGGTCTTCTCCCTGAATCCTCTCCGCATCCACAGGGCTGAAAAAGATCTTGGAGCTTTCCGTCCTGAGTTCCGAGACCAGTCCAAAATGGTCCAGATGCATATGGGTAATGAAGAAGTCCGTTTTCTTCAGGTCAGCATCAGCCTCCTTGAAAGCCTGCTCGATGGCTTGTTTCGACTCTTCACGCTTGATCCCCGTGTCAACCAGGAGGTTTCGATCCGGACCCTTAATCAGGTAGGCATTTAGAATGGCCAGGGGGATATCGGGTAAAGGGACTTCGATCTTAAAGAGATCGGGCAAGATCTGTTCTATCATAGAGCCTCCTAACCTTTTAATACTAATATAAATATCTCTTTCCGAAAAGAGAACCTTCTTTTACCCGGGGGATCAACGTTGTAACCAGCAGGACGTGCCTACCTCCTCCGTGGCGTTTACCGATAAGCCTCCGCATCGACCATACGGCCGGCAGAGTGCGGGAGAAGGCCTGCGGCGGCACCTTCTCCGCTAAACGGACAGCGTCTCCAGGTTCTATTGAATTCCCCGGTTCCGGTCATCCGGTAACCCCTTTTTGCTTGACAAAAGGAGATTCATTTAGTACGTTAATGGACGATCGTTCAGTATCTATCATTTTGTTCGGGTATCCCCTCCATTTTGGTAGGGTTCCCGGGCGTCTTTGTTTCAAAGGAGGTCACGCGATGGCATTGGATTACAAAACCTACGAAGATGCCTTAAAGGACTTTCAGTGGAAGGAACGGTGGAGCCTCTTTGAGGGGCGTGGCGACCATTTCAACATTTGCCACGAATGTATCGATCGCCATCCGAAGGACGCCATTGCCATCCGGATCAAATTTTCTGACCGAACGACCAAGATGGTCACCTTCGGGGAATTTTCCCGCTTTACGTGCCAGTTTGCCAACCATCTCGAGACACTGGGAGTGGGACCAGGCGACAAGGTGGCCATCCTCCTTTTTCCATCGATCGAGTTTTACACCAGCATGTTTGGTATCTTCCGAAGAGGAAGCATTGCCGTCTCCTGTTTCCCTCTCTTTGGTCGAGAGGCGGTCAATTTCAGACTGGGAAAATCGAACGCCAAAGCGATCATCACCACTCATGATATGGTGAACCTTGTCGATGAAGAGCTGGCCGCCCGGTTGAACCTGAAGATCATTATCGCAGATGATCTGATGGAAAAACTGAAGCATGAAAACGACCGTTATCAATGGAAGACATCCGTCGATACGCTCTGCATGATGCAGTTCTCCAGTGGAACAACCGGGGCTCCCAAATCGGTCCTGTATCGTCATGGAGCCATCACCGTGTCAGCCATCGTCATGAAGTTCGGGAATGGGGTGAGTCCCACGGACACCTACTTCTGCCCCTCCTCGCCCGGATGGGGACACGGGATTTGGTATGGAACCATCGGGCCACTGACACTCGGGAAAGCCATTGGCACCTTCTCGGGTAAATTCGATCCGGAGGTTTGCCTCGAGGCCCTTCAGGAGTGGGAAGTCACCCGAATGGCCGCCATCTCCTCCCACTACCGGTTGATGCTCGAGACAGGAAAGGCGGATCAATACAAACTGAAGCTGAAATCGGCTGCCTATACCGGCGAACCCATGACGATGGAGATCATCACCCTCATGAAACGGACGTGGGGTTTCTATCCCGGCACACAGTATGGCACGACAGAGGTGGGGCCTATTGCCCTGGACTTCCTGGGCTTCGAGAACTGGGTGATCAGACCTGGAAGTCTTGGCAAAGCGATGATAGGGGGCATCACGGTAGCCAGCCTGAATGACGAAGGGATTCCCCTCCCCCCGGGGAAAATCGGGCAGATGGCCATCAGCCGGGACAACGGCCAACACTGGGAGAAGCTCGCGGACAGCGGCTACGTGGACGAAGACGGCTACTACTGGTATGTCTCGAGAATCGATGATGTCATCATCTCCGCGGGCTATACCATCGGACCTGTTGAAGTCGAAGAAGCCCTCCGAAAACATCCTTCCGTGGAAGAAAGCGCCGTGGTGGCAAGCCCGGACAAAGACCGGGGGGACATCGTCAAGGCCTTTATTAAAGTGAAGGAGGGTCACATACCCACGGTGGACCTGCAGAAGGAGATTCAGGAATTCGTCAAAACGAGACTGAGCAAGCATGAGTACCCCCGGGAGATCGAGTTTATCGATGAACTTCCGAAGACCCCGGACGGTAAGATCAAGAGGAAGGAACTGAAGGAGAAAGAGAGAAAGAAGAAACTCGGCGTGTGATGGCCATGTGCCCCTTCCTGCATCGCTCGACACAGACGATGAACCCGGATGTTACAAGGACATCACCGGGCAGGGGGTATAAGGGTACGGAGACTGTTTTCCCAGGGTGCCGCCGCAGGGCTTTCTTAGCACCCTTCCCGGTTTTCGTGGTCTCTTTTATTGCGACGGCCGGGTGAATACAAGGTCATGGAAGGAGGAAGGAAGATGCAGAAAACCCCTCAGCTCGAAAGGGGAAAGATTATCGATGTGGCCGCCGACCTTTTTGCTCAGAAGAGCTATGCAGGGACTTCCGTCAGGGATATTTCCCATGCCCTCAACGTGAGCATTGCGACGATCTATTACTACTTCAAGAACAAAGAGGATCTCCTTTTCACCATCATCGAGTCCTGTGGGAACGATCTCCTCCTCGGTCTGAACCAGGCCTGTGAAGAATCCCCTGACGCCCTGCAACAACTGAATTGCATGCTGATCCGGCACATCTCCCTGACCCAGGAGAAAAAGAACGAACTCAAGCTTTTCGTGGAAGAACATGACCATCTTTCAAAAGGGTTCAAGAACATCATCTTCAAGCAGCATCGGAAGATCTACGATACCTATGTCGAAAAACTGAAAGAACTCCAGAAGCTCAACGTCATCGAGGAGGAGTCCATCCCGATCGTGGCCTTTGCGATTTTCGGGATGGTCAACTGGTGTTATCGCTGGTATCGGGAGGAAAACAAGCTGTCGATTGAAGAGGTGGCTCAGAAACTTACCAACATTATTTTCTATGGAATTTTGAATACGGAGGCCAGGTCCCAGACAGCATCCTTTCTATCCCCTGCCGGAGAAAAATGATGCAGACGGGGAGCCCTCTTCACTGGCCCGGAGGGGCTAACCCACCAGATCCTCCGGTGTGCCGGGCTAAAGGCTGTCCCGTTTTTCGATCATGATTTCCCTAAGAAGATCTTCCGGGGATCGAGAGCGCGAAGGATCGAAAGTTCTTCGGGATCAGGAGGAGCGATCTCCTCGAGAACCCCGCCCACGTGGAGTTCCCAACCGCATCTTTCCTGTATCTCATGCAACCGGTCCTCTTTTCCCGAAGGGGTTGAAGGACGAAAGTACCGGGTCAGCGAAAACTTCTCTTCTCCTTCGTGTTTCTGGAATATCCCGAGATCGGTCACCAGGGTTTTGACTTTCTGGCCGGGACAGCCCACATAGTCGACTTTCTCCACAAATCGGTCTCTGGACTGCTTGGCGATGGCGAGCGTCTCACGGGATTGAACAGCGTCGTTGGCTCCTCCCACACCGATGAAGTAGCGATTACCTATCATCACCGTGTTCAGGTTTCCATAGGGATCGATCTGGGCCGTGCCGAGGACACTCAGGCACCGGTTATTCGCACCGCCCACCAGGGTGCCGTAGACCTCCACGGTGTCGGTCAACATCTTGCAGGTCATCACATTGGCCAGGTTGATCAGGAAGGGATCCCCCGGCCGAGGCTCGAAGCCGAACTGCCCTGCCCCCGTGACCAGATCGACCGGTTCCTCTTCTTTCTTCAGGAGGTAAAAGGCCAGCCAGGCGGCCAAACCCGGAGAACCGATCCCGGAGAGGAGGGTCTGATACCCCTTGTGAAGAACAATCCGCTTGATCTCGCGGGCCGCGGCAACAATCATCATCTCGGTTGAGGTAAACGCCGATGCAGGGGTCCCTTCGATTGCAGGTCCTGCAGCATCATCGCCTTTTTCATCTCCGGGGGGCTTCCCTTTCAGCGAGCGAATCCTTTCAGACCCCAACTTATCCAGGTACTCTTCCTGAGACGGACAGTGAAGGACCCACTCCCGGATCCACTCCTTCAACCGGTCCTCATTCTGACTCGCTTTCACGAAGCCGAGAATGAACGCGTAGTCTTCCCCGTAGCCTTCCTCTCCGATGCTTTCAGCAGACAAGCCCTGGGGATGGGCTCCCAGTTTCACCGGACATACATACGTCACCAGATATCCCGGAAGCCTGACAAGCGCGCTGTGCTTTCGGATAAATGCCGTGGGCACAATCCTCTCGACGGTCACGATCACCCCACCCCTGCTCGCCTTTGCGCCCCAGAGGCTCGCAAAGTACGGCGGCGACAGGAGGGTGTTTCCCTCCTGATCGGCCACGCAACCATGGATAATCGAGAGATCAGGAGACAGGGATCTCACTGCACCGATGCTTGCTTCCCGGTCAAAGGGGTCCCCGATCATGGCAAAGGAATCCCGGTTTTCCTCAGCCAGGCTGCTTCCCACGAGACTCCTGGTGGGCATGAACCCTATTCCAAGAGCCGCCGCCATCAACCTCTGTTCCAACGCATAGAGGGACCAGCTCTCGATGCGAAGCCGTCCTTCCTCATGCATCTTCTGGACGAGCGGAATGGGGCGAGGAGCCGGATAGGTGTAAGAGCAGTTGCTGGTGATCACTTCCCGGACCAGGCCGCTGGCGATCAGGGAGATCAGGTCGGGCGTCGTCACGCCCGCTGAAATAAGACTGAAACCCGGGTCCTTTCCAATGTGCTGGCGAAGGATCTCCCGGAGGCCGGCGTTCGCGTCCGCTCCGATATTGACGTGAAGCTTCATTCCGGGTTTGACGCACCGCGAAACGGCTTCTCTCAGGGAAAGGACCTTCGATCGGGTCGTATGCTCTTCTATGTTGAAAATCTTCTCCATGCATTCCCCACGCAAGAGCTTCTATCGCGAACAGGTGACAGGACGTTCCTGTGATGAAGGCAAGGCCTGTTGCAGGGTCCCGGGAGAGGACCTCTTTTGCATTTATACTCAGTTTTGAGGACGTTGTAAACAGGGTTTGAACGCCTGCCGGCCTGCGAAATGGATGCAGCGGTCGGGTGGAATGCCCCTCATTTTCGTTTCACATGGCTTCGGATGAAGTCCGCAATCTCTTTAATGGGCGTTCCCGGGCCGAAGATGGCCTTAATGCCGTGCTGAGTCAGATAGGGAATGTCCTCCTCGGGGATGATCCCCCCTCCAATGATGAGGAACCCTTCTCCGCCTTCCTGGGTCGCCAGGTCCGCCACCCTGGGGAAGTAATGGTTATGTCCTCCGGAAAGACTGCTGAGACCGATCACGTCCACTCCCTCCTGGAGGGCCGTGCGCACAATCTCGTCCGGCGTCTGCCGAAGACCGCAGTAGATCACCTCCATCCCTGCATCCCTCAAACCGAGAGCGAGCACTTTGACCCCTCGGTCATGGCCATCGAGACCCGGTTTGGCGATAAGAACCCGAATCGGTCGCTGTTCACCCACACCATTCCTCCTTAGAAGGCAGGCCCTCGATATTCGCCGAAGACCTCTCGAAAAACGCTGCAGATCTCACCCATGGTTGCACCGGCTTTGACCGCATCAAGGACAGCAGGAACCAGGTTCTCCTTTTTTTGGGCGGCCCGGGTCAACCCGGAGAGGATCTCCCGAACCTTCAGGTCCTCTCTCTCTTCCCGGATTTTCCGGACTCTCCGTTTCATCTCCTCTGCGACGCCTGGGTCGGGCCTGTGTATATGGAAACGCGATTTTTCATCTGAGACGAACTTATTGACCCCCACGATGATCCGTTTCCCCTCCTCGATCTCCCTCTGTTTTTGATAGGCCGCCCGGGCGATCTCGGATTGAAACCATCCGGAGTTGATCGCTTCGATCATCCCCCCTCTCGCCTCGATCTCTCTGAGATAATCTGAAATCTTCGTCTCGATGTGGTTCGTCAGAGCTTCCACATAGTAGGATCCGGCCAGGGGGTCGACCGTCTCGGTGATTCCGCTTTCGTAAGCCAGGATCATCTGGGTCTTCAGGGCAATGGTCACGGCCTTTTCAGTGGGTATGGCCAGAGCCTCATCGTAGGAGGCCGTGTGGAGATAGGTGGCTCCGCCCAGGATCGCCGCCAGGCTCTCGACCGTCGCCCGTGCGATGTTGTTCTCCGGTTCCTGGGCGGTGAAGGTGGAGCCTCCGGTACCCGGCCCGAATCTAAAATGGAGCGTGGCGGGATTCCTGGCTCTAAACCTCTCCTTCATGATCCTCGCCCAGAGCCTGCGGAGGGCCCGGAACTTGGCCACTTCCTCGAAGAGGTCCATATGAATGGCGAGATTGAAGGAGAGACGGGGAACGAATTCATCCGGGTCGATCCCTCTTCCCAGGGTGGCGTCGATGTAAGCGATGGCCGCACCGATGGCATAGGCCCCTTCCTGGACCAGGGTGGCGCCGGATTCGCGGATGGTGTAGGCGTTGACCATGTAACTCAGCTTCGGGATATTCTTCAGTCCGTATTCGAGGAAGTCCAGGGCCAGCCGCATGGCGCCCTCCGGTGGAAAGATGTAGGCCCCGCGGCCCAGGTATTCATTGAGACAATCCCAGTGGACCGTGCCTCCCAGTTTGCCGGGAGGAACCCCCTGTTTTTCGGCCACGGCGATGATCATCGCCCAGAGGACCATGTGGGGGTGATTGGTCGAGCCCCGGATGGTCGTTTTGTCCATGCGTATGCCATCGAAAAGAAGCTCCACTTCTCTGATTGATGGACAGGAGACTCCCACAACTCCAACCTCAGATTCAGCTTTCGGATGATCGGGGTCATACCCGAGCTGCGTTGGAAGATCACAGGCCAGGCTGACGCCTGTCTGTCCCTGCTGGAGAAGGTATTTCCATCTCCTGTTCGTATCCTCAGGCAGGCCGAATCCCGAATACTCCGCCATCCCCCACAGCCGGCTTCGGTACATGCTGGGATGAATGCCCCGGAGGTAAGGATAATCTCCCGGGAAACCTATATCTCTGAGATAGTCGACGTCCGCCAGGTCTTCAGGAGTGTAGAGCCGTTTCTTGGGGAATTCTGAAAACATCTCCCTCTCAGGGGATTTCACAAGGGCCCCTTCCAGAACTCCCTTTTCCCAGGCCTCCCGCGCCTTCCGGATCCGGGACAGCGTTTTCTTCGTCACCATGGTCTATCCCTCTGTGACTCCTTTTTAGGACACCGTTCGTTGCCGACCTTGCGGCCTCCGGTGTCCTGATCTCCGAACCCTTTCTGAGCTTCAGGTCAGGTTGAATACTCTACAGGCATTCTCCCGCAGCACTTTTCGCTTGGTCTCCTCCTTCAGTTTCATCTCAAGAAATTGCTGCTTGCAGCGCTTCAGGCCGAAGGCATTCGTTCCGAACAAGACCTTATCCTGACCCCGTGTGTCCATGAACTGGACGATCGACGGGTCCAGGTATCTCGGCAGGTGGGCACTGATATCCACATAGACATGTCGGTGCTTTGACACCATGGCAATCAACTCCTCACACCATGGCCAGCCCGCGTGAGAAGCGATGAAACGGAGTTCCGGAAAATCCAGTGCCACTTTATCGATGGTGATGGGCCTTCCGGCAGCGCTCGGCATGAGCTCCAGGGAATGCCCGATCTGCATCGAAAAGGGGATCCCCAACTCAACGCATTTGACGTAACAGGGGTACATCCTCCGGTCCTCTGCGGAGATATCCCAGCCCAGGGTGTGGGCGTAGACGCCCCTGAAACCGTATTCCTTTACCGCCTTTTCGATGTTGCGCACGCTTTCCATGATATTCATCGGGTCATAGCCGGCCATCCCGATCAGTTGCTTGGGGTATTTTTTGATCATCTCATAGACTTCTTCATTACTGAAATCGTTACCCATCCCCCTCGCTTTGTAGGACCCCATTTTAATGGCCGCGATGAAGACCTTCTCAAATCCGGCGGCCTCCATGTCCGCGACAAACTGCTCCGGAGAAACACCCTGAGGGGTATGCCCTCCCAGTACCCTGTCCGACATCTCTTTCATCTCAGGGCTTGACCAGAACTTCTTCATCCCCTCCGGAGTGAACGGATAGTTCATTACGTCAATGGCCATGATCTCTTCGCTCATTGTCTCCCCTCCTCTATTAAATTTCGTAATTCGTTATTCGGAAGTTTTCTCCCACGAGCCCGCTTGGTTCCGGCGGTACCGGATCTAAGAAACCGTTTCACCTGAAGGACCCACCCGCTTTCGCCAGAGAGTGTAGAGGATCTCGCCAAGCGTTCTCCGTTTGGAATTTCTGACCCTGATCCTTTTTCTATCCAGGCAGGTGGTTTTCATTTTCCCTGAAACTTTGGCGGTCTTTTTTCCAGGAACGCCCGGATGGCCTCACGATGGTCTTCGGTGCGGGACAGCAAAATCTGGGCTTTGATCTCCTCCTCCAATACTTCTCCCAATGTCATATCGAACGTGCGGCTCAGCAGCTGTTTGGCCCGACCGATGGCCTGGGTCGGCATCTGCGCCAGCCGACTGGCGAGATCCATGGCTTCTTTCTCCAGGTCCTGCTGGGGAACAACCTTGTAGATCAGCCCCATCTCTTTGGCGTCTTGGGCGCTGAGCGTACCGCCGAGGAAGACCAGCTCCTTGGTCTTCCACACACCGATCAGGCGGGGAAGCAGGTAGAGGGCCCCGAAATCAGGGACGAGACCGAGCTTGATGAACACCTCAGAAAACCTGGCCTTGTCAGAGGCGATGGCAAAATCCGCCGCCAGAACCAGATTGAAACCCATGCCGAAGGCGTCCCCGTTCACGGCGGCCAGGATCGGTTTTTCCAGGGTGAGGATTTTCCAGAGAAGCTTCTGTGATTTTTCCATGACCCGGGTGATCTCTTCCGGGGTGAGCTCCTGACCGATCTTTTTTACATCCCCCCCGGCGCAAAAAGAAGCTCCCCGTGCCGTGATGATCAAGGCTCTCAGATGATCGGCGTGCTCCATCTCATCCAGGGCGGCCAGCATCTCCTCCTTGGTCTCCTCCGTCAATGGGTTCCGGCTTTCAGGATGGTTGAGTGTCAGAACCCCTACCCCGTTTCTCTCCTCCAGAAGGATGTGCGTGTAGTCGGTCATGGCAGCCTCTCCGGCGGAACGCCGACGACGATTACCGCGCATTGAAATCGTCCGGGATGTCCTCCCTGATTATGGGCAAGGCCTAAACGGATCTCCTTGAGCTGCCGGGAGGCCTCCTGGGCTTTCCCCTGGATCTGCTTATAGATCTCGTAAACCTCCCGGCCTCCGCTGGCTCCTACGGGATGACCGAAGGATTTAAGCCCGCCGCTGTGGTTGACCACGAGGATCTCTTCCGGAGCAGGAGCCGCCTTGATCTCCTCTTCCGTGGCTCCCCATTTCCGCATCACCATTTCTCTAAACGGGGGTGCCACAAAGGCTCCGGTATCAATGATCTCTTCTTTTGCCCGTCCCTTCGGGCAGAACCCCAGGCTCTCCATGGCGATCAGCTCGGCAATGGAGAAACAGTCGTGGATCTCGGCCATGTCCAGCTCTTTTCGCGGGTTCCTGATCCCGGCCATCTGGTAGGCCTGCCGTGCCGCATGCTCCGTTTCCGGCCAGTGCGTAAAATCGTATTCCTCTTTGTTCTTCCCCCAGCCCGGCCCGGCCGAAACCCCGATCCCTTTGATCGTGATGTAGTCGTCCTGATGGTGCGGGGCGAAGTGTTTCACATCTTCGGTGCGGCACAGGACCACAGCCGAGGCACCGTCCGTCACGCCACAGCAGTCCTGTAACCCGAGCGGCCACGCAATCATGGGCGCACGAAGCACATCGTCCAGCCCGAGTTCGCGCCTCAGGTGGGCCTTGGGATTGCGAGCACCGCTGTAGTGGCTCTTCACGGAGATCTTGGCCAGTGTCTTCTTCCCTTCTTCCGGCGTAAGACCATAGCGCTGAAAGTACCGGGTGGCCGCCAGCGCGTAACGACCCGGCCCTGTGCCTCCTGCCGGATAGATGGGATGAAACTTGTCCGACAGCTTGCCGGGATGGAGTCCGGGATATCCCAGATCCTTGAGCTTCTCAAAACCCACCGCCAGAACGACGTCATAGACCTTCGCCGCCAGGCTGTGAGCCGCATTCCTGATGACCTCGATGCCGGTGGCGCAGGCATTCTCCACCCGGGTGACCGGAATATACTGAAGCTGAAGCGGCGCAGAGACCGAAGCGGCATTGACTCCGCTGTTGGCCGTTCCCGCCCAGACCGCTTGAATATCCTTAAGCCCCAGCCCGGCGTCCTGCAGGGCCTCGAACACCGCGTCAACGATCAGGTCGTCCACATCCTTATCCCAGAGTTCACCAAACGGGGTGCAGCCCATGCCGATGATGGCGACCTTGTCCTTCAGACTCTCAGCCATCGTTCCTCCTTAGCATCTCACCGGACGACATTTCCAGGAGTAGTTATGAAATCCCGAGCCTTCATGGAATTTCCTGAAGGTCAACTCCATCTCCATCCCCACCTTCAGGCTCTTGGGATCCCTGTCGGTCGCCTGGCCGTATATCCGACCGCCTTCTTCCAGATCGACAATGACCAGCACATTGGGAAGGTCCAGGGCAAAGACCGCCCGCTCGTCCAGGCTGAAGGTAAACAACTTGCCTCGTTTATCAACGATCCTTACCGCCTCAAATCGGTCTTTCTCCTGGCACCACATGCAGACCCTCTGGGGCGGGAACTGAAGATGACCGCAGGCGTTACAACGATGGCCATATCCCCTGAGGAGAGCCCTCTCTTCCCGGTAGAAGACATTGGCTGAAGACTCCGGTGGAGGTAACGGCGTCGCCTCCCACGGCATCAGATCACGAAATCTCAGGTAGGTCCCGTAGCTCGGCAACATCATCTTGGAGGCCAGGTGTCGCTCCATTCCCCTTCGATCCTTGACCCTTTCAACGCACTCCGTCACTCTGAAGAGCCAGGCGTCCGCGCCATCTCCGTAGCTTGCCGCCAGGAGCCGATCGCCGCTTTTTGCCTTCTCTAAGGCCGCGACCAGAATCATCATGAAAAACGGGGTACCTGTATTCCCCAACAGATCGAACAGGGGTTCCTGAACCTGGTTTTTATCCAGGCCCAGGACACGTCCCATGTTGGCATGGCTCCGTGGATCAGGAGCATAAAAGGCCGCCTTTGTAATATCGGCGGGTTTCACCTGCCATCTTTTCAATAAACCATTGACGGCCTCTTGAAGATGGGCGGTGTACCCCTTGTCAACGATGAACCGGTCTTCCCAGGCCCGGATGTAGGTGTCCCCGCGGTCTCTGCGCCAGATGTCGAGGAAGTTACTGGAAAGAGTAACCCGGTCTTCCAGCGTCGCCATCACATGCTCCGTTCCGATCAGAAGGGCGGCAGCGCCGTCTCCGAACATCGGCTCAAAAGCAGAGTTGGGAGGTGGGAGGCGACAATCGGCAGCGACCACCAGGACCTTTCTGGCGGAACCGGCATTGACGGCATCGAGGGCCATCTTCAGGGCATTCGATCCCGCACCCAGGGAGTTGCCAAGATCGGCAGTCACAATGTCCCGTCTCAGGTCGAGGGCTGCCGCGATAATGCTGGACGATCGTTTTTCCCGGTAGGGAGCGGTGGTGGAGGCGAAATAAAGGCCATCCACGGTATGAGGATCCACTCCCTTCAAACAATCCCGGCCGGCCTCAACACCCATGGTAAGGCTATCTTCATCTGAGTTCGCCACCGCCTTTTCACCTTTCGCCGGACTGCTCCCCCAGACCCTGGCGATCTCCGCCCGGTTCAACCTGTATATTGGAACATACGCCCCGTAGGACACAATTCCAGCGCTCATCCGTTCTCCTTCCTACTTCCCTTTATAGTTTGGATTTCTCTTCTCCATAAAGGCCTTGACCCCTTCTTTCAAGTCCTCGGTGCTGAAACAGAGGGCACATAAGTCAGACTCATAGGCCAGTCCGACCGACAGGGGCGTTTCGAGAGATTTGTTCACCGCGAGTTTTGCCAGTTTCAGGATGATCGGGCTCCTCCTCACCAGAACAGCCACCAGTTCCTCAACCACGTCCCTGAGTTTTTCCTTTGGAACCACCCGATTGATCAGGCCGATTCTTGAAGCTTCCTCGGCGGTGATCATATCGCCGGTGAAGACAAGCTCCTTCGCTTTCTTCTCTCCCACAAGCCTCGGCAGCATCTGGGTTCCCCCTCCGCCGGGGATCAACCCCACCCGTATCTCAGGCTGTCCGAATTTTGCCGTCTCAGACGCGACGATGAGATCGCAGGCCATGGCCAGCTCGCAGCCGGCACCGAGCGCAAGACCATTCACCATGGCGATGATCGGCTTGGGGATCTCCCTGACGATTTCGATAGGCCGCTTTTTCCCCTTCAACTGCATGCCGATTTTTTCCATGAATTCAACGGGACTCTGCGGAAACCCGGCGATGTCTCCCCCGGCACTGAAGGCCTCCCCGGCGCCTGTGATCACCATGACATGGACCTCTTCGTCATCACGGCCCTGTTCGAGGGCCCGGACGAGTTCTTCCCGTATAATGGGCTCCTGGGCGTTTTTGGCCTCGGGACGATTCAGGGTTATCCACGCGGCATGGTCTTTCTTTTCGTAGAGGATTCGTGTAAACCTGACGCCGGCCTCGATTACCATTTGGACAGGACCTCCTTCCAGAAGTCATAGATCCCTTTCTTACCAGGACCACCGGTGTAGCCCGCTCTCACCATCGTTCTGATCAGGGGATGCAAACGGCCCTTTTCGGCGCCGAGCTCTTTCATCCTGTCCTCTTCCATCTCGGCCCTTCTTCCCCAGCTTCCTAACAGGTCACCGAGTTCCAAAGGACCGGCCGGAAGGTTATATCCAAATTTCAGCGCCTTGTCGATATCCTCAGGGGAGGCGACCTTCTCCCAGACCATCTGGATGGCTTCCCCTCTCAACGCCTCATAAACCCGATTGGCCAGGAATCCGTAACTCGTATCGCGGCAGACCACCGGCTCTTTGCCCAATGTTTTTGCCATGGCGACCACCACATCAACGGTCTCCTCGGAGGTGTGGGCTCCCCGAACGACCTCGACGAGCTTCATCATCGCCACGGGATTGAAAAAATGCATGCCCACGACGTTCTCCGGCCGCCGGGTCACCGCTGCGATCTCCGTAATATTCAAGGTAGAGGTGTTGGACGTTAGAATGGCACGGGAAACATTCTCGTCAAGTTTCTTGAAGATCTCCCGCTTGAGGGTCATGATCTCCGGAACCGCTTCGATGACGAACTGGGCATCTCCCACCGCCTTTTCGAGTCTGGAACTGCCTTTGATTCTCCCCAGGACCACCGCTTTCTCTTCAGCGGTCATCTTACCTTTGGCCACGAAAAATCGCTCCATCCTCTCATCGATCGACTTTATCCCCTTGCTTACGAGCTCATCGGACACATCCACCATGGAGACTTCATATCCCCCGATCCGGGAGAAGAGTTCCGTGATCTGGTTCCCCATGGCTCCAGAGCCGATGACAACCACCTTTTTAATCTCTTCGAGCTTCATCCCCTGCCTCCTCGGTAAGCCTGCCACATCCTCGAACACGACTCAAACGACCTTCTTTTCTTTAAGAAGAGCGATTTCCTCTTTGGAGTAACCCAACTCCGCCAGGAGGTCTCCCGTATGCTCACCCCACTGGGGCGGAGGCCTCCTGATCTTTCCCTCCATGCTTGAGAACTGGACGGGGAAATTCACTTCTTTGATCTTCCCCAGCCCCTTCGCTTCGATTTCCTGCACCAGGCCTCTTGCCTGGACGTGAGGATCCTCCATAGCCTCTTCCATGGAATAGACCGGGGCATAGGGCACCTGGCGCCAATCCAGAATCTTCTCCCATTCGGAGAGGGTTCGCTCTGAAACTATTTTCGTGATCACCGAAAGCAACGCGGCGCCATTGTTTTTGCGCTCAGCGGAAGATGAAAAGCGCGGGTCCCCCAGAAGATCTTTTCTGCCCGCGGCCTCCATAAAATTCTGCCAGAAATTCTCCTCCACGATGCCGAGGGAAATCTTCTTCCCGTCCCTGGTTTCGAAGAGGTTGTTCAACGGAGAGAGATGCTCGTTCCCGGGCTTCTTGCCGTAGACCAGCAGGTTTCCCGCCCTGACGCTCATCCACGCGATCATCGAATCGAGCATCGACACATCGATATACTCCCCGGTGCCCTCGGCCTCCCGCTTCCTCAATGCCGCGAGAATGGCAATGGCGCCATACATCCCGGAGGCAAGGTCCACGATCGGAACCCCCGGTCGGGCAGGTTCGGTTTCCGGCTGTCCCGGGATCGACAGGATTCCCGAGAGACTCAGGTAGTTGATGTCATGACCGACCCGGTTCCTGTAAGGACCCTGCTGGCCGAATCCGGAGATGGAGCAGTAGATGAGGGTGGGATTGATGGATTTGACCTGGGCGTAGCCTATTCCCAGACGCTCTGCCACGCCCGGTCTCGATGCTTCGATGAGAATGTCGCTTTCCCGAATCAGCCGCCGGGCGATCTCTTTTCCTTCTTCACTCTTCAGATTCAGGGCGAGACTTCTTTTGTTCCGGTTGATCAGTTCGAAGAGGCCCGGAAAAATGCCGCGTGCCTCCGGCAGGGTTCCCGCCCCTTCCACCATCACGACTTCCGCGCCCAGGTCCGCAAGGATCGCAGAACAGTAAGGACCCGGGATACGTTGCGAGAAGTCGGCAACCTTCAATCCTTCTAAGGGAAGCATGAAGGCTCCTGCTTTCTAAACCGTGACCAACCCTCCGCTGACGCTCAGGGTCTGGCCGGTGACAAAGTTTGATTCGTCGGAGGAGAAGTACAGGACCGCATAGGCCACATCCTCGGGCTTGGCTATCCTTCGCAGCGGTGTCATTGCCTTCACCGTCTCCATCATCTTCAAGGCTTTCTCTTTTTCCGGGATAGCGCTGATCATCTCCTGCGCCAACGGGGTATCGGTGATTCCCGGGCAGACGCAGTTGGCGGTAATATTGAAGCGGCCAAATTCTCTTGCAATCGTCTTCGTGAAGGCAATCACCCCTCCTTTGGCAGCGGAGTAAGGGGCTTCCATGGGGTTCCCCAGCCTTCCCGCGTCGGAACCGATGGTGACGATCTTTCCGCAGTTTCTTTTCGACATATGGGGTAAAACAGCCTTCACGCAATGCATATGGCCTTTCAGATTCAGGTCCAGGATCTTGTTCCAGAAATTGATATCGGTGTGCAGAAAAGGTCTGAGCTCATCCCATCCTGCATTGGAGACCAGGATATCGATCTGTCCGTAGCGCTTGATCGTCTCCTGGACCAGGGCTTCCACCTCTTCCGGTTTGGTGACATCGGTTTTGATGCTGAAGGCCTCTCCTCCTGCGTCCTTGATCTCCTTGGCAACCGCCTGGGCATTGTCACCGTTGATATCACACACCACAACCTTGGCCCCTTCCCTGGCAAAGATGATCGCATCGGAGCGTCCCATTCCCCGCCCTGAACCTGTAATAATTGCCACTTTGTCCTTCAATCTCATTAGCGTCCTCCTTTCTTATGACAACCCCGTGTGAATTTCCGTTGGAATACAGAAGCGAAGAAACGGCGGGGCACTGAAGTCCCGGGAATATAAAGAACCTCTTCCGTCGACTTTCTCCCCCCTATCTCCTTTTCATTCACTATCCATGACCTGGTAAGCGATCAGGAAACTTCCGCTCCTCTGGCTTCGGACCTCCTGGACCACCAGGAGCGAGGGTGTTCTACAGGAGCTTCATCTGACCCAGGTTTTCCAGTCCGAGCTTCTTCAACGTCTCCGGCTTCGGATTTCCTTCCTGGTCCCAGCCGTGGTACTCATAGTACTCGTCCAGCATCCGGTCGTACTTCTCCCGGTCGATCACCTTACCCCGGTTGGTATCTGGCCCGAGAGGCGTCGGCTCTGTGTAGAAACGCTCCGGCAGGTAGTCATCCTTCCGGGTCATCCCTTGCCGTCGGTTGAAGAGAATCTCTACATTATAGATCCGCCGCCCGATGTCATGCATCTCTTCTTCGGTGATCCTGATGCCCGTCACCTCACTGACCATGCGCGCATAGTCCTTAAAAGCGAACAGGTGGGGCGAGAAGAACGTGAAGAGGGTTTTGCAGATCCCTGTCGCGTCGCCTGCGGCATAGGCCTCTTCATGCCATCCGATGATCTTTCCTTTATCTTCGTACTCGGCGTAATCGTTCACCACCTCGAACCCGTAGAGTTCCGCGTAGACCTTCTTGGGCAGGTTGAGGAGATTCAAAGCAGGACGGCTTCTCAGGTGGTCCGCCCCTCGACTGGAGACCCCGATCCCCAACGCAAACGCAGGAACCGAGCGTTCATCGGAATGGAGTCCCGACATCCCTTTCACATTGACGTTGTAGTAGGCGGTCTCCTTGCCCAACTTCTCAGCCGCTCGCTGGGGCCCTTCTGCCAGGATGTCGCCGAATCCTTCTCGTTTGGCCACCTTATCGAGAAATCCGATGATGATCTCCGGATCCCCCCACTCCAGCGCGACGCCTCCGGTATCCTTTTCCGTAATCAACCCCTTCTCATAGAGTTCCATGGCCCAGGCGAGCATCGACCCATATTCCAGAACATCGATCCCCAACAGGTTGGCCACATGACCGGCGGCAAGGACAACATCGAGCCGCGGGTTATCCACCTCGGTCCCGAAAGCTCCGAGGTAGGTATATTCCGGTCCCTCCGTGACGGTTCCCTTGTATTCGCCGTAAGGAACGACGTACTTGTGCCGGCAGTGTACCGAGCAGCTGAAACACCCGACAGGACCATTGGAGTGGTTGTGGACGAAATTCTCAGGCTCGAGGTCTTTCCCATCCCGCATCTGATTGATGCCGAAATTCCTCACCCTGATCTGTCCGGCCCAGTTGGCGGTGCTATAGATAAAGTTCGTGCCGTAAGATCTCAGGGCGCTCACGGCTTTGCTCTGGAGCACACGGGTCGTCAATTCTTCTCTCAGGTTGAGGACCTTTTGCGGATCGGCTACCGGGAGCCCCTTCGTTCCGCGAACGGCAACCGCCTTAAGGTTTTTTGACCCCATCACCGCCCCCATCCCGGTTCTTCCTCCTGCATTCTTCGGGGGAGAGATGACGCAGGCATAGCGCACCAGATTCTCGCCGGCAGGACCGATGCACATGATCTTCAGGTCTTCGTCTTCGGTCATCTCCCGGATCAGGGTCTCTGTTTCAATGGTATCCTTTCCCCAGAGCATGGAGGCATCCCGGATCTCCACCTGGTCATTGTTGATCCAGAGGTAGACCGGTTGTTTGGCTCTCCCGGTAACGACAATATGATCGTACCCTGCAAACCGCATCTCCGGCCCGAAATCTCCCCCCATGTTTGAACTGCCAAAGATGCCTGTCAAAGGGGATAGGGCTGCGACATGGGTCCGGCTGCAGGAAGGCATTCCCGTTCCAACCAGAGGTCCTGCGCCCATCGAGAGAACGTTCTCAGGGCCCAGCGGATCGATCCCGGGTTTGGTATACTGGTATACGATGTAGGCGTCAATGCCCCGACCTCCCAGAAACTTCCTTCTCAACGCCTCCGTGATGGGTTTCTTCTCGATCGCTCCCGTCGACAAGTTAACGAACAGCACCTTCTGCTTTAAATCCATGCCAGTGCCTCCCCTGGGCAGTTCCCGCATTCCGTGAGCAGGTTACAAGTCACCCTGAATATAAGCCTGTCCTGGTTTTGGCCATGAGATGCGCCACTTTTTTCCGCAAAAAGGGCACTCGGCCTGCGTCGCTTTCAGGGCGACTTCAAAACGCTTGATGCAGGCTTTGCAGCGCACGATGGGCTTGTCTCTGACCTCTTCCTTGCTATCGTATTCCTTATATTCGGGCATCTTATGCTCCTTAATGCCCCCGGGGACTCCTCCATCCCGGGGGTTGGTCCTGTCTGTGTCCCGAAAAGAATCGACCTCTATCGCGTCGCATATCTTTCAAGCAGCCGGGACAAGTCTTGAACAGTCTGACGCCGCTTCTTCCCCGAGATGGCATCGGTTTCCACAAAGGTGATCGCCTTGTCTTCGCAGAACCTGACACATTCGGGTTTCCCGTCGCATTGCTCACATTTGTAGATCTGCCTCGAATTCGTATTGAGGGTGATGGCCCCAAAGGGACATGCCGTCACACACACCTTGCAGCCGATACATTTTTTCTTGTCATGATTGACAACTCCCTGGCCATGGTTCCGCGTGAGGGCTTTCGTAGGACAGACAGCGCTGCAGGCAGGATCCTCGCACTGCTGGCAGGTCAAGGGCACCCGGATCCCCCGGTTTTTGTAGGCGATCACCTGGATCCTCGCCAATGAGGGATTGGCCATCCCCTCGTTTTTGATCGAGCAGACGAGCTCGCATGTTCGGCAGCCCGTACACTTACTCGGTTCGATATAGAGCATCTTCGCCATGGCAGGTTCTCCCTCCCAGCACGTTTTAGTCGGACAGAATTACCGGACAACCTTTTATTAAACGATCGTTTGTTTTAATTACCATAGACTCCTTTTTTTGTCAAGTCCTAATTACCACGAGCTATTTGCGATGTCTTTCTTTTTTGGAAAAAGGGAGACAGTAGGAAGCGGGACGGAACGTAAAATTTCGGCCCAAAGAAGCATCTACGGGGTTCAAAAATACAGCGGACGACAGTTGCCTCCATTTTTTCACATTCCAAAGTGGACACCTCCACCCATCGTTGGATTTTTAACACAGAATGTTCCCCTTGATGCTCCAGCTTAAGCCGCTTCGTCGAGCGCAACGGGGCTTTTCACCAGCGATCGCATCAGTTCCTGTCGCCCCTCCTTCATGCGACCCACGGCCATCGCCAGCATCACACAAAGAGCAAGTCCCACCCTGACCTCCATCTTTTAAAGCCCACGAATAAAGTGCTTCTCAAACCCAAAACTCACATCCAGTCTCGAGTTTACTCGCTCCACCGCGGTTCGCTTCTTATATTCCCGCTCCCACGCATAACTAGACCGGGCCACCGGGGTAAAGATTTTTCCACCCTTCAGCAGACCCTCGTGTTTATTCGATTTCCTAACAGCGCAAAATGCTCACCACAGGAATTTAATACATATGTCCAAGTTTAAAAAGAATATTTCAGCTTAAAAATCTACCATTTCCCTTCAAACTTCCATTAATATCGCCTCCTTTAAGAGACCTTCGCTGGCTTCTTGGTAATAATGACAGCATACCCCCCCAAAAAAAGTCAATACCTTTTTTCAAAAACCAGCCTTCAGTCATTGACAGCATTCTCATCATTCCCTAAAATAAAAATGTCCTTTATATTGCGAGAGGATCGTTGTTTGAAACAGTAACGCTTTTAGAAATCTTCAGAAGAAGGTCATGGATCAAGAATGAACAGTTGGCGTTTTTAAAAAACAAAGCTGCTCAGTTCGGTAAACGGATAAGCTCTTTGATAGATTCAATAAAAATTTTTAATAATAGTTTTGAGCTAAGGACAATGAGCTTTGAGCAATTTGAGCAGCATGTTTCGGTTAGTGACCCGTCCATTAAAATCCCTCAAAAAACCCTCCCAAGCATTCTGAGACTCCGAAGAAGCCACCCGACTCACCGCCCAAGCCGAGACTCCCCTTCCGAAAAGATAAATCCCACAACATTTAAGTTTCCATATTTTTTTGAAAGTTATAATTGACTCTGATAACTATTGCGATAAAATTAGATCAAAAAGACCGAAATAGATGGAATAGACTGGAATAGATGGAAAGGCATTTAACTCAATATTTTTAAGCAATTACGGGAAACCAGACCAAATAACAAGGGGTTAGAAAAATTGCCGTTTTCGGACTCAAAATCCCGCGGGGCTTCCACCCCGTGTCGGTGAGCTTGTCCTGAGTTAATCGAAGGGATTCCGACCTCCGGCACCAAAGATTTTGACAATTCTCTTTCTTTCATGTTAATTATTGGTTGTTAAAGAGGGGCTGTAGCTCAGCTGGGAGAGCGCCTGAATGGCATTCAGGAGGCCGACGGTTCGATCCCGTTCAGCTCCACCATTTCAATTCACTTGAAAAAGGGAGAGCGGTCGTATCGACAGGTGTGGGTCGGAACCGGCTCGCACCAAGCTCGATTCCCATCAGCTCCACCAATATGAAATTCATCCTGACCCATCGGTCAGGATTTTTGTTTCTTAGCGCTCCCCACTTCTTCGAATAAATTTTTCAACTTACTTAGGTTTTTTTTGTCGATGGATTGAAATTGCACTCCATATCGATGCTCACCCCAAGTTTTTCTGGCAGGCAAATCAGCCCAAACCACTTTTGCAACGGCTCTGATAGAGTCC
>Ga0105152_10000017_pt1 | contig 34810 bp, 30 predicted proteins | sample LakBais05cmmetaG_FD_81534 | JGI IMG/M metagenome (GOLD analysis project Ga0105152, IMG submission 81534) | Lake sediment microbial communities from Lake Baikal, Russia to study Microbial Dark Matter (Phase II) - Lake Baikal sediment 0-5 cm | ecosystem: Environmental > Aquatic > Freshwater >...
GGGGTCGAGAGGAGCTTCCTGTTGAAGAGGCGGCCGTCTTTCCAGATGACGAAGTCGGTGAACGTGCCGCCGGTGTCGACGCCTATCCGCACGGCCGGGCTTGTTTTTCGCGCCATGTCCAAGGACTTAATAAAACGATATTACCGCGGATAAGTCAAGATAAAGAGGTCTCAATGGCAGGTGCTGCACGACTTGGTCGAACAGCTCGTGCAGCCTGCGGATGAGGCCTTGATCCGGCTCGAGCCGCCGCCGATGCCGAAGGACGAGATCAATTTCTGTGGTTCCGGCGCGCCGCAGTCGGGGCAAACGACTTCCTTGTCGCGGCCGCCCTGGACCAGGCATTCGAAGCGCCGTGCACACTTCTTACAGAGGTATTCGTAGATCGGCATGGCTTAATTATTCTAGCGTAATCTTGCGCGGCGGTCTATATGGGAAAGATGGGGGACACGTACCGGAGGTACATGTCCCCGAACTAAGAGGGACAGCCCCCATACTATTCGCGTTAAGTAGGGACAGCCCCCATTGGGAACCAATGGGGACAGTCCCTATCCGGCAGTCCCTGGAGGTACATGTCCCCGATGTAAGAGGGACAGTCCCTCTTCGGCTACTTGACCAGGGCGATGGCCTCGATCTCGACTTTGACGTCCTTCGGGAGACGGGCGGCCTGGACGGTGGCCCGGGCCGGGCTGGGGGCCTTGAAGAACTCGGCGTAGACCGCGTTCATCTTGGCAAAATCGTTCATGTCCTGGAGGAAAACGGTCGTCTTGACTACGTCGTCATATGAGGAACCTGCGGCTTCGAGCACCGCTCCGAGGTTCTTGAGGACCTGCCGCGTTTCGTCCTCGATCGTCCCGTTGATGAGGTTTCCCGAGGCCGGGTCGATGGGGATCTGGCCCGAACAGAAGACGAAGCCGTTAGCGATGATGCCCTGGGAATAAGGACCGATCGCTTTCGGCGCCTTATCGGTTTGAACCTGTTTTTTCATGGTTTTGCTCCTTCCGATGCCGGCGAAGACCCTGGAAACGGACGTGCCCAGGAGCCCGGCCACAACCAGAAACTTCCGTCTTTTCACGTCCCCGGCTTCGCCTTCGTATCGGACTACTTTGAGAGCTCGGCCAGGGCCGTCGTCAGGAACGTCCAGAATTTCTCGACCGACCCGATATGGACGTGCTCCTCGGGCGAATGGGGGTTCTTGATCGTCGGGCCGAACGAGATCATGTCCATGCCCGGGAACTTTTCGCCGATGATGCCGCATTCGAGACCGGCGTGGACGGCCACGACCTCGGCCTCTTTCCCGAAGGTCTTGGCGTAGATCTCTTTTAAATGCTTCAGGAGGGGAGAGGCGAGGTTGGGCATCCAGCCGGGGTAGCCGTTTTTGAATTCGGCCCGGGCCCCGGCCAGGTCGCAGACGGACTTGATGATGTCCCGCGTCGCTTCAAGGGCCGAGGCGACGGAGCTGCGCGAGCTGCAGAGGACCTTGATCTCTTTCTTGTCGGTCCTGACGATGGCCAGGTTGGTCGATGTCTCGACCAGCCCGGCGATCTCCGGGTGCATGGATATGACGCCGTGGGGAACGGCGAGGAGGAAATCGAGGAGGATGCGCTGGCCCGCTTGGGTCAGGGCGAAGTCCTTGCCGGTCGCGGGTTCAAACGAATACTTGGCCTCGGCTTCAACGGCCTTGTACTCGTTAGTAATCTTATCGAAGGCCTTTTTGAGCGCCACCGTAAGGCTCCGGACCTGGACCGGGGGGCAGGCGACGACCGCGACGGCTTCGCGCGGGATGGCATTATGCTTGCTCCCGCCCTCGAGGCTTATGACCTCGAAACGCGCGGTCGCCTGGGCCTGTCCGAGCATTCGGACGAGGAGCTTTATCGCGTTGCCCCGGCCCTGGTTGATGTCGAGCCCGGAATGGCCGCCCCGGAAGCCGTGGAGGTGCAGACGGTAGAGATCCTTCGAGGCCGTTTTTTTTCTTTCGGCCGGAAAAACGAGCTCGGAGTCCGCCCCGCCGGCGCAGCCGATGGTGAACGTCCCCTCGTCTTCGCTGTCGAGGTTGAGGAGCTTCTTCCCGGAGAGGAATCCCTTCTGGATCTTGTTGGCGCCGGTCAGGCCGGTCTCTTCGTCGACGGTGAAGAGGAATTCCATGGGGCCGTGAACGAGCGTCTTGTCCTCCATGACCGCCAGGGCCGCGGCCAGGCCGATGCCGTTGTCGGCCCCGAGAGTCGTCCCTTGGGCATAAACCCATTCTCCCTTGATGTCCGTCAGGATCGGGTCCTTACAAAAATCGTGGACTTTGTTCGAGTTCTTCTCGCAGACCATGTCGAGGTGGCCTTGGAGGATGACGCCCACGGCGCTTTCCCGTCCGGCCGTCGCCGGCTTGCTGACCAGGACGTTGCCGACCTTGTCGCGCTTGCCGGGCAGGTTCAGGGAACTGGCCACGGACAGGACATAATCCCCGAGGGCCTTTTCGCTGCCCGAGCAGTGGGGGATGGTCAGGATCTTCGCGAAATGCTTCCAGAGAAGCCGGGGGTTGAGTTCGCCGAGAGAAGATGCCATGGAAGACTCCTTATTGATCGAGATTATGAGATCGCCATGATGCCACAAAAAAGCGATGGATTCAAGCCGTCCTCCCGGGTATAATTTGAGTCGTGAAATCCCTCCGCCGCGCCCTCCTGGTTTCGACGCTGACCCTAGCCGCAGCGGGTTCCGCGCCGCTCGCGGCCAAGGTCCGCATCATGGCCACAGTCCTCCCTCTCCGCGAGTTCGCCGCGGCCGTTGCCGGTGACAGGGGGGAAGCGGAACTCCTCCTCCCTCCGGGCGCCGGAGTCCACACCTGGCAGCCCCGGCCCGGCGACATCGGCCGCCTGGCCGCATGCGACTTGCTCGTTTATATCGGGGCGAACCTCGAGCCCTGGCTCCCCGGCCTGCTCAAGGCCCTGCCGGGCGGCAAGGTCCGCGCCCTCGAAGTGACGGCGGGCCTGAGCCTCCTCGAGGCGGCGGCCGACGACGAGCGCGGACATGGGAAAGGCCCCCACGAACAGCTCGACCCCCACGTCTGGCTCGATTTCGAGCTCGACGCGCGGATCGTCAAGAAGATCGCCGACGAGCTCTCGCGCATCGACCCGGCGGGCCGCCCCGAATTCACGGAAAACGCGGACAGGCTGGCGGTCCGGCTCCGGGCGCTCGACGTTAAATTCCGCGACGGCTTGGCCGCGTGCCGGGGCCGGGACATCGTTCTCGCCGGGCACGGCGCCTTCGGCTACCTGGCCCGGAGATACGGACTCGTCCAAACGGCCCTCTACGGCCTGAGCCCGGACGCCCAGCCCCGCCCTCTCGACCTCATGGAAGCCGTCGATTTCTGCCGGCAAAAGGGGGTCCGGACGATCTTTTTCGAGAACTCCGTCTCGCCCGACCTGTCGAGGACGCTGGCCCGCGAGATCGACGGCCGGGTCCTCGTCCTCCACGCGGGCCACAACCTGACCCGTGACGAACAGGACCGGGACGTGGGATTCTTCGAGCTCATGGAGGAAAACCTGAGCGTCCTCCGCGAGGGCCTCGGGTGCCGGTGAAACCATGGATCTGATCGTCCTTCGCGGCGTCTCCTTCCGTTACGACGGGACGCCCGTCCTCGTCGACATCGACCTGACCATTCGGGAAGGGGATTTCCTGGCCATCATCGGTCCCAACGGGTCGGGCAAGACGACCCTCGTCAAGGTCATCCTCGGCCTGCTCGAGCCTTCGTCGGGAAGCGTCGAGGCCTTCGGCAAGCCCCTGGGGGAATTTTCGGACTGGCGGAAGATCGGCTACGTCCCCCAGAAGGCCACGCACATCGACCCGTTCTTTCCGGCCTCGGTCGAGGAGGTCGTGGGCATGGCCCTCTTGTCCAACCGCAAGCCCCGGGCCCGGTCGAGGCGGGAAGGCCGCGGCGAGATCATCCGGGCCCTCGATGAGGTCGGCATGGCCGATTATGGGAAATGGGCCATCGGACGGCTCTCGGGCGGGCAACAGCAGCGCGTGTTCATCGCCCGGGCGCTCGTGACCTCGCCCAAGATCCTCTTCCTGGATGAGCCGACGACGGGGGACGACGCCGAAACCCAGGCGTCTTTCTACGACATGCTTGACCGCTTGAACTCGCGGGAGGGGCTGACGATCGTCCTGGTCACCCACGACATCGGCATCGTCAACAAGCACGTCACCAGCGTGGCCTGTCTCAACCAGAGGCTGGCCTATCACGGGAGCCACGAGGATTTCTGCCGGTCGGGAGTCTTCCGCGACATGGTCAGCCGGGGCGACCACCTGATCTCACACGAACACTAGGCCTGTCATGCCCGCATTCCTCACCTACGGCTTCATCCAACGCGCCTTCCTGGCCGGCGTCTTTATCGCCGTCGCCTGCGCCGTTCTGGGCCTTTTCCTGATCCTGAGAAAGGACGCGATGATCGGCCACGGCCTGGCCCACATCGCCTTCGCCGGCGTCGCCCTGGGCCTTTTCCTTAACGTCCTCCCCCTGGCGGCGGCCCTGGCCGTCACCGTCGCCGCGGCCTTGGCCATTATAAAGCTCAAGGACATGGCCAGGCTCTACGGCGACACGGCCATCGGCATTTTCAGCAGCCTGGGCCTGGCCATCGGCATCCTGTTGGCCTCCATGGCCAGGGGTTTCAACGTCGAACTCATGTCCTATCTCTTCGGGGATATCCTGGCCATCGAACCTCTCGAGGTCGGGCTGGCCGTGATCTTGGCCGCGGCCGTCCTCCTGGCCGTGAGGATGAACTACGCCAAGCTCCTCTTCATGACCTTCGACCGGGAATCGGCCCGAGCGGCCGGGGTCAAGGTCGGCCGGCTGGACATGCTCCTCATGGTGCTCACGGCGGTCACGATCGTCCTGGGGATGAAGGTCGTCGGAATCCTCCTCGTGGCCGCGCTCATCGTCATCCCCGCGGCGGCCGGCCTCCAGGTCGCGGCGAGCTTCAGGACGGCCGTGCGGGCATCGACCGCCGTCGCCGTCGTTTCCGTCGCCGCGGGCCTCGGCCTGTCGCTCACCCTCAACATCCCCGCATCGGCCGCGATCGTGATCTTCTGTTTCCTCGCCTTCGGGATTTTTTCGCTTCTGAAAAAAGGCCGGGGCCTCTCCGCCCGCGCAAATAAAGGAAATCCGTCAGGCCATCGGCAGGCCTAACTTCGTGGGGGGGCGCTCAGGGCTTTTTTGAGAATGCTCCTGACGGCTTTCCCTTCCTCGTCCAGGGCCTTCCTGAGACGCTCCGCCCGCCGCCGCACGTCGGCGACGAACTTGCCGTCCTTGATGCCGGCGAGGTTGATGAGGACGTTGTAGTAGGCCCCTTCGCCCGCCGCCTGGCCGGTGATTCCGGCCACCCCGGCGTCGCTCACGGAGTTCTTGTTGCCCTTCGCGGCGGCGACCCTGGCCAGGGCGACCGCCTCGCCCGCCTTTTCGAGCACCTCGAGCGGAACGAGGGTCGCTTCCTTGTTGGCTTCCTCGACGGCCCGCTCCTTTTCGAAGGCCTGCTCGGGAGTTGTCTTGGGCAGGCGGAAAGCCTCCATGACCTTGTTGAAGGCTTGGGTGTCCCTGTCCACGGCTTCGAGCAGCCCGTCCTTGAGGGCCTGGGCCCGGACGGCCGTCGCGACCATCTCTTCGCGGACTTCCTTATAGCCCTTCTTGCCGACGGTCAGGTTGGCGACCATGGCGGACAGGGCCGCGGAAAGCGACCCGCACAGGGCCGCGACGCTCCCCCCGCCGGGGGCCGGAGAATCCATGGACAGCTCGTTCGCGAACTCCCGGAGGGTCAGCCCGACCAGAGGATGCCCGTCTTTTTCGAATTGGTATTCGATGATCTTTTTTTCGGGGGCGAAAGGCGTAACATCGTTGAGCCCGAGAGAGCGGACCGCAATCCTGATGAGCTCCTCCTCGGGGACGCCCGGGCTCTTGGCCTGTTTTTCGAGGTAGTAGCGGCCGGCCATGAGGAGTGCTTCCTTGGGAATGAGGCCGACGAGCTCGCTGCCCGTCACCCGGAGGCCGAGCTTCCCGGCCAGCTTCCTCGCCTCGTCGAAGACGACGTGGATGGGGGTGATCTTATAGTTCGTGAAGTTGACCGAGATCTGGGCCAAGCCGTAATCCTCGATGTACCAGCCGACCGACTTGATCTCCTTGAACTTCCCTGGCACCTTGACCGCGTTGCCGCGCCCGTCCTTGACGACGTTCCCGTCCTTGTCCCGCTTGGCCCGACCGCTCTCCCTGAGGCTAAGGGCGATCTCGTGGGCCAGCTTCCTATCTCGGGTGTTGAGGTTGATGTTGTAGGCGACCAGGAACTCGCGGGCGCCGACGACGGTGGCGCCGGACTTGGGGTTGAAAACGGGCTTGCCGAAATCGGGCGCCCAACGGTGGTCCTTGAATTTTTCGGGCAGGCCCTCGTATTCCCCGGCCCGGACCGTGGCCAGGTTCCGGCGCTCCGGCGTCCTGGCGGCGGCCTCGTAGAGATAGACGGGGATCCCCAGCTCTCCGGCGATCCTGGCGCCGAGCTCTCCGGCCAGCCGGACGCAGTCCTCCATGGTCACCCCCGAGACCGGGACGAAGGGGCAGACGTCCGTGGCCCCGATACGGCTATGGGCGCCCTTGTGGACGCGCATGTCGATGACCTCCGCCGCCTTGGCGACGGCCCGGAAGGCGGCCTCCTTGACGGATTCGGGCGTCCCGATGAAAGTCACAACGGTCCTGTTCGTGGACGCCCCCGGGTCGACATCGAGCAGTTTGACGCCGGGGACGGCTTCGACCTCGCGGACGATGGCCTTGATCTTCTCCAGGTCCCGGCCTTCGCTGAAATTGGGCACGCACTCGACGAGTTTCATCTTTCCTCTCCTTTGCGCAGGATCAGCTTGAGCGCTCCGCCGTTGTCGTAGACCTCGATCGTGTCGAACTCGCGCAAGTAAAGGCCGAGCCACTCCGGACGGCCGACGATGACCACGAGGGGCTTGCCGGCGAGGTAATTCTGGGCCGCCGCCCGGACCCTCTCGACGTTGACGAGCTTGAGCCGCTCGGGCCCCTTGTCCCACTGTCCTTCGTCGAGGTCCAAGGCCACGACACGGGCCATCCATTCCGCGAATCCCTCGAGGGATTCGAACCGCGTCGGCAGATTCCCGATGAGGAACGACTTGGCCTCCTCGATCTCGGCGGGCACGGGGGCTTCCGCGGACAAGGCCTTGATCTCCCGGACGATCTCCCGGACGGCGGGGACGATGAATTCGGGCGTGACCCTCGCCCGGGCCCAGAACACGCCGCACGAACGAAAGAACTCCGTTTCGCTGAAGGCATAATAGGCATAGGCCTTGGACTCACGGAGGTTCATGAACAGGCGGCTCTGCGTCGTCCCCCCGAGGACGTGCTTGAGGACGAGGAAGGGGAAGAAGGCCGGGTCCGAGGCGGCCATGATCACGTTCCCGACGAAAACCGTCGCGTCTGCGGCGTTGGGGTCCTCGACATAACAGACCCGGTCCCGGGCGTTCGGCGCCGGGGGCGCGGGGACGGCCCGCTCGACCGGCTGCCGGACCCACGTGGCGAAGTGGAGGCCGATCTTCTTTCCGACGGTCGCGCCGTTGATCGCCCCGGAGACGAGGACGACGGCGTTGTCGGGTCGGTAGAAACGGGCGTAAAAGGAAGCGACGTCCTTCGTGGAGATGAACTTGATGACATCCTCGTCATACGTCGCAGTCTGGTACGGGTGGTTCTCGAAAAGCGTCCTGAGGAACTGCCTCCAGCCCAGGAACTCCGGGCTCTTCTTGCGGTTATAGAGGTCGTAGTAGGCGGTGCGTTTAACGGAGGCCAGCTCGCGTTCCGTGAATTGGGCATCGAGGACTATGAACCTCAGCACGAAGAGCGCCCGGTCCAGGGATTCCTCGAGGACATGGAAGGTGAAAACCGTGTAGTCCATGAGGACCTCCACGGAATAATCGGCGCCCATGGACTCGACCATGTCCTCGATGGCGCCGGCCGAAAGCAGTTTCGTGCCCTTGCCGATCATGCGCGCCGTCAGGGCGGCGACGCCGGGCCGTTCCGGCGGCGAGTCGATCTCGCCGGCCCGGACGACGAGCTGGAGCGTGACCAGGGGCGAGCCGGGCCGGTAAACGGTGGCCACGGACAGGCCGTTCGGGAGAAAGACGCGCTCGATCGGCGGGAGCTTGAGCTCCTGTGGCTGGGCGTCGGGGAGCGGCGGCGTCCTCCGGAAGCGCTCTTGGGCGCCCGCGAAGGTCGGGGAAGCGGCGGCGACGGCCGCCAGGGCGAGCAGGCAGAGCGCCGGGCCGGGGCGAACGCGTGAGCTGCTCCTCATCTTTGTCCGAGCTCCAGGAGGACCCTGTTCCGAAGGTTGAAATGCCTGTTGACAAGGCTGATCAGGGCCGACGGATTGACACGCATGTACTTGTCCAATTCCCCGCCCAGAGCGTTCATGGGCTTTCCCGAGAAGGCAGCGTCGACGAGGAAAAGGGCCCGACCCAGGTTCGTCGACTGGCTCCTGAGATAGTCCATCTTGAACAAGCGTTTGGCCTTGGCCATCTCGTCCGGAGAGACGGAGTTCGTCCTCAACCTGTCGATCTCCGAGAGGACCGCCTTCTCTGACCTTTCGACCATGACGGCGTTGTTGTTGAGACAGAAGATCTTGAGGGCCAGCACGCCCCGCCGGTCCTCCAGCGTGCCGCTGAAATGCTGGGCCGTCCGGTCCCGGTTGAGGAGCCGGTCCATCAGCCGGGAGGTTTTGCCCTTCAGGAGGAGGTATTCCAGAATCTTGAGGGAATAGGCGTCGCCCGTCTGCAGGGGGGTGAACCTGTAGCCCAGATGAAAGCCGGCCACAGACGCCGGAACGCCGGATCGGCTCACGACGACTTCGTTCTCCTGGCGGAAATCGGGCAGGGGAGGGGCGGGGATGTCCAGCCCCGGCGGGATGGAATCGAAGTACCTGGCGACGAGTTCCCTCGTCCTGGCGATATCGATGTTGCCGACGATGCAGAGGACGGCGTTGTCCGGAACATAGTACGTCCGGTGGAAAGTCAGGACATCCGATTCGGTGAGGCCCCACATCTCTATGCCGGCGCCGATAAGGGGGTGGCCGTAAGGGAAATCGGGGTAAAGGAGAGAGTCGAACAGGGCGAAGCTCTCGAGATAGGGGTCCGAGGCGAGCCGGTCCTGGTGCTCCTTGAGGAGGTCGGCCCGCGTTTTCTCGATGGCCGCAGGCGTGATGGCGAGCGATTTCATCCGGTCCGATTCGAGCCACAGGGCCAGGGCCAGATAGTTCGAGGGCAGGGTCTGATAGAACAGCGCCCTGTCCAGGGTCGTGGTCGCGTTGAGGTCCCCGCCGACCTTCTGGACGAAACCGACGTGCTGGAGGGGGCTGACGTTCTCCGAACCCTGGAACATCAGGTTCTCGAGGAGGTAGGCCAGGCCTTCCTGGCCCGGTTTTTCCCGCATCGTTCCGGCGCCGTAAGCGACGGCGACGGTCACCAGGGGGAGTCTGCCGTCCACGGACAGGATGACCCGAAGTCCATTCCGCAGGCGGTGCTCCTGGAATTCGAAACCGAGGGTGTTCGGCGCCGTGTCCTGGACCGGGGCCGCCGGGAAAGACGCGGGAACGAGGAGGGCCAGAAGGATGAGTAAGAGCGAACGCGCCGCTTTATTTATGCCTGTAGAAGAAGTCATGGAACCGTCCAAGCTTCAACAATAACACAAAGCGTCATTGTTGAAAACCCCTCTGGAATGTGCTATTTTGAGCCCGAATACAGAGGAGAAACCATGGACCATGACATCAAGGACCTGACTGCGGCCCCCAAGGGACGCTTGAGGATGGAATGGGCGGCCCGTTCCATGCCCGTTCTGGAAAAGATCAAGGGGACCTTCGCCAAGGAGAAGCCCCTTCGCGGAGTGCGCATCTCGGCCTGTCTCCACGTCACGTCGGAAACGGCCAATCTCATGGAAGCCCTGAAGCTCGGTGGGGCCGACGTCCGGCTGTGCGCGTCCAACCCCCTCAGCACCCAGGACGACATTCCCGCCGCCCTGGTCAAATACCACAAGATCCCCGTCTTCGCCATCAAGGGGGAGGACCACGCGACCTATTACCGCCATATCCTCCAGGCTCTGGACCACGGCCCGGCCATCACCATGGACGACGGGGCAGACCTTGTTTCGGTCACCCATTCCAAGCGGCGGGACCTCCTCCCGGGCATCCTGGCCGGCACGGAAGAGACGACGACGGGCGTCATCCGGCTGAAGAGCATGGCCAGGGACGGCGTCCTCCGCTACCCCATCATCGCCGTCAACGATGCCCAGACGAAACACCTCTTCGACAACCGCTACGGCACCGGCCAGAGCACGCTCGACGGCATCCTCCGAGCGACCAACATTCTTCTTGCCGGCCTCAAGTTCGTCGTGGCCGGATACGGGATGTGCGGCAAGGGCGTGGCGATGAGGGCCAGCGGCGCCGGCGCCCACGTCATCGTCACCGAGATCAACCCGATCCGGGCCATCGAGGCGGTCATGGACGGCTACGAGGTCATGCCCATGGCCGCGGCGGCGGCGATCGGCGACGTCTTCCTGACGGTCACGGGGAATAAGGCCGTCGTTCGCAAAGAGCATTTCCTGCGCATGAAGGACGGCGCCATCGTGGCCAACGCGGGGCATTTCAACGTCGAGATCGACATCCCGGCCCTGGACGCCCTGTCCCGGGCAAAAAGGCGGGTGCGCGAATTCGTGGACGAATACACGCTCCGTAACGGGAAGCGGGTCCACCTCCTCGGGGAAGGGCGCCTGATCAACCTGGCCGCGGCCGAAGGGCACCCGGCCATGGTCATGGACATGAGCTTCGCCAACCAGGCCTTGAGCGTCCGCTGGCTCCTCGGCCGCGGCAAAGGCCTCGACAAGACCGTTTTCCCCGTCCCTCGGGAGATCGACGAGGCGATCGCCGCCCTGAAGCTCGCTTCGATGGGCGCCGCGATCGACAAGCTGACCCCAGCCCAGAAAAAATACCTGGCCGGCTGGAGCGAGGGCACGTGAGCCGGGCCCGCGTCCGGCGGGCGGCCTATCCCTTGTCGTTGATGATCTTCAAATAACGGTTGATCGTGTCCTTGGTTTCGGCGTCCGTAACCCTGCCCGAGATCTTGAGGAAGATCTCTTTGGCCCTGGCGTAATCCCCGTTCTTGAAATAGGCGACGCCCAGGTCGTAGTTGAAGCCGACTTCTTCGGGGACGATCTTCACGGCCGCCTCGTAGGAGGCGATGGCCTCGTCAAGGCTGTTCCGTTTTTCAAAAATAAACCCCCGGAGGTGCTGGGCCATGGCCAGTCGGGGCTTGATCTGGATGGATCTTTCGACGTTCTCGAGGGCCTCGTCGAGGCGGTTCTGGAGGACGTAGAGCCGGGCCAAGTTGAAGTAGGGCAGTTCGCGGTTCTGGTAGCCCAGGTCGAGGAGGGCCGCCTTGAATTCGCCCTCGGCTTTGTCGAGGAGCTTCAATTCCTGGTAGACGGTCCCCAGGTTGTTGCGGGCCTCGGTGAACCGGGGATTGATCTCCAGGCATTTCTGATAGGCCTTGACCGACTCGTCGAGCCGGCCCCTCATGGAATGGGCCAGCCCGAGGGCGTTCAAGGCGAGATAGAACCGGGTGTCCAAAGTCTGGGCTTTGACGAAATATTTCACGGCCTCGTCGACATTGTTCTGGTTGAGGTAGAACAGCCCGAGGTTGTACTGGTAATTGGGGTCCTTCTCCCGGTTTCTCTTGACCTTCGTCTGCGTCGATGCGCAGAAGGCCAGTGTGGCGCAGATGCTCAGAACCGCTAGGACTTTGGTTCGCATCGGTCTTCTCCTTGTCCGAAAAACTTAGGGAGTCACTCCGCCTTCAGGGCCCGGGACATCAGCTCCGTCACCGCCTTCTTCGGCGGTTTTCCCCGGTATAGGACCTGGTAGATCTGTTCGGAAATGGGCATCTCCACCCCCAAGGCCCGGGAGATCCGGCGGGCGGCCAGGGTGGTGTGGACACCCTCGGCCACCATCTTCATCCCGGCCAGGATCTCGGTCAGCGTCCGGCCCTTGCCGAGCTCATGACCGACGCGGTGGTTCCGGCTCAGCTCGCCGGTGCAGGTCAGCACCAGGTCCCCGATCCCGGCGAGTCCTGAGAAGGTTTCCTTCCTGGCGCCGAGGGAAATCCCCAGGTTGGTGATCTCGACGAGCCCGCGGGTGATGAGGGCGGCCCTCGAGTTCAAGCCGAACTTCAGCGCATCGGCGATTCCCGCCGCGATGGCAATGACGTTCTTCAGCGCGCCGGCGACTTCGACCCCGGTCACGTCGCTCGACGTGTAGGCCCGTATGGTCAAGCTGGAGATGAGGTGCTGAACGTCCCGGGCCGTCGCCTGGTCGCGCGAGGCGACGACGAGGGCCGTGGGGTGCCCCGCGGCGACCTCCCGGGCGAAGCTCGGCCCGGAAAGGACGGCCAGGCGGGGTCGGACATGGGGCCGGAAGACCTCCTCCATGACCTGGCTCATCCGCATTAGGGTCCTCTTGTCGAATCCCTTGGTCAGGCTGACCACGATCTGGTCCTTCCTCAGGACGGCCGCGACCTTGCCGTAGACGGACCGGCAGAACTGGGACGGGACGGCGACGAAGACCATGTCGCCGAAAGACACCGTTTCCCTGAGGTCATTGGAAAACCCGACCGCCGCCGGAAAGGCGAACCCGGGCAGAAAGGCGGCGTTCTCCCCCGACCTCAAGGCCTCCTGATAGATGTCTTCTTCCCGGATCCACAAGCGCGTCGGGAGGCCGATCGTTCCGAGGTACCTGGCAAAGGCCGAGCCCCAGCTTCCGCCGCCGATGACCGCTGCATTCATGAGGATCTATCTCCCAGTTTTTGTTCCGTACCTTTGACCAGGCGTCCGATGTTGCCCCGGTGCTGAAAGATGACCAGGACGGCTATGGCGAGGCTGATGACGAAGACACCCTTCGGGCCGCCCGAGAGGAGGACGAGGAATGGAAAAGCGAGGGAGCCGACGAGGGAGCCCAGGGAGACATAGCGGCTGACGGCAACGACGACGAGAAAGAGGCCGAGGCCCGCCAGCAGGGGCAGCCAGGCGATAGCGGCGTAGGCCCCGAGAGAGGTCGCGACACCCTTGCCCCCTCTGAACCCGATTGAAAAGGGAAAACAGTGGCCGACGACCGAGAGGAAGGCGCAAAAAGCGGCGAACACGGGGTCTCCGAAATATTTAAGGGCGAAGAAGGCCGGGAGGAAGCCCTTGAGGACGTCGATCGCCGCGACGGGCAGGGCGGTGCTCCACCCCTTGACCCTGAGGACGTTTGTCGCCCCCATGCTCCGGCTCCCGAACTGACGGATGTCCTTGCGCGCGGTAAGCCGGACAAGGAGAAAGCCGGTGGGGATGGAACCGACGAGATAGGCGGCGACGGCGATGAAAATCCTCATGTGAGCTCATATTCCGCGAGGACGCGGTACTCCGCGCCCTCCGGGCGAAGCCGGCTTTCGAAGAGCGCGACCTTGTGGACGGTCATCTCCCCCAAACTATCCCGGCGGTGTTTCTCGAGTTCGAGCATGGCGTCGCGGACCCGGACCGGTCCCTTGACCCGGCCGAGGGTCAGGTGGGGGTGAAAAGCGCGCTCCTCCCGGGGAAAGCCTTCCCGCTCGAGTTCCCGCTCGAGCTCGTCCTGGAAGGCGAGGAGCCCCGTTTCGGCGGCGAATCCCGCCCAGAGGACACGGGGGTTGTGCTCGCCTGGGAAGGCGCCCGTCCCCTCGAGACGGAGAGGAAAAGAGGCATGGCGCCCGGCGACATCCCGGAGGGTCCTCTTCACGACGGCCGACTTCTCCTCATCGATCTCCCCGAGGAATTTCAAGGTCAGGTGCAGGCCGTTCGTTTGGGTCCAGCGGACGTCCGCTCCGGTCGTTTTCAATGCCCAGATGAGACCCTGAAGGGCCGTCTTCAGCCCGGATTCGAGGTCGATGGCGATAAAAGTCCTCACGAAAGTGCCTCGCCCCCATTATAAAGCTTTTCGGGACCCCTTGATAAGGAATTTTCTCAAAATATCCAGGGCCTTTTGCGAGGATTGATACTTGACCTGGGCGCGGCCGCCGAAGAAAAGGTTCCGGTGGACCGCGACGCCCTGGTCATGGGCCAGGGCAATGTAGACGAGCCCGACGGGCTTGCGGGCCGACCCGCCGTCGGGGCCGGCGATTCCCGTCACGGACAGGCCGAAGTCCGAACGCGCTGTTTTCCGGACGCCGACGGCCATGGCCCGGGCCGCGGCGGCGCTGACCGCCCCGTGCTTTTCGAGGAGCGACTTGGGCACTCCCAGCCGTCTCGTCTTCGCCGCGTTGCTGTAGACGACGGCGGACTCGAGGAAATAGGCAGAGCTTCCCGGAATGCCGGTCAGCCGGTGGCCCAGGAGCCCGCCCGTGCAAGACTCCGCGCAGGCGACCGTTTTCCCTTTTTCCGTAAGGAGAGAACCCACGACGGCCTCCAAGTTGTCGCCGTTCCGTGAATAGATCCACGGGGACAGCGCCTCCTGTATCTTCTTTTCCAAACCGTCGAGACTCATCTCCGCCGCTGCCCGGGGGGCCGCGCCCCGGTAGGTCAGGTGGATCGACAAGTCCCCAGGGCTCGCCAAAGTCGTCACGGAGACGCCGGCCGGGACCGCCGCGTAGACCGGCTTCATCAGGCTTTCCATGGAGGACTCTCCCAACCCGGTAAGCCTTATCGCCCGGCGGACCATCAATCCCTTGCCGATAGCCCCGAGCCGCGGTAGGACGTGGTTTTCGAACATGGGCCGGATCTCCCGCGGCGGCCCGGGGAGCAGGGCGATCCGGTGACGCGCCGTGGCCAGCCACAAACCCGGAGCGGTCCCGTTGGGATTGTCCAGGACCTCCGCCCCCTCGATCACATAACATTGCTTGAGATTCGAGGCGGGCATGGCCATCCCTCTCCGGCGAAACCGCTCCCGGATGCGGGCGAGAAGGTCCTTCCTGAAGACGAGTCTCGCGCCCAGGACCTTGGCCAGAGTCTCCCGGGTCCGGTCGTCTTCCGTCGGGCCGAGACCGCCCATGCACAGAATGAGCCGGGAACGTCCCAGGGCCGTCCGGAAGACCCGGGCGAGGTCGCTTTCGACGTCGCCGACCACGGTCTTGAAGGAAACGCTCAATCCTATGCCGTTCAAGCCGGCCGTCAAAAGGATGGAATTCGTGTCCTGGAAGTCGGGCGTCAGGAGCTCCGAGCCGACCGCGATGATCTCCGTCTTCATGATCTCCCGAACCTCAGACCCAGAGCAAGACCAGGCGGCTCAATGCCGCCGCCGCCAAACCCGCGCCGATGTCGTCGGCCATGATCCCCCAGCCCCCGGGGAGCTTCTCCAGTCTCCGGATCGGCCAGGGCTTAAGGATATCAAAAAAGCGGAAGAGAACGAAGGATATGGCCAGGGGCGCCCATGCGGCGGGCAGGAACGCGAGGGCGAGGAGCTGACCGCAAACCTCATCGACCACGATCCGGCCCGGGTCGGGGCGGCCGAGCTCGGCGGCGTGGGCCGCTGAGGCCGCGGCCCCGGCGAAGAAGAGGAAGGCCAGAAGGAGGAGATACAGGGGCCAGGCGAGCCCGTGCAGGGCGATCCTGAAAGCCAGGACCGCGACGGCGCTGGCCAGCGTGCCCGGGGCCAAAGGGAACAAACCGATGCCGAAGAAAGTAGCCAGGATTTTCGCTACGGTTTTCATGGCATGAGCTTTCCTTCAAGGTCGTAAGCCCCGGCCGAGGCGACCTCGACCCGGACGATGGGGGAGGGGGGGGCGGCTATGCCGGCGGGCAGGGCGAAGCGGATGACGCCGTCGACCTCCGGGGCCTGGAAACGGCCCCGCCCCACCCAGAGGCTCGAATCTCCGGCTGAGCGGCTCTCGACGAGGACCTCCACCTGCCGCCCCAAGTAGCTCCTGTTCCTCTCGAGCGACAAGCCGGCCTGGATGTCCATGATCTCGCCGCGGCGTCGTTCCTTTTCCTCCGCTTCGACGTTATCCGGCCGGCCGAAGGCCGCCGTCCCTCTCTCCGGCGAATACGTGAAGACGCCCAGGTGGTCGAAGCGGGCCGCCCGGACGAAGTTCCGCAGACCGGCGAATTCCATCCGTCCCTCTCCCGGAAAACCGACGATGAGCGACGTCCGGACGGCGGCGCCGGGAAGCTTCGCTCGGATCCGTTCCAGGAGGCGGAGAGCCCGGACTCCATCGAGGCCCCGCCTCATGGCCCTGATCAAACCGGGGTCGGAATGCTGGAAGGGGATGTCGAAGTAACGGCAGATTTTCGGGTGAGCCATGATTTCGAGAAGCGGCTCCGTGATCTCCCCGGGATAGCCGTAGAGAAAGCGGACCCACGCAACGCCTTCCACCCGGACGAGGCGCTCGAGCAGCCTGATCAGGCCGTAGCGCAGCCCGCGGTCGCGGCCGAACCAGGTCGTATCGTGCGAAATAAGATTGATCTCCTTGACGCCGAGGCCGGCGAGGGTGCGGACCTCGCGGACGATGGAGGCCAGGCTCCGGGACACGTAAGGCCCCTTGATCAACGGAATGGCGCAAAAGCCGCAGCGGTGGGAACAGCCCTCGGAGACCTTGACGTAGGCCCATGTTCCGGGGGTTGAAACGAGACGCGGCGACGCGTCCGAATAAAGGAACGTCCGGTCCGGGCCGGAGATGGGCCGGCCCTCGACGATTGAGGCGATGCGGTCGAAGCTCCGGACGCCGGTCCAGGCATCGACCTCGGGGAATTTTTTCTGGAGACCGAGCCGGTCTCGCTCCACGTAGCAGCCGGCAGCGACGATCTTTTTCCGGGGGTCCTTTTCCTTGAGCCGGAGGACGGTTTCAAGCGTCTCCTCGGTCTCCATCCGGGCGGGCCCGATGAAGCCGCAGGTGTTGACGATGACGATGTCCGCGTCCTCGGCCCGGCTGACGAATTCAAACCCGGCTTTTTTCAGGGCCCCGAGCATGACTTCGCTGTCGACGAGGTTCTTGGCGCAGCCCAGACTGATGAGAGCGATTTTTTCGGCGGCGCGCCGGCCGCCCGGGGCGCCGCGCGTCGGTCGGGTCAAGGATAGATCCTGTAGAGAAGCCGGGGGAACGGGATGGTTTCGCGGATGTGCTTGATGCCGCAGAGCCAAGACACCATCCGCTCGACGCCCATGCCGAATCCCGAATGCGGGACGGAACCGTACTTGCGGAGGTCGAGGTACCATTCGTAGGCCTCGCGGGGAAGCTTGTGTTCCTCGAGGCGCCGCTCGAGGAGGGCCAGGTCGTGAATGCGCTGGCCGCCGCCGATGACCTCGCCGTAGCCTTCCGCGGCCAGGAAATCGACGCCGAGGACGACGTCCGGGTTCTCCGGCGCGGGCTGCATGTAGAAGGCCTTGATGGCCGCCGGGAAGTGCGTGACGCAAACGGGGGAATTGTAGACGCCGGAGATCAGCGTTTCCTCGGGCGAGCCGAAGTCGTTCCCCCATTCGATCGTCGAGCCCTTCTCGCGGAGCAAGGGGACGGCCTGGTCATAGGTCAGTCGGGGGAAGGGCTTCTTGACCGCTTCGAGGGGCCGCGTATCGCGCTCGAGGGTTTCCAGGTCGTGCTTGCGCTTGGTCAAGACACGCTCCATGATGAACAGCACGAGGTCTTCGCCGAGATCGATGATGTCCGCGAGCGTGGCGAAGGCCACCTCGGGCTCGACCATCCAGAACTCGATGAGGTGACGCCGGGTCTTGGATTTCTCGGCCCGGAACGTCGGGCCGAAGCAATAGACCTTGCCGAAGGCCATGGCCGTAGCCTCGTTGTAGAGTTGGCCGCTCTGGCTGAGGTAGGCCTTCTGGTCGAAATACTCCGTTTCGAAAAGGGTCGTCGTCCCCTCGCAGGCGCTCGGGGTCAGGATGGGCGTGTCCATGAGGCGGAAACCGCGGCCGTCGAAGAAATCGCGGATGGCCTTGACGATTTCGGCCCGGATGCAGAGGACGGCATGCTGCTTCGAGGACCGCAGCCAGAGATGCCGGTGCTCCATGAGGAAGGGAGTGCTGTGCTCTTTGAGCGTAATCGGATAGTCCTCGGCCACCTGGACGATATCGAGGTCGGCGATGGTCAGCTCGTAGCCGCCGGGCGCCCGCTTGTCCTCCCGGACGCGGCCCCGGACGACGAGCGAAGACTCCTGTGTCAGCCGGTCGAATTTCTGGAAGAGGGGAGAGTCCTTCTCGGCGCTGAAGGCGGTCGCCTGGACGAGGCCCGTCCCGTCGCGGACGAGCAAGAAGCGGACCTTGCCCGAGGAACGTTTGTTATAGACCCAGCCGCGGATTTCGACGTCCTGGCCGTCGTATTGCGCGATGTCCTCGATATAAACCCATTTCATGATGCGCACATTATAAGGAAAATGTGTCTCTCATGCAATCTGGCTCGCTGGAGTGGACTCGGGAAAAAGATCTCGCTTCAAAGAAGTTTTGGGCTCGGAGCGCGGAGGGGCTTCGGGGATCGCCTCGCCGACAGCGGAGAGCAGATTCTTAGGAGTGACCGTCAGAATTGCGGCGGAGCAGCTCGGAGCCGCAACTCTGGGAAATATCTTGATCGAGCCAGAGAAATAACGACGGTTAGATTCGTAATCCCTCCCCGCCGCGATGCCAAGGAGGCCGAGGGGTGTCGTCGGAGGGAGCATAAAGCGGTGATTTAGACTTCCCGGGACGGATACGCGGACTCCTCCCATCGGATCCGGCCCGGGAAGGCGTAAAAATCACCGCAGCGGACGGAGACGACCCCCGAGGCCCCGTAAGGCGTCGCGGCGTTGCAAAGAAGCAGATAAATTCGGGGGACCGGACAGCCTTTATTGAATTATAGTGGTTGCGATATACTGAGCGAAAGAACATGGCTCAGCCGAAAGCGTTCGCGCCCGTCAAGCTCGTCTGTGGCGTCATTTATAAAGATGAAGCGCTCTACGAAGATGCCAGGCGCCGCCTTGTCGATGAATGGGGGCCAGTCGACATGGAGAGCCCGGCATTCACTTTCGACCTCACGGATTATTACGAGCGGGAGATGGGCGCTGGACTCCTTAGACGATTCATGAGCTTCTCGGGGCTCGTCGCCCCCGAAATCCTGCCTCAGGCAAAACTCCGGACGAACGAGCTCGAGGAGGCCGTTCGCCGGGAAACGGGCGCGGCGGGGAGGCTCGTCAACATCGACCCCGGTTATCTCACCGCCGCCGCGCTGGTCATGGCCACGGCCAAGGATTTCTCCCACCGCATCTCTCTCGGGCGGGGCATCTACGCCCATCTCGAATTCCTCTTCACGAAGACGGGGGTCAAAACTTTGGATTGGACCTATCCCGACTTCCGGAGAGGGCCGTGTCAGGATTTTTTCAGGACCGTCCGCGAGATGTACCTGCGCCGGCTCCGTGAGCCTCCGGCCTAGCGGCCGGCGCTTCAGCCCTCGGGATGGAAGGCCGTGATGGCCCGGAGCCTCTCGATGATCTCCGGGAGCTCGCGGAGGACGCCGGCGATATCCTCTTCCGTGTTGGAGCGTCCGAGGGACATCCGGATCGAGGAGCGGGCGATCTCGGGCCGGAGGCCGATCGCCTGGAGGACGTGGGATACTTCCTCCGATTCCTCGCTGCAGGCCGAGCCCGTGGAAACGTAGATCTCCTTGGTCGCCAGGGCCAGGAGAATGGCCTCCGCCTCGAGCCCCGGGAAGGCGAAATTGAGCGTGCTTTTGATCCGGTTTTCCGGGTGGCCATTGAACCTGGCGCCGGGGATACTCTCTTCGACCCCCTTCTTCAGAGTCTCGGCGAGCTTTTCGACCCGGGCGCGTTCCTTGCGGCCCTTTTCCTCGAGGACGCGGACGGCTTCGCCGAAACCGACGATCCCGGCCGTGTTCTCAGTCCCGGCCCTGAGGCCGCGCTCCTGGCGGCCGCCCCGGACGAAGGGGCAGATATTCGCCCCTCGCCGGATGTAGAGCGCTCCAATGCCCTTGGGGCCGTAGATCTTGTGGGCGGAGACGGTCAGAAAATCGACCCCGAGCTTGCGGGCGTCGACGTCGATCTTCCCGAAGCTCTGGACGGCGTCGGTATGAACGGGGACGTCCCGCTCGTGGGCGATCCGGACGATCTCGGCGATGGGCTGGATCGTGCCGATCTCGTTGTTGGCGTGCATGACCGAGACGAGAGCCGTCTTCGGAGTCAGGGCCGAGCGCAGGTCGTCCAGGCTGACGGCGCCGTACTTGTCGACGGGCAGATAGGTGACTTTGACACCCCTTCTTTCCAGGGCCTTGGCCGCTTCGATGACGGCGGGGTGTTCGATGGCCGAGGTGACGAACTCGTTTTTCTCCGGCGCGGCTTCGAGGGTCCCGAAGACGGCGAAATTGTCGGATTCGGTACCGGAGCCAGTGAAGAAGATCTCGCCGCGGTCGACGCCCAGGGAACCGGCGACGCGTTCCCGGGCTTCGTTCATCAACTCCTTGACCTTCCGCCCGATCGGGTAGATAGAAGAGGGGTTGCCGAAGTGTTCCTTGAGAAACCACGTCATCCGCTCGGCGACGGCCGGGTCGACGGGGGTCGTGGCGTTGTGGTCGAGGTAGATCATGGCCCTATTCTACCAGAACCGCGGCCGCCCGCAAAAAAGGTCCCTCTCCCCATTTAAGGAAACAGACGCTGCCACGGGCAGCGTCGATCCTTATCCCAGCTTCTCCTTGAGGATGCGGACGACCTCAAGGCCGGCCCTCTGCTGGCCCTCGGCGGCGGCGGCCCCGAGGTGCGGGATGGGGATGACGTTGGGATGGTCGACGAGCGAGAAGTCCTCGGGCGGCTCCTTGTCGAAGACGTCCAGGGCCGCGGCCCGAACCTTGCCGGAGTTGAGCGCGGCGAGCAGGGCCTTTTCGTCGACGACCCCGCCGCGGGCGACGTTGACGATGATGACCCCGTTCTTCATCTTGCCGAACTCGGCCTCGCCGAGAATGGGCTTGGCCTGCTTGGGGACGTGGAGGGTGATGAGGTCGACGGCGGCCAGCAGTTCCTCGAGCGGCACCTGCTTGACGGCGACGTCGGTCTTGACCGGGATGACGTCGTAGACGAGGACCGTCATGCCGAAAGCTAGGGCCCTCTTGGCGACCTCGATCCCGATCCGGCCGCAGCCGATGATGCCCAGGGTCTTCCCGTAGAGCTCCGTGCCCTCGAGTGCCTTCTTGTCCCACTTGTGCGCCTTCATCGACAGGACCGCCTTGGCGTGGTTACGGACGGCCCCGAGCATGAGCCCGAACGTGTGCTCGGCGACGGAGATGGAGGTGGCCGCCGGCGTGTTGGCCACGGCGATCCCTTTTTCCTTGGCCGCATCACGGTCGATGTTGTCGAGCCCGATGCCCGCCCGGACGAGGACCTTCAGGTCCTTTCCGGCCTCGATGACCGGGCGGGTGATCCTGGAGGCACTCCGGACGACGACGGCACCAAAGCCAGGGACGGTCTGGACGAGGTCGGCCTCGCTCATCCCTTTGTTGACGGTGACTTCGAAGCCCGGCACGGCCCGGAGGAGTTCCAGGGCCTCCTTGTCCAAGCCATCTGCGATGAGGATCTTGGTCATTGCCAGTTCTCCTTGAGGACGGCCTGGACCGCCTTGATGCCGGCCCCCGCCTCGAACTTGAAGCCGAGGTCCATGAGGGTCATCTCGAGCGCCGAGAGGGCGGTGATGATGTCGAAGCCGCCCATGTAGCCGAGATGGGCGATGCGGAAGATCTTCCCCTTGTAGGGGTCCTGCCCGCCGGCGATGTAGGCCATGTATTTGCCCTGCATGGTCTTGACGAGCTTCGAGCCCTCGATCCCTTCCGGGACCTTGCAGCAGGTCAGGACGTTGCCCGGCCTTTGCGACAGGAGCTCGAGACCGAGGGCCTTGACCCCGGCCCGGGTCGCGTCGGCCAGGATCCGGTGATGGGCGAAAAGGGCCTCAAGGCCCATCTTCTTGACGATGTCCAGGGCGTGCTTCTGCTGGATGATGAGGGAGATCCCGGGCGTCCAAGGGGTCGTCTTGTCGGCCAGGTTCTTCTTGGCCTTCTTGAGGTCGAAGTAGAACTTGGGCAGCTTGGCATTGGCGGCCAGGGCCCAGGCCTTGGGGCTCAGGGCGATGTAGGCCAGGCCGGGCGGGATCATAAAAGACTTCTGCGACCCGGAAAGAAGGACGTCGACCTTCCAGTCGTCCATGGGGCAGGGCGTGACGCCGGCCCCGGAGATGCCGTCGACGACGAGGACGGCGCCCGTCTTGGCCACGACCTCAGCGAAGCCCTGGATGTCGAACATGGCCCCGGATGAGGTTTCGGACAGGGTGGCGAAAACGGCCTTGCAGTCGGGCATGGCCTTGAGCTCGGCTTCGAGCTCGTCCTTGGAGAAGTCCTTGCCCCACGGGTCGAGGACGATCTCCTTGTAGTTGACGCCATAGGCCTTGCAGATATTGCCCCAGCGCTCGCCGAACTTGCCGCCGTTGATCGTCAGGACCTTGTCGCCCGGGCTGAGGAGGTTGACCACGGCGGTCTCCATGGCCCCGGTCCCGGAGGACGTCAGGATGTAGGCGTCTTCCTTCGTACCGAAGACCTGCTTGATGCCTTCCGTGACCTCCATGAAGATGGCCGAGAACTCGGGGGTCCGGTGATGGATGATCGGTTCCGCTGCCGCCGACAGGGCCCGTTCGGGCACCGGCGTCGGTCCGGGGGACAGGAGATAGTATTTTTTGATCACGATGCACTCCTTATAAAGTATATGAAATCAAGCTATCAAAAATTTCCGGCCGATGTCAATCCTCATAAGTCCTTCAGAAGCTGGGTCAGCAGGGCCGTCCGTTCGACGAAGGAGGAGAGGATGAGATGTTCGTGTTCGGCGTGGATCCCGTCGCCGTCCGGGCCGAGGCCGTCGAGCGTCGGGATCCCCATCCCCGCCGCGATCGACGCGTCCGAGCCGCCGCCCGTTTTTCCTCCCTTGAGCGAGAGCCCCATGCCGGCGGCGATCTCCTGGGCCCGGACGAAGAGTTTTTCCGAGGCCTTGGTCTTCTCCATGGGCGGCGTCGTGCTTTCGACGGAGACCTTGAGACGCGCCCCGCCGAGGGCCGGGACGGACTCGCGCAGGATCTTCAGGACCCTGTCCCGGTCGGTGGACTTCCAGAAGCGGATATCCAGCACGGCCCAAGCGTTCTCGGCGACGACGTTGGCCTTCTCGCCCCCGCCCGCCAGGCCGACGTTGACCGTGGTTTCGCCGGTCCTCAGCCTCTTGAGGCGGGCGATCTGAGTGACCAGTTCTTCGATGGCGCTGACCCCTTTCTCGGGGCTCCCGCCGTGGGCCGCCCGGCCGCGGACGTCCAGGCGGACGACAAGCCGGCCTTTCCTTTCGAGCTTGAGCGCTCCGCCCGGGAGGGCGGGCTCCAGGCAAAGGACGAGAGAGGCCTTCCGGGCCAGCTTGCGAATGAGGTCGTGGGCCGCGGGGTGCCCCGTCTCCTCGGCCGTGTTGACGACGACCGTGACCCGCTTCTGGAGCTTGATGTTGAGGCTTTGGAGACTCCTCAGAGCCGTCAGGAGCATCACAACTCCGGCCTTCATGTCGAGGACACCGGGGCCGTAGAGCTTGTTCCCGGAGACGTAGAAGGGCATCTTGACGATCTTCCCCACGGGCCAGACGGTGTCGATGTGGGTCAGGACGAGGATTTCGTCGTCGGCGTCTTTCAGGCGTCCCGGGGCGAACTCGGCCACGGTCAGGTCGCCGATATCCTTCTGGGGGAGAATTGTGACCTTGCATCCCGTTCTCTTGAACTCCCTGGCCACGAAGGCCGCGCAGGCGTCGACCGCCTTCTTGTCGTGGGTCGGGGATTCGAGCATCGCGAGTTGCTTCAGGAGATGGACCATCTCCCCCTGACGGGAGCGAAAATAGAGCCGGAAATCCATGATTTCCTCCACTGGAATTCGAAAATGTCAATTTACCACAGCTTGAAAAGAAAAGCACCTTCCTCATCTTGATTTAAAGGCCCGATTTCCATAAAGTAGACGGCGAGGAGGGCCGCGCCGGCCAGGATTCTCGGGATGACGAAAAAAACACTGCTCGTTCTAGGTCTGTTGCTCATCGGAACGTCCAGCCTCGCGCCCGAGATCTTCTATCCTTGGAAAGACACCTTCGTCGGATCGCTCGACGGGCCCGGCTGGCCGGGCCTGGTCATCGCCCCGGCCAAGGATTGCGCCTTCGCTTTTCTCCTGCGCGTCGAGAGGGTAGGGGAGGCCGCCGAGGGCGGGGACTTCTACTACCTCGTCTCCCAGGTCGGCCCGCACTCGCCCGACGGCCTCTACGCCCGTGTCAAGTTCGACCTCGGACTTCCCTTCAAGATGGGCAAGGACACGCCCATCCTGCTGAAGCCCCCGCCCCGAAAGTTGACCCTGACGGTCGAATGGTCGCGGCGCGACGAGAAGACCGTCATCGGACGCATCCTTTGCCCCGAGGGCGTCCGCGTCACCATCGTTCACTATTTCCCGTGGGACCTCAAGGGCGAATACGCCCTACTCGCCGACGGCCAGGTCCAGGGACGCTGCGGCGCTCCGGGGAATCCGTCCTACTTGATCTGGACGAGCCGACCCGGGGAGCCGGCCTCCGCCCCGGCCGGCGGCCTGGCCCTGTCCTACCTCCCCGATGCCGACCGCACGATCGCCTTCGTGGCCGGGGTCGGTGGTGACGCCCAAGCCGTGGGCAACCGCATCTACCGCTACAAGAACGCCGAGACCATCGGCGCCTTCATCGACGAGGAAGCCGGCGTTTATGAAGAAAAACGGGTCAAGCTCAAAGGCCCCTACGCCGGTGTGCCCGAGGCGATTACCAACAGCTTGCATTGGACGGTCCTTTACCAGGCGGGAAGCCACCGTCTTTACACGCCGTCCAGCCGGGCCGGGATCCTCCCCAGGCCGGAAGGTGGCCGGGACCACTGGACGATCCTCGGCGAGAATTCCCTGTTCAACGCCCTGGGGCTCGTCCTCGAAAGCCAGAAACTGGCCGTCGACGCTCTCCGGGCCGTCCTGGAAACTCAGTACACGAATGGGAACATGCCGAATTGGCGGGGCCGTTTCGGGGGCACCGCAGACCGCTCCCAGCCTCCCGTCGGGGCGTTCGTCGTCCTGAAGCTTTTCGAGCGGCTGGGAGACATGGAGATCCTTCGGCACGCTTATCCCTATCTCCAACGCTGGCACGATTTTTGGATGGCGCCGCGGGCGAACGGGACGACCCGGAGAGACGGCAACGGCGACGGCCTCCTTGAATGGGGGTCGGACGCCGAGCTCATCGGCAGGAACGTCCCGTCCTGGGAGAAGAACGCTTCGGGACGGATGAGGGCCGGCTGGGAATCGGGGCAGGACGACCTGCCCAACTGGGATGACGCCCCCTTCAACGAAGAGACCGGCACCCTGATGCTGAACTGTGTCGACCTGAACTCCCTATACGCCCTGGACGCCTGGTGCCTGGCCGAGATCGCCTCGATCCTCGAACGCCCCGTCGACGTCGAACGCTACCGCGACCAGTACGAAAAGACCCGGGCCCTCGTCAACTCCCGGCTGTGGAACGAGAAGGACGGTTTCTATTACGACCGCTACTGGGACGGCCGGTTTTCGGTCCACAAGGCGGCCTCCGCTTTTTTCCCTCTCCTGGCCAGGATCCCCGACGAAGCCCGCGCCCAGAGGATGCTCAAGCACCTGCTCGACCCCAAGCAGTTCTGGGGCGACTACGTCATCCCGTCCATTTCACGGGACGACCCGTCGTTCAAGCCCGAGAGCCAGCAGTCCTGGCGCGGTCTGATCTGGCCCGCGACCAACTATCTCGTCTACCAGGGGCTTAAGGCTTCCGGCTTCGACGCCGTCGCCTCCGAGTTAGCCCGCAAGAGCGCGGAGATGTTCCTGCGGAGCTGGACGAGCTTCGGCCTGTCGCCCGAGAATTTCGATTCCCTGACCGGAGAGGCGGGAGGCCAGCGCTACCAGAGCGGCGGCCCCCTGGCCGCCCTGATCGCGGTCGAGGAGTACCTCGATTTCACGCCCCACGAAGGCTTCCGCTTCGGAATCCTCAAGCCGGACGGCAAGGGGAAGCTGTCCCGGGTCCTCGTCCAGGGCCGCCACTACGAGGTCGAGGCGGGAAACTCCTCGACCGTCCTCCGCGAGGAAGGCGAAACCATCCTCGCCGTTGACGGGGGAGCGATCGTCCGCCGCTTCCTCTACAATGAGGGGGAAGTGTCCTTCGACATCAAGTCCTTGAAAAGGCGGGAGGTCAAGCTGCGCTTTCTGAAGAAAGGCAAGTACCAGCTTCTCGTGGACGGCCGGGAGATAGACGTCTTCAGCGGGAATTCGCACAAGTTCGAAGTCCCGGAGGGCGACCACACCGTCCTCATCCAGCTGCTCGAAGATCTAGAAAAACAGAATCCACCGGAATAGAAGGAGAGTCAGCGAAATGTTGAAATTCACGAGACGGGATTTTCTCAAGACCGGCGTCGGCGCCGGCGCGGCAGCGTTCGTCCCCGTCGGGCTCGGACGGGCGGCGGCCGTGACGGCGGCGGCCGGTGCGCGTCCCCGCGTCGTGTCCAGCGGGAACGGGATCCGGGCCACTCAAAAGGCCATGGAGATCCTCCAGTCCGGCGGCGACCCCCTCGACGCCGTCATCGCCGGGGTGAACATCGTCGAGGACGACCCCGACGACATGTCCGTCGGCTACGGCGGCCTGCCGAACGAGGATGGCGTCGTCGAACTCGACTCCTCGGTCATGTATGGGCCGACGCATACGGCCGGCGCGGTGGCCGCCTTGAGGAATATCAAGAACCCGTCCAAGGTGGCCAGACTCGTCATGGACAGGACGGACCACGTCCTCCTCGTCGGCGAGGGGGCCTTGAAATTCGCCCGGGCCCACGGCTTCAAGGAGGAGGACCTCTTGACTGAGAAGTCCCGCGCCGTCTGGCTGCGCTGGAAGGAAACCATGTCGGATCGGGACAACTGGTTCCCTCCGAAGTCCGACAGCGTCCCCGAAGAGCTCCGCTCGGTCATGAGCACACACGGGACGATCAATTGCATCGCCCTGGACGCCGCGGGAAGACTGGCCGGCGTGACCACGACGAGCGGCCTGTCCTGGAAGCTCTCCGGACGGGTGGGGGATTCGCCCATCATCGGGGCCGGGCTCTATGTCGACAACGACATCGGCGCGGCCGGTTCGACGGGGCGCGGCGAGGCCAACCTCCAAACGTGCGCCAGCTTCCGGATCGTCGATTTCATGGGACGGGGAATGACGCCCGAACAGGCCTGCCTGAAGGTTTGCGAAGTCATCGTCGCTAAAACCAAGCTCGTGTCCCGGCTCTGCGACGACCGGGGCCTGCCGAAATTCGGCCTCAATTTTTACGCTCTCAACAAGAAAGGGGAGTTCGGCGCGGCCTGCCTCTATCAGGGCGGGAGTTACGCGGCCCACGACGGCGTCGAAAACAAGCTCAGGGACGCCGCCTATCTGTACAAGCGCCGGGAGAGAAACCGGTAGGTTTCGGCGAGGCGGCTTCTATTCGCGGATGATGATGACGGGGAGGCCTTCTCCGGCCAGGCGCGAGGCCAGCGCGTCCGCCGAACCCTTGGCCGCCTGGACTCTGACCCGATAATAGGTCCCGTTCGCGGTTTTGAACACCGTCACGGCGACGCCCGGGTATGTTTTTTCCAATCGTTTTTTCAGGGCGTAGGCGCTTTCCTGGACCGTGAACGCGCCGACCTGGAGCCAGATCCCCGCCGGGGCATCCGGAGCCGGCTCCCGGAATCCGCCCAAAATTTCCACCCGGACGCGGGCCGTGCCCGGACCGACGATGCCCAGGACTCGTGCGGCGGCGTAGGACAGGTCGATGACCCGGCCCCCGACGAACGGCCCCCTGTCGTTGATGCGGACGACGGCCGAACGATCGTTGGCGAGATTCGTCACCATGACGTGCGTCCCGAACGGAAGCGAGCGGTGGGCCGCCGTCATGTCGTTCATGTTGTAGACCTCCCGGCTCGAGGTTGAACGGCCGTGGAACTCCTGTCCGTACCAAGAGGCCATGCCGACCTCGACGCCCGCCTTCGGAGCCGGAGCGCGGGGCAGCCGCGCGCAGGCGGCAGCGGTCAGAGCCATGACCGCGGACAGGCAGAGGACGGACCTCCGACCGGATCCGTTCCGCCGTCCCGCCGGCCTTTCAGACAAGGAATCCCGCCAGCCTCTTCTTGAGATAGAAAAACGCCTGGCGGGGCGTCGAGGCGATGTGGAAGAGCTTGAGGTCGCCGGCGCAGATAGCTCCCTTCTCGACCATGGAATCGAACTTGATGAGATCCCGCCAGTAGTCCTCACCGTAGAGGACGAGGGCCAGCTCCTTTTTCGAGATCTTGCTCGTCTGGAGCAGGGTGAGGATCTCGAAGAACTCGTCGAGCGTCCCGAAGCCTCCCGGAAAGATGATCACCGCCCTGGCCTTGTAGACGAGCCAGAACTTGCGCATGAAGAAATAATGGAAGGAGAAGGACAACTCGGGCGTGACGTAGGGGTTCGGATTCTGCGGTTGGGGGAGGGAGATGTTCATCCCGATCGTCTTCCCTCCCGTCCGGGAAGCGCCGCGGTTGGCCGCCTCCATGATGCCGGGGCCGGCCCCCGTGCAGATGACGAAATCCTTGCCCTTGGGCTTTTTGAGGGAGATGGCCCACTTGGCCAGGAGAAAGGCCAATTCTTCCGCCTCCCAATAATAGCGGTGGAAGTCGGAATCGGCGTTGGTCGGGTCGGCCTTTGCGGAGCCGAGGAAAAGGATCGTGCTGTTGATCTTGGCCTTGTCCAGGCGGCTCATCGGGCCCAGGTACTCGCTCAGAATGCGGAGAGTCCGGCCCTCCAGGGATTCCAGGAATTCGGGATCGCGGAAGGATTCCTCATGGTAGTCGGCTTTCTTCATCTTCGGCTCGGCCTCCTTCACCGGATCTCCTCCGGATTCTACCAGATTCCTCGGACTTCCCTCAAGCCGATTTTGACAGGCGAGAGAGGCTGTGTTATCAATAGGCGCGAAAGGACGAGACGATGGACAAGACGACAGGACTGCTCGCGATGCTCGAATACCCCGGCCGCCTCATCGCCATGGGCCTGGCTTCCGCAGGCGCCAAGGCCGTGATCGTCTACGCCATCACCGGGCGCTCACCCTCGAGCCAGGCCCGCAATCTGGTCCACCGCGACGGCGGGATCTGGGTCCAACCCACCGACGAGGACGTGCTGAAGAAGGGGAACGTCGATCTGCTCGTCTACCCGGCGCTCCTTTTCGGACAAGCGGGAGTCGCCGTCTCCAACGGCAAGCAGACCGCCGATATCCTGGACGCACTCGTCGAGGGTGACGTCCCGGTGGCCATCCTGTCGAAGGCCCTGGCGGCTTGGGACTACGAACCCGACGCGCCCATCTTCACGCCGCGGATCAGCGGATGTCTCGTCCGCGGCGCGGCCGGCCTGAGCGTCGTCCGCAGGGGCGCAGCAGGCGAGACTTTGAGGAGCTACTTCGAGGTCCCGCTCCGAGAAGGGGAGGGGCGGATCGTGTCCACGTATGAGGGTCCCAACCGAGAACCCCTGCCGTGCTTTGAAGGAGAGCCGCGGCGGATGGCCTTGGCCGGGACAACCCCCCGGGAAACGGCCGAAGATGCTTATCGGGCCCTGGCTCCCTCGGCACCGGACAAGGATTTCCGCGTGTCCGTCGCCTGTGTCTTCGTCTCGCTTTCCGACCCCGGGAGAATCGAGCTCCACATCCTCAACCGCCACGAAAGGACATGAACGATGAGCAAGCCCGAGCGGACGGCCCGCAGCCAGTACCAGATGAAGGTCGGGGAGGATTTCCCGGAAACTCTCAACTTGGGTGAAGACAGGTTCGTCAAGAAATTCCCCATGCGCTACGGCGAGAACCCGGGTTATCCGGCGGCCTTCTACCAGGAGGCCGGTGCGGCGGGCCCTAACATGGGCCATCTCGAGGTCCTTCAAGAGGGCACGAAGGGTCTGAGCTACATCAATGTCGGCGACATGGACCTCGGCCAGCGGTTGGCCCGGAAGCTCGTCCAGGTGTTCAAGGGCCGCCAGGCCTGCGTCCTGATCAAGCACGAGATGCCGAGCGGCGTCGCCCTCGGCGACGACCCCGTCGAGACCTTCGAAAAGGCCTGGAAGTGCGACCCGCTCTCGAATTTCGGCAGCGTCGACGTCTTCAGCTACCGCGTGACCGAGCCCCTGGCCCGGCTCCTCGTCGAGAGCCCCCGCAACGTCGAGGTCGTCTACGCCCCCGATTTCGCTCCCGAAGCCCTGGCCCTTCTGGCCGCGCGGAAAGTCCTTCGGGTGGTCAAGATGGGCGCGCCGCTCGACGCGCCCTCGACGGATAATGGCCTCGAAGTCAAGCGGGTGGCCGGAGGACTGCTCATCCAGAAACGCTTCGATTCGAAGATCGTCTCGCCGGGAGCCGTGGACGTCGTTTCCGTCAGGAAGCCGGCTCCCGACGAAATCCTGGCCGCCATCTTCAATTGGACGGTGGCCTGCTTCACCCGGTCGAACGCCGTCGTCATCGGGACTTCCGACAGGACGCACGGCATCGGCTCCGGCCAGCGCAGCCGCATCGACTCCGCCGAGGACGCCATCCGTCTCTCGCGGCGCGGCTACGGGCCGGAGGGTTGCGTCCTCGCGTCCGACGCGTTCATGCCTTTCCCCGACGTCGTGGAGCTCGCGGCCAAGAACGGCATCAAGGCCATCATCTACCCGCTCGGCTCGGTCAAAGACCAGGAGGTCATCGACAAGGCCAACGAGCTCGGGCTGTCCATGATCATCACCCGGAAGCCGGGAGAGCTCGATTCGGAACGCTGTTTCCTCCATCGTTGAGAAGGGGATTTCGCAATGGGACCTGGGGACCGCAGGAACAAGCGAGATTTTTTTGGTATGGGCATAAAGACAGACGTGTCGGAACGCAAGCCGGCCTTGAAACCGCGCGGATTTCTCCGGGCGGTCCTCGCCATGGCCCTCGTATGTTTTGCGGCTCCTGCTTGCGCCGGCGGGAGTCAGAGCGGCGGGCAACCGTATCAACGCCTCGTCGATGAGCTCCGGGACGCCGGCCTGACGGGCGAACAAGGCTTCGAACTCCTCAAGCGGATCACATCTGTCGGTCCCCGTCTGACCGGGTCGCCCGGAGCCGCGGCCGCGGTCGACCTGTCCCTTCGACTCATGAAGGAGCTGGGCTTCGCCAACGTCCACGCGGAGCCGGTCGAGGTCGGACACTGGGTGCGCGGGGATGCCGAGAAGGCCGAGATCATCGCCTCCGGGACCCGGGCCGCCGTTCCGCTCGCAGTCTGCGCCCTGGGCGGGAGCGTCGGGACGCCGGACCGGGGCCTTACCGCGCCGGTCGTCGAGGTCCAGAGTCTCGATGAGCTCGACCGCTTGGGGCCGAGGCTCACGGGCAAGATCGTCTTCTTCAACCGGTTGATGGACAGGCGTCTCGCCGACTCGTTCTCCGCTTACGGCGGCGCCGCCGACCAGCGCGTCAACGGGGCCTCGGCAGCGGCCCGCCATGGCGCCGTCGGCGTCCTCGTCCGCTCGCTGACATTCCGGGAAGATGGGAATCCGCACACCGGGCTGATGCAGTACGACCCCGGTGTTCCCCGGATCCCGGCGGCCGCGGTCAGCACTTTCGACGCCGGAGTCCTGAGCACGCTTATCAAGAAGGAAAAGGCCGTTTCCGTATCGCTCAGGATGAACTGCCGGGACATGGGCCGCGTGGCTTCGGCCAACGTCGTCGGAGAGCTAACCGGGACCGAACTCCCGGACGAGGTCATTCTCGTCGGCGGGCACCTGGACAGTTGGGACCTTGGCCTGGGCGCCCATGACGACGCCGCGGGATGCGCAGCGAGCCTGGAGGCGCTGCGGCTGATCAAAGCCGTCGGCCTGCGGCCGCGGCGGACCATCCGCGTCGTCCTATTCATGGACGAGGAATTCGGCGGAACGGGAGGCCGGGCCTACGTCCGCGCCCCGCAGAGGAAAGGCGAACGCCATCTCGTCGCGGCGGAATCGGACCGGGGCGGCTTCGCCCCCGTCGGGCTCGCGGTCGGAGGGCGCGACGGCAAAGTCCTCGAAAAAATCGCTTCTTACGGAAGCCTCTTCAAGCCGCTCGGCGTGTCGTTCATCGTCCCCGGGGGAGGGGGAGTAGACGTCGCGCCCCTCGTCGAGCAGGGAGCGGAGCCGGCCGCCGTCATGATCAACTCCCAAGCCTACTTCGACGTTCACCACTCCGCTCTCGATATCGTCTCGAGCGTCCATCCGCGCGAGCTCGAGCTCCAAGCCGTCATCCTGGCCGCTCTCGTCTACATCCTCGCCCAGGAAGGGATCTAAGCATGCATCTTGCTTTCGTCTGGCATTTCCATCAGCCCATCTACCGTGACCCCGAGACCGGCGAATATCTCCTTCCCTGGGTCAACTACCACGCCGTAAAGAACTATCATCAGATGGCCCGGTTGGCCGAGGAGGAGGAGTTCCCGGGCACCTACAATTTCGTCCCCTGCCTTCTCGAGCAGGTCCTCGAATACGTCGCCGGCTCGGCCAACGACCCCACGCAGGCGGCACTCGATAAAGACCCGGACAGGCTGACCTATTCCGACATCCGCCTCCTCAGGAGGATCGTTCCTGGCGAGACCAACACTCGCCGCCTTCAGGAAAGTGCCGTGAAGGCCCTCTTCTCGCCCCTCCTGACGCCCGAGCTGGATAAAGACGGCCTGCTCCACCACCGCAAAGAGGTGCTCGCCGACCTCCTGCCCCGCTACCGACGTCTGCACGAAGCGGGCCTAGCCGAGCTCACGACCTCGCCCTACTACCATCCGCTCCTGCCTCTTATCTTCGATCTCCGTTCAGCCCGGGGAGAGACCCTTCCAGCACGGACGTTTCGTCATCCCGAAGACGGCATGGCCCAGCTCTTGAAGGGCCGGGCGTACTTCGAGAAGATATTCGGATTTTCCCCCGCAGGCCTTTGGCCATCCGAAGGCGGGGTCAGCCGGGACGTCGTTCGGGCCGCGTCCGAGGCTGGTTTCCAATACGCTCTGACGGACGAGAACATTCTCTGGAAAAGCAAGCCCGGCCCGCGCGCCCTGGCCGACCTGTTCAAGCCGTACCGGTCCGGGGAGCTGTCTCTCTTTTTTCGCGACCGGGAGCTCTCCGACCTGTTGAGCTTCGAATACCAGAGACTCCCGGTCGACGAGGCCGTCGAGGACCTCGTTAAGAGGCTTGAGGCGAGAAGGAAGGCGGCCGATGAGGCTTCGATCTGCGTCATCGTCCTCGACGGAGAGAATCCCTGGGAAAACTACTCCGACAACGGAGTGCCGTTCCTGCGCTCCCTTTACGACCGGATCAAGCGCCACTCCGGATTCACTCTGACGTCCCTCGAAAGTTACCTGGCAAAGAAACCCGTCAGTCCCGAGATCGATATCGTCCCGGGGACCTGGCTGGGGAATTTTTCCAAGTGGGTCGGCCACCCGGCCAAAAATGCCGCCTGGGACCGGCTGTCGAAGGCCCGCGAGGCCTGCGGGCCGTCGGAAGAGATGGCCGTGGCCGAAGGCTCGGACTGGTTCTGGTGGTACGGCGAGGAGGGGAAGGGAGAATTCGATTACCTCTTCAAGGCCTATATCCGAAAGGCCTGCCGGGCCGCGGGCGTGAAGGAGCCCGAATGAACGAGCTCGTCTTGCTGTTCGCCGTTCACAACCACCAGCCGGTGGGGAATTTCGATCACGTCGTCAAGGAGGCTTTCGAGAACTGTTACCGGCCGCTGCTGGAGCACCTGGCCCGGCATCCGGGCTTCCGCTTCGCCCTCCACTTCTCCGGCCCTCTCTGGGAGTACATGGAAAAGAACGAGCGGAGCTGTTGGGACCTCGTCAAGGAACTGTCCGGCCGGGGGCAGGTCGAGCTCCTGAGCGGAGGTTTCTACGAACCCATCCTGTCGATCATTCCCGAAGAGGACCGGGTCGGGCAGATCCGGATGATGAACGACTACCTCCGGGAGAATTTCGGCCGGGCGCCGCGCGGGCTGTGGCTTACCGAAAGGGTCTGGGAGCCCCACCTGCCCAAGTCCCTGGCGGCGGCGGGCATCGAATACATCCTCCTCGACGAAGAGCATTTTCACTACGCCGGGATCCGCGACCTGGCCACGACCTATATCACTGAGGAAGAGGGCCGGAGTCTGCGGCTTTTTCCGATCGACAAGAAGCTCCGCTACCTCGTGCCGTTCCACGGCCTCGACGATATCGACGCCTATCTCGACGGCCTCCGGGCTTCGGGCCGGACGGCTATCCTCGGGGACGACGGCGAAAAATTCGGCGTCTGGCCGGGCACCCACAAATGGGTGTTCGAGGAAGGCTGGCTCGAGCGGTTCCTCGCTTTCATCGAAGACAAGGGCATCCGGACGATGTCCTTTTCCGAGTATCTGGACTCTCATCCGCCTTCGGGCAGGGTCTATCTTCCGCCGGCGTCCTACGAAGAGATGATGGAGTGGGTCCTCGAGCCCGACGACCAGGCGGCCTTCAAGAAGCTCAAGGCCGGGTCCGGCGCGGAAGCCCGCCGGTTCCTGCGCGGCGGGTTCTTCCGCGAATTCTTCCTCAAGTACCCGGAGGCGAACCACCTCCACAAACGAATGGTCATGGTCTCGCGGGGAGTCCGCTCCGCCCGGGCGGAGGGGGACGCGCTCAAAGACCTCTACAAGGGCCAATGCAACGACCCCTATTGGCACGGCGTCTTCGGCGGTCTCTATCTGCCCCATCTCCGCGAGGCCGTCTTTCACCA
>Ga0105152_10000018_pt1 | contig 34469 bp, 32 predicted proteins | sample LakBais05cmmetaG_FD_81534 | JGI IMG/M metagenome (GOLD analysis project Ga0105152, IMG submission 81534) | Lake sediment microbial communities from Lake Baikal, Russia to study Microbial Dark Matter (Phase II) - Lake Baikal sediment 0-5 cm | ecosystem: Environmental > Aquatic > Freshwater >...
AGTTCTCAGGTTTTTTATAAAAATCACATCATGCTGTTGAATTCACCTATGATGCGCAGGATGTCAAAGCCCTCGGCATAGGGTCTTTCTGCCATCGCACCATGCCTTATGAGGGTGGCCCGTGTCACTTCAGGCGCAAAGTAGTATTTATCCTGATAAGTTTCATATTGAGCCAAAGCTTCGATTTTTTTGTTAACATCTTCTTCATCGACCTCAACCAGGAAAGACGGGAAAAAACCATAGCTCGACCGGATGACATCATAACCAAGGACAGTCCTGCCTCGAAAAGCCCTCAAGACTTCATCCGTGACCGTGGCATGGTCCTGATGAATATCTGAGCGGGTATGAACGAAGACTATCTCTGGATGGTGTTTTCCGTTTAATTCGATCAGGTGCTCGAGAATTTCCTGACGAAGGTGAGGAAAGCGGCGAGTCTCAAAACCACCGACAAACACATTCCCTGGCGGGACACCCAGGACTGTCATGCTGCGATGATGTTCGGTGACAACGTTCTTAAGCTGCGGATTCTTCTGGTTATCTGAAAGGGTGACGCATAAGATATCGGTCTTATCTGCAATATGCGCAATCAGTGCACCGCATCCAAGCTCGATGTCATCCGGATGGGCACCAATGAAACATACTTTTTTGCCAAAAAAGGTCATGTCGTGATTCATGATCACCTTATTTTGTGGCGACAAAGCCACCAACTACCTTGGTCATCACCAGCTTGCCATCGCGCTTCAGCCGGTTTTCAGATACCCTTTTAATATCCATCATGATCTTTTCAAAGTCTTCCTTGTCCAGGAAGAATGTGGTCCAGAGCTTGCGGTCTTCTGAAAGAGATGCGCGTGTATATTCCAGGAATGGTTCCACCTTGGTGAATGTCAGCGGATTTTCGAATATCGAGACCTCGACCCCGGAAAAAATAGATTTCATGGCGCTCAGGATCTCGCTTCCGTATCGTGAGCTGCCCGGCATGGGTGGAATGGGTTTATTGTTGGTTGCTTCGCTGATGATTTCGTAAAAGAGCTTCTTATTATCCGGCATGGGTCCGGATGTAAAAAGACGACCACCGGGTTTTAATACACGATGCATTTCTTTGATGGTAAATGGGATATTTTCAGAATAATAGATGGCAAAGCAGCAGGATTCAAGATCGAAGGTATTGTCTGGGAAATTAAATGGCTGGTTAAAATCCAGTCTGGTGAAGGTGATATCACCACCGCGTTTTTGATTCTCAAGCCTGGCCTGGGTTAATAATTCATCTGACACATCGCCACCGGTGATCTGACAATCGCCCTGCAGTGTGTCGAAATACTTGAAACACTGTTTTCCAGCTCCGCAGCCTATATCAAGAATGATGGCTCCCTTCTGGATATTCAGTAATCCAAGCATCCACTGATCGATATCGCGACCACCGTATTTGTTGTGGAGGTCGATTCGTTTTAATAGATCGCTGGTTGTCTCTTTGTAATCAATTTTCATAAAACCTCAAATGGCGGTGAAGTTGGAAACAGGCTGATTTTACCTTATTTCTTCCAGACAGATTGTCAACAGATGCGCGGCAGCATGGATCCGGATAACATATCCAAAACCCGGGTTGCCCCGATCGTGGTTTTCAATAATACCCGTCCGGCAGGGGTGCTGTTTACCTTGCCGATGATACGGGCATCTTTTCCATAGGGATGCGATCTCATGGCCGATAAAGCTTCTTCGGCTTCAGCTGCTGGAACAATCGCGATCACTTTACCTTCATTGGCGACATATAGCGGATCGAAACCGAGGATATTACAGGCAGCGCGCACCTCATCGCGAACAGGAAGTTCTTGTTCTTGAAGCAATATGCCGACCTGGCTTTGAACCGCTATTTCATTCAACGTCGTTGCCAGACCACCGCGGGTGGGGTCCCTTAATACGTGGGTGTGTGGCGCAGCAGAAAGAAGCAGGTCAATGAGATGATTGAGTGGGGCGACATCGGATTGGATCGTGGTCTCAAATCCAAGATCCCCTCGTGCCGCAAGCACTGCAATGCCATGGTCGCCCAGTGTGCCGGATACCATGATCTGATCTCCATCCTGAGCATATTCTCCACCTATTTCCCGTCCATCGGGAATGAAACCTACCCCCGTGGTCGTGATAAAGAGTCCATCTGCTTTCCCTTTTTCAACCACTTTGGTATCCCCGGCGACGATTTGAACGACCGCTTCGTCTGCTGCTTGTTTCATCGACGCGACGATTTTTATCAGATCAGAAATGGCGAATCCCTCTTCCAGAATAAAACCGGCTGTCAGATAGTGTGGCTTCGCGCCCAGCATGGAAACGTCATTAACCGTGCCGCACACAGCCAACCGGCCGATATCTCCCCCGGGGAAAAACAAAGGGCTGACAATATGGCAATCCGTTGATACTGCGATCCTTTGACAGGATTGACTCAAAGAAGGGATATTTAAACTGGCAGCATCATTGTTTTGGTCCAATGCTGGATTGCTAAACTGTTTGGCAAATACAGACTGGATCAGATCATGGGTCATGCGACCACCGCTGCCATGACCGATCACGATTTGATCGGTATGACTTAGCGGCATGGGGCAGATTGCGCTCTGCAGGGATATTTTTTCATCCGACATAAAAAGTATTATACCTGTGAACTGTGTAAGAAGAAAAAGCGCCCTCAACGAGAGCGCATTTATCCAGAGCGGGTGATGGGATTCGAACCCACGAGTGGTAACTTGGGAAGCTACTGCCTTACCACTTGGCTACACCCGCAATGTGAAAGCATTATAGTGATGCCAGGGGTAAATGTCAAGCGAGGGGGGCATTGCTCCCGGGCAGGATGAACTGCGCAACAAAAAGGTGGTGTTAGCGTTATAAGACTGCAATCAGGAATAAGATGGGTTTGGTAATTTACCTTGTCTTTATTAATCGGTTAACAAACTTCTTTGTAACTGCATAAATATCATCCAATTGCTTGTCCAGGATCATGCAATGCGATGACTCATTGAACCAGTGGATTTCCTTGTCTTTGGAGCCGATCTTGTTATAGACCACATCAGCCCCTCGCGGATCGATGGCACTATCGATCTCGCTCTGGAAAATGGCAATGGGAGTGGTTATCCCGGGCAATGCCTTGCTCACATGCTTCTGAATGATATGTAATTGGGTGCCAGCACGTAAAGGAAACACCGTGTAACCTTTCCAGGCTAAACCGTGCCCCTTTTTTTCTTTCTGTTGATATTTTACAAATGGATATAGCAGGTGTGTCATCCAGATATTGCGGATCATCAATGCCGGGGAATAGCATAATATGCCTGATATGCCTGGTAGATTGCTGGCAAGCAGCAGACTTAACAAAGCGCCCATGGATTCCCCACCCACAAATACGATGTCGACCTTCTTTCGTAAGTCCAAATAACTTTTCTCAACTGCCCCATACCAGTCCTTCCAACTGCATCTGTTCATATCATCGGGGGTGGTCATATGACCGGGTAGAAGGGGAGCGCTTACCGTAAATTTATCCTTGTGGAGTTTTTCGCCCAACAATCTGACCTCGGTTGTTGTAGAGGTGAAACCATGAATTAACAGGAAACCGACTTTATTACCCGAAAAGAAAAAGGGGTTACCATCTAATTGTGGGTTCTCAAAGGTTTGCATGATACCTCCTATGGAATGATTTGGGGTATTGTGGACGTACCGCAGGGGAGGATCGCGATACAGCAATCAGGTGTTGCATTTGATAGGAAGCTTTCGATGAAGATTTGAGGATCAGAAACAGGATCCAGCAGGAGTTGTCTGACTTTAGCTTCTGGCATGGAGGAATGGAGATGAATCTTTTTAGTCAATCCATCTCGTGCGACAAGATAGGCTTTGTGGGGACCGACTTCGAACTCATGTTTCGTAAAGTATACCATCACCTCGGCGTGAGAAGCTACAGACTGCATTACTTTTTCGTAGCCTGGGCTGCCAACCCCCTCGATACATTCTGCCATTAGAAGGATATCGCCGCCTTCTTTTGTGATCATTCCGGCATGGGTCAGGGCTTTCTGTGATTGGTAAAAATTGATATCCTTTGGATAGCCTCCGGGTGCCACAATCACAAGATCATATTTCCCGTTGACTGCCACCTGGTTGATGGCGCGGGATATAGGTATACTGAATGCCATGACCGCTTCAGGGTCTCCGGCAATCACATGGATGATCTCCTTTTTGGTGTTGAGGATGGCATTCACTACAAAATTGATGCCGATCATTTTTCCGATTTCTTCAACATCCTGACGCATCGGATTATCGTCATAATGGCCGGTAATGGCATTGGGGTGAGTGATATGAGAGTGATTTTTATTGATCGTTTGTCGGCTGGTCAGACCAATTGCAGCCGTCTTTGCGCCGCCTGAATATCCCATGAAGTGATGTGGCTCGATATTTCCGACTGTGATCTTGAGATCGGCGTTGTAAAAGTCCTGGTTGACCAAGACTGGCGTGCCGCGGCTGGTGATGCCCAAGGAAGTCATGGGGCTGTTATCACAATCGTGCGCTGAAATCGGGTAGTTTACAGTAAATTCCCGGGGAAGGATCTTGATAAATTCCTCGGCTTTCATGGGTTGATGCGTACCACTTGCGATGATCAAATGAATATTTTCCGGTGCTATGCCTTTTTCTTTTAGATAATCAAGCAGCGGTGGTAACAGAACCTCATGTGACACAGGCCGGGTTTTATCGTTGATACCAATCGCGACCGATCGGGCATCATTGTAATCCTCCAAGGACATGCCTATGGGAGAATGAATGGCTTTCTTGACATCCATCAGAGGATCCCGGCTACCTGGTTCTTCACGTGGCAAAACGACATCAATGATGAGAGAACCTGACAGGTTTAGAGTGATGGAAGTCTTGCCGTATGGTAATGTATATTCCATTGATGATTAAACTGTCAAAGGATTTCGATATCATTCCGGAGGATGGTTTCATCCGGCCAATGCAATTCCAGATATTTAATTACATTTTGAAGTGACTGCTCAATATGAACTTTTTCATTGGAAACGATGGCACAACTCAGACAGGCATTTTGCCAGACATCCTGAAGTGCGGTTTCAGATATGGAAACATTGTATTTCTTATGGATCTGATGCAGTATTGGAGCAATGCGCCTGCGCTTGTCTTTAAGAGACGTACAGCCAGGTAAAGCGAGTTGAATAACTAAAATACCCACAGGCATAACTTAACGATTTTACCCGAAATTAGATCTGTAATGTGAAAAACAATCCTTTAAAGAGCATAATAATACGGATTACTTGCAGTTTGACCTTGAGGCGGGTACAATCCTTTCAGCATAAACAGAGAACCTATGGAAAGTAATGATAATAAATTGAATTATCAAGCTGCACTGGATTACCTGTACAGCTTTGTGGATTACAGTCTGACGCGCGCATTCCGTTATACAGCTGATAAGTTCGACCTGGATCGCATGGTGATGCTGCTTGAATCAATCGGTAACCCTCACAAGGATTACCAGGTCATACATATCGCCGGAACAAAGGGCAAAGGATCCACAGCTGCTTTCTGCGCACAGGCATTGATCAAGGCTGGATACAAAGTCGGTCTGTATACCTCACCACATCTTGAAGATTACTGCGAACGCATCCAGGTCACTGGAGTACCCATATCCCATGAAGAAATGACGCACTTGGTGAGTTATATCAAACCATTTGTAGCAGGCATACCTCATTTGACAACCTTCGAGATCACCACAGCAATCGGATTTCTATATTTTTCACGAAAATCCGCAGATGTGGTTGTAGCAGAGGTCGGGTTGGGAGGGAGATTGGATGCGACTAATGTACTATCGCCGGTTGTGTCTGTCATCACATCGATTTCCCATGACCATACCAACGTGTTGGGGCATACATTACAGGAAATTGCCGGCGAAAAATGCGGGATCATCAAACCGGGTATACCTGTGGTCAGCTCGCCACAAAAAGAAGAGGCATTGGCAGTAATTCAAGATACAGCCGCCAGTCGTGAATCGCCACTTACTCTGGTGGGAAGGGATGTTCATTTCGTACCGGTCAAACACTCCATCGGTGGGCAATCGCTTTATATCTGGAAAGCTGAAGATCAAATAAAAATGGATCAATTCATTGAAAGAGGCATTGATGGCGGTTGGACGCCTGATTTATATGAGATCCCCCTGCTTGGATTTCACCAGATGGAGAATGCAACAACCGCCTATGCCACCTTGTCAGTATGCAATCGCCGCGGATTAAAAATCCCGAAAAAGGCAATCAAGGATGGGTTTAAAACGGTACAATGGCCGGCTCGGTTTGAGATCTTAAATAGCAAACCTTTATTGATCGTAGATGCCGCGCATAACCGCGATTCGGCCACCAGATTACGACTGGCATTGGATGATTATCTTCAGGATGAAAAAATAGAATTGATTTTTGGTGCATCGGAAGATAAGGATATTGAAGGTATCCTGACTGAAATACTTCCACGGGTTGAGCGGGTATATGCTACGAAATCCGAGCATCCCCGGGCAATTGACCCGGATTTCATAGTCAAACTGGTGCATCAAATGGGAAAACCTGTTATCGCATTCAATAAAGTTGAAGATGCATTGGAAGCAGTTTTGAAAAATACTACGAATGATACGGCTATTGTTGCGACTGGCAGCATTTTTATTGCTGCTGCAGTACGGACAACATGGCTAAAGATGAATAAGGAACACAAGAAATGAAAAATGATGATTGGATGCCGCGAACCGAAGATGAAGATTTCGCATCATCTCTTCACCAACGCACCGATGAACTGTATCGCATCACGAATGCACAACCAGACGAAGCCGGGTTGATCGAATGCCCGGTTCTGGCTCTCCGTGATCTGGTGGTTTTCCCACGCATGATATCCCCCATCTTTATTCCCCCGGGACCAAGCCTGCTTGCCATTCAGGAAGCTCAATATAATGATATGACGGTTATCGGACTGTCACAAAAAAACTCTGAAATCGAGGTGCCGGACCCGGAAGACCTGCTTCAAATTGGAGTGGAGATTGCAGTGGGGCGATTGTTAAATATGCCGGATGGTAACAACTCAGCTCTAATACAGGGGCGAAGAAGGGTTGAAGTTGTTGAGGTGGTACAGCGCGACCCATACATCGTAGTACGCGCCAGACCCATCATCGAACCGGTGGATCTCAACCCAAAAATTGAAGCCCTGATGCGGGCGACACGCAACCTGTTTGAAAAATGTGTCCAACTGGATCACAGCCTGCCGGAAGAAGCACAGTTATTTTCGATCAACATCACCGAACCGGGCTGGCTGGCAGATATGGTGGCAACGGCAATTTCCTTTCCAATAAAACAGCGGCAATCGTTATTGGTGATTCGCGAGCCAGTCGAACGGTTAAAAAGAGTAAATGGATTGCTGGCTCAGGAATTGGATGTATTACGTCTGGAAGATGAAATCCAGACAAAAGTCCAGACCGAGGTTGACCGATCACAACGTGAGTTTTACCTGCGCGAACAAATGAAAGCCATCCAGACGGAACTGGGTGAGGGGGATGTTTGGTCACGTGAGCTGGCGGAATTACGTCTTAAAATCGACAATAAACAACTACCCGATGAGGTGCTGGCGCAAGCTCGAAAGGAGATTGAAAGATTGAGCCAGATGCAGTCATTAGCTCCCGAGGTAGGCATCATCCGTACTTACCTGGATTGGATCCTGGAATTACCGTGGAATGAATCAACCCTTGACAATCTTGAAGTTCGGCATGCCGAGAAAATCCTGGAACATCACCATTATGGATTGAAACGTGCCAAGGAACGCATTCTGGAGTATATTGCCGTATTAAGTTTAAATCCCAAAAAGCACAAACAACCCATCCTTTGTTTTGTTGGTCCGCCTGGTACCGGGAAGACTTCGCTTGGCAAATCTATCGCTGAAGCTCTCGGAAGACGGTTCGTGAGAGTATCGCTCGGTGGAGTGCGTGACGAGGCCGAAATACGCGGTCATCGCAGGACGTATATCGGTGCGTTACCTGGACGGGTGATCCAGACTATGCGACGGGCAGAGAAGATCAATCCTTTGTTCATGCTGGATGAGATCGATAAGTTAGGAGCAGATTTCAGAGGTGACCCATCCGCTGCCCTGCTCGAAGTACTTGATCCCGAACAAAACCATGCTTTTTCTGACCACTATCTGGAAATATCCTATAACTTATCGCAGGTTCTCTTTATCACCACTGCCAACACCCTTAATACGATCCCCTCGGCTTTGATCGACCGCATGGAAGTCATCGACTTCCCCGGTTACATCGAGGAGGAAAAGATTGAGATTGCCCGGCGTTTTTTGATCCCCCGCCAGATGGAAGAAAGCGGATTGGAAAAAGAGGATATCCTGATTGAGGATGGTGCGCTCAGTAAAATCATAGAGGAATACACTTATGAAGCCGGTGTCAGAAACCTGGAACGTGAAATCGGCAGGGTCTGTAGAAAAATTGCTCGAAAGAAATCGGAAAAAAAGCCATACCAGAGCATGGTAACCAAAGAATTAATTGAAAAACATCTTGGCCCACCACAATTTTTCATTTCTAAGGCCGAAAGGGAGGATGAATCCGGTGTTGCGACTGCCGTCGCATGGACTGAAAATGGTGGCGAGATCATGCCGGTGGAGGTTTTGATCGTGGAGGGCAAAGGGAACATGCAGATTACCGGTCAAATCGGTGAGATTATGCAGGAATCTGCCCAGGCTGCTCTATCATATATTAAATCCCGCGCAAAAACGCTTGGTATCGCTGTGGATGCATTTGAAAAGAACGACATCCACATCCACATCCCTGAGGGAGCCATACCGAAGGACGGACCCAGCGCCGGGATTACCATGGCAACTGCGCTCGCCTCAGCCCTGACAGGTCGCAAGGTATACAAGGATGTAGGCATGACAGGTGAGATCACTTTGCGTGGGAAGATTTTACCGGTGGGTGGTATCCGCGAAAAAGTCCTGGCAGCTCATCGCTCAGGTTTAAAGAAACTGTTCTTGCCTGAAAGGAATCTCAAGGACTTGGTGGATGTACCCAGAAAAGTGAAAACCGATATCAAAATTGTCCCAGTGGTTCACATGGATGATATCCTGAGAATGGCGCTATACCCTGCATTCCACCCGCATAAAAAAAGCTCAAAAGACTAATAACACAGGAATAAAATAAATAGTGGCACCGATAAAGGTGCCGCTACACTTTCAAATAATAAACAATATTATTGAGGTTTGGGTTTCTTATCTGATTCAAGCGCCTGAATGCCGTTACGCACCTGTGTCTGGATGCGGTCCATTTCAAGCTCCAGCCTGCGCAAGGTATCCAATACATAATCATCCGACTCGCGTTTGGCTTGTTCGGCTTCTTCTCTAGCCTTAAGCAGAAGTTGATCGCCACGTTGCTGCGCCGCCTGAACTGTGGGATCTTGATTCAGTAGCTCTTCACTTTTTTCACGGGCAAGGTTTATAGTTCGGTTAGCCTCCTCCTGAGCTTGAGCCAGAACTCGGTCGCGCTGAACCAATACCTGTTGGGATTTTTTTATTTCTTCTGGAATCGATACACGCATTTGATCAATAAGATCAAGCATGCGATCTTCATCCACAATTATGAGATGCGTGAATGGGAAGGGTCTGCTCTCATTAAACAATTCTTCAAGCCGGTCAACCAAATGCAAAATATCCATAGATACCATCCGAGGATTTAGGTTAATGTCATGAGTTGCAAGAATTACACCAGAGTGTATGCGTTACCGGTACATTTGTCAATCAATCACGCAAACTTTGAACGGGAAAATTGTTTTCGCCGTCATCCAGTTCTTTATATTTGCGCAGGAGGGCATGTTTGACATGCGGTGGAACCATACTGGTCACATCACCCCCAAGAGAGGTAATTTCCCGGACAGTAGAAGATGATAAAAAGGTATGTTCCTCATCGGTGATCAACGCCACAACTTCGATATCCGGAGCCAGACGGTGATTGGCAAGCGCCATGCGGAATTCCGCCTCGAAATCGGAAAATACCCGCAGCCCGCGAACGATGACCTGCGCGTTGATCTTGTGGCAAAATTCAACAGTCATACCACTGTAACCGGAAACCTTGACTCTGGCTACGTCACGAAAGGATTCCCGCACCAGACTGATGCGTTCCTCAGGACTGAAAAGCAGATTTTTCAGGGGGCGGTCATATACTGCGATCACCACTTCGTCAAATAAACGTGTGGCGCGCGAGGCAATATTGATATGCCCATAATGGATTGGATCAAATGTACCCGGAAAGATGGCACGCACTTTCATCAGCTTATATCTCCTTGTCCTTCCTTCCAAAAACGGCGGAAGGTGGTCACCAACATTTGATATCTGGTATCTTTTAGATCGGGATCCTGTTTGAATACCATTTGAGCTTCGTTACGGGCTTTCTCGATCAAGCGCAAATCTGTCAGATCTGCAAGTTTGAGTTCTGAAAACCCTGATTGGCGTGTGCCTAGAAAATCACCGGGACCGCGTTGTTCAAGGTCTTTTTCAGCCAGGATAAAACCATCATTGGTCTGGGTCATTGCAGACAAACGCTCATTGTCAAGCGCATTGTCTGTTTCGGGAATCAATAAACAGTAGGATTGACGATCCCCACGCCCAACTCTCCCGCGGAATTGGTGTAGTTGAGCCAGACCGAATCGGTTCGCTCCCTCGATCAGCATGATCGTGGCATTCGGAATGTCGACTCCGACTTCAACCACAGAGGTTGACACCAGGATCTGATATTCACCGGATCGAAACCCAGCCATTATTGTATCCTTTTCTTCAGGTTTTAGACGACCGTGCAATAAACCCAGTTTAAGATCCGGGAATACCTGTTGTTGGAGGCGTTCGTGTTCTTCTACCGCGGCTTTAGTCTCTTCCCGTTCACCCTCTTCAACCAGAGGATAAATCATGAATGCCTGGTTGCCCTGGGATACCTGAGTGCGGATCATCGTGTAGGCTCGTTCCCGTTCGCGCGGTGGCAGGATGTGGGTCTCAATCACCTGCCTGCCGGGTGGCATTTCATCAAGTACCGACAGATCGAGGTCACCATAGACCGTCAATGCCAGGGAGCGTGGGATGGGGGTGGCGGTCATGACCAGCAAGTGCGGGTTTTGACCTTTCGAACGCAAGAGCGCACGTTGAGAAACCCCGAAGCGGTGCTGTTCATCAACGACCACTAACTGCAGATCTTTGAAGATTACCGGGCTTTCAATCAATGCATGTGTCCCGATAAGAAGCTGGATTGAACCTTCTTCCAAGCCCTGGCGAATTTCCTCTTTTTCTCTCGCGGGGGTGTCGCCAATTAATAGCTTGATTTGTTCGGATTTTATCGTGAAAGCCGGATCAGCAGCAACAAGTTCTGTAATGGTTGAAAAATGCTGGCTGGCAAGGATGCTGGTCGGCGCCATGATGGCAGTTTGTGCTCCAAGATTTGAGATGATTGCTGCTGCCAACGCGGCCAGAACTGTTTTACCCGCACCCACATCTCCTTGTAGCAATCGATTCATGGGTTGCCCGGTATTGAGATCTTTTCGTATTTCTGACAGAACCCGTTTTTGAGCATTGGTGAGGGTGTAAGGCAGCAAGTTGACCAGTCTATCAAGCTGTTCGTCAGGTATGGAAAACTGCCGGGCGGAAAGCGACTGCCAGTTGGCTTTCTGTCTTAATACTCCCAGCTGTAGTAGGAATATCTCATCAAAGGCCAGGCGTTCTCTTGCTTTTTTAATGTACTCCTGCTTATCCGGAAAATGGATTTGATGAAGGGCTGTAGGCAAATCGATCAATTGATTGCGTTCAAGTGTTTCAGATGGCAAAAAATCCTTAACACGTGGAGCCCAGTAATTAATCGTTTGGAAGAGTGTATTACGCAACCAGCGTTGTGTAATTTGACTGGTCAATGGGTAAATCGGGACGATCCGATTCGTATGCAATTGTTCTGAATCCAGTTCTTCAAAATCCGGATTGTTGATCACCGGTTTACCCAGGAATTGTTCAACGCGACCGGAAATTGATAAAAGTTTGCCTTTCTGAAGCCGTTTGATTATCCAGGGTTGATTGAACCAGGTCAAACGCAGTGGGGAAGTGCCATCACTAACAATGGCTTCCGTGATTTGCATATGTCTGTTCTTGGTGGGGCGACTCGATACGTCTTGAACGCTGGCAATGACGGTGACATCCTGACCAAAACCCAATTCACGAATCGTTTTCAACTGGCTGTAATCATCATAACGGCGCGGAAAGTAATACAGCAGGTCACCTAACGTTGTGATCCCCAAGAGAGACAGCGATTTGGCTTTTGCTGGACCAATTCCTGGTAGAACTGTGAGCGGAGCTTCAAGTCCAAAACGGATGTCTTCCTGTGTGTGGATCGCAGGAGGATGTTTACTTTCAGATGGTTTCGAAGTGATTGATCCTTTTATGGAGGGAAGACTGCTTGTTGCAGCTCCGGTTTCCGATGGACGATTTTGTTGAGATGGATTCTGTTTTCGTGGTGCATGTGAAATATGAGGAGCAAAATCTGATAGATGTAATTCATTCCAGATCTTCTCCAATCCAACTTTCCGGTCGTTTACGGATTGATCTGGATATGATTTAAACAGTTCGACAACCAACCGGATTTGCTCTTCAGGCACATTATCAAGATGGGCGTCGGATGCCCATGTAGAAATGACTTTATCCAGACCACCGATGATGGTTCGATTATCAAAGCCGCGCTCGCGTTCGCTCTGGATGTACTTTTTAATTTTGAATATGGATGTTGGTGGCATTAATAAATATTCTCTATTGTGTGTATTCGATGGCAATCATACCAAAAACTTCAGGTCCAAGCATGGCTGTCAAAGGTACCGAGGGCGGAATTTTAGATAAGACCGCACGTGGATATTTTGATTTCATATATTCGAAAAATTGATTAATTTCAGGAATGATCAATCGATGATTATGTATGATCATCACTCGTTTCAAAGCAGTAAACTCGGATATATAGCTTATGAAGTAATCAATTACCTGACGGGTATTATGGAATTTGTTCAGAACTGCCAGATGGCCGTCTTCCATAGAAAAAACAGGCATTAACTCCATCATCTCCCCGACAATTGCCTGTGCAGGATCGATGATTCCCAAACTTGAGAGATAAGACAAATTTGGAATGCACAAAAGCGTGTAAATGGCTGGTATGAGCTCCCGGATGTGTGCTTCAACAGTGATTAGATTCGCTTTATTCTTTATTAAACGGCTGGCTTCCTGCACGAGAAAAAGAAGACCAGCATGAATGGTTAGAGTATCCAAAACATGAATGGAAGTCTGAGCATGAAGGCATTCCACTGTCCGGACCGCGTTGGCATAAATTGACGGAAGACGGGAGGAACTTGCCAAAACCAGAAAATCATTGGATTCAAGGGAACTGGATTGAAAAGCATTTGAAAAATCGTCCGTGTTGGGAGGGACGATTTTTATTGAATAATTTGGAATAAGGGATTTTGGAAAATCCTGAATACCCGGTTGAATAATCGGGTGTGGATTAGAATTTAAAATGGATATATTTAATGGTATTGTGACGTGATTATCGATGCCATGACAAATCGGCTGGTTAAATTGTACAGAATTGTCGGTTACGATGCGGATTTGACGCATGATTATTCAATCGACAATATCAGTTGATAATGTGGCTGACCGCCCTCGTGGATTTCGATTGCATAGGATGGATACTTTTCCTGAATCAAGCTGGCAATTTTATCGACCTCGTCCTTTTCGAGAGTAGCCCCCCAGAAAAGTGTAATGCGCTCGTGGTCTTTCAGATCAATTTTACCAAGCAAGCCCAGGCAGGCATCCTCAGGATTATCTGAAGAATATACAAGATTGCCATTGTGAAGAGCAATGACTTCGCCTTCCTTTACATCCACGCCATTCACTTCAACCGAACGTGTCGCCTGGGTTATCTCGCCAGTTTCGACCTCATTCAGTGCATCACACATTTCGGAATAGATGGCATCAAAGTCACCGGAAGGATTCATCTTTAGCGTGGCTGCCAGTCCTTGAGGAACACTACGGGTTGGTACCACTGCAATTTTCTTTGTCGATACGGTGGCAGCAGTCTGGGCTGCTAGAATGATGTTTTTATTATTTGGAAGGATAATAATCCGGTCTGTCGGCAGGCTATCTACAGCCTGTAGAATTTCTTCGGTGCTGGGATTCATGGTTTGCCCGCCCTTAACCACGGCATTGACGTCAAGACTTGCAAAAATCCTGTCGAATCCGAGCCCGGGTGATACCGCGATAAGACCGATCATACCTGCTTCAACTGGATTGAATATAACTTCTTCGTCAGGTTTTTTCTTACGCTGTTCCATTTGTGCCATCAAGTTTTCGGTCTTCTCAGAGAAAACGGTACCAATCTTTTCTACGTATTCAATTGGGCGGTTTTTGTTCTCTTTTGGTACGTGAATATGAAGCCGATAAAAGCCTTCTCCTTCGCCGATTTGAATGGAAGTACCAATTTCACCAAGATCTGAGTAAAAACTATCCATATCTAATGAAGAAATTGGAGAGAAATCAAGGATAATTTCGTAATCCTGCCCAGGTTCAATCATCTCCTTGGTGTTTTCAAGGTTCAACGTCGATATCAATTGAATGCTGGCTTCCGGGACATCCATGTTCATACCCTTGATGTATCGAAGCATGCCATCTAATATAAAGTACAGACCCTTGCCGCCTGAATCAACCACACCAGCCTGCTTGAGGATCGGAAGCAGTTCAGGTGTATGACTTACCGACTTATCAGCAGCCGCGACGATCGTTTCCAACATGACATCGATGGCTTTTGTTCTTTCCAAACTTTCATGCGCCGAGATGGATATATCCTTGGCAACGGTTAGTATTGTGCCTTTAACCGGTTTTACTACCCCTTTATAGGCTGTATTTTTTGCCTCTTCCAAGGCTCTGGCGAAAGAAGGTGCATCCATTGCATCCTGGTTATCCAGTCCACGGGCAAATCCACGCCAGAGTTGTGAAAGGATAACTCCCGAATTACCTCTCGCTCCCATTAAAGCGCCCTGCGCAACAGCATGGGCTACTTTGCCGATATTGTTTTCTTCAGATTCTTCGATCTCTTCATATGCGGCCTGCATGGTTAAAACCATATTGGTGCCTGTGTCGCCATCCGGAACAGGGAATACATTGAGTGAATTGACTATTTGTTGATTTGTTTTCAACCACGTCAAGCCAGCCAGTATAAGATTTTTAAAACCTAAACCGTTCAGGGTCTGATTGCTATCATTAATAGAAGTAGACGGATAATGCTCGTGTGCGATAATTTCACTCATATGGTATCAATATTAATCCATGTTACTGATTCGCAAACCACGGATATGTACATCGACACGGTCAACAGTTAGCCCTGTATATTTCTCCACAGTGAACTTGATGCTGCTGGCAACACTGCTTGCCACCTCCGTGATACGGACACCGTATTCAATGACGATGTAGATATCAATCCCAATCTGATCGCCGTTTACTACGATTTCAACCCCGTATGCTTGGTCGCGGACAACCAGGTTCATTATTCCTCTGAGAAAGTCCCTGGATGTAAACCCGACTACTCCGTAGGAAGTGAGCGCAGTTTGAGCAGCAATTGTGGCAATTGCTCGATGGGTGATGAAAATATTGCCAAGTGGATTATCAATGTTATCAGTCATAATTAACCCTATGTATTTAACTGTGATTTCATGGATTGGTTACGTTTTATGCTATAATAGGCGGTCGTTACAAAGAATACTTGAAAGGAACTAACAAGATGGCAAAATGTGAAAGCTGCGGTAAAATCACGACCTTCGGACATAATCGAAGTTTTTCATTGCGGGCGACAAACCGTACGTTTCGCCCAAACCTGCAAAAAGTTACGATTATTAAAGACGGACGTAAGGTAAAAACGACTCTTTGTGCAAAGTGCATCCGCAAAATAGGCAAGGTATAATTCCTGCAATACCTTCCAAACAATCGCGGTGAAAGCCGCGATTGTTATTTTAACGCAGATTTCAAAGATTTGACAGCTGCGGGTATCCCGCGCGGTGACCGGAAGATTGCGGTCGCTGCCACAAATGCATCGACCCCGATATCACTTAATTGTTTGATATTTTCAAGATTTACGCCGCCGTCCACCTCGATGGCGGCATTAGATTTGATTCTATCAAGAGTACTTCGGATCTGGCTAATTTTTTCATAAGTTTGGGAAATGAAAGTCTGTCCTGATGCGCCGGGATTGACACCCATCACCAGGACCATATCAACTTCCCACAAGACGCTGTAGACCGAGGTCGATGGCGTGCCTGGATTCAATGCAATACCGGCTTTACATCCCAGAGATTTAATTTGAAGCAGATCGCGATGAACATTAGGGCAGTTTTCGATGTGGATGGTCAGATTGTTCGCGCCGGCTTTGACAAAATCAGAAACATGCCTGGCAGGTTCATTGATCATTAAATGAACATCGATCGGTAGATTGGTAATCCTGCGACAGGCTTCCACCATTATCGGACCCATGGTGATGGTCGAAACAAATGCGCCATCCATTACATCGACATGGATCCAATCCACACCGGCTGCTTCGGCTTGCTTGATCTGATCTGCCAGGCAGGAGAGATCTGCAGATAGGATGGATGCAGATATTATTCTATTACTCATAGGTCTCCTAGAACCCGTTCATTATAAGCCATACATAGAACCAAAAAGGAATCAATCCGCCTACGGCAAGGGTGGTTATGAATGCTAGAGTAATAGTTCCCCAATCCAGATCCCGGATGGAGGGTTTCAATCGACGAAATTGCTCGACGCTTGATACCGTTGCGTAGGAAGGTGCTGGTCTATAGGAAGTTTTGAGCTCGGGGTGTTCACGCAGGATATTCTTCAGGATGACGGCAAGCTGATCTGCAGTTCTATATCGGGAGGAGGGATCTTTTGCGAGCAGTTTTAATACAACTTGCTCAAGCGGGGCGGGGATGGCAGGACTTATCGATCGGGGGCGGGCAGGGGTTACGTTTTGATGCATGCGAGCCAGTTCGTTATTGTCGTCTGACTCAAAGGGCAGGATGCCGGTAAGTGTTTCATATAATACAATCCCGAGCGAATAAACGTCTGATGAGGGTGTGGGCGGATAACCGCCAGCCTGTTCCGGCGAGAAATAATGCGGAGAGCCCCATACTACATTCTGCAATTGATCCGACTGTACCGCTGAGATAGCATGTGCAATGCCGAAATCGGTTACTTTCAGTTTCATATCATGGGTGACAAGCATGTTCTGGGGCTTGACATCACAATGAATGATGCCTGCCCGATGGGCGAATCCAATCCCGTCACACGCCTGGATTATCAGTTCCAGAGCCTCTTGTAGAGTAATTGTTGGGTGACGGAACAAATAGGTTTTTAGATCGATGCCTGCCACGTATTCCATGATGATGAAAAGTTTTTGCCCATCGTAACCAAAATCATGAACTGTGACAATATTTGGATGTGTAAGATTGGCAGCAGCCTTGGCTTCCTGATGAAATTGATCGCGAAATGCTTTATCACGAGAAAGATTCTGTTTTAATACTTTAATAGCAACCGTGCGATCAAGTGTAGTATCGTGACCAAGATAAACGTAGGCCATCCCACCAGTAGCCAGTTTCTTGATGATCCGATAGCGGTCATTCAGTACCAAATCAAGCGTTTTCTCGGGAGCCATGCAAAAAGATTATAACATAGGGAATGATACGGCGGCTTTCGCATAGGCATAGATCGTCAGTGTTTTCAGGTATAATCGTTTGGGATGTAATAAATGTACCGAGCCTATATAAAATCAATCCTGGTCGGTTTATGCCTTGCGGTTATTACTATCTGTATATTATCTGGCTTTGCCTTGATGTTTCACAGCAGGATTATCAACGTCAAGTTTTTCCCTACAGCAATCATTACAAAAATGCCAGTACCAACCTCAACAGTATCAATCAGTAACCTTGACGACCTCAATTTGGAACCCACCAGCAGTAACACATGTCTTGACAATTCAGAAGTGTCAATAGGTTTATTCGTGCAGATTACAGGAACTGGAGGAGTGGGATTACGAATGCGTCTTGCACCTGGAACAGAAAATACCCCTCAATTCATCGCCATGGAAAACGAAGTATTTGAGGTAAAAGACGGACCGGTTTTTGCAAACGATTTCACCTGGTGGCTTTTAGCGGCACCCTATGACAAAAGCCGCCAGGGTTGGGCAGCAGGACAATACCTGACGGTTATTAAAAGTCCCTAGACAAGCTGAACCCTTAGATGTCGGAATACATCTCGATTTCGTAAGGATGTGGGCGGATAGATACTTGCTTTTCCTCCTCCCGTTTGGCGCAGATCCAGTTATTAATCAGGTTTTCGCTGAAGACATGACCGGTTTGAAGGAAAGAATTATCTGTTTCAAGCGCATCCATGGCGGCGGAGAGGGAGCATGGCAGAGGTTTGATCCTCGAACGCTGTTCCTGGCTCCACGAGAATATATTCTCGTTAATCGGACCGAAACCAGCCTTTGTGGGATCAATTTTATGATTGATCCCATCCAATCCAGCCATCAACATCGCTGCCAGGGCAAGATAGGGGTTCGAGGTAGCATCTGGTGGGCGGAATTCAAAGCGAACCTTGTCCGGTGCCGTGGCATATTTCGGGACGCGTATGGCAGCGCTACGGTTACCACTCGAAAAGAAACAATTGACCGGAGCTTCGTAACCTGGCACGAGCCGCCTGTATGAATTTGTGCTTGGATTGGTGAAGGCCAGCACGGCAGGCGCATGGGTTAATAAACCGCCAATAAATAAGAGAGCTGTCTGGCTCAGCAGGTTTTCTCCGTCAGGATCATAAAATACATTGGTTTTATTATTGAAGAGCTGGATGTGAAAATGCATGCCACTTCCTGCTTCTCCAAAGAATGGTTTGGGCAAATAAGTCACACGTTGCCCTTGCTGAAGAGCGATCATTTTTGTCACGTATTTGATCGTCATCGAAGCATCAGCAGCAAACAACAAAGGAAGCATTGGGGTTTCTATTTCACACTGTCCGGGAGCACCAACTTCATGATGATGGTATTTAACCGGGATGCGCATATCTTCAAGTGTCGTAACCATTTTGGCGCGGGTCTGGTAATGATGGTCACGAGGTGCCATGGCATGATAACCACCATGAGCTGGGATGCAATCTCTGAAACCCTGTACATTGCTGTTCCAAATGCCTTCGGCAGCATCCAATCGATAGGAGGCAGTATGCGAACGATTGTCGTAAGCTATCTCATTGAGAATATAGAACTCAAATTCAGGTCCCCAAAGACTGTGGGTTGCCAGCTTTGAAACCTTTAACATTGCCTCAGCCCTCCGGGCGACTTCACGCGGATCGTCTTGAAAAAGAGCTTTTGTATCAGCTTCTATGGTGTTTGATATGAAACTGATTGTAGGTATTTCCCAAAAAGGATCGATAATGCCGGTTGACAGATCTGGGATGAGCGCCATATCTCCAGATTTCACGCTTTTTAGACCAACGCTGGATCCATCAAAACCGATGCCATCAGTCATTAATTGTTGGGTGAACTCGCTACTGGAAATCGTTACATGATGCCATCGACCAGCAAGATCTGAGAACTTTAAGTCCACCATGCGAATATTATTTTCTTTAACGAATTTCTCAGCCTCTGAATATGAATTGAACATGGAATCTCCAAAGATTAGGATACATACCCAATTTTACATGTATTATAGACGTTAATGATCAAACTGAGGTGTAATTGGATCATTTCGGAATGAATATTGCATACAATTCCATTGGACACTATAATCAAACAGACGATTGAGGAGTTCACACTGGAAACACAGATTATTGATAACAACGAAAAAGGCGGGGGACTCACTCCTTCCCGCTTGCATCCCGGCACCATGCTCGACGGACGGTACCTTATTCAATCCATGGTCGGGCGGGGTGGCATGGCTGGTGTCTACTGTGCCCGAGATATGCACTTTCCCAATACGGTCAAACTTGTTGCTGTCAAAGAAATGATGATTCAAACGGATGACAGTTTTATCCGGGATTCAATTCTAACAAATTTTGAACGCGAGGCTAATATTTTGGGAGGCTTGAGTCACCCATGCATCCCCCACATCGCAGATTATTTTACTAAAGGAGATCGCTCTTACCTTATTCTTGAATATATACATGGGCGGGATTTAGAAAAAGTACTGGGGGAGACAGAAGGGTTTTTACTTGAAAAAGTTGTAATTAAATGGGCTTCGGAGATCTGTGATGTTCTTAACTATTTACACAGTTTCAAACCCCAACCGATCATTTTCCGAGATATAAAACCATCTAATATCATGATTGATGAAAATAACCATGTATTCCTCGTTGATTTCGGAATCGCCAGAGTATTTGAGGTTGGAGTAAAAGGTACCATGATCGGAACGGAGGGTTTTTCTCCTCCAGAACAATACCGTGGCGAAGCCTCTCCACAGGCAGATATCTATTCATTGGGAGCAACCCTTCATTATCTGATGACCAAGGTCGATCCGAGAGAAGAGCCTCCATTCACATTTCATGAACGAAAAATAAAAAAATTCAATCCAAATGTTTCAGAGGATTTTGAAAATATTATTGATCGCGCGATTCAATATAAGCCGGAAGAGCGATACAAAAATATTATGGAGATGAAATTTGATCTTGATCGCATCCTTCTCGGGGATAGACAAGAAGCGAAGACCTTAAAATCCGCCAACGGGATAATCGCAAAATTGTCAACTGATATATTTTCTGTTAAACCAGTCTGGATATTCGAATGCGAAGATGAGATTCGTAATTCTCCTTATTATCACGATGATGTGGTTTATATTGGTGCATATGACAGGAATTTATATGCGATTAATGCTGGTAATGGGAAAATGCTCTGGAAGACTCCTACCGACGGAGGGATTGCGTCAAAACCGGCAATATTGGGTCAATCGATTTTCATCGGGTCTGAAGACCAGAACTTATATGCATTATCAATCAAAAACGGATCAGTTTTATGGGCATATCGAACTGATGATCCAATACGCTCATCCCCTCGTATCCACAACAAGGTAGTCTATATCGGTTCTGATGATGGGTATTTACATGCGGTAAGTTCTGATTCGGGACGCGCATTATGGAAAACAGAAGCAGCTGGTCCAGTGCGTTCTACTGTCCTGATTGAGAACGATAGACTCTATTTTGGGTGTGAGACAGGTGAATTTTATTGCATGGATCTGTCTGGTGAAATTAAATGGCGTAACAAATCAAAACGAGCGGTAACATCCTCCCCTGCAATATTCCAGGAAGAAGTCATTTTCACTTCTGTTGAAGGTCATTTATATGCTCTCGATAAAAAATCGGGTTGGATAATCTGGCGGTTCCGAATGCAGAAAGGTTCGATTTCATCGCCGCTTATCGTTAAAGACTATGTGTATGTAGGATCGGCGGATGGGTATTTTTATTGCGTCGATGCCTTTAGACCTTTGGAGAAATGGAAATATAAAACTGAAGGTCAAATAGCCGGATCGCCCGCCTTATATGAGGATAATATTTATTTCGGTTCAACGGATGGAAATTTATACTGCCTTGACTCAGCTAACGGGAGAATGGTTTGGAAGTATAAAACAGATGGACCTATCACTGGCACACCCGTGTTATTTAACCATATGCTTTACATCGGTTCAGTCGATCACAAGCTTTATGCAATTAAAGTATGACCCTTGATTTACCCGGTTGCAATATTAGATGATAAAATAATAAAGATAGCAAAAGGCATTACCGATAATTATTGTCGATAACTATTTTGACCATGAAAAAACAAAACGCTATCACTCACTATCAAGTTGCATTCGCTCAGAGTATCGGAAAACAGCGCGATCATAACGAAGACAGCATTTTTATCAATACAGGGTTAACCTGCGATCATGCTGGAGGAAAACCATTTGGATTATTCATCGTTGCTGATGGAATGGGAGGATATGTTGCTGGAGAAGCGGCCAGTGCCGCTGCTGTCCGCGCAGTTTCAGTATCTATCTTTAAAAGCGTGCTGATCCCTTATGTCAAGGATACCATGAATGAGAGCCAGATCAGTTTGCATGAGGCTATGGAAAAGAGCATTAAAGAAGCACAGTCTGCAGTTATAACGTCTGCGCCGGGTGGTGGAACAACGATCATCACTGCGTTAATTCTAAACAGCCAGGTTACACTTGCACATATTGGAGATAGTCGGGCATATTTTATCGGCCATGATGGAAGCATCGTATATTTAACCAAAGATCATTCCGTGATCCAAAAAATGATCGACGTAGGCGAAATTACTGAAGATGAAGCCCATAGCCACCCTAATCGGAATTATTTGTATAAAGCCATTGGACAGGATCAATCTGTTACAGCGGACATAGTGACTCATGTATTTAGAAATGATAGCCGTCTGATGCTATGCAGTGATGGATTGTGGGGGGTGGTTAACGAGAAGAAGATGATTAAAATTGTTTCAAAGGCGGGGAACATTCAATCCGCATGCGACCAATTGGTATCAGAAGCCAACAAAGCTGGTGGACCAGATAACATCAGCGTAATTATCGTAGAAAGTAGAGAGAATCCTACATGAATGATAAAAATTATTACAATGACTTGAATGTACCCAAAGACGCCACACAGGATATCATAAAAAGGTCTTTCCAATATCTGGTAAAAAAATATCATCCGGATTCCAACCCATTTATAAAAACGTTGGAGCAATTTTATAAAGTTCAGGAAGCCTACAGGATCCTCTCAAATACAGAAGAGCGTAATAAGTATGATGATTCGATAAATATTAATGACTTCGAGTATCCCCAGCTCTCACTAAATGTTCAATATAGTTGGAATGCCATCAAAGTGAGTCACGAACCTCAAATCGTGGATGTCATTGTTGATATGGATACTCGCGAAGTAAACGGCAAGACTGGTAAAAAACGACTCAATCTTGCCTTGCTGGTGGATATATCAACATCAATGTCAGGCGCCCGCCTTGATGCAGTCAAACGAATACTAGGCGAATTATTACAATATCTTGATAAAAATGATGTCATTTCCTTGGTTGTTTTTAGTGATCGTGCAAGGATCATCATTCCTGCAAAGAGAGTATATGAGGTAGGGGATATATCTGCGATCATCAGCGGATTGGAAGCGGGCGGTGGCACAGAAATGCTAGCTGGTCTGACTGCAGGTGTAGATGAGATTTTGAAGAATAAAGTTGAGGATTATCTTCACGAAGTAATTCTTTTAACCGATGGTCATACCTACGGCGACGAAGAAAAATGTATTCAACTCGCTTCTTTAGCAGCTCAGAATGACATCGGAATAACCACACTGGGCCTGGGGTCGGAATGGGATGAACTTTTTCTGGACAGGCTGTCGAGTTTTGGTGGGGAAACCAGCCAATACATTTCGGATGGAGAAGCTTTACATGCATACATGCAGAAAAAGCTAAGCAACTTGATCAGTCATGAAGTAGAAAACTTAGCGATAGATTTTCTAGGCGGTAAAGCTGCAAATCTGGTCTACGGAATTCAGTTATCACCTATAGTAAAAATGCTCGATATAAAAAACATAAACAGTTTGGGACATCTCAGTTCCGGTGAAAAAATGAAAATATTATTGGAGTATGAAGTTCACCCGATAAGAAAACCAACTGATAAAGTCAACCTGGACACAATATTAATTACTGCTAAAATCCCATCCTGTGAAATTCAAGCTCGCTCATTGGTCAAGTTACTCGAATTGCCGAATGTCGATGAAAATTCCGTACCAACACTTAACCCGCAAGTATACAATTATGTAGAGAAAGCGGTGATTTTTAGAATGGAGGAACGGGCTAACGTCGATATTAAAAAGGGAAATATTGCAGCAGGCACCAAAACTCTTCAATACATAGCAAAAAAATCGGTGAGATGGGTATAAATCAACTCTCAGAGTTTATTGAATCCGAAGCGTTACAACTCGGAATAAAGGGGAAATATACTGAGGAAGCAGAAAAAAAGATCAGATATGGAACCAGAGAATTATGTCTGCTTCATGAAAGAGTGGAGAAACACTAATGGCTACTTGTACGAAATGCTCAAATAAGGAAAATCCAGGTGCACTCTTTTGCTCAAGATGCGGAGAGCCATTAGTTACTTTTGGTGTAGAGAAAAAAGATGCAGATAAGGAAGTCGCCTCTATCGATACAATTGACAGCAGTGTGATCCAAAGTTTGTCACGTAGCAGCAGGCTGAGCACCTCGATTAATATCGCTTTTGCAGTAAAGATAGAAGGAAAAGACCTCGTCATTAGAATTCAAAAAAACGAATACACATTTGGTCGGGCTGCACTTGGTCAAGCAATCATACCGGATTTTGATCTGACCCCCTATGATGGACTGGCAAAGGGCGTCTCTCGTATCCATGCGTTAATCGTCGCAACGGAAAAGGAGATATTTCTACGGGATCTATCGTCCATCAATGGTACTCAAATAAATGGTATTCGATTATCTCCGAATATGGATTACCCATTCAAGGCTGGCGATATGATCAATCTGGGGCGACTCATCATTTCGATTAATTCAATAAATCGCATGACCTAGGAGGAAGAGAAGACATGCCAACGGTCATTGTTCACATCATGGGAGAAGAATCGGTAATGGGAGAAATTGAGAAAATTCCTAATCCTGGGGATAATATGATAATACTGCGGAATCCGCGGAGAAAAGATAGTAGGGATTTGGATAATATCGAACCCGAGAGTGATGTAGTAATCTGGCCGATCACCCGCATTAACATGATTGAGCTTGTTGGTGCAGGTGATGGGGAAAAGATAATTACCTTTGTGAGAGAATAATAGATGGTGGATGACCAGTTCAAAAATCGCAAAATCCTGGTGGTCGATGATGAAGAGCGCATGGTGCGCTTTATTCGATTGAATCTGGAGCATGATGGCTTTCAAATAATAGAAGCATATAAAGGCGCCCAAGCTCTCCAAAAAGTCCGTGATGCAATCCCTGACCTGATTTTACTGGATGTCATGCTGCCGGATCTGGATGGATTTGAAGTTCTTAAAATGCTTCGTGAGATAAATAATGTTCCGGTGATCATGCTGACAGCCAAAGCAGAGGAAGACGATCGCATCAAAGGGCTGGAACTGGGAGCCGATGATTACATTACAAAACCGTTCAGCCCGCGTGAGCTGGTCAGCAGGGTAAAAGCAGTATTGCGGAGGGTCGAACCGGTGAGTGGGGGGATGCATGGACTAATTGAAGTGGATAAACGTTTAAAAATAGATTTTGATCGCCGCGAAATCTGGGTGGTCGATAAGCTTGTCAAACTCAGGCCAACAGAGTATCGCCTCTTGTATCACCTGGTGCAAAATGCAGGCTGGGTGGTCACCCATGACCAGATCCTTTCAAAGGTATGGGGATACGAATATCGTGATGAACCCCATTATGTCAGGTTATATATTAATTACTTACGCCAAAAACTGGAAGAGGATCCGGCAAATCCCAAATATATCCTGACAGAACGTGGAGTCGGTTATCGATTCGCTGATTATCGAAAGTCATGAACTAGATGGATTGGAGATAGTATGGGCAGGCAAAGAATAGTGCTGGTGGATGACCATGAAGTTGTACGGTTGGGATTGAAATCCCTGCTGGAACATCACCCACAGTTTGAGGTGGTTGGTGAAGCCGGAACAGCCAAGGAAGCGATTGATCTGGTTGCATCCACTTCTCCGGATGTCGTATTAATGGATATTCGCTTGCCTGGAAAATCAGGAATCGAAGCATGTGAAGAGATTACAAAGAATTATAAAAATACACGGGTGATCATGATCACGTCGTATGAAGAGGATGAGATGTTGTTTTCAGCCATCCGGGCTGGAGCTTCGGGATATATACTGAAACAAATTGCCAGCGATGACCTGGTAAGGGCATTGGAATCGTCAGGGCAGGGGAAAGTTCCGCTTGATCCTTCAGTAACGCAACGTATACTTCAAGAAGTAAGACGTGCTGCAAAAGACGAAGAAGCACAGGCTTTTTCCACCCTTAGCCAGCAGGAAAGGCATGTCCTCTTGCTTGTATCGGAAGGAAAAACTAATCGAGAAATTGCCAAATCACTGTATCTTGGTGAGGGAACAGTGCGTAACTATGTTAGCAGCATACTGGCAAAACTGGGGGTTAGCAACCGCGCTGAAGCAGCCGCATATGCGGTAAGGCACAGTCTCAGGGAATATATCTAGGAATCTCGCTGAGTAATAAAACTAGAAAGCTCCAGTAAAGCGGTTTTATATACACTCGGTTCTATATCGTTTAGATTGGTGATTGCTTGTTGAACGTATTGATCCGCTTCGTTACGAGCTAATGAAATTGCATCGCTGTTTTTAACTTTGTCCACAATCCGCTTGATATTATCTTCTTCAAGACACTTCCCATTAACAAGGGATGAAATTTCCTCATCGTCGGGGTGGTTTTCTGTATAGATGATTACTGGCAGTGTGACGATGCCCTGTCGAAGGTCATTCCCGACAGGTTTCCCCACTTTGATAGCATCAGCGGTGAAATCCATAATATCATCGATGATCTGAAAAGCCATACCAATGGAATAACCATATTTGGCAAATTGTTGGTGGATCTCTGGATTTTCCGAACTGATCAATGCTGCAGAAATGGCAGTGGTCTCAAATAAAGATGCGGTTTTTAAGTATATGCGTTGAAGGTAACTCTTACGATCTGCCATGCATTGAGTCATAAATAATTGTTCAATCTCGCCATTGACGATCATGGACAAGGTTTGGGCGAATATTTTCATTACTTCCAATGAACCGGTCTCGGCAGACAATCTGGCAGCGCGGGCAAACATGAAATCGCCTGTCAATACCGTGGCTCCCGGGGACCATTTTGAACTCAAGGTGGGTATTCCCCGCCGTAACAATGCACCGTCGATCAGATCGTCATGGACAAGCGTTGCCGTATGAAGTAATTCTATTGCAGCCGATAGTGTGATCAACCGCTGGATGTCACCACCAAGCAGGTTACCTATTAACAATGCCAGGGCTGGTCGTATACGCTTGCCTCCGGCAGCGATCATGACGCGTGTTGCGGCTTTTAAATCGTCAGTCAGCCCATCTGCCTGGGCGCGCATCAGATCTTCAACTCGCGCGATATCTTTTTGGATTAATTCCTGATATGAAGGTGTCAATGATTTCACCACAAGAAGATTTTACAGGCGTTATTATATGTCATTTTAGCGCATTGCTCTGATGAAATCTCAAGTACCTTTGCGAGTGCATCATTCGTGTGAAGAATAAATGCTGGTTCATTTCGCTCTCCACGGTGGGGAGTTGGGGTGATGAACGGAGCATCGGTTTCAAGCAGTAAATAACTAATTCCGACAGATTGCGCCACAGTCCGGATCAGATCGGCCTTTTTAAAACTGATGCTTCCATTGATGCCGAGCATAAAGCCGGCATGAACGGCTGTATTTGCCTGTTCAGGATCACCGCCGAAACTATGTAAAACACCCGGGCACTCCCTCAAGCGCGAGGCCTTCGTCGGGAGTTGTTCAAGCCAGTCCATCAAGATCTTGAATAAATCATCAAATGCATTTCTACAATGGAGAATGACCGGTTTATCGACCTCTGCCGCCAGGGATAATTGTTCTTTCAAGACCCGTTGCTGCAGTTCATGCGATGTATGATCCCGGTAATAATCGAGCCCAATTTCACCGATTGCGCAAACTCGAGGATGAGTACTCAGCTGATGGAGTGAACGCATCGAAAGAGATGCCCATCGATCAGCACTGTTGGGGTGAACGCCCACTGCCACATAGATCCGCTCGTCAGTCTCTGCAAGCTGAATTGCCTTGTCAACGGAATCAATATGTACCTGGGGAATTAATATGCGCTGGATTCCCGACTGCCAGGCTCGCTCCAAGACAGCCTGACGGTCATCGTCGAATTGATTTAAATCCAGATGGCAATGAGTGTCTGACAGCGATACCAATTATTTCAGCCCGGCAATGCGTAGGCCATCATCCAGAATGGCTTTCACACGATCCTGATGCGTGGTCTCGCAATAGACACGCATGATCGGTTCCGTACCCGAGAAGCGGATAAGCATCCATCCACCATCATCAAGCAGGAATTTATAACCATCCGTTGTCAACAGACCAGTGACTTTTAATCCACCGATTGTAGCCGGCTTCGCGTTAATAATACGCTGTTCCTTCTTAGAACGATCACCCTTAAAATAGGTATCGATGCGGTCGTAATAGTGAGCGCCAACCTTGTCAAAGAGAAGCTTGAGAAGTTCGGAGGGTTTCCGTTTCAGTCTGACCATCATATCCAAAAAGTACAAACCGGCCAGGATTCCATCCCGTTCCGGCACATTACCGCGGAATGCATAACCTCCTGATTCTTCCCCACCGATCATTGCATTGGTTTCTATCATCTTTGGTGCAACATACTTAAAACCCACACCGGTCTGGTAGACCGGGACGTCATACAGTTTTCCGAGCTTCTCCAGCATGCTGGTGGTCGAAAGGGTTTTCACGATTGGCCCGCGTTCGCCGCGCACCTCGAGCAGGTAATAGGCCAGAAGCGCAAATGCTTGTAGTTGATTGATAAAGACTCCGTTTTCATCACCCAGCCCACAGCGATCTGCATCACCATCGGTGATGAGCAGGACATCAGACCCGGTTTCAACCGTTGTGCGTAAACCAACATCGATATTCGGGGGGATTGGTTCGGGGCGTTTCATTTCGGGGAACAAGGGTTGCCGGGTGTTGTGAATTTCCTGAACTGTCGTTTTACCGCCTGAGAGCAGGCGAGTAAACCAACCGGCCCCGTTGCCCCACATGCTGTCGACCAAAATCTTGAGTCCGGCATCTTTGATGGGTTGAAGGTCGATCAGATCGTGCAAATGCTCAATATAGGCGGGCGCAGGATCAAATTTCACGATCAACCCTTTTTGCTCACCTTCAGCGAAGGTTATCCGCTTGGCAAATTCACTGCTTTGGGGAATATTCGCTTCGATCTCCAATAACCCCTGCGGATCGATGGCGCCTCCGCGCTGGTCTCGTACCTTGTAGCCGTTGTCGGTCGAGGGATTATGGGAAGCGGTGATGTTTACCGCTCCGACGGCTTTTTTATTCAGGACAGAATATGCGATTACAGGAGTTGGCGTGGCTCCATCTGTAAGATAAACATGAAAACCGTTGCCAGCCAGGACTTCCGCAACACTGGCAGCAAATCCCTCAGACGCGAAACGCTTGTCGTACCCGACCACGATCCATTCCCCGCCATGTTTTTGATTGGTCATATAGGTCGCAAAGCCCTGAGTTACACGCCGGACATTGTCATACGTGTAGTCTTCTGCGATCACTCCGCGCCAGCCGTCGGTTCCAAAATGAATTGCTTGTGCCATGCTTCCTCCAATAGGTATAAATCCGTGCAATTATAACAGCAGGCTAGGTAATCATAATCCATCGAATGCTATAATTATTCCGCCAGGGCGATAAATGGAAAATAACAAGAAATCTGTTGTGGTTGGTCTGAGCGGTGGCGTGGATAGCGCGACAGCTGCGGCATTATTGATTGATATGGGTTACCGCGTGATCGGTGTCACCTTGTCCATGTGGCAAGCGGAGCATGATAAGGCTGAAAATGAAGCTTCTCAAGATGAACGATACGCAGATGCCAAACGCGTCGCGGATTACCTGGAAATACCCTGGCTGCTTATCGATGTAAAAAACCGTTTTTATCAAAAGGTGGTTGGTTATTACACTGAAAGTTTGAAGCAGGGCAGTACTCCCAATCCCTGCATTGTATGCAATAAAACAGTCAAGTGGCAGGCACTGCTGGATACAGCCAGGCAAAATGGAGCTGATGCCATAGCGACTGGGCATTATGCGCGTAGGCATATACACCAAACTATTCAGTTGTTAAAAGCCAAAGACATCCATAAAGACCAATCGTATTTTCTCTCAATACTTGGTCAGAAAGAACTTCAACACACGCTATTTCCATTAGGTGATTACACCAAACAAGAAGTACGTAAAATTGCTGAAGGGAAAAAACTGCCGGTGGCTGCACGTAAAGAAAGCCAGGACCTCTGTTTTCTGGGAGGAATGGATCAAACGGAATTTATTACACGCTTTGCACCCGGTTTGTTATCAGTCGGGGATATTTATCATTTGGACGGACAATTGCTCGGCAGGCATAACGGCCTGGCATTTTATACGATCGGGCAGAGGAAGGGGATTAGTATTGCGCACCCATCTGCGTTATATGTGATCCAAAAGGATTATCAGAAGAACCGATTGATTGTAGGCGAAAAACATTTACTGGGAAAAACCGGTTTGATAGCCGGAGGGATCAACTGGGTCAGTGGTAAGGCTCCCGGTGAAAAATTCAACGCCACGGTGAAAATTCGATATCGCTCGGTGGAAAAAGATTGTATGATCACAATCCTCCCGGATGAAAAGATTGCTGTTCAATTTGGGCAATCCCTCAGGGATATCACACCCGGTCAGGCGCTGGTAATGTATCAGAAGGATGTTTGCCTGGGTATGGGCTTTATCGAATGATACAATAGGATTATGACGCTGTCGGCTTACCTATTAAGTTTTTTGTTTTCAACTGTCTTAGGTTTAATATTCCATGTCATCGTAGGCGGACGTGGCTGGCGAATTATTTTCTTTATTCTATTAAGTTGGTTGGGATTTATCCTGGGGAACATCATCGGTGGAAGCATCGGTTGGCAATGGTTGAATATCGGTTCGATCTACTCGATACCGGCTTCACTTGGCAGCATCATCACGTTGTTACTTGGATTTTGGTTGGGTAAAGTTCAGAAAAACAATTCAAACACATCCAAAAAATAAAAAAACCCCTTCAATTGAAGGGGTTCGTTGGAATTTATAGTGTATTTGGTTATTCGATAACTGTCACCTGTGCAGCCTGCATTCCTTTTGGACCCTCTTCGACAGAGAATTCAACTTTTTGACCCTGGACGAGGTTTTTAAAACCTTCGCTCACGATCGCCGAATAGTGCACGAAGACATCTGCTTCACCTTCACGCTCGATAAAGCCGAAGCCTTTGCTCGTGTTGAACCATTTTACGGTTCCGATAAAACGCTCACTCATAGTACTACTCCTCCTTTGGATCCACCACGATGCTGGTAAATGCAAATACCGGCCTTGCAGAACGCCTGACCGGCCGGTATGACAAACCTAACTAGAGAAGAACAAAAACATTAATGATATTTTAATATATTCGACTACAGACGTCAAGCGCAATTAATGCGCATGTATCAAGCAAAAACAATGCCAGCGACTATTATTTTACGAAATATTCTTCCGTTTAGGAATCTTTTTAGGGATGATCAACGCATTTTGCAGCACGTCCATCACCGTTTCTGCCAGGATGAATTCCATGGATTTCTTGACGCTTTCCGGCAAGTCTTCAAGATCATCCTGGTTGCGCTTGGGCAGGATGACCCTTTTCAAACCTGAGCGGTGGGCTGCCAGGATCTTTTCTTTTATGCCGCCGACCGGCAGGACTTGCCCACGCAGGGAGATTTCACCGGTCATACCGGTGTCGTGCCTCACCGGCTGTTGGCGCAACAATGATACCAGGGCGGTCACCATCGTCACACCTGCAGATGGGCCATCCTTGGGTTGGGCGCCTGCAGGGATGTGCAGGTGAATATCGGACTCGGAGAATACAGCATCCGGGATATCAAGTTCTTTTGCGTGCGAGCGTACATAGGAAAGACCGGCCTGGGCAGATTCCTGCATCACATTCCCAACCGATCCGGTGATCATGAAGCCTTTACTTCCTGGCATGCGTGTAGCTTCCACAAATAAAATGTCACCGCCATAGGCTGTCCATGCCAGTCCGGTGGCGACACCGGGGATGGAAGTTCGCAATGAGATCTCCTGAGACCCCTTGAAAAGAGGTGCGCCAAGCTCAGTACGTACGTAATCCGGTGTGATATCCGCGTGGGTCAGAGTGCCTTCCGTAATGGACGTTGCCAGCTTCCGGCAGATGCTGCCGATCTGTCGTTCGAGGTTGCGGACGCCGGCTTCCTGGGTATAGCTGCGAATGATGGTGTGCAAAGCTGGAGAACTGAACTTCACTTCCTTATCACGCAGGCCGTTTTCGCGCAACTGCCGTGGCACGAGATACTGGCGTGCGATATGATATTTTTCGTCTTCCGTGTACCCGGCGATCTGAAGAACTTCCATACGATCGAGAAGCGGGGGCGGGATGGTTTCAAGGCTGTTGGCAGTCGTGATGAACATCACCTCAGAGAGGTCAAAGGCAACCTCAACGTAGTGGTCGCGGAATTCACGGTTTTGCTCCGGGTCCAGGACTTCCAACAACGCGGAGGCAGGATCTCCGGAAAAATCGAAACGAAGCTTGTCGATTTCATCCAACATGAACACCGGGTTATGGCTTTCGATCCTGCGTATGGATTGAAGGATGCGGCCGGGCATGGCACCGATGTACGTGCGGCGATGCCCGCGTATCTCAGCCTCGTCCCGCACGCCACCCAGTGAAATGCGGACGAACTTGCGATTCAAAGCGCGGGCGATGGATTGACCCAGGGAGGTCTTGCCGACTCCAGGCGGTCCGATAAAACATAGGATCACCCCCTCGCGTATTCTCCTGATCTGGTCCTTGTTCCGGCGTGCCGGATCGGCTTTGCGATCCATCTTGAGTTTCCTGACTGCCAGGTATTCCAATATTCGCGCTTTGACATCTTTCAAACCGTAATGATCTGTATCCAATACCTGGCGGGCATGGGCAATATCGAGGTTATCGGGTGTTGTGGTGGCCCATGGCAGCGATACCAGCCAGTCCAGATAAGTGCGGATAACGCCATATTCGGCTGCAGCGGTGGGCAGGCGGGAGAGTCTATCCAGTTCGCGCCGGGCTTGTTTTAAAGCTTCTTCTGATAAATGGGCTGAGTCGATCTTGCTTCGAAACTCCTCGATATCCGCGGTCTGCTCGTCACCTTCGCCAAGTTCTTCCTGGATGGCCTTCATTTGTTCGCGCAGGAAATATTCCCGCTGCGTTTTTTCCATTTCAGAACGGGCTTCATTTTGGATCTTTTGACCCAGTTCGAGTACCTCACGCTCCCGCGTCAGGATGGACACCAGTCTTTGCAGCTTTTTGCTGACCTTATCGATCTCGAGGATCGCCTGCGCATCCGCCAGTACCATCCTCTGGAAGTTGGAGATCGTATAGGCTGTCTGCAGTGGATCGGTATAGGTTGCCACCGTGGAAACCAGTTCGCGTGGCAGGGTTGGGATGAGCTCGGCGATGCGTTCGAATTGGTCGCGGGCATTGCGGGCCAGTGCATCCACCTGCAGGTTTCTCTCCTGCTCCTCCGGTTTGTAGACTATTTTTGCACGGAAATAGGGATCGGTCTGGGTGTATTCCTGCGTGGCAAAGCGCGCCATACCCTGTACCAGGATGCGGATGGTGCCATCCGGTGCGCGAAAAAGCCGGTGGATGGATCCGACCGTTCCGATCTTGTACATTTCCTTGATCGCCGGGTTCTCCAGCTCGGCGTTCTTCGATGCGACCAGCCCGACCAGTTTGTTGCCGGCGATGACATCGTCGATCAGCTTGATCGAACGCGGCTGCCCAATAGTTAGAGGGACGATCGTCTGGGGATAGACGACCACTCCCCGCAGCGGTAAAATGGCAACCTCATCCGGGAAGTTCTTTAATGCTTTATCCAGATTATCGCCGATGTCAAAGGTCAGATCATCAGGATCCATCGGATTAAGCGGTGCGTTCTTCGGTTCGTTATTGTTTTCCATAATTCAGTACATTGGTAAAAAAGAATTTCGAGCTGTCATTCAGGAGTGATGGTATGGAGCGGGATGGATTTAGGCAGGCTCTTTGGCAGGTTGATCGACAGGAAGCCATCCTTGTATTCAGCTGTCACCTTATCGACGTCAATCGCAACCGGTAGCTCGATATCACTTTCGAACTCGCCAAAGGCGATCTCCATGCGGTGGAAGGAGCGGTCTTCATGCGTTTCAGCCCGCTGCCCGCTGATGATGACCCGCTTTTGATCGATGTGGATGGAGAAGTCGCTTTTCTTCATGCCGGCTATTTCGACGCGTATGACAAGTCGGTCGGAAGTTTCGATCAGGTCGGTGGGTGGGCACCAGCTATGCGGTTTCATATTCACCTGCCAGCGGATGATGTTGGGCGCCAGGAATTCGGGGTCTTCCGGATCGATCGGAATGAAACGAATGGGGGAAGTCTGAATGTCACTGTTCATTTCACGCTCCAAAAATCGCATATTTCGGTTTGATAGGTTAACTATAATAACATATTAGTG
>Ga0105152_10000019_pt1 | contig 33860 bp, 31 predicted proteins | sample LakBais05cmmetaG_FD_81534 | JGI IMG/M metagenome (GOLD analysis project Ga0105152, IMG submission 81534) | Lake sediment microbial communities from Lake Baikal, Russia to study Microbial Dark Matter (Phase II) - Lake Baikal sediment 0-5 cm | ecosystem: Environmental > Aquatic > Freshwater >...
CTGCCAACTCGCTCCTGACCGTCTCGGTCACCTGTTTCCATTACGGCATCAGCGACCCCAACCGCTGGCTGTACACCTCCACCAATGGTGGTTCAACCTGGAGCTGGCATGCCACGCCCGGCGGCTATGGTGAGACCTTTATCCTGACCCCCACCCTGGGCTGGTTCCTGGGGTACATCAAACAACAGGATGGCTATGCCAATACGTTGTATGCCACCTCAGATGGCGGCGTTAATTGGGCGCCGGTCAAGAATGTCAACTGGGGCGGAACACCGCAGTTCGTGGACGCCCGGAACGGTTGGCTGATCGCCATGGCGGGACCTGAGACTGCCTACGTGCGCACGACCAACGGCGGCAAGACCTGGGCTGAGATCAAAGCGGTCATCGTGCCCTAGGTTCACAAAATGGCTAAAAAACGACTTCTCATCCTCGGTGGCTATGGCAACACCGGAAAATACCTGGTAGAACTGCTTTTTAAATATTCAGATGCCGAGCTGGTGCTCGCCGGGCGGAATCTCGAAAAAGCCCAACAATTGGCAGGTGAATTCAAAAAACCCGACAAAAAACAGCGAATTACAGCCATGCACCTGGATGCTACCGATCCTTTTGCCCTGCGTCAGGCATTCAAAGGCATAGACATGGTGGTGGTCGCCTCCTCGACCGCGCGCTACACCGATAATGTCGCCAGCGAGGCGCTCAAGGTTGGTATCGATTACTTTGACGTCGTCTTCTCCAATGAAAAGGTAAGAGTACTCAAGGCATACGAAGAAAAAATCAACAAAGCCGGCCTGTGTTTCATCACCGAGGGTGGCTTCCACCCCGGATTACCGGCGCTCATGGTGCGCCACCTGGCTGACGAATTCGACCACCTGAAGCAGGCGCGGGTCGGCAGCGTGATCCAGATCGACTGGAATACACTGGAACTGTCTGAGGCGACTGTGATCGAGATGGTCGAGGAATTCAGGGACATCGATATGCGTTGTTTCAGGGACGGCCGGTGGGTCAAGCCCGGACTGAAAGGTCCCGAGTATATCAAAATTGACTTCGGCCAGCCTTTCGGCAGACGCACGGGCGTGTCGATGTACCTGGAGGAAATGGGAGCGCTGCCCGGGCTCTACCCGGATCTGAAAGACACCGGCTTCTATGTCGGCAGTTTCAACTGGTTCGTCGATTACGTGGTCCTGATGCTGATGTACCCGGTCCTGTGGCTGTTCCCGAAGCGCGGCGTGAAGCCGATGGGGCACCTGATGTTATGGGGTCTCAGGACCTTCTCGCGACCACCCTATGGCACGTTGCTGCGATGTGAAGCTCACGGTGAAAAGAATGGAAAACAAAAATCCCTGGCGTTAACGATCAGCCACCCGGATGGTTATTACTTCACCGCTGCTCCGGCTGCCGCCTGTATTCTGCAGTACCTGGACGGCTCGATCCGCAAGCCAGGTCTGCATACCCAGGCGATCCTATCAAAACCAAATAAGTTAATGAAAGACCTGAAGGCAATGGGCATCACCATCAAGCTTGAAAAACTCTCTAAAAGGCAAAAACCATGAGAAAAACCGATTCAATCATTATTATCATCGCCCTGATGGGTGTCATCACGCTGGCATTTGGACTGCCCGGACTGGCAGCCGCTGAACTTCAACTCCAGGAGGGCAACAACGGCTTGTGGGCGATCAATGTATATCGCACTCTGGCCAATGTCGCGCCGGTGGTCGGTGATCCCGTCCTGACCAACCAGTGCATGTTGCATGCTGCCTACATGGCTGAAAACAAGGAAGCCACCCTGGAAGAGGATGCAACCAAGTCGCTGGTTTCACCCGAAGGTATTAAATGCGCAGCTAACGCCTTGATCTACCTGCTGCCACCCAATCCGCAATCTTTGCAAGCCAACCGCACGGTGGATGCCTGGCTTGAAAGCCCGACCCACCGCATGTGGTTGCTCTACCCCACCCTGGCAGCGGTCGGATACGGCTATAAGGTGACCCAGGCGAATGACGAATGGGTGACCAGCGCTGCACTGGATGTATTATCAGGCATTGACTTCAACGCCGACAGTGTCTATCCAAACTGGCCGGCGCGCTACCCCGCCCCCGGGCAGGTGGGCGTCCCAGCCTACCGCATGCCAATCACTGTCTGGTGGCAGTATGCCGGTCCGGCACCGGCTATCAACCTGACGACCACCACCCTCAGCACCCAGGCCGGCGTCAAGCTGGTTTTCACCGCCAATAACGACCCCAATACTTACGGTGGACACAAGCACATCACGCTCATCCCTGATCAGCCGCTGGCATATGACACCATTTTCGTGGTGCATCTGGAAGGCACTTATGCTGACCAGCCGTTCACTTATGAGTGGAAATTCTCAACCGGCACCACGGCTATCCCGGAATGATCACTTTTTGTGATTAAGTAGGCAAACCAACATTGACCACTAATTTACTTGTGCCTGCCGTGTTGCTCCTGTTTACCCTGGTTTTTGGTCTCTGGTTGACAAAATCCGGGAAGCCGTATAAAGCAGGCCTTTTTAACATCCATAAACTCCTCGCACTTGCGACGGTGATCCTATCCGGGATTATTCTCCTCAATCGCGCTAAAGTCACTGGCATTGATGCCGGTATGATTACAGGCATCCTGGTCCTGGCAGGTATTCTGGTGATAGCGTTATTCGGTTCCGGCGCCTTGCTCAGCATTGGTAAACCGGAGCATAAGGCCATTCTAATCACTCACCGGGTGGCACCGATACTGGTTGTGCTCACCGCTACATGGATCCTGATTCTTCATCTTAATGGATTACTCTAAAAACGAGATTATCACCTTCCCCCAAGCTCAAGTACCCGGGATTTCTTCCTGAAGTAAATCCCGGGTTTGCTTTAGTCATTCACCATCTGAATGCAGCCCGGCACCGGGCAGACCTGGACACACAGCCCACAGCCGACACACGCCTGGCGATCCACAACCGCCTGCCGGTCTTGTTTAAAGAAGATCGCCTGATGGGCGCCGTCACGGCAGGCAACATGGCACAGCCCACAACCGATGCACAATTCCGTATCGATCGACGCCACCACTTTGATCCCATGCGGTATGGCTTCGTGTTGAACCAGTTTTCCAAGCCCCCGACCAACGACCTCTGCCGGGCTTGAAAAGCCCCCATCCTCCAGCCAACGGCATAGACCATCGCTCAAACCTGAAATGATGCCGAACCCATGCTGCATGACCGCCGTGCATACCTGCAAACAGGTCGCACCCAAAAGCAGGAATTGCACAGCATCCTGCCAGGAATAGATACCGCCCACCCCAGAGAGCGGCAGGTCGACTGCCCCTGCAATATCCGCGATGCAGCGCAGCGCGACCGGTTTGACCGCCCGGCCGGTGTAGCCGCCGCGCGTACCATACCCCTGCACGACGGGCAATGGGGCGAAGCTCGTCAGATCGACCCCGACAATACCTTCAATCGAATCGATGGCGCAAATGCCATCCCCCCCGCCCTGTTTCACGGCACGGGCGATACGGGTGATGTCGGTCACTCCCGGACTGAGCTTGACCACTACCGGGGTCCTGCCGGCGGCTGTCTTTGCCCAACGCGTGACCTTCTCGGTCAGGCGGGCATCCTGGCTGATCATTCTGCCATCCGGCTGCTCGTCACCCTCCACCATCGAGCCCTGCGGGCAACTGATGCTGGCTTCGATCAGGTCCGCGCCTGCCTGGCAGGCTTTGCGAACCAGCTCCTCCCATTGAGCGCGGGTGGTACCCATGAGACTGAGACCAACGCAGCGTTCGGGGAAATGAGCCTTCAACCAGATCACCTGCTCACACATTTCGTCGATGTAACGGTCCGACAGCAGGTCGGTGTTATGCAACCCAACCAGGCTACTACCCGGATCGAGACCTGCCATCATGGGATAGGCAATCGAGTTTTCCTCGGATGGATGAGTGGTGGTCTTAAGCACTGCCCCCGCCCAACCCGCCTCGAACCCACGCGCCACCATTTCCTGGGAGTCTGTCACCGGCGAGGAAGCCAGCAGGAAGGGATTGACCAGCTTCACACCACAGTAAGTCACCTGCAGGTCAGCTTTTCCCATGCCAACCCCCCTTCCCTGACATCATAACGTTCATGCTTTCTCCCGCCTGCATGCCTTGATGAAGCGAATTGACGATTGTCGATCCTCCGTTTACCAGCTCGCCGCCGGCGAAAACCTTCGGTAGGGAAGTCTGCCGGGTTTCGGGGTCCACAACCGGTATACCGGTGGGCGTCAGTTTTAAACCCAGATCCACGAGCCAATCCCGCTCCACAACCTGCCCCAGCGCCAGGATAACCGTCTGGCACGGCACCCTTGTGGGGGGCAGATCAGGATCGGCTTCCACCCAGCGCCTACCGCCGCGGGTTTCATTCACAAAGCGCATCTTCTGGATCAGTACTGCGCTTACTTTTCCGTCTTTTTGCTCAACCGCTGCGATGGTGGTTAACCAGCGGAACTCGACCCCCAGCCGGGCAGCTTCTAGATATTCCGAGTCCCAACCGGGCATTTCCTGCTTCGAACGCCGGTAGATGACGACCACTTCCGCTGTGCCGGATCGCTTGGCGACCACTGCCGCATCCAGGGCAACATTACCGCCGCCCAGAATGACCACGGTCTCACCAAGGTCAGGCTTCTCTGCCTGCTCCCTGGTGTGCAGCCTTGCCTGATGCAGGAAGTCGAGCGCATCCAGCACGCCCGCCGCCTCCGACCCCGGGAAATCCACTTTCTGTGTATCGCTCATCCCGACGCCGAGGAAGACAGCATCATAGCTCTCTCTTAAAGTTTCGAATTCCCTGTGAGTTATTTCACGCCCGGGGAAAAAGTTCATCTTCAACCCGGATAAAACCTGCAGGTCGTGGGCGACGATCTCAGCCGGAAGCCGGTAAGCCGGGATGACCCGGTCTACCAGGCCGGCCAGTTGATCCTGCCGATCAAAGAGATCCACCTGGTGACCATGACGGCGCAGCGCGACTGCGCAACCCAATCCAGCCGGGCCGGCTCCGATGACTGCCACGCGGGCTGGTTTTTCGATCAATTTGGCTGATTCAACACCTTTGTAATTCAAAGCCACAGTTGTTTGCAGGGCACCGATATGAACGGCTTGCTGCCCCGCTTTTTGGAGCACGCAGGCGCCCTCACACAACATGCCAGTCGGGCAGGCCATGCCACACGTAGCGCCCAACGGGCAGCTCTGGTAGATCAACGCGCCGGCACCCTGCAGGTTGCCATCATGGAGACGCCGGATGAAGCTAGGCACATCCAACCCCACCGGGCAGGCCTGCGAACAGGGAGCATCGTGGCAACCCAGGCAGCGGCTTGCATCCATCAAGGCATGACTTGTTTTAAGGACCATTCCGCTTCGAACCAGATGGTCAATTGCCATGTTTTCCATCCGTATGTTTGAGATATCGGGGAATGAATTCTCCGCCAGGGTTTTGGCCGGTCAATTTGCCTTCCAGTATGACCGGTTTGCCTCGCAGGATGGTTCCCACCGGCCAGCCGGTCACCAGCCAGTCCTCGTACGGGGTGCAATCGCTATTCATCTTGAGGTTGTCTGCATGGATGGTCACTGTTCGATTCGTGTCCACGATGACCAGGTCCGCGTCGCTACCTACCGCAATGATTCCCTTGCGGGGATACAAACCGAAGGTCCTGGCAGGGTTGGTTGCCCACAAATCGACGAACTGCTGCAAGCTTAACCTGCGTTTGACGACCCCTTCGCTGTAGATCAGCGGAAGGCGTAACTCCACACCTCCCAATCCGCCAGGTGTATGGGTGAAATCGGACAGGTCGGTTTCTTTCTGATCCAACTGGTAGGGACAGTGATCCGTGGCGACCATGCCCACCCAACCCTTCTCGAGCGCCTCCCATAGCCCTGCGCGGTCCGCAGCCGTTTTTATGGATGGTGCGCAGACCAGCTGGGCAGCCAGTTCCGGGTCACCAAAGTAGCCGGTCTGATCAAAGAGCAGATAGTGGGGACAGGTCTCAGCGCTTACCCTTCTGCCCTGCCTCCGTGCGGCTCCAATCAGTTCTGCGGCATGGCGCGTCGAAACATGGTGGATATGGAGCGGAGTGCTAATCTTCTCCTGGAGACTGAGCAGTTTTTCAACCGCCCGGGTTTCACAGGCTGCAGGTCGTGCTTCCGGATAGAATCGGAGCGCAGTTTTCCCTTGTGCCACCAATTTGGATGTAAGCCGGTCCGCCAGCAGGCCATCCTCGGCATGCACGGTGAGCATCCCGCCGGCTGCGCCAACCCGTTTGAATACAACAGGGAGATCAGCATCCTTCACCCTAAAACCGTCATAAGCCAGGAAGATCTTGTAACTGGGGTAACCCGCTTTCACCAACGCCGGAACTTCCTTCAAGCGAGCCGGCAGGCTCCCACGCAGGCTGATGTGCAGCCCGTAGTCCACCCAGGCATTTAATTCGGCAAGCTTGCGTTTTTTATCAACCGCATCCGCCAGGCTCTCGCCCGGCTCCGGTATGACGAAATCGATCACAGTGGTCACGCCCCCGAAGGCAGCCGCGCGGGTGCCGGAACCGAAATCATCACTGGAAACGAAACTGCCCGTTGGCCAGGGCAGATGGACGTGCACGTCGATCCCACCCGGCAGGATAGTTTCCCCGTGCAGTTGAAGGCTGTTTTGGGTGGTTGCTGGCAGGTTTCCAGAAATGGCAGCTATATGCCCATCCTGGATCAAGATATCTACCCCGACCACCCCATCCGGGGTTGCCACCCTCCCACCGCGGATCAACAGATCATCCAATGCGACCTCCGGCGATGACTCATTTATGATCCGGTCCCGGGTTATCCATTTCCCAGGACCGGTTGGATTTAATTTACATGACCAGGCTCATGACCGCCTTCTGAACGTGCAAGCGGTTCTCCGCTTCATCGAAGGCAGCCGAGACCCAGCCGGGGCCGCTTTCCTTGTCGAGCACGTCATTATCAACTTCATAACCGCGGTCGGCCGGCAGGCAGTGCAGGTAAATGGCATTTTTGTCGGCGCTATCCATGATCTCACGGGTGGTCTTCCAGTCCTTATGCTGGTCAAAGATCTCCTGGGTTTTCTTCGGATCGGATTGACCCACAGGCGGCAGGAAAATGGGGGTGGCGCACCATGCTTTCGGGTAGACGACGTGCGCGCCCTTCATGGATGCGGCGAAGTCATGCGATACCTTGAATGAACCGTCATACTTCTTTGCATACTCCTGGCACTGGGTAATGATCTTGGGATCCAGTTCCATCCCTGCGGGATGTGCCAGGGTGACATCCATGCCAAGCATGGAAGCATACAGGATGGCGGATTGCGGGACGGCGCGCGGTTTATGCACGCTGGGTGAATATGCCCACGACATGGTGAACTTCACACCTTTGAACCCGCCGAACTTTTCCTTGACCGTCAGGACGTCCGCCAGACCCTGGAAGGGGTGGTAGACATCGTCTTCCATGTTCAATACCGGGATGCCCGCCCAACGGGCAAACTCGCGCAACATGGCATGCGCGCCGCCGTATTCCCAATCCACCGGATCGCCGTAACAGCGGATGGATATGGCATCCCCCATGCGGTCGAGCACACGCGCCACATCGGAGACGCGCTCGGTCGAGTAGGCAACCTCGCGCCCTTCCATGGCAGGTGTGTAGATTTTCGAAGGATCCAGGTAATGGGCGTGTCCGCCGAGCTGGGTCATGCCGGCTTCGAAGGAGTTACGTGTGCGCAGCGACTGGTTGTAAAAGATCATGAACAAGGTCTTACCGCGCAGGATATGGTCATGCGGTTTGCCCATGGCACGGTCGCGCTTCAATTCCTGGGCAACATCCAGCACCGTCTCGATCTCTTCGCGGGTGAAATCCGTCTCCGCCAGAAAATCGCGCCCTTTCCAGGCATGTGTTTTCATATGATTGCTCTCCTTTGATAATGAAATAATGGTCACTCCCTGCGCAGGATGCAGAAATAAAAGCGTTCCGGCAGGAAATAATTCTCAGAATAATCCACCGGCAAGCCGGAATAATTGAACAACCTTTCCTTCATCAGGATCAAAGCTGCCGGCTGGTGTAATTTAAAATGCTTACGCATGTTTTCGTCCGCTTCAACCGCAGTGATCTCGGTAATTCCATTCGGGATCTCCAGGTGTCGCCCCTGGCGCAACAGGTCAAGCACCGATCCACTGAAGGAACGATCAACCTGGTCCGGTTGCAGATACTGACCGGGCACATGGTCCACCTGGTGAGATACCGGGGTTTCCCCGATCAGGATCGTCCGGCTGACACGGGTTACCGTATCACCGTTATTCAACGAGAGCTTATCAGCCAGGAAATCATAAACCTGTATCTGGCTGATATTCAGGTTTGCCAGTCTGGTGGGCAGGTTATGCTTGTGCGCCATGGTCAGGATGCTTTCGAGCCGCTCCAAACCCCCTTCGAGACGCTGCACCGGTGACAGGTAGGTGCCCAGCCCCGGGCGGCGGATGAGATAACCACGTTCTGCCAGGGCAGCGATGGCACTGCGCACAGAGGCGCGGGATGCTGTGAACTCCTGGCATAGCTTGGATTCGGAAGGCAACTTGCCTTCCGCTGCATAATAGTCGTTATTGATGCGTTCCAGCAGGATGTTACGGATGTGATCGGTGACGGGAATGGCACGGTTGGTAAGCATGAGTACTTGTATGACCTGTCTGACAGGTAAACGGATTTATAACACTCATGCACAGGTCAAGTCAAGGGTACAAAGTGGTTTTTTAAAACCGGATAAACTATACAATAGAATAATGACCAACTCTCACTTATAATATCTGTAAATGACCCAGTATATGGCTTTTGATCTCGAGATAGCACGCCCCCTGCCGGAAGGTGTGGAGGACTGGAAAAGCGTAAGACCGCTCGGCATCACCTGCGCCGCCACCCTCACGAGTGATGGGGAGCTCGCCCTTTTCTCTGCAAAGGATGATGCCGGGGAGTATGCAGAGCGCATGTCTGCCGGACAGGCAGGTCAGTTGGTCGACCATCTGCTGGCTGCCACCCGCTCCGGTGTCACCCTGTTGACCTGGAACGGATTGGGCTTTGATTTCGACATCCTGGCGGAAGAAAGTGGGCATCAGGCAGATTGCGCCGCACTGGCACTCGAGCATGTGGATATGATGTTCCACCTCTTTTGCCTGCGCGGGTACGGGCTGGCGCTCGACAAAGCTGCTCACGGCATGGGTCTGCCCGGTAAATTGCGCGGGATGAGCGGAGAGCTGGCGCCACTGTACTGGAAAGAGGGAAAACAGGGTCTGGTGCTCGACTATGTCACCCAGGACGTACGCACCACCTTGGCGGTGGCGGATGCGGTGGAAGCCCGCCGTGCACTGCGCTGGGTCAGCATGAGCGGCAACGAACAGTTTCTGCGGCTGCCGGACGGGTGGTACACGGTTAAAAAGGCACTGGAATTACCCTTGCCGATCACCACCCGCATGCGCAACCCCTGGACGCGCTCGAAATTTACTGACTGGTTGAAACGAACCACGCTTCCCGATACCAACAAGAAATAAAATCACCGGATCCAAGAGAGAGGACAATGTCAATTATTAAAATCATTCAAATCGCACTTCTTGCTTGTGGAAGCCTGGCTTTTATCATTTATTCCTGGCGCTATCTGACCAATCCACGCGTCCATGGCTTCTATCGTTTTTTCGGTTGGGAGGTTTCCTTACTATTGGTTATCTTCAACCTGCCCGTCTGGTTCAACGATCCGTTTGCGCCGATCCAGATCGTATCGTGGGTGTTATTGATTTTATCAATTATCCTGGCTATGGTTGGCTTTATCCTGCTGGGTAAACGCGGCAAACCGCGCGGATCGTTTGAAGACACGACCACCATCGTTTCCACCGGTCTATATAGATACATTCGTCACCCGTTATATGCTTCCCTGATCCTGTTCACCCTGGGTACCGGATTGAAGAATCCCGATTTACTCAGTCTGGTGTTGACCCTGGCTGCCACACTGTTTTATTACCTTACGGCAAAGGTCGAAGAGGAGGAGATCCTCGTAAAATTCGGGGAAAATTACCGTGAGTATATGAAACGGACAAAGTTGTTCATTCCATTCATTTTCTGATAAAGACGATTCCACAAAGATGCAAACCTGTATAGAATTATTTCCCGATTATTCCAAAACGGGTATTGTAAACACCGGTCTGTTCCTGCTGCCAACACTTAAAATGAGTATTTATCACGACCACCCGCCATCATCCATGCAAGTCGTTTCATCACCGAAATAATGGTGTTTCCTGGCCTCTGTGCAACCCATAAATCACCGTTATCAATATATTTGTATTTTGACAATACAATAAAGCAATTTGACGGTTTCCCAAGTGAAGGGTATAATCACTTTTCGTGATTTTCGAGAAACTGGAGCAAGCATGAGTGAGTCAACCATAAATACCAATGAACTGAAACCCAAGACACAGGTGACCGGCAAAGTCCTGAAAACCGCCCTGGGCGGTGCGCTGGTCGAACTGTCAACCGGACAGAAAGGGCTGCTGCATATCTCCCAGATGGCAGACGCCGAAGGCAAACCTGTCAACCGGGTGGAGGATGTTATTAAAGTTGGTCAGGAGGTTACGCTATGGATCAAACGGATCAAACCTGACCATATCGAACTCACCATGTTAAAACCGCTGGCGCTTGACTGGCGTGATATCAAGAGCGGCATGGTCGTCAAAGGCAAGGTTGCCAAGCTGGATAAATTCGGCGCATTTGTCGATATCGGCGCTGCCCGTCAGGGGTTGATCCACATCAGTGAGATGGCGCATGGTTATGTCAAGACCGCCGGCGATGTGGTCAAGGAAGGCGAAGAACTGGATGTAATGGTTCTGGATGTCGACCGCCGCAAGCGTCAGATAAAACTGAGCATCAAGGCACTGACCCCTGAACCGGAAAAGCAAGAAGCCCCCGCCCGACCGGAACGCCCGGCTGTCAAGGGCCGAAGCACCCGCAAACCCAGGAAAGAGGAATTCCAGCTCGAACCGGAACCTTCCATCCCGGAACCGACCGCCATGGAAATCCTACTCAAGGAAGCCATGGAAAAGGCCAGCGCCAAGCAGAAGTACGAAAAACGTGAAAAAGCCCGCGCCATCAAAAAAGTGGATGAAGACCAGGAGGAGATGCTGACGCGAACCCTCGACAACAAAGTTCAAACCACCTGATCAACATGAATCAGTGGACTCACCGCCAGAACCAAACGAGGAAAACCACCGGGAGGTGCCAGACAAAGGCCCTCCCGGCTTCATTATCCTGAGAGGGAGACATGGCAGGTAAACAACAACCAACACGTTATATCTACTTCACCGGGGGCGTGGTCAGTTCAGTTGGCAAGGGTGTCACCGCTGCCGCTGTAGGCAGGTTGTTGAAGCAGCGCGGTCTAAAAGTCGCCGTCCAGAAACTGGACCCCTATATTAATGTTGACCCGGGAACGATGTCGCCCTATCAGCATGGCGAGGTGTACGTTCTGGATGACGGCGCCGAGACTGACCTCGACCTGGGCCATTACGAACGCTTCATCGATATCCGCCTGACACGCGACTGTAATGTGACCACCGGGCAGGTTTACGCCGAGGTGATCGCCAGGGAGCGTCATGGAGATTACCTGGGTGGCACCATCCAGGTCGTCCCGCATGTCACCAATGAGATCAAGAACCGCATAGGTCAGGTCGCACTCTCGACCGGCGCCGAAGTCGTGTTGATTGAGGTGGGCGGCACGGTCGGCGATATCGAGAGCCAGCCGTTCATCGAAGCCATCCGCCAGATGCGTGCCGACCTGGGGCGTGAGCTGACCACCTGCGTGCATGTGACCTGGTTGCCGCATATCGGAGCAACCGGCGAACTGAAAACCAAACCCACCCAGCACTCGGTACGCGAACTGCGCGCAATGGGCATTGCGCCTGACATGATCGTGGCGCGTGCTGACTTTCCGGTGGATGGCTCTCTGGTCGATAAAATCGCGTTGTTTTGCGATGTCGAAAAACGGGCAGTCATTCCAATGGTCACCGCTCCCAACATCTATGAAATTCCACTGCTGCTCGAGCAGGCAGGCGTTGGGGAATATCTCATGCAGCGGCTGGGATTGAAAGCCCGCCAGAAACCCGACTGGTCGGAGTGGCAGGCGTTGGTGACCTCCATGCGCAAAGAACGCCCGGTTGTGAAGGTGGCGCTGGTCGGCAAGTATACCGAATTGCAGGATGCCTATATGAGCGTACGCGAGGCGCTGCGGCATGCCGCCATCGCCCAGGGGGTAGAGCTCGATCTGCAGTTCATCCACTCGGTGGAACTCGAGCAGGGCAAAGGCTGGGATGTCCTGCGCAGCGCAGCGGGTATCGTCGTCCCGGGTGGTTTTGGAGCACGCGGCATCGAAGGCAAACTGCTGGCCATCCGCCACGCCCGCGAGAACAAGGTCCCCTACCTGGGCCTGTGCCTGGGCATGCAGTTGATGGTGGTGGACTTCGCGCGCGAGATGTTGGGTGATGAAAAGGCCAATTCCACCGAGTTCGATCCCAAGACAACGATGCCGGTCATCGACCTGTTACCCGAACAGAAGACCGTCACCGACATGGGAGGTACCATGCGGCTCGGGCTGTACCCCTGCCGGTTGGTACCGGGCAGCCAGGCTGCCGTGGCTTATGGCGTCAAAGAGGTCGAGGAACGCCACCGCCACCGCTTTGAACTGAACAACGACTACCGCACCGCCCTAGAAGCCCAGGGCATGCTCTTCTCAGGTCTGTCACCCGATAACCGCCTGGTGGAAATCGCCGAGATCAGGGGCCACCCCTTCATGCTCGGCACACAATTTCATCCCGAGTTCCTGAGCCGACCCACCCGGGCTCACCCGCTGTTCAAGGCATTCATCGGTGCGGTGAAAAATGCAACCGGTATTCAATAATTTCTGTCGGCCCGGGATAATTGGGGTTATACTTACCCATTAATTTTTCAGATATAAAGGAATACCTATGGATAGCACAATCGAATTAATCGAAGCCCTTGAGATCCTTGATTCTCGCGGCAACCCCACTGTTGAGGTGAAGGTCTACCTGGCAGACGGCTCCGAAGGCCAGGCTGCCGTCCCGAGCGGAGCTTCCACCGGCATCCATGAAGCGCTCGAACTGCGCGATGGCGACAAAACCCGCTATGGTGGCAAAGGCGTCACCAAGGCGGTCGAAAACGTCAACAACCAGATCAATGACGAACTGTTTGAAATGGACGCCTTCGACCAGCGCGGTATCGATCTTTCCATGATCGCACTGGACGGCACACCTCACAAATCCAAGCTGGGTGCCAACGCCATACTCGGAACCAGCCTGGCGGTCGCCAAAGCCGCCGCCAACTCGCTGGGCATTCCACTCTACCGCCACATCGGTGGTGTCTATGCGCACGTCCTGCCCGTCCCAATGATGAACATCTTGAACGGCGGCGCGCATACCGGCTGGCAGTCCACCGACGCCCAGGAATTCATGGTCATGCCACTCGGCGCGCCCACTTTCACCGAAGGTCTGCGCTGGGGGGCTGAGATCTACCATGCCCTGAAAGCTGTGTTGAAAGCACGCGGCTACACCACCCTGGTGGGTGACGAAGGCGGATACGCACCGGCGCTCAAAGCCAACGTCGAAGCGGTCGAGGTCATCCTCGAAGCCATCGAGAAAGCGGGTTTCAAAGCCGGCTGGGATCAACAGGTTGCCATTGCACTCGACCCGGCTGCCTCTGAACTGTATGATGAAAAAACCGGAAAATACAACCTGCGCAAGGAAGGCAAACTGCTTTCTTCCGAAGAGATGGTCGCCTTCTGGAAGAACTGGGTTGACCAGTACCCGATCGTATCCATTGAAGATGGTCTGGCGCAGGATGATTGGGATGGCTGGAAACTGCTGACAAAGACGATCGGCGACAAGGTTCAGATCGTGGGCGATGACCTGCTGGTCACCAATCCTGAGAGAGTGCACAAGGCGATCCAGGAAAAAGCTGCCAACGCGTTACTGGTCAAGCTCAATCAGATCGGCACCCTGACCGAGACCATCGAAGCAGTTGAGACTTGCCACCGCGCCGGCTGGCGGGCGGTCACCTCGCACCGTTCGGGTGAGACCGAGGATACCACCATCGCCGACCTGGCCGTGGCCCTAAACATGGGTCAGATCAAGACCGGTGCCCCCGCCCGTTCGGACCGGGTCGCCAAGTACAACCAGCTACTGCGCATCGAGGCTGAATTGGGAGACGAAGCTGTCTATGCCGGCTGGTCGATCCTGAAAAAATAAGCATTTAAGGTGATTATAATGAAGCCGGATGAAGATGAAGATTCCGGCTTCATTTTTGTAAACTAATTGTCTTATAATCGCTTAGTGGCTGGTTACCTGAAAGAACAGAGGGCAGGCGAATCCAGACGGGCTAACCTATAAGACCGCACGGCTTTTTCAGAGGGTATGCAGTCTTTTTTATTAGTGGCAACATTTGGTGCGAATTACTAAGATTAAAACAGTGGTTCGATTCTACTTGGGGGCACTTGAACGAAGATAAAGGATCCTGGGGGAGGTAGAATGTAATATAGCCAGATATCAGTTTGCCCTGGTGATCAACGTTGATCGTTTCGATCATGTTTTGCAGGGCGGTACACAGCTCACCGGGATCGGCCTCGGTGAGTTTTTTTATCATCCCCTGGCTGATAGTAATCAGCTGATTATCATCAATTTTGAGTGGGGGATTCTTATATTCATTATGAGATTTATAACGACAAGGTGAAATGCCCATCGAAGCTCATGGTCAAGGCACCCCGGCAGATGATGTCCCTGCCCAGTAGCATTACAAATGGGCTTCCCATTGTCGGTTTGAACTCCATCACCTGTGCATTCGATATAATAAATCCTGCCGAACAGAATGGTAGAAGGAGATCAACCAGAAAAACATTAACTGGAACAATGTGGGTAGCCGAAGTCATAGGCTGCATTCCGATCGGATTTATCCCTATAGCATCAGCTACTACAGTGGAAATACAAGTATTTGTTGCGCCCGTGTCTAGTAATGCCGGAAAAGCTTTTACTTCTATTTTCGGTGGTGTGGTTGGAGTAATAGAACCCGCAGGAAACACAATGACATTGACGATGATACCTATCTGCGGGACGTAAGAACCGCTAAGGCACGGCATAGGAGAAGAAGCCCAGGTTGATGGGGGTGTCGATCACTTCCTGGATGGAGAACAAGCCATCACTGTATAACTTCTTCCCGGCGACATAAGCATCACCGGCGGTATCAAAGAATTCCACGATCTCTTCGTTTCGCATAAGGGCGAATTTACCTCGACGAGTAGCAACGAATTCAGGCAGTTTCTTTGTGAAAGCCAAGTAATTCGATTCCACATGAGTTGGTGTTTTATCGGACATGTAAACCTTCCTTCTCTCTCTTCTGTTCTATTTATATTATATCGCACCTGTCAAGGGTATAGAACTGCAGTTAAGTACAATTTGTACGTTTAGAATTGCAGGCGTCATTGAGAAAAAGCGATTACCAAAACAATAGCTATTGCCATCAAAAATAAGAAACCGATCACCCAAAGCGCGACGGGGGCGACGGACGAAGATTTAAGTAATCAATTCGAATCTAAACGAGCGTAGTGGAATGGAATTGTGAAGGTCTTATATCTTCGATATGGGCTCCCTTGGGGGTACACGAATAAATCGCCCATGCGCCCCTGACAGGATCCGACTATTTTTGTACTTCCCCCGCACTTCGGGTGAGCCTTATTTCCTTTGCCCGCCACCAGTAGAAGCATGCCGGGATTAAGATTTCATCTTTTTTATTAAATCTTCATGCTCATAAGCCTCTCCAGGAAGATCGCGGAAAGCCTGCGGGGAATGCCCAGTCGCTTTGCGAAAAACCCGACTGAAATAGGCCTTATCCTTAATTCCCACCTGACGGGAAATATTTCCAATATTCTCTGTCGTGTTCAGGAGTAATGCCTTGGCCTGGAGAATACGGTAACGGTTAAGGTAATCCCAGGGGGTCAAGCCAAGTTCCCGGTTGAAGACACGGCTGAGGTAATCCTCGCTGACGCCCACGGCGTCGGCGATCTCCCATCGGGATAGAAAACGGGTATAGTTTTCATGCAGGTAAACCACCGCTTGCTTGACCAATGCACTGGTATGAGGTGGCAGGATATCCATACCGAACAAGGCCCGGTGCAACGCTGAGATGGTCTCCGTTTCTGACCAGATGCCCTTACTCTGGAAGACAACATGGTAGTGCTTCTCCAGCCGTTTGACATCTTCGAGGCTCATCACTTTGTTGCTCAAAATGATGACGGGAACCTGGCGGAGGCGCGGATCGGCACGCATCTGGTCAAGCACGTCCGCCCCTCCCAGATCGGGCATCACCATGTCCAACAACACGAGGGCGGGGAGTTCTTCGTTCATGATCTCCAGTGCTCGGGCGCCATCTTCTGCGAGGCGGACGGGGTAGGTTGGCAAGGCACTTTCCACCAAAGCCCGGTGGGAGGCGCGCACTTGCGGCTCATCATCCACAATCAGGATCGGACCCTCGGACCGAAACGGGCAAAGGGCGTCTAAGGCGGCAATCAAGGGCTGGTTATCACCCGATTTAAGCACAAATCCGGTCATCGCGGCTGATGCACCAATCATATCTACCTCGGATTTGCCGAACAGCATGAACGGCATCCGGCTCAACCCAGAATAATGGCGGAGGCGGCGGACGAGGGCCCAATCCCCGGGACACGCTCCGGCCAGATCCCAGGCCAGGGCCACCGGACGTGTCTCGGCGACCGCTTTCTCGAGATCCTCGTTGTTCCTGAGCCTGTGGATCTTCAAGCTTTGGCGCTGGCTTATCTCCAGGATTTCTTGTGAGGGTTGGTCAGAGGATGAAATCAGTAACAGCACAGATTCGGCGTCAGGCGAGGGCAACATCTTCTCCACGCCCAAGGCAGGTAGTGGCAGGTAGATGTGAAAAGTGCTCCCCTGACCAGGCTGGCTGTCCAGGGTCAGCGTGCCACCGTGCAAAGCGATCAAGTGGCGTGTAATGGTCAATCCTAGGCCAATCCCACCCGAAATGCACCGATCGTTTTCGACCGTTACGAACGGCTCGAAGATACGCTCTTTTTGATCGGGTGGAATCCCCATGCCGGTGTCGGTGACCCAGATGTGCACCTGCGGAGGCACGACTTCGGCGCCCAACACCACCTGACCGCGTTCGGTAAACTTACGGGCATTGCTCAGCAGGTTCAGTAAAATTTGCCGTAAGCGCACAGGGTCGGCGCGGATCACCGGCAGACGTTCCGGCAACTCGAGACGCCAGGCTACGTTCGGGATATTGGACTGGTCAGCCAAGCTGTGAAAAGATTCTGCCAGAACAGGCAGAGGGTTCATCAATTCCAGTGACAGGTCGAGTTCATCTATTTGAGCGCGTGATAGGTCCAGCAAATCATTGATCACATGCAACTGGTGTTCGGCATTGTTCTGAATATGCTGCAGGTCCATGATCAGCTCCCCAGGCAGTCTGCTATGATACGGGTTGGGGCTTTCCAAGGCGTTGCGAGTGTATCCCAGGATGATATTCAGAGGGGTACGCATCTCATGGCTGACATTAGCCAATAGATGAGTCTTGATGCGGTCTGCTTTCTCGGCTGTTATCCGAGCCTGTTGGATCTCCCGGAACAAGAAAGCTCCCTGGAGAGCGCTGCTCAGGTTACCGCGCAAAAGTTCGTAAACGTCGCCTTCGTGAGGGCCAAGTTCGAAGATCACAAAGCCGATCGGCTTTTCCTGGAAGTAAAGGGGCTCTACCACCAGGCTGTAACGACGGCAAGGCAGCAGGTCGGGAGGTACAAGCTGGTGCGCCGGAAAGAGTCTGCCAGCCGGGTCAAGCGGAATCCGGCCTTGCTCGGTATAGGCCAGGATGAGCCTGGCCTGTTCCAGCGATACAGACGGGTTTTCGTAGAGCGCCAGGTAGGCGCTAGGAATCCCCAGGCGCGGCAGGCATTCGGTAAGCGCATCTGTCAACTGGGGGATATCGAATGTGGTCAGGAGGATCCGGGCAGTATCGCGCAAGTTCTCGTCCTGGCGTTCAGATCGCCATTGCCTGAAGGAATGAGAGCGTTGGATGGCTTCGCTGACCACGATGCGGGCTTGTGCAAAAAGCGATTCACTCCAATTTCGTTTATCGGCTGAAATACCACTGAAAGCCCAGCGGCGTAAGGCCGAGATGGCTCCTTGCCAGAGGAATAGTTCGTTGTTCTCACGCATGGCACGGTCCAGTACATCTTCCAGGGTGCGGATGAAAATCCCGTTTGAGGCCGTTTCGACTTCGGCCAGGAATGCGTTGCAGACCGGTGCGATCCATTCCGCTATTTTTCCTTCACCGATATTCACCTGGGCAGCCATCTCGCTAAAACAATCATTTCGAGAGGCGAGCATCTGCTCCCAGGCCTCTTTTGCAGACATCCTCTGGCCAGCAGGCTCTGGTATCTGCGCCGCCTGGGCTACCGCTGCCGACGCGCACCCGCAGGACTGGCGCACCACCAGTCCGGCCTGCAGGGTTATCAGGGCTGGGACAGTCTCTCCCATCCATTGGGCCAACAGGATCTCCACCGCTTTGGCTCCCTGGTCATAGAAAGGTAAATCAACGGTGGTGAGCGGAGGGGTGGCTAGGCGTTCCTCGATGGAATTGTTGAAGCCGGTTACCGCCACATCCCTGGGCACCTGAAAACCGCGCTCTTGCAGCGTTTTCAAAGCCCAAAGCGCCAGCATGTCACTGACAGCCACAACCGCCTGGAAATCCACGCCCGGTCGCAAACCGCGCTCGTCGAGCAAAATATTCACCGCCTCAGCGCCGGATTCCCAGCGTAGCGGGCGAGTGACCAACTCGAGCTCCAGGTGCAGACTATAAGCCTGGAGCGCATCGAGATAGGCGCGGTAACGCTCCTGGGCATAATAGTGCTCCTCCGGGCCGCGGATGAATGCCAGGCGTTGGTAGCCGTGATCTTTGATCAAATGCTCCAACAGCACTCGCATGCCATGATAACTATCCAATGAAACTGTCGGGGTACCCTCCATGAACTGAGCCAGGCTCACGATCGCCAAGGATTGGTAGCGGGAGTGGAAGGCGTTGATCTCAGCCGGACCTACGACGCCGCCCAGACTGGAAGCCCATGTGATGATCCCATCCAGGCACCCCTCCCCGGCCAGGTCGTAAATCACATTCCTCTGGGATTCATAAGCCATCTCGGCCTGTAGTCGTCCACCGGGGAAGCAAATCAAATTTACATCCAACTGTTCGGCGGCATCGATCAGTCCCGGCCACAAAGCCCGGCTTGCGCCCGTGTGAAGGCTGGCAAGCAAAAAGCCAAATGAAGGGCGTTTCTTCCAAGCCTTGCGCTTTTTGGGTAACCTGGAGAGATAATTCTTTGGATGACTGTTCATCTGAGGGCTTATTTAGAGTGTACTATCCTTTATTCGCTTTGGAAAGCACACATAAATGAATATGCAATGGAATAATAAAAAATTTCCATGCCTACATCTCTGCAATTCAAGGTTATTGGGTATATTATGATAAATGGGAGACTGGGATGCTAAAGAACGGTTTTGTCCATTAACTGGACGCCAAAATCCATCAATCAACATCTATAATTGTGTTGTACCTCTGAAGAATATTACTCTAGCCCGGAAAATCTCCACAGCGCAAACGCGAATAGGGATAATTTCCTTGTGTTCTACGAGGAAAAAAACAATCAAGAATGAAGGATAACATCATTCAACCCACCTTTTCTGACGGTCTTCCTGACAACATTAACCATAAACGCAATCTATCGCGTGCATGGAAAAATATCGTGAAATACCGTTGGATGTATCTCATGATAATTCCTCCCTTGGTGTACTTTGTTATCTTCCAGTACCTTCCGCTCTGGAATGCTCAGATTGCCTTTAAGGATTTTAAACCCCTGTTGGGTGTCTGGGGTAGTCCGTTTATTGGTTTCAAGCATTTCGTTACCTTCTTTAATTCTTATTACTTTAATCAGTTGCTGGGCAATACACTAACCATCAGTTTCCTTAAACTGGTACTTGGAATTCCAGTCGCCTTGATCCTGGCGGTTGGATTGTATGAAACCTGCTTCAAGCGGTTTCGCGCCATCGTTCAGACTGTTGCCTATCTGCCTCACTTCCTGTCCTGGGTGATCATGTTCGGTATTTTGCTCATGCTGCTTTCACCGGGTGACGGATTGATCAACGCCATTATTAGAGCTAACGGTGGAAAACCGATCGCCTTCCTCACATCCCCGGAATGGTTCCGGGTGGTGGTGATCGGTTCAGACATCTGGAAAGATATGGGATGGAGCACCATCATCTACCTGGCCGCGTTATTGGGGATTGATCCAACTCTATACGAAGTGGCTGCTGTAGATGGGGCTACCCGCTTGCAGCGTACCTGGTTCATCTCCCTACCGCTAATACTCCCTGTAGTGGCGATCATCACCATGTTGCGCCTGGGGCATATCCTTAATGCCGGCTTCAACCAGATCTTTGTCTTGTATTCGCTGCCGGTCTATAGCGTAGGTGACATACTTGACACCTGGGTTTACCGGCAGGGCATCCTTTCTTTCCAGTTCAGCCTGGCTACTGCAGTGGGCTTATTCAAGGGAGTGATCGGCCTCGTCCTGGTGGTTGTTTCCAATAAAGCCGCCAAGAAATTCGGTGGATCCGGCTTGTATTGAGCAGGAGAATGAATGAAAACCGGTATTAAATTAAAGGACGACCTGCTGTTCCAGATTTTGGTAAATGGTTTTCTACTGACAGTGTTATTGGTAATTGCTATCCCTATTTGGCGTGTCTTTATGATGTCTTTAACACCCCTGGGGTACATCGACGACAAAACCTTCGGTCTTTGGATTCCACCCTGGATGTGGTCATTCGAAGCGTATAAACAATTGTTAAACCACCCAGCCTTTATTCAGGCCACCTTAAACAGCACCATTATTATGGTAGTAGGTGTAATTATCAGCATGCTGCTGACAGTGCCGCTGGCCTATGCACTCTCCAACCAACATTTACCGGGACGAAAATTAATCACTGGCGTAATCCTGGTGCCGTTCCTGTTCCAGGCCGGTCTCATTCCCACCTATCTCGTCGTCCAGCGCCTGGGTTTGGTGGATAACCTGTTTGCGATCATCCTGCCAGGCGCAGTAAGCGTTTACAACACGCTGGTGATGAAAGGATTTTTCGAAGGTCTGCCGGAAGAACTTAAAGAGGCAGCCCTCCTGGATGGAGCCAATGAACTGCAAGTAATGTGGCATGTGATCCTGCCACTCTCGAAACCCATCCTGCTTACCATTGGCTTGTTTTACGCAGTTTCTCTCTGGAACGAGTTCTTTACACCCATCCTGTACTTGAACAAAAACGACTTAATGCCCCTCCCGGTCCTGCTTCGCAACATACTCATGGCTGCCAATATCAACGAGTATCTCGAGTACGATGCCTTCAGCAATGCCCCCATCCAGGCATTCAAAGCCGCCAGTGTTTTTATTACGATGCTGCCCATGGTGATTGTATACCCATGGATCCAAAAATATTTCACGAAGGGAACCCTGTTAGGAGGGGTCAAAGAATAGAAATCAGTAAAGGAGGCGCCAGAGTTTAGATACGAAAACATGTAATAGCTTTCAGTTACAAAGCAATTTCCGATCCTAATCTAAAGAGAGGCAAAAAATGAAAAAACAATTAAGATTTGTATTCCTGCTCGTTGTAGGTCTGTCCCTGGTGTTAAGCTCTTGTGCACCAACTGCAACACCTACGGTTGTAGCCCCTGTGGTTACAGAAGCTCCTGCCGAGCCTGAGATCCTCCCGGCAGATCTGGAACTCTGGGCCAGTGGTCGCGTGACTGAAGCAGCTGCCCCACCAGATGATTGGGTGGCATATCAGATCATGAAGGATGATCTTCTGATCACTCTGAGTCTTGTTCTGCTCCCATCCTCAGCTGCAGATCAGGATACCAAGATCAACACGGCTGCTGCCAGCAACTCACTCCCCGATCTGTTCTTCGTTAGCCGCGATACCTGGTACAACCTGGTCGAGGCTGGCCTGGTTGCAAAAGTAGATGACCTGCTCCCATTGATGCCCGAACGCACCGCCTCGCACTACAGCGACCCTTCCAGGAATGCGCTCGTGACAGTGGATGGATCGATGTACGGCTTGCCGGATCCAGGTCAAATACCGAGCACCGATGCCCTCGTCGTCCGCACCGACTGGTTGACCAAGCTCGGTCTTAAAGCCCCTACGACTCTCGATGAGTTCATGGAAGTGGCAAAGGCTTTCACATTCGATGATCCGGATGGAAATGGCAAAGCTGACACCTACGGTTACTGCGCCTTCATCGATGGATCGGGTTTGGCTGCGATGGGCCTGGGACCACGCTTCGATTGGATCTACGGTGCCTATGGTGTGACTGGCGTATGGAACCTTGCCAGTGCCGATGTCTTTGGCTTGAATGCCCGTAATACCCGCTACATGGAGGCCACCCAATTCATTCGTACTATGAATGAAGAGGGTGTGATCGATCCCGACTGGCCGACCTTAAAGAAAGATGACTACCGTGCTGGTTGGAAGCAAGGCAAGTGCGGTATGCAGATGGAGAACTTCGCCGCCCTGTCCACCAAGTCCAATTACAAAGCCTTCGACGAAAACTTCCCGGATGGTCAGTGGGATGTTCTTCCGGTTCCTGCTGGTCCTTACGGCGACAAATCCGCGGGTACGATTATCAGATCAGCCCGTATCTATGCAGTTTCACAGAGGGCGATCGATGCAGGCAAAGGTCCTGCCATTGCCCGCTTGTTGGAATGGATGGCTACTGACGGGTACATGCTGCTCGCATTTGGCCAGGAGGGTGTTAACTACAACCTGGATGCGAAAGGTTATGTGACCACCGAAGGTATTGATAAAACCTTGTCCTGGAGTGCAGCCGAAACGCAGCCTCTGACCCAGCTTGCAAACATGGTCTACATCTTTTCGGATATTGAATTGCAGGCACGCTATCCTTCCTACACCACCATCAACGGTCGCACGATGGCCCCCCTGTCATTCCTGGAAGGCTTCACTGCTGAACCATGGACGGAAGCCACCGGCGCCGCAATGATCAACCCACCGGCCAACGCAGCCGACTTCACTCGTTTCTACAGCGAGAATATCGTGAAGTTCGCTCTTGGCCAACAGGTGCTGGATGAAACCACCTGGGCGACTTTCCTGGCCGGATTAGACTCCCTGGGTGCTGTGGAGTTAGAGACAGCAGCCAAGAAAACGCTGACCGATGCCTCTTACTGGAAGTAACCCGACCTAGAGATCAAGAGGCGGGCGGTAAAAAACCGCCCGCCTCTACCATAACCAACTTTTCAAAGCGAAAGCGATCATGTCCTTAATTACTCTCAAAATCGCTTATCTTGGCGGTGGCAGCCGTGAATGGGCGCGTAAACTGATGATGGACCTAGCGCTTTGCCCCGAACTGACCGGCGAAATTGCCCTCTACGATATTGATATGGAAGCAGCTCACCTGAACGAGCAACTGGGCAATTGGCTCCAAGAACAACATGGTGTAGTTTCCCATTGGCATTATCAGGTTGCATCCACCATGGCAGAAGCTTTGCAGGGGGCTGACTTCGTCATCATCTCTATTCAGCCAGGCTCATTGGAAGTGATGGCAACGGAAATTGACATCGCTGAGAACTATGGATTGTATTTCCCGGTTGGCGATACCACCGGCGCGCCAGGTCTGATTCGCGGCCTACGCGCCGCGTCAATATATACTGGTTTTGCAGAAGCAATCACCGAGTATTGCCCGCGTGCCTGGATTATCAATTACACCAATCCGATGACGATTTGTACCCGCACGCTGACCAGGATTGAACCCAAACTCAAAGTTTTTGGCTGCTGTCATGAAGTTTTTTCGACGCAGCGTATGCTGGCTCAAATTGCCGGAGAGTATTTGAAAGTAGAAACACCACCTCGCAGTGAGATCCGGGTAAATGTTCTGGGTATTAACCATTTTACCTGGGTGAATCAAGCCAGCTGGCGTGGAAATGACCTGCTGAAAATATTACGCCAGCATATCGTCAAACCTGGAATAGTACGTACCTATACGCAAGCCGAAGTCGAAAGTTGGAATGATTGGTTTCACTGCGAAAACCAGGTCAAATTTGCGCTTTTCCAGCGTTTTAATATTCTGGCCGCTGCTGGCGACCGACATCTTGTGGAATTCTTACCCGGTTTTATACGTTCTCCAGAAATTCTGTACAAATGGGGCATCATACGTACTCCAGTCAGTTGGCGGATCGCCCGCTGGCAGGCTGCTCCACAACAGACTCGCGATTTGATTTCGGATAAAACCCCATTCGAACTTAAGCCCAGTAGTGAGGAAGGTGTTGCGCAGATCAAGGCCATTGTCGGTCTGGGTAATCTCGTTACCAACGTTAACCTTCCTAACCAGGGACAAATTCCCAACCTTCCGCTAGAGGTTGTTGTTGAAACCAATGCCCACTTCAGCCAAAACGAAGTCCGCCCTCTTTCAGTTGGTGCACTCCCGGCAGGGTTGACTCCACTCATTCAACAACACTGCGCCAACCAGGAACTTATCATTGATGCTGCCCTGGAGCATGATAAAGAGTTGGCATTTCAAGCAATTTACGACGATCCATCCACCTGTCTGCCAATCGACACTGCCTGGGAGATGTTCAACCAGATGTTGCAAGCCAGTCGCGAATATCTACCAGGCTGGAGTTTTCAGTGAAATTATCACAGATTTTTTTATCTCACAGAGCTCATTCCAGGATGCTTTCGCTATGATCTCATGGGCTACCCGCATGACGGATTCGATCTTATTGAATTATCCGCGCTCACAGTGGAAATGGCACTATGAGCATGGCCTGTTTGTGAAAGCGATGCTTGAAGTTGGTCAGGCTGTCGGAAATCTACGTTATAAGCAATTCGTCCGCGACTGGGTGGATTCTTTCGTTATGCCCGACGGAAATATTCGCACGTATCGGGTGGATGAATTCAGCCTGGATCAGATCAATCCCGGGAAGCTTCTTTTCCATGGTTATCACCAAACCAGCGAGAAACGTTATCTCAAAGCGATCGAACTATTGCAGGAACAGCTCAGGCATCAACCACGCACTTCAACCGGCAATTTCTGGCATAAGAACATATATCCTCATCAAGTATGGCTGGATGGTCTTTACATGATGGCACCATTTGAGGCTGAATATGCCACCATATTCAACAAGGCCGAAATTTTTGATGATATTACGCAACAATTCATAACCATCGAGCAACATGTCCGCGATCCGCAAACCGGTTTGCTCTATCATGGCTGGGATGAGTCAAAAAAACAAAAATGGGCAAATCCAGATACAGGTTGTTCGCCGCATTTCTGGGGTCGGGCGATCGGATGGTATGTAATGGCAATCGTGGATGTATTGGATTTTCTTCCAGTGGATCATCCTCGCAGACCCGAACTGATTGAAATTCTAAATCGTCTTGCCCATGCCCTGACACGCACCCAGGATCCTGCCAGTGGATTGTGGTATCAGGTGGTCGATTTACCTGAACGTCCCAAAAATTATCTCGAATCATCGGTTTCGGCCATGCTAGCATATGGATTTGCCAAAGCCGTACGTAAAGGTTACCTTGCGCTCGAATATCTCTCGGCAGCACAGCGCGCCTATCGTGGTTTGCTCGAAAACATGATCCGGGTTGATGCAAGTGGCGTACTTACCCTAGAAGGGATCTGTGTCGTAGGCGGCCTGGGGGGTGATCCATATCGGGATGGATCATATGAGTATTACGTCAGTGAGCCTACTGCTCCCAATGATTTCAAAGGGGTAGGTCCGTTCATCCTTGCTGCACTCGAAATGCATACCGCTGGTGTACACCCATCGAACTTAAATATTACCTGAAATTATACCGATAATGAAAAACATGAAATCTGCTTCTATTAATCCTTATGAATTCGGTGCCACCGGTGACGGACATACCAATGACACGACCGCTTTGCAAGCTGCTATCGACACCTGTGCAGCACGAGGAGGTGGGACGGTTTTCATTTCGGCAGGGCAATATCTCACCGGCACGCTCTTCTTCCATGACAATATTACCTTGCATCTCGAAGCCGGTGCGATACTACTCGGCAGCCAGAATCCCGCCGATTATCCTGTCACTCCCAACCGTTGGGAAGGCGCCGAGCAATTAACCCATGCTCCACTGCTGGCAGGGAACGACCTAAAAAACATCGCAGTCATCGGGCGTGGTACCATCAACGGCCAGGGAGAATCCTGGTGGCGTGCCTTCCGTGAGAAAACCCTCACCTATCCCCGCCCGCGCCTAATTGGTTTCGCCGATTGCACCAACGTGCTGATTGAGGGTCTGGTCCTGACCAATTCACCAGCCTGGACAGTCAACCCGGTTCGCTGTGAAAACGTCAACATCCATGGGCTGACCATCATCAACCCACCTGATTCCCCCAACACCGATGGCATCAACCCCGATTCGTGCTGTCTGGTACGTATCTCCGATTGTCACGTCAGCGTCGGCGATGATTGCATCACCATCAAAGCCGGCACCCAGCATGAACAACCCGAACGACCCTTCGCCTGCCGCGACATCGCCATCACCAATTGCACTCTCGAACGCGGTCACGGCGGCGTGGTAATAGGCAGCGAGATGAGCGGTGGTGTTCAAAACGTGGTCATCTCGAATTGCGTCTTCATCGGCACCGATCGCGGCATCCGCTTCAAATCACGGCGTGGACGCGGCGGCATAGTCGAACATGTACAAGTCAGCAACCTGATCATGGACGGCGTACTATGTCCCTTTACCATGAACCTGTACTATCACTGCGGCGCGCATGGTGATACAAACGTGTCAGATAAGAACTCCCACCCCGTGGACGAGGGTACGCCCACATTCCGGCACATCCATTTCAGTCATATTACAGCTGTGGACGTAAAGACCGCTGCCGGTTTTCTATACGGGTTGGCTGAGATGCCGCTGGAGGACATTTCCTTCAGCGATGTGACCATCTTGGTAAGCGGCGGTATGGATGCGGCTCACCCTGAAATGGCCGATGATATTCCCAGCATGTCTCAAGCTGGATTTTTTATACGCAATGCCCGCAATATTCGCCTGGATCATGTTCAAATTACCGGGCAAATCGGTGAGGCATTCGATATGGATACCTCTGTCGAAGCAAAGATCCACCCTTAACCGATCCTGAAATACTACACACAAATCCTGGAGGTTATTAATGAAGAAGATCGTTACCTTTGGCGAAATCATGCTTCGTTTGGCTCCACAAGGTTTCCAACGCCTTACCCATACCCATATATTGGAAGCTTCTTATGGAGGCGGTGAAGCCAATGTGGCAGTCTCGCTTGCCAACTACGGGGAACCGGTCGAGTTCGTCACCCGCCTGCCCGTGAACGACCTGGGCGACGCCTGTTTGGCCACGCTGCGCGGCTATGAGGTGGGGACAGGTTACATCATCCGCGGCGGAGAGCGCCTGGGTATCTATTTTCTAGAAACCGGAACCGTCCAGCGTGCCAGCAAGGTCATCTATGACCGGTCCGGATCGAGCTTTGCCACCATTCAATCAGGGATGATCGATTGGAAAACAATCTTTGCCAATGCGGATTGGTTCCACTGGACAGGTATCACACCCGCCGTCTCGCAGGGTGCGGCGGGAACCTGTCGCGAAGCCATTCTCACCGCGCGTGAAATGGGCATTACCGTCTCGTGTGATCTAAATTTTCGCTCCAAACTATGGAAGTGGGGCAAACCTGCCGGGGAGGTGATGAGTGAAATGGTAGGTATGTGCGACCTGGTGCTTTGCAATGAGGAGGATGCCGAAAAAGTCTTCAACATCCGTGCCCAGAAAAGCGATATCACTGCCGGAAAGGTTGATGCCGATTCTTATCGTTTCGTTTGCGAAACACTGGCAGAGCGTTTCCCCTCACTCAAGACCGTCTCCATTACCCTGCGTGGTTCGCTCTCCGCCAGCCACAATACCTGGTCGGGAGTCTTGTGGCAAAAAGGTGCCTTCTATACCGCTATCACTTACGATATCCTGCCTATCGTCGATCGCGTCGGCGCTGGCGACGCGTTCATGGGTGGCTTAATCTTCGGCTTGCGCAAATATACCAGCGACCCGCAGAAGGCACTCGATTTCGCTACTGCGGCATCTTGCCTTAAGCACAGCGTCCCGGGAGACTTTAACGCCGTCAATGTAGCCGAAGTCGAAACCTTGATGGGTGGTGACGCCTCAGGCCGGGTATCACGCTGAGGGTAGAACAATGCGGCTGGTCACCTTTCAGCATCAAGGTAAGGTTCGGCTCGGAACACAAGTCATCCGAGATGGTAGCGTATATATCCTTGATCTGAACCGGGTACAGCACGATATCCCTGCCGATCTCCTCCTCCTTTTGAGAGCTGGGGGTTCCGTGTTGGAGCTGGCACGTGAAGCCTCGGCTTCGGCAGATAAGTCGCAGTGCATTCCGGAAAGCGAGGTGACCCTGTTGGCGCCGCTTCCCCATCCCGGTAAAATCCTGTGTGTGGGGCATAACTACAAAGGTCACCTCGGTATTGGGCGCGAGGAACTACCCGAATACCCGAATATGTTCAGCAAAACCGCCAACACCATCACCGGACCCGGGCAACCCATACTCATTCCAAAGGCGACCACCCAGGTGGATTACGAGGCGGAACTGATGATCGTGATCGGTAAGACGGCACGGCAGGTGCCTGAAGGAGAAGCCCAGGCAAACGTGGCAGGCTATACAATTTTCGACGATGTGAGCGCCCGCGACTTTCAGAAACGCACCAGCCAGTGGTTGCTCGGTAAATCGTTCGATACCTTTGGACCGATGGGCCCGGCTCTGGTTACGGCTGATGAGGTTCCCAATCCGCACTGTCTTGACCTGGAATTAACCGTTAACGGCGTGCCCAGACAGCGCACTAACACCCGGGACATGATCTTCAGTGTCCCCTTTTTAGTCTCCTACCTGAGTGCGGTAATGACCCTCGAGCCGGGTGACGTGATCGCAACCGGCACCCCGGCGAAATTACCGGATGCCACCGAACCCCAGCGATTTCTGGAGGTAGGTGATGTGGTACGGATTACAATAGAGAAGCTTGGATCACTGGAAAACACGGTCGCGGTTGAAGCGGCTGGAATCTAGAAAGGATATCAACCATGGCGCGATATATGCGTTTGGAAGTCATCAATATGCTTTTAGAGATTGGCGTTGTCCCTCTTTTCTATCACAGCGAACTCGAAACGGGTGTCGAGCTGGTGAACGCCTGCGTCCGCGGTGGGGCGCGAGTCATCGAGTTCACCAACCGCGGTGAGATGGCTTACCCGGTGTTCGTCGAACTGGTAAGGCACTTTGCCAAAGCGGACCCGTCTGTCATCCTGGGTGTGGGCTCAATTATTGATGCACCCACCGCGGCGCTCTTTCTGTCAGCCGGTGCTAATTTCATCGTCGGGCCAAGCCTTAACCCGGAAATATCGCGTCTGTGCAACCGTCGTAAAATCCTCTACATCCCTGGCTGTACTACCACGAACGAGATTTCCGCAGCCGAGGAGTTGGGCGCCGAGATTTGTAAACTATTCCCGGGCGAAACCCTTGGACCGGGATATGTCAAAGCAATCATGGCTCCCTGTCCCTGGTACCGCCTGCTGATCACCGGTGGTGTGGATACCACCCAGGCCAGTATCAGCGATTGGATCGTCGCCGGAGCTGCCGCGGTTGGATTGGGCAGCAAACTGATCACTGTGAAGGCAATTAAAGACAAAGACTACGGTACCATCACCACCAAGGTGGAGCAATGCATCAACTGGGTGAAGTCAGCTCGCAAGTAGTTAAACTAAAGGAGAATAAGAAATGAAATACCATGCACTCTTAACCGCCAAGCAAGGCCTCAATAAATTACCCATTAACCCCTGCAAATTGCTCGACTTTGCCTTACTCAAAATGGCCGCCGGTGAAACCTACAGCGCCGAGACACCCGGGCGTGAACTCCTGGCCGTGATCCTGGGTGGCAAGGCTACATTCGAAATCAATGGGAAACGCTTCGAGAAGGTCGGCGGGCGGGCGAACGTATTTACCGGCAAGCCGCATTCGGTCTACATCCCCGCCGGGGCGAAATTTGCCATCCAGGCTGAGGGTCCAGTGGAGATCGCCCTGCCCAGCGCACCCAGCGATTTGCAGACCGAGCCTTACCTCATCGCTCCGGTGCAGGTGGCTAACGGTAGTTGGGGCGCGGCTAACTTCAAGCGCCATTTCCACCAGATTCTGACCCTGGCCTCCCAACCCGACCTGCCGGCTCGGCGACTCATCGTTGGCGAGACTTACACTCCCAGCGGTAACTGGAGCACTTATCCACCCCACAAGCACGAAGTGGACGATCTGCCGCGAGAGGCGTATCACGAGGAAATGTATTACTTCAAAGTCAACCCTGGCGAAGGTTTTGGTATCTGCCGTTATTACAATGAAGAAAACGAAGAGGAGAATTTCACCATTCGCGACAACAGCGTTCATATGATGTCGCATGGGTACCACACCATCGTCTCAGCGCCTGGTTACACAACTTATTACCTGTGGTTTCTGGCGGGTAACCAGCGGGTTCAGGCCACGGTGGAGGATCCGCAACTCAGCTGGGTCAGCAAGACGGTGGCAATGCTCAAGGAATTAGGGCATTAACCGGCCCCGATAATGCCCAGACTTTCGAGAGTCCAACGCCTGGGGTGTTGGGCTCGTCTAACACTTGAAAGGTATCCTATGATATTAGACTCTTTCAAACTCGACGGAAAAGTCGTTCTCGTCACCGGTGCAGGACAAGGATTGGGTCAGGGAATGGCGCTCGGCCTGGCCGAAGCCGGAGCGGATGTGGTTGGTCTGGACCGGGTACCGAGCGAACAGACTGGTATGGCTGTTGGTGCCTTGGGGCGGCGTTACCAGCAGGTGGTATTCAATCTGCGCACCGCCAGTGTGGACGATCTTGCGAAAATTGTTACCGGAATTGTCGCTGAAATGGGGCGTCTCGACGTCCTGGTCAATAACGCCGGCATCATCCGCCGTGCCCCGGCGATCGAATTCAGCGAAATCGATTGGGATGACGTCCTGACCATCAACCTGAAAGCGGCATTTTTCCTGTCCCAGGCCACGGCGAGGGTCATGGTCCCACAGGGAGGTGGCAAGATCATCAACATCGCTTCGATGCTCTCGTTCCAGGGAGGGGTTATTGTTCCATCATACACAGCCTCCAAAAGCGGTGTGGCCGGCATCACGCGAGCTCTGGCCAATGAGTGGGCAAAACATAATATCCATGTCAACGCCATTGCCCCGGGTTACATGGCGACGGAGAACACCGCGGCCCTGCGCGCTGACCCGAACCGCAGCTCGGCCATCCTCGAACGCATCCCGGCCGGACGCTGGGGCACCCCAGATGACCTGAAAGGTGTTGTTGTGTTCCTTGCTTCCGCTGCATCAGATTACCTTTACGGAGCGATCATTCCGGTGGATGGTGGTTGGCTGACTCGCTGATATGGACCCTGATTGCTTCTACTGGAGCATAAAGTACATCCGGTTGGAGCATGCCGAAGCTGAGTTAGGCGAAGAGGCTGTATATGCCGGTTGGTCGATCTTGATGCGATAATTGTTCTAATAAAAGAGTAAACCGGATCGCTTTGAAAGCGACCCGGTTTTTTATTGATAATGCTTCAATCAGGATTAATCATACGGAGGGGGTGTGAAGCGAGGGCAGTAAGGATGTACCAACGGCATATTAATATAAGGATATTGCATGCCATAGATCGGGGTCGGAGAGAAATACTCACCGCTCGAATAGGCAAAATTCCATTGTGTGTTTTCGAGTTGGTGACAGGTGATGAAACCACCGAACGAACCTTTCTCCTGATTGATCAACGGGACGATCGGCAACGGCAGGATACGTAACGTGTAAAGTATTGCCGCAAAGAGGCAAACCCACAGACTGATCTTGAGCGCCAGGACAATGGAACGTTTCATTTCACCTGTTTCTCTCATCGCAATCTCCACAGGAAATTCCGATTAGTGTCTATCCACTGTTTAATTCAAATCAAGAGCTACCGAGATCATCCAGGACCTTCAGAATGGCTGTATCTTCGGGAATATCCGACATTGACTTACCGTAATGCTGGTAGCGAATGATCCCCTGACGATCGATCACGAACATGGCCGGCATACGCCCCAGTTTCAATAAATTGACTTCCTGGTGGTACTGGTCGGACACCTTGTTCCCGATATCCGCCAGACCGACATAGGGGATGGCTTCATTTTGCCAGTAACGCTTGAAGGCATTCGGACCATCCGGTCCCACGGTTACGATCTCTGCATTGCGTTTAATGAATTCGGGGTAATCCTGGCGCAACTGCGCCATATGCGCCCGGCAGAATGGTCAGGCAAATCCCCGGTTGAAGACCAGGACAATATTCTTCTTGTTGCGATAGTCAGATAGCCTAACGGTGTGACCGTTTGTATCGGTCAGGCAGAATTCGGCAGCCGTTTTTCCGACCATATCATCCTTTGTCATGTTTTTACCTCATTCAGTTACGATTCCATAGTCTTTAAGGAATTTTACTGCTGCCTGCAGAAATTTCTCCGGCTGTTCCTCCTGCGGCACATGACCCGCCTGGTCAATAATGGCCAGCCGGGCATGCGGTAGTTCATCAGCCAGACGCACACTGTCTGCAGTCGGAACGATACGTTCATCATCGCCGGTGACCACCAGTATTGGAAGGGTAAAATCACTCAAACGCGATGACAGCTTTATTCCACCGGGAGCTTTGGTTAATTCCCACAGTGCTCGATCCCACCCGTTAATTTGCAACGGTTTACGATATCCTGCCAGGACCTCCGGTGTTATTTTTGCTGGATCATGCCAAGCCATCTCCAGTAGCTGTGGTACGCTGTTCAGGATCGAGCGGGCGATCAGAGGACCAAGATGATTCATCTGGGGCGTATTAAGCAGGGGTTTGACCCAATCAGATATCCCGCCGGAAGTATAAACAGCCGGATCCACCAATACCAGAGCCTGGACTCGCTCCGGGTGTTGCAAGGAGAAATTCATGGCAATCGTGCCACCCATGGAATTACCGATGAGGATGGCTTTTTCCACTGCCAGTGTATCCATTAAACCCGACAATAAAGCCACTTGTGCGGGCACGCCATAGGGATTCGCTCCGGGTAGATCGCCAGCGAGAGGTCTTTCGGTCAATCCGAAAGCGGGGCGGTCAAAAGCGATCACCCGCCCGAACTCGGCCAGCGGTTTCATCACCTCACGCCATGAAAAAAGGCTGGCTCCGAATCCGTGCAGTAAAATAAAAACCGGCTCCCCCTGCCCTAACTCCTTGTAATGGACGTTGAGTGCATTAATCTCAACAAACCGGCTGTCGGTATCCGCCAACTCCTGTGGGCTTTTACCGGGTGCGAGATGCGGTACAGGTATCAGGAAAGGTCCAATTGTCAGTAGTAATAACAAGACGACAAACACCGACAACAGAGACTTCTGCCATATTTTCATTTTTACTTCCCCAAGGACATCAGCAAGTCGATCGTTGCCTCAACCACCTGGTGGGTCTTATCCTCACGACTGATGAGCGCCAGGTTGTCCCAACTCTGTAAACCATGCCAACCAACCTGGCTGTGGTTGCCACCTGCGATCACCACCCAGGCAGTATCGGGTGGCACATTGCCAACCATCAAGCGCTTGCTCATGCTCCCTCTTTTGGGGTAGTCAATCCGATAA
>Ga0105152_10000022_pt1 | contig 32751 bp, 30 predicted proteins | sample LakBais05cmmetaG_FD_81534 | JGI IMG/M metagenome (GOLD analysis project Ga0105152, IMG submission 81534) | Lake sediment microbial communities from Lake Baikal, Russia to study Microbial Dark Matter (Phase II) - Lake Baikal sediment 0-5 cm | ecosystem: Environmental > Aquatic > Freshwater >...
ACCGATCGGAAGAGGTCCACCGTTTGCCATATCCAGGGTCGCCTCTGCCAGGTTCAAATGACCGGCATTGACATCCACCAGCAGCGACTTGGGGAACCAGCGACCGGCGATGCGTACCAGGTCAGGCCGGTCGTTCAGGGCTTCTCCCAAAGCCCCCGTCAGTGTGGTTGAGTGTTTTGTAATGACGTAGGTGGCATCGAGATTGACATCACCCTCGGCGGTGGTGGGGAGTTCGTTCAATGCATGACTGTCCAGTCCGGATGCTAAATAATGGACAGAGTCATCTTCCAGCTTTATTTCAATTACATCGAAAGGTGGAAATTCAGGGTTATTCCCGGGTCGGATGGAGAGGACCTTACCTTTTTTACCGTCAAATTGGGGGAAAGTAAGTGTCTCTCCCATTTTATAATGATCCTTTGGCAGGTAGATCCTGCCCGCCGATTTCTGCTTTTCTACCAGCTTTTTCTTTTCCCGGACGATACGATTCTGAACCAGTTCTTTTACCAATTCCCCGGTCGTAAGAGGCGTCTCACATTCGAGAAGATAATTAAAAAGGAAAGTAAAGTCTTCCTTTTCGACCTTTAATTCATCCCAATATTTTTCTGGTAGTGTAGCTTGTGAAAACATGATCCCTGTGAAATCTACAGAATTATTAGAGAAGTTATTATACTCCAGCTTATTCACACTTACGAACGTTTTGTTTCCTTGATGGTGAGTATACGGTTCAGGCTTTGCAATTGCTCGGGAGGTATTACCGGTGTTTTGGGAAGCTTCCTCAAATAATCCTTTACTTTACCGGAAGGCAGGCAGAGGATCGGTGCATCTTTAGTATTAAGTTCCGCTTTCGGATTAAAGAATATCGCAATGGACTTGATCAACAGGGGATCGATATGAACGTCTTTCTTTTGCATGGCGCGTTCCAGATCTGATAGCTCGATCCGGGCTTCAAAATCCGGCCGACCGACTTTATCCTGTGAAAAGAACTTAAATATGGCGTTAACGCCTTTTTGTTTCCATTTGCCGTTCTCGTAGGATATCCTGCCGCCACCCAGGATGGGTATCACAATCCATATACCCGTGGGACCCGCCAGCAGGTGGCTGACCGGAGTGGAAAAGTGATAGAGCGAATATTTATCCTCCAGACCTTTCAACGCAGCGGAAATCAGTTCGTAGGGGCAGACCTTTGCCCCCCAGCGGTTCGTGAAGTAAATGCTGATCTGCCAGACAGTGATACCGAGGAATAACGCTATCAATGAATAAAACATGGAAACTGGATCATTCCTGAGGGTGAGATAAAGGCCCAAACCCAGTAGAACCAGGGCTGCAATAGTCGTATACGAGCTGATCTTTTTATTACGGGCGATCAATTTTATATTGGATATGATTTTCATTTTATTGTCCTGGAAAGAGAGGATTATGGGCGTTAAGCCAGTGCCTTTTGAATGGCGTTACGAAGTGATTCAAGCAGATTGGCATCGATTGCCATTTTGGCCTGATGAATGGCGCTCACAATTGCACGGCTGTCCGACCGGCCGTGACCGACAAATACCAGCCCATCGATCCCCAACAGGGGAGCGGCTCCCACTTCGGATGGGTCAATCAGTTTTTTTATTTTAACAAAGGCGGATTTTGCCAGCAACGCTCCGATCTTGGTCTGGAATGAGGATTTTAACTCGGTTTTCAACATATCGGTGATCAGTTTCGCGACTGCTTCACTGGCTTTCAGCAATATATTGCCGGTGAAGCCATCTGTTATGACCACATCCGCTTCACCGCCAAAAAGCTCCTTGCCCTCGACATTGCCGATGAAGTTGATAGCGCTCGACTCGAGCAGGTGGTAGGATTCCTTCACCAGATTGTTGCCTTTAACTGCTTCTTCACCATTTGAGAGCAATCCGACTCTAGGGTTGGTCTTACCAAGCATCCTTTCAGCATAAACGCTGCCCATGATGGCAAATTGAACCATGAATTCCGGGCGGCACTCGGCATTGGCACCGATATCCAGGACAACGCATTTTCCTCCGCGTACAGGGAAAAGGGCTGATAATGCCGGTCGGATGACACCGGGGATATCCGAGAGGCTTTTTTTGGCATGATACATGGCCATGCCGGTGTTGCCAGCAGTTACAAAGGCACTGCCGCGACCGGATGCCAGCAGGTCCATACCCACGCGCATGGAATTGTCCTTTTTATTGCGCACGTTCTCGATCTTATCGGTCATGTCGATCGCTTCTGAAGCGTGAACGACCGACACCGGCAAATTCCCAACACCGGCAGCCTTCAAGCGAGGAGTCAGGTCTTTTTCGTTGCCGACCAGAAGAATTTCTTCGCCAAATACTCTGGCGGCTTCGATTGCCCCGATAATTTCAGGCTCAGGGCGATTATCGCTACCCATTGCATCAAGTATGATTGCCATTCTTTCCTCCGGGCTCAAAATATTTCGTTTTTATCCATGTTCCTTGACAAACAACCTGTCAAGGTTATAATATCTCAACTTTAGCGCTGGTGCTGGAACTGGCAGACAGGCATGGTTGAGGGCCATGTGCCGCAAGGCGTGGGGGTTCAAGTCCCCCCCAGCGCACACGAAGCCGCTAGTGCGGCTTTTTCGTTTAAGGATACTGCCTGTCCAACCAATCCTGTGGGTCCACCTGAACCCCGTTAACCCATACCTCCCAGTGAAGATGTGGTCCGCTGACGCGACCGGTGGCGCCGATCAAACCGATCTCCTGTCCGGCAGTCACCGGGTCCCCGACATTCACGAGGATTTCCTTCTGGTGCCAGTAACCGGTAAATATACCCCAACCGTGGTCAATGATGGTTGCATTGCCGCGGACGGTTAATTGACCGGTGAAAACCACCGTACCGGGGGCGGGAACCAGAATAGCGAAGGGTTTATCGACGCTGCAAACACCATAATCCAGACCCGCATGAAAATAGGTGTAATCACTGCCATTGTAGGAGCGGCGGTCGCCGAACCAGGATTTGATGCAATAAGGCTCTCCAACCGGCAGGGTGAAAATATCTGACCATTGGCGTGTGGAGGTAATTTTGGAAATTATTCCAAAAACCTGTTCCTCCTCCGGCTTGGTAACCGCCGGATCCAGTGTGGCTGGATCGACCGTCAATGGAGGATCTTTGGGGAAATTTCCAGATTCTATGTAAACTTGTTGTTCATAGGAGAAGGTCGACCCATCAGCCAGTTGCACGGCAATGCTTATGGGGTAGAGCCCCGGGTCGAGCATGGCGTGAATACCCTGCAAGGCGACATAACTCTTATCTCCGTCAGGGAAAAACACAAGCTCATGTTCTGTCAGACTGCCGGTCAGGGTTGCATCTTCATAGGTGTCTACCAATAACTCTGCCGTATGTCCCTGGACGAGAGGCAGCGGATCGACTTTTATGTTTTCAATATAGGGATAGATTCCAATGGAGTTCCCTTCCACGGAACTGCTGTTAATATACAGGCGATCGCCTGGCAGGATGGTTGTCTGGCTGGGCAGGTTGTTTAACAGGCTGATGGTCCAGGGGGAGCTATTTTGCAAAATGGAAGCTTCCAGCAGGGTCTGCCCGCTGCGAATGGCGATTTGCTTGTTGAGAGCAGTCCCGCCTTCCAGTTGCGGCAGGATGATGTTCATTCCGGCATACACTTCAGAGGGACTGGTGATGCGGTTGATGCGCACTAATGTCTCGTAGGGAATATTGGTGCGGGTCGCCATTCCTGCCAGGGAATCTCCAAAACCGAGGGTTTCGGTGGTTAACAAACCCGACACACCTTCAAGACCGGGAATGATGAGCTCCTGTCCCGGGAAAAGCTGGTTGGGATCCGTAATGCCGTTGGATTCCGTGAGGGTGGTGAGCGATATGCCGAAGCGCAAGGCAATCGAGTAAAGCGTGTCACCCGTCTGTACAATATATCTCGCCTGGTCGCCAGCGATGGTTTGGGCAATAGCTGTATTGGTAAATATGCCCGCAATGATGAGCAGGACGATCAAAACTCTAAAGATTTTCATGAGATAGGATGTCGCCGATGTTAAAATCTTTCATGTGCCGGGGATGTAATTCCAGGGTCATGCTGGCCGGTTTTTTGGGTTTATAGAGGATATGCCAGCGTCTGGCAAGTTGTTTGTCAACCACCTGGCCTGATTTGTTGACCCACACTGCGCAGATATCGAAATTCATAAAAAGCATATGAATGGCCGAATCGATCACACTATCCTGCTTTTCAAGCAGAAGGATGCCTGAAAAGGGAGCGATGTCCTTTTGAAACATCAACCCTCGCAGTTTACTGAAAAAGGTCGAACAAATAGCCACTTCAATAGGCTGGGAAAATGGGGATGTGTGATTCACAAGAACTGTTTTCATTATCCAGAAAAACCAATCGGGTAAAATTCAGTCAGTTTGATTCAGGGTACAAGTTTACCATAGGTGAAACCTTCATGAAGATCACTACCTTCAACGTCAACGGATTGCGCGCAATTCTCAACAAAGGCATATTAAACTGGCTTGAAAATGACCGTCCGGATGTGTTGTGTTTGCAGGAAATAAAATCGCACCCCGAACAAATTTCAGAGGATGTTCGCAATCTGGGTTATCCCTATGCCATCTGGAACCCGGCAGCAAAACTGGGATACAGCGGTGTAGTTACTTATTTGAGTGAATTTACAGCGGATTCCAATATAGGCTTGGGAAACCCGCGCTTTGATGGTGAGGGGCGTGTCATCTGGACCCAGCATGACAAATTCCGATTGTATAATATTTATTTTCCAAATGGGCAGCGCAGCCACGAACGGGTGGAATATAAACTGGAGTTCTATGCTCAATTACTGGAACAGTGCGATGAGCTGCATGAAGCCGGCGAAAACATCATTTTGACCGGAGATTTCAACACAGCCCACGCGGAAATAGACCTGGCACATCCCAAAGAGAACAGCAACACATCCGGTTTCCTGCCAGAAGAGCGGGTTTGGATCGATTATTACCTCGATCATGGTTTCGTGGATGTTTATCGGTATCTTTTCCCCGATCGCATTCAATACACCTGGTGGAGCTATGTGACGCGTGCCAGGGAACGCAATATCGGCTGGCGTTTCGATTATTATCTCGTATCCAGGAAATTAATGGATGATATCAGCGATGTAATCATTCACGAGGATGTGATGGGGTCTGATCATTGCCCGGTGACTCTGGTCCTGAAATAAAAGGAAGCGGATTTCATAATCCGCTTCCTTAATCAGGTGTGACTGTGAAGTTCAGTCTTTTTCTTCAGGTCGCCAACAGCAAAGGACCAGATCGCGGGCTGCTTTCACTTCGTCAAGTCGTTTTGTTGGGGAATTATGGGGAGCTTCTTTCAACAATTCCGGAGAACGATGTGCCTCGTCAGCGATCTTAATAAGAGCGTCAGCAAATGCATCCAGGCTTTGCATGCTCTCGGTTTCGGTAGGCTCGATCATCAATGCTTCCGGGACGATCAAAGGGAAGTAATTCGTGGGCGGATGGAAGTTGTAATCCATCAATCGTTTGGCGATGTCAAGCGCATGCACGCCCTCTGCATCCTGCCACCTGCCTTCCGCCACAAATTCATGCATGCAAATCCGATCATACGGGATTGTGTAAGTTTTTCGGACCTTGGCAAGCAGATAGTTGGCATTCAGGACCGCCATTTCCGACACGGTGCGCAATCCCGCAGCGCCGTGCATCATGATGTAGGTGAACGCGCGCACCAGGACCCCAAAATGACCGTGGAAGGCTTTTATCCTGCCGATGGTTTTAGCAGGTTTCTTAAAGCCATAAAGCGGTGGAAGGTCTTCCTCTGCTTCTTCGATGATATCCACCAGCGGTTCAGGGAGAAAATCGACCAGTTTGGCTGATACACCCACCGGCCCGGAACCCGGACCACCACCACCATGCGGTGTGGAGAAGGTCTTATGTAAATTGAAGTGCATCAAATCGAACCCCACGTCTCCGGGACGGATAATGCCCATTAATGCATTGAGATTGGCGCCGTCGCCGTAGACGAGCCCGCCTGCTTTATGAACGATATCGATAACCTGTTGAATGTGTTCGTCAAACAGACCCAGGGTGTTTGGGTTGGTGAGCATCAGACCGGCAAGCGTATCATCACAGGCGGCTTTGAGAGCTTCAAGATCGACGTTACCACGCGGGTCGGAAGGCACCGTCACGACTTCCATTCCAATCATGCTGGATGAGGCAGGGTTGGTGCCATGGGCAGAATCAGGGATCAGGATCTTGATGCGTTTGGCGTCGTTGCGGTCGCGATGATAGGCTCGGATCATCATGACACCGACAAATTCACCATGGGCTCCGGCCGCAGGTTGTAGGGTGACGCCTTCGAACCCGGATATTTCCTGCAGCCACTCCTGTAGTTGATACATCAATGCCAGGTTGCCCTGAGTCGTCTCAATCGGTTGCATGGGATGGCTGAAGGCAAACCCAGCCATCCGGGCAGTTTCCTCATTGATGCGCGGGTTGTACTTCATGGTACAGGAACCCAGCGGGTAGATGTTTTCGTCAATGCTGTAATTCAGGTGCGAGAGGTGGGTGAAATGACGAATGACATCTATTTCAGATAATTCTGGAAGTGGAAGATCGCTTCGCAAAAAATTGGATGGGAGATCCGTCAGAGGGACGTCCGGCTCCGGGAAAGTGACTCCCGTGCGACCGGTGGAGGAAAGCTCATAGAGGGTTGGCTCACTCATGAGTCACCTCCGTCAATACGTTCACCAGTCCGCCAATTTCCTGACGAGTGTTGACCTCCGTACATGCCAGTAACATGTGCCCCTTAAGCTTGGGGTAGACCAGTCCAAGATCGTATCCACCCAAAATGCCATGGTCGAGAAGATGGAAATTGATCTCATCGACCGGTTTGGGGCATTTGATTACGAATTCGTTGAAGAAGGGATCAGAATTCCAGGCTTGATAGCCAGGAATTTGTATGATCCGCTCAAACGCATAATGAGCTTTCTGGTATGAAAGTGTGGCGACCTGTTTCAATCCGGATTTGCCGAGCAGGCTGAGATATACCGTGGATGCCAGTGCCATCAATCCCTGGTTCGTGCAGATATTGGAAGTGGCTCGTTCACGGCGGATATGTTGTTCACGCGCGGTCAGGGTTAATACGTAAGCGCGTTTTCCATCCTTATCTACCGTTTCACCGACCAGACGCCCGGCTATCTTGTGGATATATTCCTTTTTTGTGGCAAAAATGCCCAAATACGGTCCACCGAAAGAAAGTGGCAAACCGAGAGGTTGACCTTCACCGGTGACGATATCGGCACCAAATTCGCCTGGAGGGATCAGCAACCCAAGGGAAATCGGATTGACTGCCACAGCGACCATAGCGCCAGCTGTATGAGCAACTTCCACGATTTCCTTCAAATCAAAAATGCGCCCAAAGAAATCCGGATATTGGATGTAAACCAGGCTGGTGTTGTCATCGATCAGGGTTTTCAACGCAGATGGATGTTGCTGCAGGTCGATCCCGGGTTCATCTCCTGTGATCGTGAGGTTGGTATAGCCCTGCATGTAGGTGCGGATGGTTTCCCGGTAATGAGGGTGGATGGCCGGCGACAGAACGATCTTTGAGCGCTTCCCGCGGAAAGTATGATAGGCCATGACCGCCGCCTCTGCACAGGCTGTAGCACCGTCATAGTGCGAGGCGTTGCACACCTCCATGCCGGTCAGGTTGGCAATCAGACTTTGATACTCGAAGATGGCCTGTAAAGTGCCCTGCGATATTTCAGGCTGATAGGGTGTGTAGGCCGTCAGGAATTCACCACGCCGGATGATCGCATCCACGCCGGCCGGGCTGTAATGGTTGTAGGCACCCGCGCCCAGGAAACAAGCCAGGTCATGTGCAGTTTCATTCGATTCCGATAGAAGCTGCAATTCCTGCCTGGTCTCCATCTCCGATAATCCCGCCGGCAGGTTAAGCTTTGGATAACGGCAGCTCTCGGGTACCACCTGGAATAGTTCTTCCAGCCGGTTGACCCCGACTACCTTCAACATGGTGGATATTTCGGTTTTCGTGTGGGGAGTGAACATTAATGCACCCGTTCAGCGCAGTATTTTTCATACGCTGCGCCATCCATTAACGTGGATAATTCCTGTGGGTTGTCCAGCTGGATCTTTACCATCCAGGCAGAACCGTAAGGGTCGGTGTTGACCTGTTCCGGTGTATCAGACAGACCCGTATTGACCTCGAGCACCGTGCCGCTTACCGGCATATTAACATCCGCGGCGGCCTTGACCGACTCGATGGACGCGATTACGACGCCTTTTTTGACCTTGTCGCCGACCGAGAGGGTGATATCGACATAGACAATATCAGAAAGTTGTTCCTGGGCATAGTCGCTGATGCCAACCGTGCCGGTTTTATCTTCGACTTTCACCCATTCATCAGTTTTTTCGTACTTAAGTTCTTTCGGGATATTCATTTCGACCTCCAAAGTAGGATATTAGCTCAACCCATTGGGTTATGTACCTCTGTTTGTTGATCCTTTTATTTCATCCCATTGCGAGGGATACCGTGATGAGGTGAATGTACATTCCAGAGGTTCATAAATACGGGTCTATTGACCTGAGAGTTTCACCCAGGGTTGCCATCCCTGGGTTTGCCCCTTCGGTGCCGGCATTTTCCGGTGCTCTTCCCGAATTCAGTATATTAATGATTTTAAGGATAACAAACATAAAAGTCAAGTCATCCGGGCATTTATTGTTTTTCAATAATCGATTGAACTAAATCATTAATGGATTGCTGTAATTTTGAGGATTGGTAGTCCTTGATTTGCTTGAGAAAACCAAGGATTGACGTCCACGATAGATTGGGAGATATGCTACCGAGCTGGGTGGCCATATATGCCCCCAGACAGTTGGCGAGCATACACATATCCGACAAGCCATACTGGTTCAACCAGGCGGCCAGGATGCCTGCACTGAAGGCGTCTCCGCTGCCTGTTGTATCAACTGCCTGGATCGAAAGTGCAGGCAGGCGGAAAACCTTGCCGTTCAACCCCACCATGCAACCTTTATTTCCGAGTTTGAGCGCTGCACACGACATTCCCAGATCAAAGAAAGCATGCAGGATATGTGATGGTTCTTCTTTGCCTGTCAATAATTCCCCTTCGCGCAGGCCACAGATACAAATGGTGAGGATATCCAGAACTTTCTTCATTTCTTGGTGGGCGACAAGCACCGGATCCATACCGGTATCGATGCTGATCGGGATGTTTTTCTTATGAGCTGTATCAATTAAAGACAGGGCAGTATCGCGCTGAGGCGATTTGAGGAATACATAACCGGAAAGATGTAAAAGATCGGTTTTGGTTTCCCAACCGGCAGGTATATCAGCGGGAGTGGTGTGCACATTAGCACCGCGATAACTATACATCGAGCGCTCGCCGTCAGGCAGGATCGCCAGAAATATCTGACCGCTTGGACTTTCACTCTTACGGAAGATATAGCTGGTATCGAGACCGTAAGATTTGATATCGTTTAGAAGACGATAACCATTCAGGTCAGTGCCGATGCTACCCAGGAGGTGAGGGGTGATCCCAAGTTGAGACAGATCAATCGCCGTATTGGTCGAAGAACCACCCAGATTGAACGATAATTTATCCGCATAAACATCCTGACCGGGTGGTGGGATCTCCGGTACCGGCATACTGACATCCAGATTAATATCGCCGAATAACAGGATATTAGCTGGTTTCATAAGGTTTCACCCTTTCCTGCAGTGCGGACTGCCTTTACAAATTCCTGGATTCGAACGATGTCCTTTGCCAGCGGATTGCCCGGGATATTTGTGGATGTATTGGAGTCAACACCCCATGGATTCACCGAGAGGATGGCAGAACGGACATTTTGAGCATTCAAACCGCCCGCCAGAATGACGGGGACTGGTGAACGCGCAACGATTTCACGGCTGAGATTCCAATCATGTGTTTTTCCGGTCGCCCCGACACCGGGGAAACCTTTCATTTTGGTATCCAGAAGAAGGATATCCGAGACAGAAGCAAAATGGACCGCCGTATCGATGGAATTCTGGTCAACCACAGCAATTGCCTTCATCAGTTGGATGGTCGGGTCAAGTCTGGCACGGATCTCTGCCATCTGATCGATCCCAACGGCATCCATCTCGGTTGAGATGTGGAGGATATCCGGATGGACTACGTCAGCCATGCGCAAGATCTCATTTACATCAGTAGACATGGTTAATGCCACCGATTTGGCGGGTCTGGGGATCTCACGTGCGAGGGTACTCGCTGAACGAAAATCAAGCTCTCCATGAACGAGATCGTATTTACCCGCTACAAATCCAATTTGATCCACCCCGGCAGCCACAGCCTGGAGCATAACTTCAATCTGTGTGAATGCATAAATCTGTATGATCATATCGAAACAGTCCGATCGATTACCTGTTTTGTACCTCGATGTTCGATAAAAAAGAGGAGGAATGCTGAAATGCGTATAGCTGCACTGATAAACAGAGCGGCAGGCAGGCCGATGTAATTTGCCAGAATTGACCCGATGATCGGTGAAAAAATGGTGGACAGGTATTGCAAACTCTGGGCAAACGAAACAAATACCGCGCTGCGGTCGTCGGGTATGCACCGCATCAGTTCGTCAAAAAATACCAGATCGACACCAGACTGGAAGATCCCGGAAAAAACGGAAATCAGAACGATCAACCAATCCTGGGTCGTTAGAGCAAGCAATGCCGGGTAAAGACTGGCGCCAAGCGTGGTCCATAAGAGGACAGAGCGCGGTCCATTCCGGCGGGATTGATTCGACCAGAAAAAATAACCGATGATCAGCGACATTGAAGCAGCCATCGTATAGGCTGAGATCCACGCATCGGAAGCCTGCACTTCACGAACGTAATAAAGAGGAAATAATGGCGCTGCAAAGGAGAAGCCGGTCAAGAAAACGAACCGTCTTAATATAAATGACCGGAACGGTTTATTGGACCAGATATCACCAAAATATGCCCGAATGCGTACACCGAGAGGTCCGCTCACAGTCTGAATTGCAGGAGGATTGTCAGGAATACGGATGCGGTTCGAAAAAATGTAGGAGAGTAATCCACCAATGGATAACACCATGAACACAATTTGATAGTTAAAAGGAAAACCAAGCCGGTTGAGGACCTGACCGACGAGAATGATCATGGTCGAGGTTGTGACACCCATGATCGACCAGCGACGCGTCATTAACTCAAATCGGGAGGCAGGTCCTGCTACGGCATTCATCACAACCGAAAAACAAATGGCTACGATCGTTTGAGGCAAAGTCGCAGCAGCCCAGATGATCAGGATTGCGCTGATAAGTTGGTCGCCATCGAAGAAGAATGGAACAATGCCTGTAAGCGCATAAGACGATACCACCAAAAGCCTGGCGAAGCTGAACCAGGGCACCACATTCCGCTGTCGTTGAAGCATCCTCCCGGCAATTAAGGCAAAGATCAGACCGGTCATAGCCGGCATGGCGGTCAATAGACTGACTTCAATATTCGTACCACCCAGACGGGTGATAAATACGGGCAGGAATGGGCTGGCTGCATTTGCCAGACCGATACCGATGGCATCAATCTGTACATAGAAAAAATTCTTTCGATCGACATTGGGTGGAACGTTGGGGTTGGAGAACCAGCGCAATAAATTCACAGGCACGATTATACCCTCCCGACTTCATGATATCCGTATCGACACCATCCTGCCTTCATGCTAAAATGACCGGGGAGAACGGAAGAAACAATGCAATCCACACCAATTCCACAATGGTTGTTCTGGGCGCGAGAGATCGAAGCCATCGCTCAAACCGGGATGCATTTTTCTACTGATGAAAGTCAACCTGATCTGGGAAGGATATTTGACTATCAACGATACTCGAGGTTGATGAAAATTGCCTCCGAAATAATCGCGGAACATACCGACATATCGAAATCCAAGATTCTGAACAGTTTTCAAACCGAAAAAGGGTACGCAACCCCAAAGATCGATGTCCGTGCCGCAATATTCGATGGAAATATGATATTACTGGTGCAGGAGAAGGTGGATCACTGTTGGTCAATGCCCGGCGGATGGGCGGATGTCGATGAAATGCCTTCGAAGATGATCGAACGGGAAGTTCTGGAAGAAAGCGGCATCGTTGCACAGGCAAAAAAAGTGGTTGGCATCTATGACGCCAATCATGACCGGGAACCGCTGGCAGTGTACCATGCTTATAAGATCATTTACCTGTGTGAGAAGACTGGCGGTACTTTAAAGGGCAGTGATGAAACCGTGACAGCCCAATACTTCCCGATTGATCAACTGCCGCCATTTTCGGGGACGCGAACCGATGCCCGGCATGTACAGGAAGCCTACCAGCACTACCTGGATCCAAATAGACTTGCTTATTTCGAGTGAGTGACCATGTTAATCACAAATGCAACTATCGTTACCTGGGAAGAGCCCAATCGAATCCTGAAGGACAGCGCAATCGCCATCCAGGCGGATAAGATTATAGAGGTCGGTTCCAACAAAATAATCAGAGAAAAATACCCCGACGAAATAATTCTCGATGCACAAGGTGGGTTTGTGATGCCGGGAAATATCTGCGCTCATACGCATTTCTATGGCGCATTTGCGCGGGGGATGGCGATCCCGGGCGATGCTCCGGCAAATTTCGTTGAGATTCTATCCAAGCTATGGTGGACGCTGGATAAATCTCTGAGTATGGAAACTGTTGAGTATTCAGCGTTGGTTTGCCAGATCGACGCCATAAGACACGGTACGACAACCTTGATCGACCACCATGCCTCACCTAATGCGCTCGAGAATTCGTTGGACACCATTCAGCGTACGGTGGAACAATCTGGAATTCGGGCTGCGCTTTGTTACGAAGTCACGGATCGTGACGGTCTAAAAAAAGCCGAGCAGGGCATAAATGAAAATACAAGGTTTATTGCCGGCTTAAAGAGTCATCCTAGTCCGCTCGTTCGGCCAACCTTTGGGTTACATGCCAGTCTGACACTCAGCGATGAGACATTAATAAAAGCACGCAATGCCTGCCCGGAAGAAGTCGGTATGCATATTCATGTGGCAGAAGGCCAGGCAGATCAAGACGATAGCTTGAAAAAAAGCGGTATGCGTGTAGTTGAAAGACTGGAGCATTTTGGTATTCTGGGCACGCGTGCCATCCTTGCACATGCTGTGCATGTCAATGAGCATGAGATCGAACTGATTAAAATATCAAAATCCTGGGTTACGCATCAGCCGCGCTCGAATATGAACAATGCTGTCGGCCTGCCGATGGTGGAGCAGATGTTGAAGTCGGGGGTAAAAGTCTGCCTTGGAAATGATGGCTTTTCGAATGCAATGTGGGAAGAATGGAAAGCGACCTACCTCAGCCACAAACTGATCCACCGCGACCCGCGTCGTATGCCGGCGGATATCATCGCCAGAATGGCAATATACAATAATTCCAAACTGGTTACACAGCTGTTTGACCAACCGGTAGGCAGTCTGACGCCAGGAGCCCAGGCAGATCTCATCATTGTGGCTTATCAACCTTACACGGATGTCAATAATGGTAATTTACCCTGGCATATTGTTTTTGGTTTTCATGAAAGTATGATCCAGACGACCATCGTGGCAGGTAAAATTCTCATGAAAGACCGGATACTGCTTACCCTGGATGAGGAAAAAATTACCTCTGAAGCGATGCGTCTTTCAAAAGAAGTCTGGAAAAACTACCAATCACGGTTTAAATAAGGCAGCTATGACAGAAGACGATAAAACACTAACCGAAAAAAAGATAGCCATCATTGGAGGTACCGGCAAGGAGGGCAAGGGGCTGGCAGTTGGATGGTTGAAGGCGGGTTTTCACATCATCATCGGCTCACGACAGGTTGAGAAGGCACAAACTGCGGTGGCCGAGATAAAAGACCTGTTGGGTGATACAGGCCACTTGACTGGTATGGTCAATGCAGATGCAGCTTCCGCAGCGGATATCGTAGTGGTAACCGTGCCGTTTGGGGCGCATCGGGATACCATGCAGATGCTCAAACCACTGGTGGCGGGTAAATTGATCATCGATGTTACGGTGCCCATCCTGCCACCCAAGGTCACTGTCGTAAAATTACCGACTGAGGGGTCAGCGGGTCTTGAAACGCGCGCCATTCTGGGCGAGGATGTGGATATTGTGACCGCTTTCCAAAATATATCCTACGAAAAACTGATGGAGGGTGAGGTTAAAGAGTGCGACGTACTGGTTTGCGGTAGCTCGAAGTCAGCCAGGGCAATTGGGATTCAACTGGTCGAAGCAATGGGTATTACTGCCTGGGATGCAGGACCATTGGAGAATTCCGTAGTGGTGGAAGGCTTGACACCCATCCTGATCGGCATCAATATACGCAATGGGGTAACATCAGCCGGCATTAAAATAACCGGGGTAAAAAGATAGGTATGACCCTGACACTGTCGCCTTTATTGAATCTCCCGTTGGTTTCATCCGGAGATGATATCGCACGGATGATTATTAAAGGGTTGTCGGAGATGCATCTGGATGTGATGGATGGCGATATTTTCATTATTGCCCAGAAGATCATTTCAAAAGCGGAAAATCGTTTGGTTAATTTGAATGACGTAATACCAGGAAAAGAAGCTGAAAAGATATCAAGCAAGTGCAAGAAAGACCCGCGTATGGTCGAATTGATCCTGCGTGAGAGTAACACTGTTCTAAGGACACGCCCGGGTACTATCATAGTTGAACATCGGCTTGGATTTATCTGTGCCAATGCTGGAATTGACCATTCTAATGTAGCTGGACCATATGGGAATAAGGAAGATTGGGTGTTGATGCTGCCCGAAGACCCCGATGGTTCTGCACGAAAAATACAACAGGATCTGGGTGCGTGTTACAGGAAAAGAATCGGCGTGATGATCATCGATTCACACGGTCGTGCCTGGCGCAACGGCATTATTGGCATCTCGATCGGGCTGGCAGGAGTGCCGGGTCTTGTCGACCTGCGGGGGACGCCAGACCTTTTTAACTATTCTCTCCGTATCACTCAGGTTGGAGCTGCAGATGAGCTGGCGGCTGCCGCTTCACTTGTGATGGGTCAGGCAAACGAAGGTACGCCTGTCGTGCATGCGCGAGGTTTTCCATATGACCTGCGGGAAAGCAGTATAAAAGAGTTAATCAGAAAAAAAGAACAGGATCTCTTCAGATAGTGGAATTAAAAGTTGTTGCCCTGGCTGGGGGTGTCGGAGGCGCCCGGCTGGCACATGGTCTGTACCAGGCACTGGCTCCTGAAAATCTGACGGTCATTGTCAACACCGGGGATGACTTTATTCACCATGGATTGGCCATCAGCCCGGATCTCGATACAGTCTGTTATACCCTGGCGGGTTTAGCCAATCCTGAAACCGGGTGGGGAATGGCAGATGATGGCTTTAAGGCAAATAAGCAAATAAAATTGCTTGGCGGTGAAGATTGGTTCAAACTGGGCGACAGGGACCTGGGTACCCAGTTGATACGTACAGAAAGAATCAAAAATGGAGAAAAACTAAGCGATATCACCCGCGATTTTTGTTCAAAATGGGGTGTGAAGGCTAGCATTTTGCCGATGTCTGATAATTTCATACAGACCAAGGTTGAGACCAAAGATAAACGTTTATTGGATTTTCAGGAATACTTTGTGCATCAGAAATGCCAACCGGAAGTGAGTGGTTTTCTATTTTCAGGTATTGAAAAAGCGGAACCTTCACCAGGTATGATCGAAGCCATTCAAACTTGTGAGTTTGTGATAATTTGCCCATCCAACCCGTGGGTGAGTATTGATCCGATCCTGTCGGTTAAACACGTGCGTGAAGCATTGGCTGATAAATGTGTGATCGCCGTTTCGCCCTTGATCGGAGGGAACGCAATAAAAGGTCCCTTATCGAAGATGTATCGCGAGCTTGAAATTCAGCCCACAAGCATTACAATTACTAAACATTACAGTGAAATAATCCGGGGTATGGTTATCGACAAGCTGGATATACAGGAAAGAGATGAGATCGAGGCATTTGGTATAATCACAAAAATAACAGATATATTAATGAAAGATATCAGCGATCGAAAACGTCTGGCAGTTGAAGTACTGGATTTCGGCAGTTCATTATTACCTATTCTATGACAACCTGGGCAATTGTTCCGGTTAAACCTTTCCAAACAGGGAAATCGCGTCTTGGCGGCATCCTGTCTGATGACGACCGCATGCAATTGAACATCTATCTGCTGCGACATACGCTTTCTATTTTGAATAAGGTGGATGCTCTAGATAAGATTCTGGTTATCAGCAAGGATGAACAAGTTTTGGAAATCGCCAGACAGGAAGGCGCCGCCGTTATATTTGAAACAGGGAAAGGTGGTTTGAACAGGGCACTTTACCAGGCGACCAATACACTCAATAAATCAGAAGACCGAATTGTCGTTATCCCAACAGATCTGCCACTAATGACCCCTGATGATGTTGAACAAATCCTGGCACTGGGTAGTATTCCTCCGGTTGTGGTGGTGGTACCGGATCGCTGCAGGAACGGCACAAATGCGTTGCTGGTTTACCCGGCCGGCAGCATCCGATATCGGTATGGCCAGGGATCATATGGTAAACATGTGGAAGAAGCCCGCAAGCGAGGTATTAATGTGATTGTTCCAGAACTGCCCGACCTGAATCTGGATCTGGATGTGCCGGAAGACCTGGACCTATTGAAATCAAGAGGATATATAATACCTATTCAATCAATTAAACCTGTGGAGGAGAAAGTATCATGAAACAACGCATGGCGCTTTATTTACAGGATGCCCACGACCTGAGGGATGGTCTTGATTATGTGAAATACGCTGAAGAAAAGGGATTTGAAGCGGTCTGGCAGGCCGAGAGTCGTCTGGTGCGTGATGCAATCGTACCAATGGCAGCCTATGCTGCTGTTACCAACCGGTTGAAAGTTGGTTCGGGCGTCATTAATAACTGGACGCGCAACATTGGCCTGCTGGCAGCAACTTTTCTTACGCTGGATGACCTGGCACCCAACCGTATCATCTGCGGCATAGGCGCATGGTGGGATCCACTGGCGCGCAATGTCGGCATCGACAGGAAAAAACCGCTTACAGCCATGCGTGATACTGTAGTTGTTCTGCGGCGGCTGTTGGCAATGGAGCGGGTCACCTATCATAGCGAATTCATAAATGTGGAGGGGATAGAACTGGATGTGGTTCACGGACGAAAAGAGCCGCGAAATGTACCCATTTATATCGGTGCAACCGGTGACCAGATGATGGAAATGACCGGCGAGATCGCCGATGGTGTTGTCTTGAATTACTGTGTCCCCCCTGACTACAACAGCAAAGCCTTGAGTTTGCTCGAAACTGGAGCAAAGAAGGCGGGACGTAAAATGGAAGATATCGACCGGCCACAACTGATCGTGTGTTCGGTCGACCCGGATCGTGACCGAGCCATCGATACGACCCGGGAATTATTGACCCAGTATCTTGCGCAGCAACCTCACATTGCCAAGGCTTCTGGTGTATCGATGGATGTTGTGGCACAAATCCAGACCATCCTGGGTTGGCCTGCCACACACGAACAGATCCAGAAGGCCAAACATCTGGTGCCAGAGGAGTTGATCAACCATATAACGGCTTCCGGTACACCTGATGAAGCGCGCAAGAAAGTAGCTGAATATGTCAGGCAGGGCTGCACTTGCCCGATCTTGTATCCTGTCGGGGGCGATGTCAGGCTGCTGATCGATACATTTGCTCAGGATTAGCCCTTTCTGAAGGAGAAGATATGATAGTCGAGTACTTCAGACCGAATTCCATAAAAGAGGCTTTATCCTTGATTGGCAGGGACACGCCTTTAACAATCCCGATTGGCGGGGGGACGAGCATACGTCAAAAAAGCAGATTGTGCGATGTTTCAGTAGTGGATCTGCAGGACTTGAATCTCAACAAAATCGAATGCTCAAAGGATTGGCTGGAAATTGGTGCGACGACAACATTAAGCGCGCTTGAAGTAAATAAAGAAATACCTGAGGCGATCCGGGAGGCTGTCCAGCTGGAAGGCACAACCAATACACGCAATCTGGCAACGCTGGGAGGCAGGCTGGTATCCTGTGACGGGAACTCTGCGCTGATCACGACGTTAATCGCGACCGATGCGATCACGGTATGGGATGAAAATCGCAAGGAAATACCGTTGGGTGAGTGGCTGGCCTTACCGTCCGACAAACCCGGAAAAATCCTCCTTTCGATAATAATTAAACGAAATATCATACTGGCATGGGAAGTGATCAATCGCACGAAACTTGATTTGCCCATCTTATGTGTTGCCATTGCACGCTGGAATTCCGGCAGGGTGCGGGTGGCGCTGGGCGGATTCGGTAAAACCCCTCAGATGGTTTTTGACGGTCCCGATGGTAATGGGGCGGTGCAGGCGGCTGAAAACGCCTGTAGAAAAGCGGATGATTTTCGTGCCAGCAGCGACTATCGCCGGGAAATGGCAGGCCTATTAACCAGGCGTTGCCTTGCCAGGCTCCAGGGTTAATGTCATGAACATTCAACTTTCTGTCAATTCAAAAACGTTAAACCTGGAAATGCCTTCCGACACCACACTTCTGAAGGTATTAAGATCAGAAGGATATTTTGGCAGTAAGGATGCAAAATGCCAATCCGGAGAATGCGGTGCCTGTTCTGTCATCATGGATGGTCAACTGATCAACAGCTGCCAGATACTTGCCGCACAGGCAGCCGGTCATTCCATAACGACCATCGAATCAGTAGGTGAAATGCCATCGCAAGGCTGGAAGATAACTGCCGGGTTGGACGTCATCCAACAGGCATTTATGGAAAGCGGAGCAATTCAATGTGGTTATTGCACGCCGGCAATGGTCCTGGCAGCCCGGTTGTTACTGCAAAAGACATCCAACCCAACAAGAAAGGAAGTACAAAAAGCCTTATCCGGTGTACTATGCAGGTGCACAGGCTATCATAAACCTGTCAACGCAATATTGAATGCTGCTGCGATCCTCAGAGGTGATGCAAAACCTGGCGACTTGGACACCGTGGCACAGCAGGTAACACCTGCCAGCGAGACTAAGGGCTTCACCACTGTTGGAAAATCAGCAGTAAAAGTGGATGCGCAAAAACTGGTGCAGGGCAACCCGGCCTTCACGGATGACATAGAGTTACGCGGCATGTTGATCGCCAGGGTATTGCATAGTCCGATCGCCCATGCGCGCATAAAAAGCATCGACACGACCAGAGCCAAAGCTCTGCCCGGTGTCGCAGCAGTATTAACCTATAAGGATATTCCACGAGTTATTTACTCAACTGCCGGGCAATCAGATCCCATACCCGGACCACTGGATACATTCTCGCTCGATTCAACTGTACGGTTTGTTGGAGACCGGGTGGCGATGGTTGCTGCCGAAAACGAGGAGATCGCTGATAAGGCGCTGCAACTGATTAATGTTGAATATGAGGAGCTGCCAATCTTGTTGGACTCGACCAGAGCCATGCAACCGGGTGCCCCGCTCATTCATACTGAGCCCGAATATGTCAATTTTGCCGATTCAGATCCGAAAAAGAACCTGGCGGCCGATATCCGGATTGACATTGGTGATGTTGAAAAGGGTTTTTCCGAAGCAGATCGGATCTTTGAAGCAGACTATGAGGTGCCAAAAGTCCAACAGGCGCACATCGAACCGCACATCGCCATCGCTTATTGGGATGAAGACGACCGATTGGTGATCCGCACCAGCACCCAGGTTCCATTCCATGCACGCCGGATCCTGGCTCCTGTATTGAACCTGCCGGTTAAACGCATCCGTGTGATCAAACCACGCATTGGTGGCGGATTTGGTGGCAAGCAGGAAGTGTTGATCGAGGATGTTGCTGCTCATCTCACCATAGCAACCGGCAGACCGGTCAAATATGAATGCACACGCGAGGAGGAATTCATCGCTGCACGATCGCGCCACCCAATGAAGATCCATATGAAGACCGGTGTGAAAAAGGATGGCACCATTACGGCAAATTCAATGTATTGCCTGACCGATACCGGTGCCTATGGCTGTCATGCGCTGACTGTCACCGGAAATACCGGCCATAAATCCATGGCATTGTATGTTGGCGATGGGCTTTATCGTAAAAAACCAAATATCCGGTTTTACGCGGATATCGTATACACAAACCACCCGCCGGCTGGCGCTTATCGAGGGTATGGAGTGCCACAGGGTTACTGGGCTGTTGAAAGGCATATGGAAAAAATTGCCCGCGCATTAAATCTAGACCCGTTGGCATTCAGGTTGAAAAATGCACTGCGTTCAGGTGAGATGCAGCCCTTCAGCACCACCTGGAGTGAAGGGCGTGAACCACGCCCGGAGATGGTCCAGACTGTTGGTCTTGAAAAATGTGTGGAGAGTGGTAAAGCAGCCATTGGCTGGAATGAGAAGTATGGTAACAAACCCTGGCATGTGGTTAAAGGGCAACCCCACTTACGCAAAGGGATCGGCGTGGCTGCTGTCATGCAGGGGACGGCGATACCCTATCTGGACATGGGCGCTGCCAGCATTAAAATGAATGATGATGGTTCCTTTAACCTGCTGATCGGCGCAACCGATCTGGGAACCGGATCTGATACAGTGCTGGCGCAAATGGCTGGTGAATCACTGGGTGTGCCGGTGGAAGATATCATCGTATTGTCGTCAGACACGGATACCACACCTTTTGATAAGGGTGCATATGCTTCCAGCACGACCTACATTTCTGGATACGCAGTAACCAAGGCAGCTCAGGATGTTGCCGATCAAATCAAGGAACGGGCAGCTAAAATGTTCCAGGAGAAAGGCATCGAAGTTAACGCAGACGAACTACGCCTGCTCGATCGCAATGTAAAAACGCCTGCGGGGCAGTTGGTAAGTCTGAATGATGTGGCGCTGAACAGCCTGCACCATATCGATCAAAAACAAATCATGGCAGTTGCCTCATATGTCTCACCGGTTGCGCCGCCACCTTTTGGAGCACAATTTGCGGAAGTAACCGTAGATACGGAAACAGGGCAGGTGACAGTTGATAAACTGGTCATGGCGGTTGATTCTGGTGTGGTTGTCAACCCGCATACTGCCACGGGACAGATAGAGGGCGGAATGAGCCAGGCACTGGGCTATGCAGTGTGTGAAGAAATGACCTACGATGACAAGGGTAATCCAAATGAACGTGACTTTCAGAATTACCATATCTTCAGAGCGGATGAAATGCCTGAATTGAATGCTATATTTGTAGAAAGCTACGAACCAAGTCACCCCTATGGCGTCAAGGCAGTGGCTGAGATCCCCATGGACGGTGTAGCGCCTGCGGTTGCCAACGCGATTTACGATGCCGTTGATGTGGATATTGATCAGATCCCTGCAACACCGGAACGAGTATGGCAGGCGATGAAACGCAAAACACAGAAGCTGTAATATACAGTACAGGAAATTGCATGGAAATAATTGGCCGGTTGGCAGAATTCATCAAGGATGGCAAAGCAGTTGCGCTATGCACGATCGTGGAAAGCAAAGGTTCAACTCCCCGCCACGAGGGCAGTAAGATGCTTGTTTTTCCAAATGGGAAAACCGAAGGGACTATCGGTGGAGGTGAAATTGAAAATCGGATCATCGCAGAAGCTTTGGACGCGCTCAAAGTTGGGAAAACCCGTGTCGTGCGATACAACATGGTTGACCCTGAAAAGGGTGATCCCGGCATTTGCGGTGGACAGGTGGAGGTTTATGTGGAACCCTATTTACCAGCTCCCAGGGTGATCATCATTGGCAGCGGGCACGTTGGCAAAGCCGTTGCGCATGTTGCAAAATGGCTTGGCTACCGGGTGGTGGTGTCAGATGACCGCGCGGAACTCTGCACTCCAGAATACATACCCGATGCCGATCAATTCCTTGTAACCGAGATGGCGGATATCCCTCAGAAAATCGAGATCGACAACCTGACCTACTTGATCCTGACAACACGCGGGATGGTTGTTGACGTTCCAGGACTTGCACCATTACTGGATACGCCGGCAGCCTTCATCGGTGTTATTGGATCAAAGCGACGCTGGTTGATGACCCGCAAGGAATTGATTGTTCAGGGGGTACCGGAAGAGAAACTGAACCGGGTGCATTCGCCAATCGGATTGGAACTAAATGCAGAAACACCCGAGGAGATTGCTATTAGCATCATGGCAGAACTCATCATGTTGCGAAATGACGGTACCGGTAAGTTGATGAAGCTGTAGAGGAATAATATGTGGAAGCAGCATATTAATGTCACCAGTTTGGATCAAACCATAGACCTGCTGGATCGTTATCAGGAAGCAGGGCGGATCATTGCCGGCGGGACGGATCTCATTCTGGAATTGGAACGGGGCACGCGCAAAGGTGTTGAATGTTTAATTGATATCTCAAGGTTGGGCGGGTTGGATAAGATCGAATTAGACAGCGATGGAATATTGCATATCGGACCGCTGGTTACCCATAATCAATTACTTGCTGACGCCTTGGCTCGCAAGTACGCTGCTCCGCTGGTTCAGGCATGTTGGCAGCTGGGATCTCCCCAAATACGCAATCAGGCGACGATCGCAGGTAACCTGATTACCGCATCCCCTGCCAATGACACCATTACACCCTTGATGGCTTTAAAAGCCAGCGTGGGATTAAGATCGAAAAGCGGGACGAGGTATGTCAAGATAAAGGATTTCTACACTGGCGTCAGGCGAACGGTGTTAAATACTGACGAAATGTTGGTTGATATCACCTTTCCTGCCTTGAAATCTGAACAATTCGCCGGTTTTTATAAATATGGACTAAGAAATGCCATGTCTATTTCGGTGGTTAATGCCTGTGCCGTGTTGAAAATGGTGGGTGGATCCATCAGCGAAGCAACGATAACATTGGGATCAGTTGCCCCTACCATTATTCATGCTGTGACGGCTGAAAATTATCTAATTGGGAAAAAGCTGACTGAAGATGTCATCAATGAGTCTGCGCAACTGGCAAGCAAGGACTCACAACCCATTGATGACATCCGCGCTTCGGCAGCATTTCGTAAATATCTGATAACAATAAGTGTGAGAAAAGTGCTGTCTGCTATTAGAAATAATAATTACGAAAATACTCCACCGGATCAGCCAGTTTTGCTTGCTTCCTCCGCAAGTATAAAAGAGTTTTCAAGCGAGGACGCAGACGAGATCCAGACAACGATCAATGGAAAGAAATATCACTTTACAAACTGCAGAGAAAAAACGTTGCTGCGTTTGATAAGGGAAAACGCAGGGTTGACAGGCACAAAAGAGGGTTGCGCTGAAGGGGAGTGCGGAGCTTGTACCGTATTCATGGATGGCAAAGCCGTCATGAGTTGCCTGATTCCGGCCGGCAGAGCCGATCAAGCGGAGATTATCACGATCGAAGGACTTGCTTCGGGGAATATATTGAACGTTGTACAGCAAGGCTTTATGGAAAAAGGAGCTGTCCAATGCGGGTACTGCACACCAGGTATGGTCATGTCAGCAACGAAATTGCTCGAGGAAAAACCCGAGCCAACAAAAGATGAAATCCATCAGGCTTTGGCAGGGAATCTATGCCGGTGTACAGGATATTATCAGATCATCGAAGCCGTTGAATCGGCGATAGTGAGGTAACCATGGGAACAAAGAAATCACAAGTATTCACAAGTGAAGGTTTGGTTGAGCAGAAACAAAAAAGAGATATTCATCCGATCTGGAGAGGGGTTGGAGTTTTCCTGATCGTATTAATTCCCGTTCTTGGGTATTTGGGCAGTCTGCTGGTAATAAAGTCCAGCCTGTCAAGACCATGGCTACGAATACCGGCGCAGCTTATCGTTCCTGGACCAGACCCCTTGATTCTACTTAAAATAATTCTAACCATCATCATTGGTTCGTTTGTTTATTTCGTGTTGATGTTGATAACCTTTATCATTTATCGGATCTACAGTCCATCTCGATCAGGACCTCTCGATGTCCCGCCTCTCCATTGGAAAAATAAAAGCAAGTAAATTAACACGCAGGTATGAGAATGGCTACAGTCGGTGAGTCTGTCATTAGAATTGATGCCCGTGAAAAAGTCACAGGCGAGGCATTATATCCTGGCGACATTAATATGCCCGGGCAGGCAATCATGAAGATTTTATTTGCCGGGCGACCCCATGCAATTATCCGCTCCATTGATACCAGCCAGGCAGAGAAATATCCGGGGGTACTGGCAGTCCTGACTGCCAAAGATGTTCCGGTGAACGAATACGGCTTGATCATGCCAGACCAGCCGGTGTTGTGCGGACCTGGTTCGAAAAAACCCTATGCAGACAGGGTGCGTTTTATCGGAGACCAGGTGGCAGTGGTTGTGGCGGAAAATGAGAAAACCGCTTCTGATGCGCTGAAATTGATCACGGTGGAATTTGAAGATCTGCCGGTGATCACGGATGCCAGATTGGCAAGGGAAGACAAAATCGAGCTGGTGCATCCCGACCGCGAAAGCAACGTATTCGCTCATTATCAGATCCGAAAAGGCGATGTTGAAGACGGTTTCAAACGCGCAGACGTGATCGTAGAAGGCAGCTATGCAACACCGGTTCAAGAGCATGCTTTCCTCCAACCGGAAGCGGGCATTGCCTATATCGATGAGGAAGGGCGGGTTACTGTCATGGTTGCCGGCCAATGGACGCATGAGGACCAGGAACAGATCGCCCATGCCTTGGACCTGCCATTGGATAAGGTCAGGGTAATTTATCCGGCTATTGGAGGGGCGTTTGGCGGTCGGGAAGATATGTCCGTGCAAATTGTTCTGGCATTGGCAGTCTGGCGCCTAAGCCAGAAAGGAATATACCGTCCGGTGAAGATCGTTTGGAGCCGGGAGGAATCCATCATTGGGCATCACAAACGCCACCCCTATTACATCAAGACCCGTTGGGGCGCAACCAAAAGTGGGAAAATCACCGCAGCTGAAGTGGAGCTGGTTACGGACGGCGGCGCCTATGCTTACACCTCCACCAAGGTGATGGGCAATGCGACATTAATGTGTACGGGTCCATATGAAATCCCGAACGTAAAAGTGGATTCCTACGCGGTTTACACGAATAATATACCCAACGGAGCTTTCAGAGGTTTTGGTGGCCCACAAGGGGCATTTGAAGCAGAATGCCAGATGAACAAACTGGCAGAAATATTAAAGATGGACCCGGTCGAGATCAGGTTGCGGAATGTCTTGAAGGACGGGTCTCTGCTTTCTGTAGGAACACCGCTCCCGAAGGGTGTCACGATCACAAAGGTAATCGAAACCTGTGCAAAGAAAGCTGGCTGGAAGAAAACAACGGATGGATGGCAAGCACCAGTTCTTAAAAATACCAATTCAGGAAAACTACGCCATGGATTGGGATTCGCCTGTGCATTTAAGAATGTAGGATTTTCATTCGGAGCCCCTGAGAGATGTACCGCCAAAGTAGAACTGCATGGCGCAGTAACCGTTGAACATGCTGTGTTATTTCATTCCGGTGCGGATGTCGGGCAGGGAGCTCATACAATTTTCAAGCAATTCCTGGCAGAAGCAATCGGTCTGCCTCTGGAAAAAATACTACTGATTGCATCAGATACAGCCCGAACAGGACCCTCCGGAAGCGCATCAGCCTCCCGTATGACCTTTATGGCAGGTAATGCGATCCTGGGTGCTGCCAAGGCAGCACTGGCCAAATGGCAGTGTGAGGAACGCCCGGCAATCGCCGAATATGAGTACAAACCGCCAAAAACAACGCCATACGATCCACAGACCGGCAAGTGTGAACCGAACTTCGCATACGGTTATGTGGCGGAAGCTGTCGATCTTGAAGTGGACATAGAAACAGGCAAGATCAGGATAAAAAGTGTGATATGCGCCGATGATGTCGGGAAAGCCGTCAATCCGACGCTTGTGAGAGGCCAAATAGAAGGCGGGGTGGTACAAGCCCAGGGGTATTCAATTTTTGAGAACTTTATTCAAAAAGATGGCAAGACACTGACCCCGACACTCTCAACCTACCTGATACCAACCATCATGGATGTTCCGGAACAGGTAGATTCCATTATTATCGAGGAAGCCGATCCCATTGGACCGATGGGCGCCAGGGGCATGGGAGAAATGCCATATCTTCCGTTCGCTCCGGCGTTGATAGATGCGATGCATAGTGCAACCCGTGTCTGGTTTGATGAATTTCCCCTCACGCCGGAACGGATTGTTATGAAATTGCACGGAGATTTATTAAAATAGCACAAAAAAGCAAAACAAATAAACAGCAGCAGAATATTGCAGGTGTTATTCTTGCTGCTGGTGAATCAAGACGTCTGGGAACAGCCAAACAATTATTGTTGTGGCGGGGGAAACCGTTGATCTGGCATGTTGCCAGATTGGCAATCAACACCAATTTGACTCCGGTCATCCTTGTTACGGGTTGCAAACACGAGGATGTCGAGGCGGCGGTAAAGGATTTGCCGGTTTTGATCGCGTACAATGATGAGTGGAATGTGGGCCAAAGTTCCTCAATCAAGAGAGGTCTGGAAGAATTACCTGAAACGACGAAAGCGTGCATTTTTCTGTTAAGCGACCAACCCCAGATTCCAAACAGTTTGATAAGTGTCATTTTAAAACGGTTCAATGAGCATAGATCCGCCATAATTGCTCCGCGGGTGAATGGAAAACGCGGTAACCCGGTTTTATTTGACCGCTCGACATTCCCTGAATTGTTAAAACTCAAGGGCAATGAGGGAGGACGCATGATTTTCGACAGGCGTGAAGTGGATTACATTGAATGGGATGATGAATCGATCCTGATCGATGTGGATACTGAAGAATCCTACCAGCAGCTTTTAAGGTTACATCAATGATAGGCGCTGTAGTTTTGGCAGCAGGTCTTTCAACCCGTATGGGGCAGCCCAAGATGTTAATGGAATGGGGTGGAAAAAAGGTCATTGAGCAGGTAGTGGATGTGCTGCTTGCTGCAGAGCTTAAAGAGATCGTCGTTGTAGCCGGTGAATTGAAATTAGAAATGGAAAAAGTCCTTGAGAACAGGAATGCTAAGATCGTTTTTAATCCTCAGTACGCGAATGGAGAAATGGCAGGTTCATTACAGGTCGGATTGAATGAGCTTTCGGCAGAAGTAGACGCAGCGATGATCGTATTGGGGGATCAGCCTTTTATTAAAACAGAAACGGTAAAAAGTGTTATTAACGCCTGCATATTTGTTGACGCAGCCATCAGTATGCCGTCAGAAAATAATCGACGCGGGCATCCCTGGATCATTAAGAGGAAATTGTGGCAGGAAGTTCTGGATATTAAACCGCCTGACACGATGCGTGATTTTTTCAGGAAAAATCAGGATCAGATCGGGTATGTGGTTATCGACGATCCATCAATCATTCAAGATATGGATACGCCTGAGGATTATCAACAATTTCGTCCAGGCCCTGCCTAGGTACGAATAGGATATAATCCATGTGGAAGGAGTTGATTACACATCGATTTGGGATCAAGCGCATGGCCTGACAGCAGTCCTATAGTCAGGTGACGAGGATGAGGGTTCCCTGCTGCAGGGCAGGGTTAACCGGCAAAATCTCACAATTCCAGGAAAATCGAAAGATCAGCGGAAGCCCTCCGGTACAATAAACCGAATCCCAACTAATAAAACTCATCGGGATTGACACATCGATTATTCGATGGGTTGGTCTTGCATATATGGAGAATTAATTATGTGTGGTATTGTGGGTTACATCGGTAATCGTGAAGCCAGTACGATTATTTTGAATGGATTAAAAAAGCTGGAATACCGTGGTTATGACTCAGCGGGTCTGGCGGTGATTCAACAAGGCAAAATAGAAATACGTCGGGATGCTGGAAAACTACAACATCTTGAAGAGCTGGTAAAGACCTCTCCGGTCACAGGGACCGTTGGAATTGGACATACACGCTGGGCAACACACGGCGTTCCCAATGCGCGCAACGCCCATCCGCACCTCGGCTCAACCGGGGAAGTCGTAATCGTCCATAATGGCATTGTGGAAAACTACCAGGATTTGAAGGAAGAGCTGATCGCCGAGGGAGTTGAATTCAAATCAGAGACCGATACAGAAACAATCGTCCACTTGATTGAACGCTTTTACGAAAAGAACATACCCATCGAGGAAGCTGCCATGAAAACCCTGCGGTTGTTGAAAGGTGCGCATGGCATTGTGATCCTTTCAGCGAGGGAACCCGAAAAGATTATTGCCGCCCGGATAGGTAATGCCGGGGGTGTAGTGATCGGATTCGGGAATGAGGAGATGTTCATTGCATCGGACATACCCGCCATCCTGGAGCACACACGGGAAGTCGTTTTTCTGGATTCCATGCAAATGGCTGTGGTTAAACGGGATGGTGCAGCGATTACATCAATGGATGGCAAAGATGTCAAATTCGAAAAACACACACTTCCCTTTGACCCTGTTTCAGCTGAAAAGGGGAATTACCGGCATTTTATGCAAAAAGAAATCCACGAGCAGGTCAGGTCATTGACCGATACACTGGCTGGACGGGTCGATTTTGATAGCGGTAAAGTCTTCCTGGATACACTCAACGTGGATGCTGAAAAGGCAAAAGGGATCAACAAGATCATCATAACAGCCTGTGGGACTGCTGCGCACGCCGGTATGGTCGGCAAGATCCTAATCGAAAGGATAGCGCACATCCCCACGGATATACAGATTGCTTCAGAGTTTCGTTACAGCGAGCCGATCGTTGATAAAAATACCGTGGTAATTGCCATCAGCCAATCCGGAGAAACAGCCGATACACTGGCAGCCATGGAAGAAGGCAGGAAACGCGGAGCAACAATATGGTCAATTGTTAACGCCTTGGGTTCCCAGGCAATGCGCATTGCTGACGGATTTGTCTCCATGCAGACTGGTCCAGAGATTGGCGTTGCGTCAACAAAAGCATTCACAGCACCGCTGGTTGATCTGTATATGTTGGCAATATACATCGCTGATCTGAGAGGAACGATTACAGAGAAAAGACGCAGGGAACTGGTTACAGAGCTCAGGCTTGTACCCGACCTGGTTGGCAAATGTCTTGACCGAGAAGCTCAGGTGGAAGTGGTTGCACGCGAATTGAAGTACATCCGAAATGCAATTTATCTTGGACGCGGGATCAATATGCCTATTGCGTATGAGGGGGCTTTAAAATTAAAGGAGATCTCCTATATTCACGCTGAAGGTTACCCTGCCGGAGAGATGAAACATGGCCCGATTGCTCTGATCGATCGCGAGATGCCGGTGATTGCATTGGTCACCCGGGATCCCTGGTATGAAAAAATGATCAGCCAGGTGGAACAGGCCAAAGCGCGGGGTGGAAATGTCATAGCGATTGCCACGGATGGCGATGAAAAGATAGCAAACCTGGCAGATCAGGTGCTATGGGTTCCGGATGCCCCCTGGATGTTAAACTCGATCATTACGGTTATCCCTCTACAACTGCTGGCATATCATATTGCTGCAATAAAAGGCCTGGATGTAGACCAGCCACGCAATTTGGCAAAATCCGTAACCGTTGAATAGTTAAATTGTTTTTAACTATGTCTTGACCTTGTGTTTGCATACCTATACAATGCGTACATACTATTCAGCATTATAGAAGCAGGTAAAATGGAAAAATATAAAATCATTGTCAATCCGACATCGGGCAGGGGAGCCGGCGCCCGATCGATTCACTACATCCAGGATAAGTTAAACCAGGCGAATATCAAGTTTGACCTGGTGGTTACCGAAAAACCATGGCATGCGGTCGACTTAGCCAGGAATGCAGTCAAAGATGGTTTCCAGGTGGTGGTGGCAGTCGGTGGCGATGGTACTGCCAATGAAGTTATAAACGGGCTTATGGAAGCCAAAATACAGAAATTGGGAAATGCTGCAATGGGGATGCTGGCTGTCGGACGGGGAAATGATTTTGCCTACAGCATGAATGTGCCGGTTGGTCTTGAAAAAAGCATGGAGACCCTGCTGGCAAATAAGCGCCGTACGATTGATATAGGTCATGTAAAAGGTGGAGATTACCCGCAAGGCAGGTATTTTGGTAATTGCATCGGTATCGGCTTCGATGCCGTAGTGGGATTCGTGGCGGTAAAGCTAAGACCTCTCCGCGGTTTCTCATCGTACATTCTCGGTGCGATATTGACCGACTTTATCTATTTTAAACCCCCAAGGATTAAAGCTAAGTTCGATAGCGAAACATTGGACGATAATTTCCTGATGATATCGGTTATGAATGGCCGGCGACTCGGCGGTGGATTCATGATGGCGCCGGATGGAATTCCTGATGACGGAATGTTTGATGTATGCGTCACACCAAAAGTATCCAAAGGTAAGGTGCTGGCATTGATCCCGCACTTTATGAAAGGCGATCAATATGAACAGAAGCCTGTCAGGGCAATCCAAACAACTACGTTGAAAACCACTGCTCTGGAAGGATCCTTGCCGGTGCATGTGGATGGGGAGACGTTATGTGTGGAAGGTAAAGAACTGGATATCAGGATAATAAAAAAGCAAATAGAATTAATCTGCGACACAAAATGAATAAAAGTTTAGGTATACAGATCATTAATTATATTCTTCGCCTGATCATTCGAGCAATCTGCAAGATCGATGGAGAATTCGACAAGGTTCCAAAGAGCGGGCCATTGATCATGGCAGTCAACCATGTCAACTTCATGGATGCGCCACTGATCGCATCCCATCTAGCCAACCGTCCTCTCACCGTTTTAGCGAAGGAAGAAACCTGGGATAATCCTGTTCTTGGGGCAATATTTAATATTTGGGGCGCCATCCCGATAAAACGGGGCGAGGTTGACAGGAAAGCATTTCAGGGAGCGCTGGATGCTCTGGCAGAGGGGAAGATATTGGCTATTGCTCCTGAAGGGACACGCAGTGGAACTGGGATATTAAAACGTGGCTACCCGGGAATTGTGATCATTGCCCAGAAGGCAAATGTACCCATTCTGCCGGTTGCTATATATGGTGTCGAAAGTTTCTGGTCGAATATCAAGAAATTGAAACGTACAAAGCTTCATTTTTCGGTAGGGGCTCCATTCTACTTGAATCCAAGCACAAGTGTCATGTCCAGGGAAGAACGACAGGAAATCGCGGATGAAATCATGCACCAGATAGCGAAATTGCTACCACCAAACTATCATGGATACTATACCGGGACAGTCACCAGACAGCCTAAACATCTGGCATTCAAAATTAATAACTATAACCAAAATCATTTATCCCCATTTAAATCTCAACTATAGACCATTTTCATGGGTAACAACGATACACAAATCATGTTTCCTATCCATGCCATGCAAAACCTGCATGGTATGCGCGGTAAATTGTGGGACGAATTGCTTGACTCAACAACAGAATTATCGCCAATCAGTTGTGAAGTGATTGGATTTGTGCTCATGATGACAATGCAATGCGGTTGCACCACCTGTAATTCAGACTCGTTTCGAGCGATGAAAGGCTGTATTGAGTGTTCCCAACAGGCTATTAAGCGTTATAAGGGCGATGATGGCAAGCTGGTGGCATTGCATGCCAATTATGTCAAGAATGTGCAGAAAAAGATAATCGAATAAATATGAAAAAATTAATAACCGTAGAAGATGTGATATCCGCTCTTGATAAAGTAGAAGAGCCGGAGCTGCACGATTCGTTGGTAAAGCTCCATATGATTCAGAACGTGAAAATCGAGGGGGAGACGGTCAGCTTTGACCTGATCCTCACAACACCGGCATGCCCGTTGAAGAAAGAAATTGAATCATCTGCCCGTCAGGCTGTCATGGATTTGGGGGCACAGGAAGTTATTATTAACCTGAAATCGATCGTTCCCGAGGATGCTCATATAAAGAATCGGGAAAATATAAAGATAAAGAACATCGTGGCGATTGCTTCAGGAAAAGGTGGGGTTGGCAAGAGCACCATTGCTGTAAACCTGGCGATTGCACTGGGGCAATCGGGTGCGAAAGTTGGCCTGATGGATGCCGATATTTATGGTCCAAATGTACATACCATGCTTGGTGTTAATCAAATTCCACCTCCCAAAGATGGAAAAATAGTCCCGGCTGAGGCTTACGGGATAAAAATGATTTCGATCGGATTATTGGTTGATCCACAGCAACCGCTGGTGTGGAGGGGACCGATGCTGCATTCTGCCATCAAGCAATTCCTGATGGATGTGCAATGGGGTGAGCTGGATTATCTTATTGTAGATCTGCCGCCGGGAACAGGTGACGCCCAAATCAGCCTTAGTCAGATCATCACCCTTACTGCGGGGGTGATCGTGACCCTACCCCAGAAGGTTTCTGTGGATGATGCTCGACGGGCGGCATATATGTTCACGCAGGTTTCTGTGCCGATACTTGGTGTGATCGAAAACATGAGCTTTCTTCCAATGCCGGATGGGTCGAAAAATACGATCTTTGGCGAAGGTGGGGGTATCAAACTGGCAGAGGAGCTTGGTGTCCCATTTTTTGGAGAATTGCCAATTGATCCTGCCATCCGCGTCGGGGGTGACAGCGGGAAACCTTTAATGGGATCAAACAAGAATAGCGAAAGCGCCAAAATATTTAACGAAATTACCTGCAAGATTGCCGCACAAATAAGCATGCTGGATAGAAAAT
>Ga0105152_10000023_pt1 | contig 32572 bp, 26 predicted proteins | sample LakBais05cmmetaG_FD_81534 | JGI IMG/M metagenome (GOLD analysis project Ga0105152, IMG submission 81534) | Lake sediment microbial communities from Lake Baikal, Russia to study Microbial Dark Matter (Phase II) - Lake Baikal sediment 0-5 cm | ecosystem: Environmental > Aquatic > Freshwater >...
AATTTCTCCAGGTCGCTCTGGAGCATCCCATCGAAAACGACCCGGCCGCCTTTTTCGATCCGGACCCAACCCGTCGTTAATTTGACGTTGCCCCACTCCGGCAGGACTTTGAGGTAGGGAATCTCCCTGACCCGGGGCGAAAATGTCTGCTGCAACAGTACGGAATTCCTGTTGTCGTAGGCGATGACTTCGTAGATGGGCTCTTTGGCCGGCACCAGCTCGAAGTGGATCTTGTCGAGCGGCAAAGCGAGGTCCCTGGCCAGAAATTCATCCACCGGATAAAGCTCCTCCAGCCAGCGGGACGGCTCTGAATAGAATCGTTTCGGCCGGCTGAAGTCCTCTTTTTCCTCGGCGAACTTGACGACGAGCTGGTTCACGCCTTTGCCTTTGAGGGCGGGAACGATTTTTTCCAGAAGCCAGAAGAACCCTTGCTTGTAGGACGAGAGCACTTCGACTTCAGCGGTGATCTTGTGGCTTTCCAGGAGGGCCTCGACCTGTTTTTTAATCTTCTGGCGGACATCGGGCGATTCACTCAAGCCGAGGCTGATCTTGACCGGCGCTGGGGGAGTTTCCAGCTCTTTCATCTTCTCCTGGACGAGCTGGAAAGCGTCCAATCCCTCCCAGGAGAAGGCCTGCTCTTTTTCGAAGATCTTCTTGCTGTCGTTGACGGCGAAGACCTTAACCCCGAGCGATTCGAGCCTGAGCGAAGAGGCCAGGTTCTTCTTGACGTCTTCCTCGAATTTCTGGTTTTCCTGGGGACAATAGAGCTCGGCCGCGAACGATTCCAGATTCCTGTCCTTGAATTCGTCGCTGATTTTTTTCAAGCTCTGGGCGAAGAATGCTTCGGCGGCGCCTTTCTCGCCTTTCAGGAATCTTTCGAGGTCGGGGACGACGTCGCCGACCTGGGGTCGACCTTCCTTGTATTCATCGAAATAGGGGTAGGTCAGGTTGAAATAGGCCAGGATCTTTTCGAGCCCGATATTGTCAGCGGCCAAGAACACCAAAGCGCTCGATTTGTTGAAAGCTTTAGGGACGACCTGGGCGACACCCCAGGCGTTCTCGAGCGGAAGGGGCTTCAATTTGCCGATCCTCTGGAGCTCCTGGACGAGTGAATTCGGCCCGACCAGAATGGGAGCGACCAGTGATTTTTTGTTCTCGACTTCCTTATCCACGTAGATGATCGGAAAAGATGCGCCGGCCGTGTTCAGGACGAGCTTAGAGGCAAGCTGGGTGATGCCCTTGATGCTGCCGGCCTGGGGGATGATGACCTTGGACTCCAAAGCATCCAGGATCCCGTCCCGGTCGATGTCGCCATAAAATCCCTTCGTTGTGAATAGGCTGAGGAGGTCGTATTCTTTTCCGGCGCCGTCTCCCCTCGAAGCATCTTTGAACGACGGCGTCAACATCCTTTTCGGAGAGCCCATGCGCGGGAGGACGGTTGGAAGGCTCTTTTTTCCGTAGCGGAGCGAAAACGTCAATTGGGCGCAGCCCGGGTAGGAGAAGACCTCGGTCTTCTGTCCGCGGCGATGCTGTTCGCGGAGGGCATCAAAGGCTTTGAAGCTGCGGTCCTGATCATCTTCGTCCGTGATGTAGATGTCCACGGCCAGGTCTTTGATCTCGCCGGCGTTGAACGAGAGTTTGGCGAGCGAGCCCGGCGCTTTTTTCAGGGGCGGAAACTCGTAGAGGACGGATTTGATGATCGTCTTCTGAAGGGTGACGCCTTCGCTTGCGAGATACTGGGTGATGTCCCTTTCGAGCGTCGCAAATGTCGAGCCTTCCTCGCGGCCCCAGATGTCCCAAAAATACGGCCAGCGGAGGAAGAAAGCCCGGCCGGTTTGGAGCAGCGTTTCCTCGGAGCCGGCGAGGAGAAAAATGCCGGTTTGGGTCTTGGTCGTAAACACCGCGACATAGCCCTGGCTCGGGCCGAGCTCGGGGACGGCGATGTCCTTGTCTTTGATGGCCTCCCGGAGCCATTTAATGTTCGTCCCGATCAGGATGGGATTTTCGACGCGCTCGATGTTGGAGACTTCGGACTCCCTTTTCACGAGCGAAAAGTCCTGGGCCAGGCTTTCCAGGTTGGCCCGAGAGGCGATGTCGGCGGCCAGGGCGAGTTCATAGGCATTGGGATTGTCGGGAATCACGATGCAGAGCGAGATCTTGTCGGCCAGGAGATCTCCGTCCGTATCCTTGATCGCCTTGCCGAGAAGAAATAGGTGGGAGAGGCTTCCCAACTCGGCGAGAGCGCTGCTAAGACCGAGGAGAAGGATAAGAACAAAGAAAACACTTCTTTTCATGCCGTGTTCTCCTTTAAAAGACGTCTCTGTGTCCTGCTCATTGTAACCTAAAAACCATGTATTTTGGTAGCCGAACGGCACAGCCGCTGGATGGAAAGCGAGCAGCGGCTTGTGACCTCTTCCCCAAAATATTTTATTTCATAAGGAGCGTCTTCATCCCGTAGGCAAAGACGCCGCTCAGGCAGCCCAGGATCGGCCCCCAGACAACCTCAAGAATCGTTATGGACATGTTCCAATCTTTGAAGAGCGCGTAATTCGTGACGCCGTAAACGCTGATGGCAAGAACGCCGGCCACGGCGCCGACTAGGGCTGCCTCGGCCAGCGTGCCTTTTTGTGTCTTATAGAGGACCAGAAAGACCAGGCTTGTAACGACCAGGACCTGGGACAACAGGCCCCATGGCGTGTTGAAGGCCATCTTGTCGCCTTTCATCCGGGCCAGCGGCTTGAGGCCGGCGCCATAAACCTTTCTGAAAATGCCGAGATGCCAGAGGGCATCGATGGCGCTCGTGAAAATAAACGAGCAGATCCAGAGCAAAAAATAGCGAAAGACGCTCATTGATGAATTCTCCTTATCATGAAAGCCTATCTCATTAATCCCACAACTGCTTTTTTTGAAGAACACGGGAAGGGGATCATTTCTTCGGGAACCAGGGGAAAAATGGGCTTGTTTTGCGCGCGTATTCGGCGAAATCCCGGTCGCCCGCATATTTCTTTTCGAGCATGGTCACGCCGGAAACCCGGAGGAGCATGAAGGTAATGATGGCCGGGCTGATGATTCCCGTCCAGCCGCTCTTGACGGAAAGCGCGATAAGGAAAATGCCCCACCACATCGTGGCCTCGCCGAAATAGTTGGGATGGCGCGTGGTTTTCCATAAGCCCGTGGTGATGATCTTCCCTTGATTGGCGGGGTCGCGCTTGAATCGCAGCAATTGATAATCGCCAACGGTTTCAAAAAAGAAGCCGAGAAGCCAGACCGCAAGCCCGCAGAAGTCCAGCGGCGTCACGCCTTTTTCCGGGGAATGGTTGACGAGCATGATGGGGGTGGCGATAAAGAGCAGGATCAGCCCTTGGAGCATAAAGACCTGAAGATAGCTTCTGAGGACGAATCCCTTTCCCCACTCTCTGCGCCATTTTGCGTAGCGGAAATCTTCGCCGCGTTTCCTGCTGCGGACGAGGATATGGACCGCCAAGCGTATTCCCCAGGCCAGCACCAGGACGTTGACAAGAATGTGGCGAAAGGCCGAACCGGGTTCAAGCCAAAAACTCAAGGCCGTGACCAGAATGAAACCGAGCCCCCAGCCGATGTCAGCGAGGGAGTTGTCCTGCCGGGCGAGGGCGATGAAGAACAGTCCGGTCATGTAGATGAAAATGGCCAACGTTGAATAAAGGATGTATTCGGTCATGATGAGATGGCCGCGGCCAAAGGGCCTCGCCATAACGTTTATTTATTCGGACAAAAGGGCGACGGCGACGGCGCCGATGCCGGCGTGGACGCCGATCACGGGAGCGACGTCGATCATGAATTCAGGCTCTTTTCCAAGGATTTCGGTGAGCTTTTGTCCGTAAAGGGCGGCTCGCTTTTGGTTCCGCACATGGACGACGGCATAGCCCCGGATTTTTTCCATCGCCGCAGCGGACTTGATTTTTTTCAGGATCTTCGCCATGTTGCTCCGGCGGCTGAATGACTTGCCGCTCTCGGCCGTTTTTCCTTCCTCGTCGAGGGTGATGATCGGTTTGATGTTGAGGATCTTGGCGATGAAGCCTTTGACATTGCTGACCCGGCCGCTCCGGACCATGTATTTCAGCGTCTGGACGTCGACGAGGAGCTTGGATTTTGGAATCCAGGCGTTGACCCGCTCGACGATCTCGTCATGGGAGGCGCCGGCCAGGGCCATGTCCGAGGCCCGGGCGACAAGCAGCCCGAGGGTAGCGGAGAGGCCGCGCGAGTTGATGACCGTGATTTTCTTCCCCGGCATCTGCTCGGCAATGGTCCGGCAGAGGCTGTGGACGCCCGACAGCTTCTCGGAAATCGTAAGGACGATCATGGATTCATAATGGGCGGCCAGGAAGGCGAACAGGCTCTGGATCGTCCGCGCCGGCGGCACAGCGGTCGTGGGCTGGACCTTGCTCCTCTGGAGCAGGCCGTAGACCTGGAGCGGCGTGATCGTGACTTTGTCCAGGAACCGGTGCTGGCCGAAGGACAGGTTGAGCGGGATGACGTGGACCTGTCGGTCGTCCAGGACATCGGGCGGAAGGTCGCAGGACGAATCCGTGACGATGGCGATCTTCGATTTCGGCGCGTGCGCAGCTTCGTACTGTCGCCGCATGTCATCGACCTTGATTTGGGTGGCCGCGCCGTGCTCCTTGAGCTCAAAGAAAAGCGCTGCTGGTTCGTTGGTGTGGACGTGGATCCTGACCTTTTCTTCCGACCCTGCGACGACCGCCGATACGCCGTAGCGCTGGACGATGGAGCGGATGGCGTCGGGATCGAGGTTTTCGCCGACGAGCAGTGCCTCGGCACAATAACGATGGTCGAGGGATTTGTATTCCGCCGGTGTCTTGATTTCCTCGGCCGTCCAGGCGCTTTCGGTTTTGGCGATCTTCGTCAGCCTTCCCTTTTTGATGAAATGAAGAACGCCTTCGAGAAAATCGACGAAACCCTTGGCTCCCGCGTCAACGACGCCGGCTTTGGCCAGGACCTGAAGCTTATGGGTCGTTTCTTTGAGGGAATTCTGGGCCGCGTGCATCGAATCGGTCAGGAGCTCCACGAAATCCGAGGTCTGGGTCCGTTTCTGGTAAACGGCCTCGGCCCAGTCCCGGATGACCGTGATCATGGTCCCTTCGACGGGCGAGACGATGGCCTTGTACGCGTGCTGGACGGCCCGTTTGACGGATTCGCCGAAGGCGTGGGTCGAAAGCTTGAACTCGTATTCGATTTCCCGGCTGATGCCGTGGATGAACTGGGCGAAGATAATGCCGGAATTGCCTTGCGCGCCGCTGAGAGCGGCGTTTGCGATCGACCGCAGCGTGGTCTTGATCGAGCGGTTGGCCTCCGACCCTTCGGCGATGGCCCGCATGGTCGTAGCCAGGTTGGTTCCCGTGTCCGCGTCCGCCACGGGAAAGACATTGATCTTGTTCAGGTAGGACTGGTCCTGGATGACGGCGTTCCCGCCGGCGAGGAAGGCATGGTAGAGCCTGCTTCCATTGAGATAACGGATCTTCATTATCCGGCTATTCCCATAACTATTCTATAAAATAACCGTTCCCCTCTCAAAGTCATCGGGCTTGAGGAGGACCTTGGCCTGAGAATCAAACCATAGTTTAACACAATGAGCGGAAAAAACAAAATCTCAGACCAGGACGTCCCTTTCATTCTTCGAGTTTTGTCCTTCATTTCACGATGAGCTTCCGTCCGTCATACCGGATGATGGTCATTTTGATCTCATAAACGTTTTCGAGCAAGGTCTCGGTCAGGATATCATCCGGTTTGCCCTGGGCGACCACACCGCCCTTTTTCATGAAGACCATGGCATCGGAGTATTTCACGGCCATGTCGAGATTGTGAAGGGTCACGAGGATCGTCTTTTTCTTTTCGATGGCCAATTTTTTGGCCAGCTCGAGAAGCTCGGTCTCATGTTTCGGGTCGAGGAACGATGTGGGCTCGTCGAGGATGAGAATGTCCGATTTCTGGGCCAGGGCCCGGGCGATAAGGACCAGCCGGCGCTCCCCACTGCTGAGCTGGAAATACGGCCGTGACGCGTAATGTCTCAGCCCGACATATTCCAGGGCTTCGTGGGCAATCTGGACATCGGCGCTCGAGGGCGTGGAAAAAAGCGAGATATAGGCCGCCCGTCCCATGAGAACGAAATCTTGGATGGTGTAATTAAAGGCCGCCGTGTGCTCCTGAGGGACGTAGGCCATGAGCTTGGCCCGTTCCTCTTCCGGCATGGCGATGATGTCCCGGCCATCGATGAACAGAGAGCCTTTGGGGGCGGGGAGAATGGCGCAGATGCATTTGAGCAGCGTCGTCTTCCCGGCGCCGTTCGGTCCGACGATGGCCGTTATCTTGGCGCCCTCGAATTGAAGGTTTTGAACATGGAGCGAGAAGTTCCGGTAGCTGAAGGTCAGGTCTTTGATCCGGACGCTCATAGCCAAATCTTCCTGGATTTCCTTAAAAGGAATATGAAAAAGGGAATGCCGATGATGCTCGTGAAGATCCCCACCGGCACCTCGAACGAGGCCAGGCTGCGGGCGAGGTCGTCGGCCAGGAGCAGGTAGCTCGCGCCCAGCGCTGCCGACAGGGGGATGACCCGGCGGTTGTCGACGCCGACCATCATCCGGATGAGATGGGGGATGATGAGACCGACCCAGCCGATGATTCCGGCCACGGCTGTGGCGGCCGACGTGATCAAGGTCGTCAGGAAGATGACCAGAAATTTTTCCTTGCCGATATTGACGCCCATGGACCTGGCTTCTTCATCGCTCATGGACAGGACGTTCATCCGCCACCGGAGGAGGATGAGCCCGACGATCCCGATTCCCATCAGGGGGAAAGATATGGCGAGTTCGCTCCCGCCGGCCATCGATAAATCGCCCATGAGCCAGGAGAATAAGCCCTGGAGGGCATAGGGGCTGGCGAAGAACTCGGCGAGGGCAAGGAGCGCCGAGAAAAAGGCTGAAACGATGACGCCGGTCAGGAGGAGGGATACGATCGGTGAGTCTGATTTTTTGGCGACCGCTAATACGGCCAGGACGGCCGCTACAGCGAAAGCGAACGCCGAAATCTGACGGGGGAAATGCTGGCCGAGAAAAACAATCGAGAGCGCCGCGCCAAAAGCCGCTCCGGAGGATATGCCCAGGATGTATTCGTTGACCAAAGGATTTTTGAACAGGGCCTGGAGTGAAGCGCCGGAGACGGAAAGGGCCGCTCCGACCATCATAGCCAGGAGCAGGCGGGGAAGGCGGACGCCGAAGACGATGCTGATATAACCCTCAGAAAGACCTTGTTTGAAAGAGGGGAAGAGAGGGGATAGGAGGGTTTTGAACAGGCCCCGGAGAGGGATGTGGAAGGGTCCGAGATACAGAGAAAAGAGAAAAACGAGTAAGGGCAAGACATAAATGAAGATGCAGAGCGCCCGCCGTCTGTTACTCATGCGTCCATTCGTCACACTTAAGGATCCGGCAGAGTTCGGAGAATCCGCCGCCGACGCCGTAGAACTTTTTGAAGATCGCGTTCCCCTCCCGGATGAGGTCGAAGCCTATGAACCGCTCGGGATAGAACAGCTTCGCCAGGTACAGTGTTTCGATCATGACCTCGGCCATGTCCCACCAATCCCAAAAGCCCAGGGTGTAAAAGACCTTCTTAGACCGCACGGCTTCGACCGAGGCAAGCCTTGAGTCGGCGAGGACCTCGTCGACGGTCATGGTCCTTTCTCTTGGCGGATAATGACCATGGACCAGGATGACGTCGGGATTCCAGCGGATGATCTGTTCGACATTGACCTTGGTTGAGACGGACCCGAGAATGTCGGGGGCAATCTTTTCCGCGACATTGATGCCGCCGACGGCATTGACGGGCTCGTAAAGGATGGGAGTCCTGGTGAGCGAACCCCAGAACGACAGATAAACCCGGGGCTTTTTTTGTTCGGGGACGGCATCGAGCGATTTCCGGACTCGATCGACGCCTTCGTTGAAATAAGCCACAAGCTCGTCCGCCCTTTTCTCCCGGCCGAGAACGCGGCCCACGAGTCTCATCTCCTCGCAGAGCTTCGTGAAGTTTCCCATGGATGCCAAGGCGACGACGGGGATCCTGGTTTTTCCTTCGAGCGCTTTGACGATTTGCCGTTCATAGGGGGAGACGAAGATAACGTCCGGCTTCAGCCGCATGATCATCTCCAGGTTGATGTTATTCTCAGCCATGGAGACCAGCGTCAGGTTGTGCTCTTTCGGATAGATGATCCGGAACATGTGGTCGCGCAGCCGGAGGGTGTAATCGACGCCGACGAGATTGTCGCCCGCGCCCAAGGCGACGATGAGGCGGGAGATCTCGGGTTGGATCGAGATGATGCGTTCGACTCTGGCCGGAATGGAGACGGTCCGGTCGAGACTGTCTTTGATCGCCAGGCCGGCTTTTTGGGGGGAAGCGTTCTCGAATGAGGCGGAGGCGGACCCTGCGAGAGCGACTGCAAAAAAAATAAGAGCGGGCTTTCCTTTCATGGGACGGGGCGTTCATTATAGGAGATTTCGGCCTATTTTTCTACGGCCGCCGGATCAATGTTCCACGGGATGGCTTTTCTCGGATTTCTTGATGAGGGACTGTTCGATCTTCCGGAAAAGGACCAAGGTCAAGACGACCAACGCGGTGAAGAGGACGGCAAGGACAAGATAGCCGGCGCCGATCACGAGTCCCAGCCCGGCCACGGCCCAGATGGTTGAGGCCGTGGTCAGGCCGTGGATCGTGCCGCGCGATTGGATGATCGCGCCGGCGCCCAGGAAGCCGACGCCGGTGATCACGCCGGCCGCCATCCGCATGCTTTCCCGGCTGGCCTCACTTCCGCCGGAATAGAGCTGAGCGAGAATCATCATCATCGCTGACGAGATGCAGATCAGGATATTGGTCCTCAAGCCGGCAGGCTTATGGCTGGTTTCCCGCTCGATCCCGATGATCCCCCCGAGCACGATGGCCAGGAAGAGCTTTAAAATAACATTCCCGATGTTCATGGCATTCCTCGATTTTGGAGATGCCATTAATGTATCATATTTTTTGCGAATATGAAAAAAGGCATCCTCTTGTATAAGCAATTCTTTTTCCGGTGTCAGGCCAATTTCGGGCGGGGTCCTGTCGCGGCTCTTCCCCGGCCGTGCTCGCTGCCAGGCCGCTGCGCCCGGGCGGGGAGCCCCTTCGCCGCGCCACCCCTGCTCGACTTTCCGGCGCCCCGGAAAAAGAATTGCTTACTCCTCTTGTTCATGCCGACGGGCGACTTTAAGACACGACGTCAAAATTCGTGCCCTTTTTCTTCAACTCTTCAACGAGGCGGTGAGTCTGATTGGCGAAGAAATCATTGCTCATGGCGTATCCGAGATTTTGCTGAAGATAGAACATCTTGATCGTATCCAAATAATTCATCCGGTCGATGAGGACCTTGTCGATTTTCCCTTCAAGCAGGGCGACGAGCTTTTCCGGATTTCCGGGAAGGATCGGACCGACGAAGGCGAAGGTCCTGATTCCATTGGATTTTAGGATGCCGAGCGCCTGAATCCGCTCGTTCACCGGAGAAGCTCCGGGCTCGAATAATCTTGCGATTCTTTCGTCGTCTGTCGTGATCGTGAATCCGACCTCGACGGCTTCGAATTTTTTGAAAATGTCCTGATCACGTAAGAGGAGGATAGACTTGCTCTGGACCTGAACCGGGAATTGATGCTCGGCCAGGATCTCCAGGCACTGCCTGGTCAGCTTGTATTTAGCCTCGAGCGGTTGATAGCAATCACAGACCGAAGACAGCCAGACGATGCCCTTTTTCGCCCTCAAGACCTGCTTGGCGAGGACCTCGGGTGCGTTCACTTTGACGTCGACGAAACTTCCCCAGGGCTCGGAGTGCCCCGAATAACGGGGGATGAACAGCCGGGCATAGCAGTAGCGGCAGTTGACCTGACAGCCCGTATAACAGTTGACGCAATAATCGAAGATCTTGGATTTATTGAGAATACTTTTGGCTCTGACTTCTGTGATTTTAATCATCGGTTGATTTGTGCCGGTTTTTCATTTTAATATCAATAGTCTTAAACGGCAATGAATAAACCGGATAAAGCGCTTTTGCTGATCTCTTTTTCCGTCCTCTTGGCCTCGTCGATCTGGTTTTCCGGGACGGCGGCAGCCGCGGGATTAAAAAAGATCTGGACCTTGAGCGAAGTCCAATCCTCGTGGCTGACGATCTCTGTCCAGCTCGGATTTATCCTTGGCACGTTCCTTTATGCGCTTTTAAACATGGCCGATATCTTTAAAACGCGCAGCGTGTTCTTTTTCTCGGCTCTTTTGGGCGCCGTCTTTAATGCCGGGTTTGCCCTGATTTCCAAGGCTCTTTTTGGGGCCGTTCTCTTTCGTTTCCTGACGGGAATAACACTGGCCGGAGTTTATCCGGTCGGGATGAAGCTTGTCGCCCAGTGGTTCCGCGAAAAGCTGGGCTGGCGCCTTGGGATCATGGTCGGGGCCCTGACGCTTGGAACGGCAATTCCCTATCTCATCTTCGCCCTGGGCGCGGATTTCAACTGGCGGCATCTTATGCTCCTGGCATCCTTGCTCTCGTTGGCCGGCGGACTCATCGTCAAAATCGGCATTCCCGACGGGCCTTACTTGACGGCATCCCCGCGCTTTGACATGCGGGCCGCATTCCGCGTCTTCAAATTCCGCCCCTTCCGCCTTCAGGCGTTCGGCTATTTCGGCCACATGTGGGAGCTCTACGCATTTTGGTCGCTTTCGGCCTCGTATCTTGGGGCGAGTTTCAGCCGGTCGGTCTCCGCTGTCTCTGTTCCGCTTGTTGTATTTTCCGTCATCGGCATCGGCATTTTTAGCTGCATCCTGGGCGGTTGGATATCGCGATCTGTCGGGGAAAAAGCCGTGGCGATGGCTTCGCTTATCGTTAGTTGCACGTTTTGTGTTCTCTCCGGGATTATATTCAATTTGCCTCCTGCCCTGCTTATTCCGGCCATGCTTCTCTGGGGAATTTTTGTGATATCGGATTCGCCTCAATTTTCAGCCCTTGCCGCACAGTCCTGTCCGGCCGAGTATACCGGCACGGCCCTCACCATCCAAAACGGCATCGGCTTCGCTATCACGGTCGTGTCCATTCAGTTCATCGCCTGGGTTTCACAACATGTCGGCTGGCAGTGGGCATTCGCGTTCTTGGCGATCGGACCTTTTCTTGGGGCTGTGGCTATGAGCAGACTTAAGTCACGTCAGACTTGAATAAATCCGGTCTGCGATCGACGCAAGCGTCTTGTATAGCTCTCGATGAAAGACTCGCCCGTCTCCTCAGCCTTCTCCTGGCCGTCGGCCTAGTCTATCTTATTTATGCCTGCGGGCGGGAGGTTTTGAGCAAACGCGCGGCGATCTTTGCGGCGCCGATCACGGCCCTTGCCGATTCTTATGAAGGAGCGAGCCCTTTCTTCCGGGCCATTAATTCCCGTACATTTCAATGATTTCCTGTTTCGTCTTGCCCAGGATGTTGAATTTTGTCCCGACCTTTGTGAAAGCATCGAGGGCTTTGTCAAGGTGGTGGATCTCATGGGCAGCGGAGATCTGCGTCCGGATCCGGGCTTGGCCCTGGGGAACAACCGGGAAGAAGAATCCGATGGCATAGACGCCTTCATCATAAAGAGCGCGCGAAACATCCTGGGACAGCTTGGCGTTGAAGAGCATGACCGGAACGATGGGCGTGTCGCCTTCCTTCAAAACGAAGCCGGCATCGGTCAGGCCTTTCCGCCAGTAGGCGGCGTTCCTTTCGAGCTTGTCCCGCCGCTCGGTCGAAGCATAGAGGATTTCGAGGACTTTTAAGACGCCGGCGACGACAACCGGGGCGATCGTGTTCGAGAAGAGATACGGCCGGGCTTTCTGGCGGCACATCTCGACAAGTTCCTTGCGGCCGGAAACGCACCCGCCGCTGGCCCCTCCAAGGGCTTTTCCGAATGTGGTCGTGATGATGTCGATCTTGCCCATAACACCGCACTTTTCATGCGTTCCGCGGCCGGTTTTTCCGATGAATCCCGAGGCATGGGAGTCGTCCACCAACAGCATGGCCTCATATTTGTTGGACAGGGCGACCATCTCATCGAGCTTGGCCGTGTCGCCGTCCATCGAGAACACCCCGTCCGTAATGACCATTTTCAGGCGCTTGTCGGAGTGGAGCTGGAGTTTGGATTCGAGATGGGCCATATCGGAGTGTTTAAAGGTGTCGTGCATGGCGCTGCAGAGGCGGATGCCGTCGATGAGCGAGGCATGGACGATGCGGTCGGAGATCATGACATCATCCTTGGTCAGAACGGCTTCGAAGACGCCTGCGTTGGCGTCCATGCAAGAGGGGAAGAGGAGCGTGCCCTCCGTGCCCAGGAATTCTGTTACTTTTTTTTCAAGCTCATGATGGATATCCTGGGTTCCGCAGATGAACCGGACCGAGGACATGCCGTAGCCGCGCTTGTCCAGTCCCTCATGGGCGGCCTTGATAACATCTGGATGGCTCGAAAGCCCCAGATAGTTGTTGGCGCACATGTTAATGACCTTCCGGAGCGAAGAGCCTTCGGGAAATTCGACTTCGATGTCGGCGGCCTGGGGAGAATGGATATACCGTTCCTGCTTGAAAATGCCGGCAGCCTTCAAGCCTTCAAGCTGCTCCTGATAAAGAGCGCGCATTTTGTCGTTATAAGCCATGATGATGCCTCCTTCGACTTTTTATAATCCTCCCTTTAATAAGGGGGAATATGGGGGGGGATTATGATTGCCACGCTTTGCTTGCGATGACAAGAAAAAGACATGTTTGCTGATTTATTTCACGAATCGTTTGACCACGTCCGAGATCTTGTTCACGGAGTCGAAGGCTTCCGGGGTAGCTTGGTCATCAGGAATGGAGATCTTGTATTTGTTCTCGAGGAACCGCTTGAGCGAGACCATGGAAAAGGAGTCCACGATGCCGCCCGAGATCAGGGGCGTGTCGTAGCTGATGGGGTCCCCGCCTTCTTCCATATACTCTTCGATGACATATTTGAGGATCATGTCTTTCAGGTTGTCCATTTAAAACTCCTTCCTTAATATACCATATTCCAAATTGAGAGCAATATCATCCCTCCTGGTCCCCTTTCCTAAAAGGGGGAGAGGGGGATTAATCGTTTTCGAGCGCTGACGTGTCGCCGATCTCCTCGCCCCATTCCTTGGCGTGGAGAATCCGGCGCATGATCTTGCCGCTCCGCGTCTTGGGCAGGGATTCGACATACTCGATCTCCTGGGGCATGGCAAGGGGTGAGAGTTTCTTCCGGATAAAGTTCATGATCTCGAGCTCCAGGTCAGTGCTGGCCGCAAAACCGGGCTTGAGCGTCACGAACGCCTTGACGACCTCCATGTTGATCGGGTCGGGCTTGCTGACCACGGCCGATTCGGCGATGGCCGGATGCTCGAGCAGGGCAGACTCAACCTCGAACGGGCTGACGAGGTGGCCGGCTGTGTTGATGACGTCGTCGTCGCGGCCGACGAACCAGAAATACCCCTCTTTGTCGATGCTGGCCCGGTCGCCCGTCAGATACCAGCCGTTTTTGAACTTGTTCTTGTAGGCTTCTTCGTTGTTCCAGTATGTCCGCATCATCGACGGCCAGCCGGGCTTCAAAGCGATTAAGCCGATCTTGCCGGTTACGTTATACGGCTCGTAGGTTTTGGGGTCTAGAACAGTGGCTGTGATCCCGGGAAAAGCTTTTCCCATGGAGCCCGGCTTGATCTTCATCCCGGGGTAGTTGCTGATCATGATCGAGCCGGTCTCGGTCTGCCAATAGGTGTCGAGAAAGGCCTTTCCGAAGATCCGTTCCGACCATATGACAGCCTCGGGATTGAGCGGCTCGCCCACGCTGGCCAGGTGGCGGAGGGACGAGAGGTCATATTTTTTGACCACTTCATTGCCGGCTTTCATCAGGGAGCGGATGGCCGTCGGCGCTGAATACCACATCGTGATCCTGTATTTCTCAATGAATTTATACCAGGCCTCGGCCGAGAAGCCGGCGTCGAGGACGGCCTGGGTGACGCCCATACTCCAGGGGCCAACGATACCGTAAGAAGTCCCCGTGACCCAGCCCGGGGCGGCGGTACACCAGTAAATATCATCTTCCTGAAGATCAAGAACCCATTTGGACGTTAAGTATTGTGAAACGAGGGAATAATGGACGTGCTTAACTCCCTTGGGCTGGCCGGTCGTGCCCGACGTATAGTGAAGAAGAGAGGGGGATTCTGCCTGAGTCGGATAGACATCGAAATGATCGATAGGCACAGCCTTTTCGAGCGAGAAGGGGACTTCGCGTTCCCGGAGAGGCGCTTTCCCGTCATAGTCAACGATGATGATGTGTTTCAACCGGGGGAGCTTGTCCAGAATTTTACGGACCTTGGGCGCGTGTTTTTTCTGAGTGATGATCGCCGAAGTTTGGGCGTTATCCAGCCTGACGAAGAGCGACTCGTCGCCGAACGCGGAGAACAAAGGCTGGCCGATGGCGCCTGTCTTTAGAATGCCCAGGAGACCGATGTAAAGTTCAGGGATTTTGTCCATGAAGAGGCAGACCCGGTCTTCAGGCTTGATTCCCAGGCCATGCAAAAAAGCGCCGATCGAGTTGCTTGCCCGGCGGATGTCGTGATAGGTGAATTTCTTCTCGGCGCCGGTCGAGCTTTCCCAGAGGAGGGCCAGCTTGTCGCCTTTGCCCTGAAGGCAAATCCGGTCCGAGCAGTACCAGCCGATGTTGAGGGTATTACCCGGCTTATAGCCAAGTTCCTTCTCGGAGATCGACCAATTGAAGTCTTTCAGCCGCACCTCGTAAGATTCGATGTTTGACATCAGGCGTCCTTTATAAATGGAGTTGAAGCGAAAAAAAGAGATTATAGCGGATTCTTTTTAAAAGTCAAAGGCCGGCTGGGCTTACGTAAGCAGTTCTTTTTCCGGCGTCAGGCTAGTCTGGGGGTGGGGTCCTGTCGCGGCTCTTCCCCGGCCGTGCTCGCGGCCAGGCCGCTGCGCGCGGGCGGGGAGCCCCTTCGCCGCGCCACCCCTTCTCGACTTTCCGGCACTCCGGAAAAAGAATTGCTTACATAAAGTGATATACGCTCACATGGCTGGGTTCTGCCGCCGTCTTGACAAGGGGCTCGGTTTCCTGTATCGTAGGCAAGAATTCGCTTATTGAAAACTACAACATATGGTATATATTTTTTAAAGGTAGCATATATAGAACAATTTTCTTGACAAAGCCTTAAAAATCCGCCTAAAATACGGTCAAGTCTAGAGATCATCCAATGCCTAAAGTCATCCGCCAGAACCATAAATATTTTATGCTGAGTTTTCTCGTCTTGTTCTTTCTGGGAGCCCGGCCGTCGGAATTCGGCAAGGAAAATGACTTCTTCTATGGCTTTCTCATCCAAAAGCCGGTCATCCGTGTTGCTCTTGGACTGAACCTCGAGGACATTCATATTCATGCTTCCTCAGGCATGAAGATATATCAAGTTGGCGGGAACTATAAGCTCCTGGCCGAGGACGTATCCGAGGTCAGGGTCAAGGGGCACAAAGAAAAGTTAACCGAAAAGTTCGTTGTCCAGGTCGCTCAGACGAAAAAGAAAGAAGACGCCGAGGATACGGCCAAGGAACTGAGGCCTAGGATTGATAATCGGGTTTATGTAACGCAGGCCAGGGAAAATGACCTGGAAGGGATCTATCAGGTTCGTGTCGGAGACTTCCTGACCCGCGGCAACGCCCTGGAATTCATCAAAAAGTCGACTATGCTTGGGTTCAAAGAAGCCTGGATTGTCCGGGAAGAAGTGACAGAATCGGCCTCCAAGCCGCAGTGGGTGCTGGTCAACGACGAGCTGATCAATTTAAACGCAGAAACCTCGCTCTATTTCATTCCAGCCAATGCGGAAACCTATCTATCCTATAGCGGCAAGAATTATAGGGGAATATTCATCCTGAAAGGAAGCCGGAAAGGGATCCTCCTGGTCAATATCTTGAACCTCGAGGATTACCTGAAAGGCGTGGTCCCCGGGGAGCTTTCGCCCTATAATTTCGGCGAGCTCGAAGCCCAAAAAGCCCAGGCCATCGCCGCCAGAACATACGCCCTCAAAAATATCGGTCAGTTTGATGAATTGGGTTTCGACCTCTATGCCACGCCGGTCTCCCAGGTTTACGAGGGCATGAGCATCGAGCATCCCCTGAGCACGCAGGCAGTCGAGGCGACCAGGGGAGAAGTGGCCGTTTACGACGGGAAATTGATCAATGCGCTTTACACCAGCACCTGCGGCGGGGCCACTGAGGACATTGAAAAGATGTTCGGAGGGAATCCCGTTCCCTACCTGAAAAGCACGGAATGCGTCCTGGAAAAAGAACAGGAATGGCAGCTCCAGAGCCGGGCCGTTCTTCCGCCCGTTCAAGTCGCCGGCTCGAACATCAGCCCCAAGCTGGCCTATCTCATGGCCCTGGACATCATTCCCCAGACAATGGATCCGGTCTATTTCAAGGAAGCGGCCGTGTTCGGCGAAACGGCGGACTGGATCCGAAAAGCCCTCCTCCATCTCGGCAAGAAGAACGAGAAATTCGCGCCCGGGCAGGCGCCGTTGAATTTCATCGCCTTCGCCAGGCTCGTGATCGAGGGTTTTCAGTGGCAGGAGAGAACGCAAAATTTGGTCGGCCGAAGCGAAGCAGACCATGCGACAAAAGATTTTTCCGCGCTTGGACCCGAAGAAAAAAGCGCCCTGGCCTATTTCATCATATCCGGGATATATCCGGCTTCCCCTGAAGTCGGCGAGAGGAGCCGGCTGTTGACAAGGGCCGAAGCGGCTTACTATTTGGCCAAGGTCATTTCGACTTACCGGGATTTTTATCATCAGGGATACGTAAAGGACCTGGTCAAGAACACACTCGAAGTGGTGGAGGACGAGGAGAAAAAACAATTCGACCTTTCGCCTGACCTGTTGCTTTTAAGAAATTTGGAAGAGGTCGTGTCCTTTGTCCCTACGTACGAACTCAGCGGCGGGGATGTCGTGAGATGGGTGGAAAGCGACGGGAAGATCAGGCTCCTCCAGGCCGTTTCGACGCCCCTCACGAATATCTTGGACCAGCCGTCGCAGTATCACCGCTGGGATATCAGGGTCTCCCGCGAAGACCTGGAAGACCGGATCAACCAGTATTATCCGATCGGAAGGCTCATCGACCTCGTCCCTCAAAAGCGGGGCCAGTCCAAAAGGGTCATCGAGATGTCGATTATCGGCCAGGAGAGCCAGGTCCAAGTCACGGGCCTGAAGATTCGCCAGGTCCTGAATCTCAGGGACAATCTCTTCGTCATCGACCGCGAACAGGATGCGGACGGCCGCGTCACCCATTTCATTTTTTCGGGAAAAGGCTGGGGGCACGGCGTTGGGCTGTGCCAAGTCGGCGCCTACCGGATGGCCCAGAAGGGCGCGACATATATTGAGATCTTGAAGAAATATTACCGCGGCATCAAGCTCGACAAGATCTATTGACAATCCCACCGGCGGAGCAATAATAGTCCTAGAGTGGGACGAAGGATTTCTTTTTGAAAAAAATCGCATTCGTCGGGGGGGTCGTCTTTCTCGGATTCGGGATTTTCGCCCAGGAGCTCCAGCACCAAGTGTCCGTCGTCAACATCGAGATTCCTGTCCGGGTCTTCAAAGGCGACACCTTTATCGACAGCCTGATGATCAACGACTTTGAGGTTTTCGAGGACGGAAAACTCCAACAGATCGAAGCCGTCTATCTCATCAAAAAGACCGATATTAAGCGAGAAGAAGGAAAAAAGGGCCAAGTCCCTAAGGTGGCCCGGCAATTCGTCCTCTTCTTCGAAATGTCGGACTACTTGTCCGAGATCGACAAAGCCGTGGATTACTTCTTTGATGAAGTCATCCTGCCCGGCGATTCCCTGATTGTGATCACGCCGATGAAACAATATGACCTGCGCAACGACGCTCTCAGCAAAATGGCCAAAGTGACGGTCAAGGATCAGCTCCGAGGCAAGCTGCGGAGAGACATCTTGATCGGGGCCTCAGAGTACAAAAATACGATCGAGACGATGTTCAAGGTCTTGACCGATAGTCCAGACGGAGAGTACGCAGGCTACTCGCTCGAGGAAAGGCTGCAAATTTATTCGACGCACCTGTCCAAGCTTGAAAGCCTGAGACGGGTGGATGAGAAAGGCCTTGTCCAGTTCGCCGCTTTTCTCAAGAACATGCCGGGGCAGAAATTCGTTTTTCTTTTTTACCAGAAGGAATCTGTTCCCCAGTATGAGCCAAAAGCTCTGATGCGAAAAATGCTCGAAAACCAGGAAAACCCGGCGCTGACCTTGAAGTTTATGGAGAATTTCCAATTTTTTACCCGCGATGTCAGATTTGACGTCGAGGCGGTGAAAAAAGCCTATGCCGACTCCTCGATCTCCGTTCATTTCCTGTTTCTGACAAAAACACCAGTCGGGAATGTGCCTATCTCAGTCTCCCAGTCAACGCCTTCAGAGTTGACCATGGTCGAACGGTCGGAGGATATTTTCAGCGCGTTCGACGAGGTCGCCCAGGCCACGGGCGGAACGACCGACAGCTCGGCCAACGCCGCAGCCTCGTTCAAAAGGGCCGTGGACGCTTCGGAAAATTATTATTTGATCTATTACAAGCCGCAGAATTATAAGGCTGATGGTCAGTTCCACGAGATCAAGGTCTCTGTCAAAACCGGGAATTATCGTCTTACCCACCGTGCAGGCTACATCGCGAAATAAAGAATGGCGGTCGGTATCGCGAGCCAACCGCACTCCGGGTCCTGTCCCGGCCGGGCCCCTAGCGCCCTTCGACCTTTTAACGGTCTTGGGTTCTTTTTTGTTTGAGGGTCCAATAAATATATCCAGGGATGCCGATGGCGACCCAAACGAGCCCCATGACCGAGTTGATAATTGGGGCAGTTCCGTTTTTAAAGTTCAGGATATCTGAGTAGAGAGTGAAGACAATATAAACCGACGCGAACAGAACAAAAATGACCGGCGTGAAGGGATATCCCCAAACTTTATACGGCCGGGGCGAATCCGGCATTTTCTTCCTCAGGATAAACACGCTGAACGCGGCCAGCGCATAAAAGACCCAGCTGACGAAGATCAGCATGTCCGTGAGCTGGTCGAATGTGCCGCTGAAAACCAGGATCGTTGCCCAGGCGCCCTGGACGATCAGCGCCGTGCCCGGCGTCCGGAAGCGGGGATGGATGTGGCCGAGCTTGCGGAAGAAAAGCTTCTCCCGGGCCATGGCGAAATAAACCCGGGCCGACGTCATGGCGATGCTGTTCACCGCGCCGAACGTCGAGATCATGATCGCGATGGCGATCGCCGCGCCGCCCCACCGGCCGAGGAAACTCGTCGCAACGTCGACCGCAACCAGGTAACTCTCCGAATATTTGCTGGCCATGGTCGAGACAGGAATGATGTAGATGTAGGCCAGGTTGATGAGGATATAGACAGCGATGACAATAAGGACCGTGATCGCCATCGCCCGGGGCAGGTTCTTCTGGACGTTCTTGATCTCGCCCGACATGTAGGTGATGTTGATCCAGGCGTCGTAGGCCCAGAACGCGCCGGCCATGGCCATGATGAACATGAGGAAGACCGAAGGAGACCCCGCCGCGGCCGCAAGCGGAGCCGAGGCGGTAAAGTTGCCGAAATGACCGTGTCCGATAGTGAAGGCCAGGACGACGATCCCGATGATGACTCCGACCTTGAGTGTTGAAAAGATAACGGCAATGGCGCTGCCGAACTTGACGCCGAGATAATTGATCCCGGTGAGGAAAACGATCAGGGCGATCGTGGCGATCTTCAGGCCGATGGATTTGAACGGCGTCATCGCCCCGATAAAAGGGATCGGAATGGTGAAATTCTCCCAGGCCGCGGACAGTTTGGGATATTTGATGAAATACCCCAATGAATCCGAAAAGACATAAGCGATGGCGGCGATGGAGCCTGTCTGGGTGACGATGAAAACCGCCCAGCCGTAGAGATAGCCGATGAACCTGTTGTAGCCCTTATTGAAATAAACATATTGCCCGCCAGGATCCTTGAACATGCCCGAGATCTCGGCGATGCTCAGAGCGCCGAAGAGGGTCATGATGCCGGCCACGATCCAGACGAGAATGAGGAGCTGCGGCGAGCCCAGCTGAGAGGCCATGAGAGCGGGTTTTTTGAAGATGCCGGAGCCGATGATCGAGCCGACTCCAGCGGCGATGGCGGCGATGAGCCCCATCTCGCGGCTTAGCTCTAAGCGCGTTGTCCCGTTTTGATCGGCCATGAATGCTCTCTGGCGGAGCACCGATTATAAAAATTATTACGGCCCAAATCAATAAATAAAATACCTGACCGTATATCACTTTCGGGGACATGATTCCCTGTCCCTGGCGGTTTTCAACGGTATCGTCCTTTGGGGTGCTTCCGACCAGATAGGGACAGGGTATCGTGTCCCCCTTGCATTTGAAAGTGATATACGGTCAAATAAAATACGGGGCGTCAAATCCCCCCTTTTTAAACGGAGGGAGCGGGATTATTTCATTATGGGTTGCGTCGGACCGGTCATTTTTGATATGAATGACCGGATGGCCCACCATACGGCAAGGTCGGGATATGCTCATCTTGTGAAGCGGATCAATAAATTTCCTCAGGGAGCGCCTCCCTCCGATGTCCTGTATAAGATCCTCGGGCTTCTTTTCAGCGAGAAGGAAGCCGCTCTCGTCGCTCTTCTCCCCATCAAACCCTTTACCGCGGAAAGGGCCGCTCGTGCCTGGAAAATGAACGTCGCCGAGGCCCGAAAAGTTCTGGATGCGCTCTCCCGTCGGGCCCTCCTTATCGACATCGCCGGCCGGAAAAATCAATATTACGCCCTGCCGCCGCCCATGGCCGGGTTTTTCGAATTCTCGATGATGCGGCTGCGCGAGGACGTCGACCAGAAGCTCCTGGCCGAGCTTTATTATCAATACATCACGGTCGAGGAAGATTTCATCAAGGCTCTCTTCGTCCAGGGCCAAACGCAACTCGGGCGCGTCTTCGTCCATGAGCCGGTCCTGACGAACGAGAACGCCCTCCATGTCCTGGATTATGAACGGGCGAGCCAGGTCGTCAAGACCGCGTCCCATCGCGGTGTCGGCATCTGCTATTGCCGCCACAAAATGAAACATGTCGGCAGGTCCTGCGCCGCGCCGCAGGATATCTGCATGACGTTCAACACGACGGCCGCTTCGCTTATCAAGCACGGCTTCGCCCGCTCCGTAAGTGTCCCGGAAAGCTTGGACCTGCTCCAGCAAGCCTACGACCACAATCTTGTTCAGTTCGGCGAAAACGTGAGGAATAGGGTCAGCTTCATCTGCAACTGCTGCGGCTGCTGCTGCGAGGCCATGATCGCCGCCCGCCGCTTCGGGATCCTTCATCCCGTCCACACGACGAATTTCATCCCGGAGACCGACGCGTCCTGCTCGGGATGCGGCGATTGTGTGGCCGCCTGCCCCGTCGAAGCCATGGCCCTTGTTTCGGCCAACGATCCCGTGCATCAGAAAAAGAAGAAAGCCAAGCTCGATGAGAATGTCTGCCTGGGCTGCGCCGTATGCGTGCGCGTCTGTAAGACGAAAAGTCTGGGCTTGAAATCCCGGCCGCAGCGGGTGATCACGCCGCTCAATTCTACTCATAAATCCGTCCTGATGGCCATCGAGCGGGGAAAGCTCCCAAACCTCATTTTCGACAACCAGGTGATGTTCAGCCACCGGGCCATGGCCGCCGTCTTAGGCGTAATCCTCAAGCTCCCGCCCCTTAAGCAGGCGATGGCGAGCCGACAGATGAAATCGCGGTATTTGGACGGGCTGATTTCGAGACTAAAGCTCTGAACCGGCGTCTTCAAGATCACTCTCAGCCTAAGGCCCTGACAGTTTCGGGGACACATCACGGAACTCGGACATTGAACAATAACGTGAGGTGTCCCTAAAATTCCATATTGTTTATTTCTTGGGCGCCTCGGCCAAGATCTTCTGGATCAGCTTCTTGTCGTTCGGGAACTGGCCGGCTTTCGGCAACCGCTCGAGCAATACGGCCCAGTTGGAATCCTGGGCGAAGACCTTCTTGAAGAGAGGCAGGCTTTCATCGACCTTGCCCGTGGAGGCCAGCGTCACGGCCGGCCAGAAGATCATCTCCGGGTTGTCCGGATAGATCTCCATCCCTTTCGTGTATTCCTTCATGGCCTCGGCGGTCATGCCATCGGTCATATAATCATCGCCTCTGTTCATATGATTATAGGCTTTGTTGAGCTTGAGGAGTCGCTTGAGTTCAGGGACCGGCGCGACGTGGTCTTCAACCCGCAGATCATAGATCCTGTCCTTCCACCACACGCCCGAGCTTTTGCCTTTCACGACGATGATGGCCGCCGACTGTTTTCCCCGGATGTCACCCCCTTCTTTTTCCGCCGCTTCGAGAGCAGCGATCAGCCGGTCGGCCAATTCGCCTTTCGTCGTTTCGAACGCCTGGGCCATGGCCTTCCACACGGTGCTCTTCAACATCATGTTAGCCTGGCAGGAAAAGCCGTCGCCGACATAATGACCGGCTTCGGCGATGCAATTCTTTCCCGTGTGGGCGGCGACCTTGCCGCGGGCATCCACCATGGCCACCTGACGGACGGTTTCATTTTTGTCCGCTCGGAGAAGCGCGGCCAATGCTTCTTCAGCGCTTTTCCCGACCTTCATGAGCTCCAGGCCGAGAGGGCCGTACGAGGGTTCGACAAAGGATTGGGTCGCGACGGCCCCGACGCCGGATTCGGCCCAGGGGACGAGCGCGCCGACCGAAAACCAGTGAGATTGCACCGCGACGCCCAGCTCGCCCGTGGTCTTGTCCAGCGCCACGATCGAATATGTGTGCGCCGGTCTGCCGGGTTGTCGGCCGGCATTCGCCAAAACAAAAGACGTCGCTAAGAGCGCTATAAAAGGGAACAGCAAAAATTTTTTCATAGGGAACCTCCTCCCATTATTATATAATAATGTCGGAAAAGACTCAGAGGGGCAGGTAATTCTTTTTCCGGGGCGCCGGAAAGTCGAGCCGGGGTGGCGCGGCGAAGGGGCTCCCCGCCCGCGCCCAGCGGCCTGGCCGCGAGCACGGCCGGGGAAGAGCCGCGACAGGACCCTGCCCGAAACTGGCCTGACACCGGAAAAAGAATTGTTTATCCCAGAGGGAATCAAACGATGATGAAAAAAAGGCCTGCTCTCAAAACGGCTTTGGGTCTTGGCTTTCTGTTATTCATTCGTTATCTGGCTTCTTCTCCCGCAGACGTCGTCTTGGCCAGAATCGATAAGCTCCAGGCGGAAAATATTCCCGCTCATCAACGGAACCAGATCATAGGCCTCCAGGAGCTCAACGCGTCCTGGGTCGTCAAGATCCCGCGGGATGTCCAAGAAGCTCTCATGAATGAAGGGATCTCTTGCGAGACGCTTGACCCGGCCCCGGCTGGCAAGTCCTATTTTCTAATCTTCACCCCGCGGCCGGCCGATCCCGAGGTTCTTGGAAGATACGGCCAGACGAAAATCCTCGACGATCAGACCTGTCTTTTCTGGACGGACGACGGACGGGAAGCGCGGGAAGTCTTGCCCGCTGATTTTAAGATCAAGAGCCTTTCGCTCGAGGACCGCATATCCCTGTCCTTCGATGAAAAAATAGCCGCCGGTCCCGGCCGGGTCATGGGCAGGGCTTTAAAGCCGCCCGTCTATGATCCGCTCATCTCTCAGATGGTGAACCGGGTCTCCGAATCCACCCTGAGCAGCTCCATCCTGAATCTCCAGAATTTTCAAACCCGCTATGCTTCGATGGCGAACTGCGACTCCGCGGGCGACTATCTCTACGGCTTTTTCGTCCAACACGGTCTGGCCTGCGAGTTCGATCCTTTCAGTTTTTCCTCGAACCGATATAACTCGAAGAACGTCGTCGCCACCCTTCCCGGAAAGACCTTCCCCCAGTATATCGTCATCATTTGCGCCCACTATGATTCGTACAGCAACCAGGCCGAGACCCTGGCGCCGGGGGCGGACGACAACGCGAGCGGCACGGCGGCTGTCATGGAGATCGCCCGGATCCTCGCCGAATACTCGTTCGACTTTACCTTGAAGTTCATCGGTTTCTCGGCCGAAGAGTTCGGGCTCTACGGAAGCAAGCATTATGCCCAGGAGGCCAAGGCCCGGGGCGAAAAGATTATGGGCGTCATCAATATGGACATGATCGCGTATGCCGACCGGCTTCCGGAGGACCTTGACTTAGTCGTCAATCTGCGGTCGGAGTGGCTGGCCAATCGGTTTTCCATCTGCGCGTCGATCTATACGCCCCTGGACTTGTTAAAAGTGGTCAACGCGAATTTCAGATACAGCGACCATTCGTCCTTTTGGGATCAGGGCTACAGCGCCGTCTGCGGAATTGAGGACTCCATTGTGACAAACCCCTATTATCACAAAACGACGGACACCTATAGCACATTGAACATGGGTTTCGCCGCGTCAGTGACGAAGATCGCCATGGCCGTAGCGGCCGGACTTGCTCAGCCCGCGATTCAGTAGTTGAGTTTGCCTTCGGCGTGGCGCTTGGATAGGGCGGCCAGCATGTCCTTGGTCGTGGCCGCGAGGTCGTAATCCGGCTTCCATCCCCATTCTTCCCGAGCCGCCGAATCGTCGATCGACATCGGCCAGGAGTCGGCGATGGCTTGCCGGAAATCGGGCTTGTACTCGCACCTGAATTCGGGAATGTGTTTCTTGATTTCTGCGGCGAGCTCGGCGGGCGTGAAACTCATGGCCGCGAGGTTGAAGTCGGCGTGGTGTCTGAGCCGGCCGAAATCGGCTTCCATCAGGTCCATGACCGATTTCAAACAATCCGGCATGTACATCATGGGGAGCCGGGTGTCTTCCTTCAAAAAGCACGCGTATCTTTTGTTTTTGACCGCTTCGTAAAAGATCGCGACCGCGTAGTCCGTGGTCCCGCCGCCGGGGAGGGTCTCGTGGCTGATGATGCCGGGAAAACGGCAGCCCCGGACATCGAGGTTGAAGCGCCGCACGTAGTAATCGCCCAAAAGCTCGCCGGCCACTTTCGTGACGCCGTACATGGTCTTCGGCCGGAGAATGGTCTCCTGCGGGGTGTTCTCCCGCGGCGTTCCCGATCCGAACGCGGCGATCGAGCTGGGAATGAAGACGCGGACCATCTTGTGCTCACGGGCGGTCTCTAAAATATTATAAGTGCCGTTGATGTTGACGTCCCAAGCCTGATGCGGGTTCTTTTCTCCCCTGGCCGATAGGATGGCGGCCATGTGGTAGATCGTGCCGATGCGATATTTCCTGACGATCTTTTCGATTTGTTCCGGTTTGGTCACGTCGCAGAATTCAAAAGGACCTGAATCACGAAGGGAAGGGTCAGCGAGTTTTTGAATATCCACGGCCAGGACGTTGCTGGGGCCGTGCTTTTTGCGAAGGACCTTGAGGAGCTCTGTGCCGATCTGGCCGGCCGCTCCAGAGACCATAATCCGTTTCATCATATCTGTCATGAATCTGTCTTGAACAATTATTTTCTTGTTTTTTAAGGGAGATGAAGCCTAACTTATAGCATAGGAACTATTTGAAATCAAACGGGAAAACATAAGATAATAGGGGAGCCATGAGCGTCAAAAAGGTCGCCCTGGTCACGGGCGCCGGAAAAGGGCTCGGACGGGAGATCGCGGTCTCGCTGGCGGATATGACCGCGGGCATCGCCGTCCATTATTTAAAGAATCGGAAGGCGGCCGAGGAAACGGCCCGCCTGATCCGGCAGAAGGGGAAAGCGAGCTTCACCGTTCGCGCGGACTTGACCAGAGAAAAGGAGGCTGCCGCGCTCATCCGCAACGTCGAACAAAGACTCGGTCGCGTCGATATTCTCGTCAATAATGTCGGCCCGATCCTGATGAAGCCTTGGACGGAGCTAACGGCCGCCGATTGGGACCGGATGTTTCAGGCCAATGTGGAAAGTGCTTTTTTCTGCCTTAAGGCCGCGCTTCCGGGCATGCGGCAAAGGAAATGGGGACGGATCATAAACATCGGCTACAGCCGGGCCGAACAGCTCGCGGCGTTCCCGACCATCACGGCGTATGCGGCGGCCAAAACAAGCCTTTTGATCTTGACCCGGACGGCCGCTGTTGCCGAAGCCGGGTCCGGCGTTACCATCAACATGGTTTCGCCCGGCCTTCTTGAAGGCGGCCTCCTTCCTTCGGGCCTTAAGATTGAAAAGATGGTTCTGGGAATGTTCGCCGATGTCGCGAAAGCGGTCTGTTTTTTGGCCTCGGATGAGGCCCGCGCGGTCAGGGGTACGAACCTGATCGTGGCCGGGACCTGGAAGATGTAGTTTGTGTCTGGAAGAAAATATTCCTTTAATTTTTCGTGGAAAAAAGCCATAATTCGTCTTCTCAAAGACGAATCTTTTATCAGACATGAAAGCAATAATCTTATGCGCGGGCCGCGGCGGCCGTCTCCGGCCATTGACCGATGACGGGCCGAAATGCCTGTTGAAGTTCGGCCAGCAGACGATCCTCGAATGCTGCTTGGAGAACCTGAAAACCTCAGGGATCTATGATGCCGTCCTGGTCACGGGCTACAAGAAAGAGCTTGTCGAGAGCCTGGTCAGAGAAAGATCCTACGACCGCATCTCCTTTGTCGATAATAAAAATTATGCCAGGACGAACACGGCGTTTTCTCTCAACCTAGCCCTCAAAGCGATGGATGACGACTTCATCCTCATCAATGGCGATCTCCTTTTCGAGAAATCTATCCTGGAAGATCTGGTCCGTCATCCCGACCTCAATTGCATCGCCGTGGACTCAGACATCCCGCTCGACGAGGAAGAGATCAAGGTCATCGCGAGCGATGGCCATGTGGAAAAGATCAGCAAGGAGCTCGATCCTGGGAAAAGCCTGGGCGAAGCCATCGGGCTCTATAAGATCCACCGCGGCTTGATTGCGGACCTTGTCCGCATTTACAATAGCCTGGAAGCCCGGGGCGAGTTCCACCATTTCTTCGAGAAAGGATTTGAGAGGATCTGCGAGCTGGGAGGGAAGGGCCGCTCGTTCGGCATCGCCTTCACCCGCCGGCGGCCGTGGGCCGAGATTGACACCATCGAGGACTTCGAGTATGCGAAACGGGAGATCTTCCCCAGGATCTACGGCTGAGCTCGACGACCAGAAATCCATCCGGAAGCTGGAAAACACGTGGGCCTTCAAGTCTCTCCAGGTCAATAAATACCTGAACCGCCCCATCGCCTCGCTCATCGTCCGCGCCGTTTACGGGACGCGCGTTACCCCCAATCAACTGACCTATCTTTCGTTCGTCATCGGCCTGGCCGGCGCGTATTTCTTTTTCAGGGGCAAGCCTTCCGCCTTCATCGCCGGCGGTATTCTGGCCCAGGTCTCGTCCATCGTGGATTGTGCGGACGGGATGCTGGCCAGGGCCAAAAACCAGATGAGCGAATTCGGGGCCACCTTGGACCTCTTTCTTGACCGGGTCAACGAGTTTTTCCTGCTCGCCGGCTACGTGGTCGGCTATTTTCGCTATGCCGGCCGCCTCAACCTCCTCGTCCTCGGGCTGGTCACGATGGCCCTCTATTTTCTGCAGACGAGCCTCTACTATCTGACGAAGAACTATCTAATGGACAGCAAGAGGGGGGAGACGGCCGAGAACCGCGGCTGGTTCATGTTCCTGATGTTCCTGTTCGCCGTGGTCAACCGGCTGGATTACGGGATCTACGTCCTGTTCGTGGTGTCCGTGACAACCAATTTTTTCCTGACGGTCAATTTTTTCCGCCTGCGGAAAACCTGACGCCTCCGGGGCTTATAGCTTCATCTCATATCAACGCATTAATTAAAATGACATCCCCGTTCGGGCGGCGTTTAGGCCGCCCGCAGCCCCCGGGCCCCGGGGAACCAGTCCCGACGGTTCCCCCCGTCGGAAAAGCCGACGGGGCCCCCCTCCGCTACGGGGACTTGAGGGCGGCCTAAGCACCGCCCATACATTGTCACTTTATTTATTGCGTCTGTATTAGTCTTTCACCAGCGCTAGCAGTCCCATGCCTGTCCAGACGGTCATAAGAATCCTCTGGATGATGGCCAAGCTCAGAGCGATCGGGGACACGCATCCCTGTATTTCTCGGGCCATATTTTTGATAGAATAGGAAAGAACTCATCGAGGAGATCACCATTATGAAGAACGTTGCGATTTTTCTGGGTCTGTCCGTCGTCTTTGTCGCCCTTATGGCCCGGGCCCAAAATCCTCCCGCCGAGGACGAGCTGATCATGAAGGCCCGGCAGTTCCTCGCGGCTTTGGAAAAGAACGATTTTCAGGCCGCGGTCAAGGATTTCGACGAAACGATGATGAAAGTTTTCGGGCCGGATAAAATCGCGGAGTTCTGGAAACAGGCCCCGACTCAGCTCAGCCCTTTTAAACGTCAGACGGCCGCGCGTAGAGAGCAGCTCGGCCCCTACGACATCGTCCTCGTCACCTGCGAATTCGAAAAAACCACCCTGGACGCCCGCGTCGTTTTCGATAAGAACAAAAAGATCGCCGGATTCTCCTTTGTTCCCTCGCTTCCGCCGGCCAAGGTTGAGCCGCCGAAATACGCCGATGGGAACCAGTTCGAGGAAAGGGAGGTCACGGTCGGCAGCGGCGAATGGCAGCTGCCCGGGACGCTGACCGTCCCCAAGGGACCGGGACCTTTCCCCGCGCTCGTCCTCGTCCACGGCTCGGGTCCCAACGACCGGGATGAGACAATCGGCCCGAACAAGCCGTTCAAAGACATCGCCTGGGGCCTGGCGTCGCAGAAAATTGCGGTGCTCCGGTATGAAAAACGGACGCGGGTTTACGGGACGAAGATCGTCGCCGACAAAGAGATCGGAGCCACGTTCACCGTCAAGGAGGAAACCATCGACGACGCGCTTGAGGCGGTTAAGCTCCTCCTGAAAACTGACAAGATCGATAAAAAGCGCGTTTTCGTCCTCGGGCACAGCCTGGGCGGGATGCTCATCCCGCGGATCGCCGTCGCCGGAACGGACCTCGGCATTGCGGGATTTATCATCATGGCCGGGCTGACCTTTCCGCTTGAGGAAACGATCCTGAAACAAATGACATATCTTTTCCGCCTGGACGGCTCTTTGTCCGCGGACGACAATAAAAAGCTTGACGATCTTAAGGCCGATATCGCGAAGATCAAGGCGTTCACGGAAGCGGATGCCGCGTCGAACGAAAGAATCTTGAGCGCTTCGCCGAAGTATTGGCTCGACATGCGAGGATATTATCCTCCCGATATGGCGAAGAAAATCGTCCAGCCTATTCTCGTGTTGCAGGGCAGCCGGGATTACCAGGTGACGACCGAGGACCTCGATAACTGGAAGAAGGCGCTCGAATCGCGGACGAACGTGGAATTCAAGCTCTACCCGAAGCTGAACCATCTGTTCTTCGAAGGGCAGGGGATTCCGACGCCGAACGAGTATATGCAGATCCACGGCAGCGTGGCGGAATATGTCATTAGCGACATCGTCGCGTTCATCAATAGATATTAAATCCCCATACTCCCCCCTAACATACAAATACTATAGGAAATGTCAATATTATCAACAGGGGCAATCACGGTGAAATCTCCTTAACGGATCGGGCAAGCGTCAGCCGGCCGGGTCTGGATTGGGCCATCGTTCGGCGGATTCGATCGGGGAGAGCATTTCCTTTTCAAGGGCGGTGGAAGGAACGGCGGCAAGGCGTTCCCCTCATGCCTCAGATTCGCTGCTGGAAGGTCCTGAAAAGATCGAAGCCGATGACGAGAACGAGATCGGGTCAGCGCTTTTTAGGCATCGTCCCATTGTCGCAGGGCTCGTCGGCCTCGTAGTTCCTGGCCATTTCCGGGTCCTGGGCTTTCGTGCAAAAGGGAAGAGGTTCCATCTCTTTTTTGCAGCAGAGCGGGACAGGCTGTCCTTTTTTGATTGTGATTTGGCTGTTGCATTCCCGGCATTTATAGATGAGTTCGCTCATGTTCCATCTCCCTCAACTTCGCTTAACGTCCAGTGCGGAATTAAATTATCATGACCGGAGCGTAAAATCAACGTGTGATCCGCCTGACCGTATATCGCTTTCAAATGAAAATCAATGTGTTATCCGCCCGAAATAGGAAAGATCCCTATTTCTTTTTTTGGATGTATTTCTGGTGATATTCCTCGGCTTTGGTGAATTCAGATGCGGGGACGATCTCGGTGACGATGCTTTTCCGGAATCGACCGGAAGCGTCGAACTCGGCTTTGACGACCTGGGCCTTGGCCTTCTGGTCTTCAGAGTGGTAAAAGATGACCGAGCGATATTGGGTTCCCACATCCGGCCCTTGCCGATTCAATTGAGTGGGATCGTGGAAGGTGAAAAATGCCCGGACGAGGTCTTCATAGGAAATCAGGGAGGGGCTAAAGGTCACCCGGACGGATTCGGCATGCCCTGTCTCGTCGGAGCAGACATCGCGATAATTCGGATTTTTGGTGTGTCCGCCCGTATATCCGACCACAGTCTCCACGACTCCGGGCAGTTTAATGAACTTATCCTCCACGCCCCAGAAACAGCCCGCGGCGAAGGTGGCGATCTCCGTTCCGGCCGCAATGGGGGCAGCGGAGGCCGAACGTCCGGCTGCGGCGGGAGCAGAGGTTGAATTTTCCGTCCGCTCATCGCCTGTTTTTTTGAAAGTCAGCGCCGCCGAATTGACGCAATAATGCCGCCCCGTCGGGGATGGGCCGTCGTCGAACACGTGTCCGAGATGGGCGCCGCAATAGTCGCACCGGACCTCGGTCCTCACCATCCCGAACGATCGATCTTCAAGGAAGACAAGAGTATCTTTGGCGGCCGGATCGGAGAAGCTGGGCCAACCCGTGCCGTGTTCGTACTTGGTCTCGGATTTGAAGAGGAGGGCTTCGCAGGCGGCGCAACGATATTCGCCTTTTTCCCAAAAGTCGTTATAGACTCCGCTGAAGGCCGGCTCCGTGCCGCATTGGAACATGACCCGGTATTGCTCGGGGGTGAGCGTTTTTTTCAAATCCTCTGGGTTTTTCTTGATTTGAGGAGCCATCGTCGAACCTCCTTGTTCTTCGGCAAGAATCGCGGCCGGACGGGCGGAAAAAAGGGCGTTGATGCCATTCCAGGCCGACCAGCCCAAGAATATGCTGACGGCCAAAATCACGGCCTTGACCGGCGTTTTCATGGGCGTCTCCTTGATTCGTTGTTATACATAATTCCTATAGTAATAGTATAGAATAAAACCGTGAAAAGTCAAGGAGCCGAAGTCTGTTCAAATTCGGGTCATAAAGCCACGCGATTGATATCGTGTTTGGCGGGCGGTGATGAGAGCGGCGCCGTGGTCGAGAAAAAGGATCTGATGCTGGTCTTCGACGCGGCGCATCCCCGGCCCGCCCATGTCCTCAAAGGCGATGCCGCCATCTCCGCCGCCCTCCCGAAAAAATAGGAAAAAACGGGGACATGTTGACACCTTTCAACAATATGATATAAAAATCAACGAGAAGGACGCATGAACAGAGAACCCAAAATCATTGAAAGAAGCATAGGCCTTTTTGTCCTTATTTGCCTTTTCTTGGCCGGCTGCAGCGCTCAGAAAGCCCTGACCCAAAAGAGGAGCAAGACGGTCGAGAAGGGCCTGATGCGGGCAGTCTATCTCAAGGGCCTGAAACCGGAAAAGCTGAAGCTCGCCGAGCGGATGCGGTTTTACAAAGTCCCCGGCGTGAGCATCGCCGCCATCGATAAGAACAAGCTTGAATGGGCCCGGGCTTACGGAGAAAAAGACATCCAAACCCGCCAGCCTCTGACGACGGACACGCTTTTTCAGGGCGGAGCGTTCAGCCAGATAATGACCGCAGCGGCCGCAGTTCGTCTGGCGGAGCGAGGGAGACTCGACCTCAACGGCAATATTAGGGCCAAGCTTAATTCCTGGAAACTGCCGACTCTTCTCCCCGGATATGACTCCGGCGGAGGAGAAATAATTGCTCCGAAAGCTCTGCTGACGCACAGCGCCGGTCTCTCGGACCAAGTCTTTGCCGGTTATGCCCAGGATGAGCCCCTTCCGTCCATGACCCAGATCTTGAACGGCGTGAAACCGGCTAACAACCGTCCCGTCTGGGTTCCCGGCTGGAGAAGTTCAGCGACCCGCACTGTTTATTCCGAGCCGGGCTATGTCGTCCTTGAACAGCTTCTCATGGACCAGGCCGAGAAGCCTTTTTCCGCTTTCATGAAAGAAACGGTCTTGGATCCTCTTGCCCTCAAGAGCAGCACATTCGAACTTCCGCTTTCAGACGATCTCAGGTTTCGTGCCGCTTCGGGACACCTTCACGAAGGCCAACCGGTTATAGGCCTCTGGAACAATTACCCAGAAGCCGCGGCGAAAGGCCTCTGGACGACGCCTTCGGATTTCGCGACTTTCCTGGTCGATCTTTTGCAGGCGGCGACGGGCAATACAGGGAAAATCCTGTCGCC
>Ga0105152_10000024_pt1 | contig 31891 bp, 27 predicted proteins | sample LakBais05cmmetaG_FD_81534 | JGI IMG/M metagenome (GOLD analysis project Ga0105152, IMG submission 81534) | Lake sediment microbial communities from Lake Baikal, Russia to study Microbial Dark Matter (Phase II) - Lake Baikal sediment 0-5 cm | ecosystem: Environmental > Aquatic > Freshwater >...
ATATTAACCTTTAAACAGAATAAAAAGAGTCTCCCATGTTTATTGGAAGACTCTCTTTATCAATTACTTTTTGGCTTTGGCAGGGGGTGTAGGTTTAACTGGTGCTTCAGACCGGTTCATTCCATAATAGAACGTCCCGCCTGCAAATCCCAGGGCGAATAACCCCAGCGCGCCAGGGGTCATCCTGCCAAACAGGAACAAGCCTGCTCCGAAGAAAACCACAAAGAGCAGCAGGTAATACGGCCAGTGCTGCCCTGGCCGTTTCAACGCGGATAATAACAGCCAGGAAACAGCCACACCAAGCGCCAGCATACCCAGCAAGGCGATGAGTGCACCGATCAGACCGACGATCTCATAAAAAAGTGGTGGCAACGTTGTCATAAATACCTCCTCATAAAAGATTGTTTGGACTCAGACAGATTCAGTTCAAGCGCGAGTATAATGACATTTCGCGGACAAACAGGAGTATATCATTATTAGGATACTTATATGGGTCAAATCCTAGCAACTAATTCGTGGAATGATTTTATTTTGGTTGACTCAACCTTCTATTCAGTCAACCTTATATTCAATCAACATGGACTGAACACACTGGATATGCATCCGAGGACTGATGAAGAAAACCCCAAAGGTCCGCCCCCGGTCGGGTTCATGTGTGTGCATCAGTGGTTGATCGACTATTTTAATGGCAACTGTCAAGTGGTGGATTTCCCCATTGATTGGGCCCAGTTCACCCCATTTCAGAGAAGGGCTCTTGAAGCTGTTGCTGCAATTCCGTACGGTGAAGTATTAACCTACAAGGATGTCGCCATTAAGATCCATCAACCAACTGCAATTAGGGCTGTTGCGCATGCCAATGCCACGAACCCTATGCCAATCGTAATTCCCTGTCATCGGGTCATCGGCAGCGATCGCCGCCTGCATGGTTATAGCGGTCCGGGAGGTTTGGCATTCAAGGCATATTTATTAAGATTGGAAGGATTATCGATTGACCGTCAAAGAGTGGTGTAAATTCATCCTGCTCAGCCTGGTATGGGGCTCCTCTTTTTTATGGATCAAGATCGCGGTCGAGGAGGTGTCACCACTGGTTACGGTCGGTCTGCGCCTGGTTTTTGGGTTGGCCAGTCTGGCGGTTTTTGTTTTCCTTCTCACGCGATCACGCGGTCTAATTAAAATATCGAGGAAATATCTGGTCGTATTCGCTGTTTTAGGCATGACCAATATAGCCCTGCCTTTTATCCTGATCGCCTGGAGCGAACAGTATATAACCTCAGCCCTGGCATCCATCATCAATGGTACCGTGCCCCTGTTCACCATGCTCGCCGCACCGTTGTTCATAACGGATGAACGCATCACTCCCATCAGACTGGTCGGGCTGGCAGGCGGTTTTATTGGGGTGTTGATATTACTTTCGCCAGAGCTGAAAGTTGGCGGAAATTCCAGTATCCTGGCTGAGATCGCCATGTTTGGAGGCGCGATTTTATATGCCGGGAGTTCCATTTTCGCGCGACGTACAACCGAGGGTTTATCGCCCGGCGATCAGGCATTGCTACAAATGTCGTTCGGGGTTTTTTATGTCTGCGCTATCGTGTTCTTTACAGGTCAACCGGTTGTACTACCACGCCTCCCCATTACCTGGGGGGCAGTAGCCTGGTTGGGGATTCTGGGATCCGCAGTGGGGACTGTCTTGTTCTTTGACCTGATCCACAGCATTGGTCCCACGCGGACAGTGATTGTTTCCTATGTATTCCCCCTGGTGGGTGTTCTACTGGGTGTGGTCGTCCTGCATGAGACGATTGTCTGGCAGGAAATTGTGGGCGGTTTATTGATATTAAGCGGGGTGGTTTTTATCAACTCGATAAAAACAGTACGGTTACAATCGCAACCAGGGGAGGTTAATATCAGTGACTAGTACAGCGATGCATTCCGGATATGTCGCGCTGGTAGGTCGGCCTAATGTTGGCAAATCAAGCCTGCTGAATACACTGTTGGGGCAACAGATTGCTCCTGTCACACCGCGTCCCCAGACCACCCGCCGCAACCAGCTTGGGATTCTGAGCGTGGAAGGTGCCCAGATCGTCTTCCTGGATACACCCGGCATTCACAAGCCAGTGAATAAACTGGGAACATTTATGAATGAGGAGGCCGAAAACGCCATACGAGATGCGGATATCCTTGCAGTACTTGTGGATATCAGCCAAGCACCGAAGACTGAAGACAGCATCGTGGCAGAGCGGCTGAGGGCCATCAAAAGCGATAAACCACGCATTTTAATTGGTAATAAAGCTGATCTGGTTCCACCCGATCGCCGGGAACAGGCTCTGGAACCATTTGCCAGGCTGTTTGAATGTTCCTCGCAGATCCTGGTGTCAGCCGTCTCGAGCTGGCATGTGGACGAATTGTTGAATTCATTGATCAAAATACTTCCGGAAGGAGAGCCCTTTTACGACTCCGAGCAGCTTACAGACCTGTATGAACGGGATATCGCTGCCGATTTGATACGCGCTGCCTGCTTGCGACGGTTGAGAGAGGAGGTGCCGTACAGCATTGCAGTCAGGCTGGATACTTATAAAGAACGTGCCAATGGGGTGGTATACATCGAGGCAACGATGTTTGTCGAAAAAGAATCCCAGAAGGGTATCGTGATCGGCAGTGGCGGGGTGATGCTCAAAGAGATCGGCAGGGATGCACGTCTCACCATTGAAGAGATGACCGGCAGTCAGGTTTATCTGGACTTGAGAGTGAAAGTCGAAAAGAATTGGCGCAACGATAACAATGCATTGATTAGATTCGGTTACAGGAGTGATCGATAACCCTATGGTGGCGATAGGGCTTTTTTGCCTTGCAGCGATTTTTGCAGTTGCTGACTGGTATGCGGTCGCGAAGAAAATATCCTGGTTACGCTACTCCGCAAAGCCATTGGTGATCCTATTGTTGGGCGTCTGGTTGCTGCTGCAGCCAATCGCTTTCTCAGAACTGTTCTGGTTTTTTCTCGCCCTGGTTTTCTCGTTGATCGGCGATATCTGGTTGCTGGCGCCTTCGCGATTCTTTATGGCGGGATTGGCTTCCTTCCTCCTTACGCATATCTGTTATGTGATTGGAATTAACCGTGAACTGCCACCGGCTACCTGGCAGGTCTTCAGCCTGGCAGGAGCGTTCATCATTTTGGGCATATTCATCTACCCGATACTGTTCAGGGGCGTAAAAAGGCAATCCGGTGCGCGCAAACTGCAAGGCGCCACGTTGATCTATTATATTGTTCTATCCCTGATGGCTTTCTCTGCCACGACAACATTAGCCCGCCCGGATTGGGAGCGGCAGGCTGCAGTGTGCGTTGCCATCGGAGGATTGTGTTTCTTTTTTTCGGATTTCCTGCTCGCGTACGACCGGTTCATCCGTCCTGTACGACATGGCAGACTGGCAGTACATATTACCTATCACCTTGGGCAGTTTGGGTTGATCGCAGGTGTTGTCTGGCAGCTATTAGTAATATCTCTCACCGGATAAGTTCTTTACTCCCCCTGTTTTGATAAACATACCATGATGTCTTTTAGATCGCCTTCCGGGATTGCAGAAAAACTTACGATTACGGGTTGGGCCTGGGTTATTGCGCCCGAAGGAAATACCTGCAGGGATTTAACATCCGCTTGAGAATGAATATCCAGCAAGTAACCGATGGCAGCCGGATCCTTACTGATAGCTTCCGCCATGGCTTGAGCGTCAGGCGCAATAAAACTCTGCAAGCTGATCTGTCGTTCATCCAGCAACAATGATTCCAGCATTCGCCTTACGTCATCTCCCACCGTGTAACTCCATACTTTTATCGCTGTGGGCACGTTAAAACTTGCAGGGGCAACCGTCTGCCAGTCATCCACCATACCCAGAAGGATTGCTGCCAGTTGCGAGGAATTCATCTGTGTAAGCGGATTCTGTGGGTTGATGATAAAAACCAGTCTTACCTTTCCGACCTGGATGGGTAAAACTCGATCAGGATCTGGTTGACCAACCTGGAGCACGGCATCGTACTCCCCTGACAGTAACGTCTCCAGGGGAAGCGCATCGACCCTGACGCTCTGTTTATTCGCGAGCAAGCAATTGTATATCACGTTCCGATAGGATGACAGGTTCGTGGTGACGCCGATGGTCAATAGGGTATTACCGGTTTGCGCTTGACTCGTGCATGCCGCCAGAAGGAGCAGAGAAAATATTAATAGTACGCGCAGCTTAAACATAAAGCACGATCAATACGACTACAGCAGCGATCAGGCAATAAATGCTGAAGACATATAAAGAGTGTTTGGCGAGATAACCCAGCAGCCAGCGGATCGCCAGAAAGCCAACTATGCCTGCTGCGATCACCCCGGCAATTAGCGCGGGTAGATAGGTTGACAGATCTGACATGCCGATTAAATCCTTTGCTTCGAGCACCCCGGTGGCGAGCATGATGGGGATCGACATCAGGAATGAAAAACGGGCTGCCCCTGGTCTTTTCACATCACGAACCAACCCGGCACTGATGGTAGCTCCGGACCGGGAAATGCCGGGGAATATTGCCAATGCCTGCGCCAGACCGATCCAAAGCGCATCCACCCAGGTGAGCTCGGTAAGGTCGCACTGCTGTTTGCCAATGCGTTCGGCAACGAAGAGGATTACAGCGGTCAGTACCAGCATCAAGGCAGTTGCGGTCGGATTGGAGAAGGCAGACTCGACCAGCGGTTTGATGAGCAGACCGATCACACCGGCCGGGATGGTCGCGAGGATCACCAGCCAGCCCAGTCGCGCCATGGGTTCCTTGAATGGAGATTTTGATCTGATGCCTTTAACAACAGCAACCAGCATCTCGATCAAATCGCGCCAGAAATAGATGATAACCGCGCCCAGGGTTCCCAATTGAACGAGCACATCAAAAATGAAATTGAAATCTGCCGGGATTTCCCACCCCAGTAAAGCTGGTACGAATACCAGATGCGCAGAACTGGAAATTGGTAGAAATTCGGTCAATCCCTGGACAATACCGAGCAGGATGGCTTGAAGGATGGTCATGAATGCCTCGTGGTGGTTGTGGATTTTTGCGGTGTGCCATCGATAAGAATAGCCTCTCGCAAAGTATTGATTGTGCAGATTAGCGTATGGATATTGTGGATGGATAACAAACTGGCTGCCAGCATTTCCCGGGCTGAGATCAGATGACGCAGATAAGCCCGGCTGAAATTCTGGCAAGTGTAGCAGCTACAGACCGCATCGATCGGCTGTTCATCCCGGGTGAAAGTCGCGTTCATCAGGTTGAGACGACCGGTGCTGGTCATGGCAGCGTGGTGACGAGCCAGGCGGGTTGGCAGGACGCAATCAAAGATGTCGATCCCACGCTCCACGCCTGTGATGATGTCTGCGGGTGTCCCTAACCCCATCAGGTAGCGGGGTTTATCCTCCGGAAGGACATCGGTCACCTGGTCGATGATTTCCCGCATTTCTGTTTTGGTCTCGCCAACTGACAACCCACCGATGGCATGCCCCGCAAAACCGAGCGAAGAAATAAAGCTGGCCGATTGCTCGCGCAGTTCAGGAAAGATGCCGCCCTGCACAATGCCGAACAGCGCCTGGTCAGGTCGTTTTTTTGCTAACAGACAGCGTTCCGCCCAAACATGCGTACGTCGCATGGCAAGTGCACTATACTTGCGGTCATATGGTTCCGCGCATTCATCAAAAGCCATGATGATATCCGCACCCAGGTTCTGTTGGATGGCGATCGATTTTTCGGGGGTCAGCCGCTGAGTAGAGCCATCAATGTGGCTCTTGAACGTAACACCATCATCGTCGATCTTGCGCATTTGTGCCAGTGAGAAGACCTGATAGCCGCCAGAATCGGTCAGGATGGGTTGCTGCCAGGCCATGAACTGATGCAAACCGCCCAGGCTGGCTATTAATTCATCCCCTGGTCTGAGAAAGAGGTGGTAGGTGTTTGACAGGATCAGAGATGCGCCGGCTTCCTGCAATTGCGCCGGGGTCAGTGATTTTACCGTTGCCTGGGTCCCGACCGGTGCAAAAACGGGTGTTGGGATCGGCCCATGGGGTGTGTGGAATATTCCCGCACGGGCTTTACCCTTTCTTGCCAGCACTTCAAATATAAAATCGGATTTCTTCATGGTCAGCACTGCCGGAGGTGAATTATACCTTGAGGGGCATTTCTCTGATTATTACCTGGAAACCCGACTTGCCCAGTATCTCAAGGCGGTTTATACTATGTGCCATGTCTGATGGATATTCGACCTGGCTTGAAATAGATCTGGAAGCGATCCGCAACAACGTCCGCCAATTGCGCCGGATCACCCAGACGCCGGTCATGGCGGTGGTGAAAGCCAACGGCTATGGTCATGGGGCGATCGAGACTGCCCGGGCAGCCATAGAAGCCGGTGCCGAGTGGTGCGGGGTAGCCCGTTTCGAAGAGGCCATTGCATTACGTCAAGCCGGTCTGCACTGCCGCCTGTTGGTGATGGGATATACACCTCCGGCTTGTTTGCAGGAAGCAATTGCCGAGAAGATCAGCCTGACCATCTATGATCCTGAAATAGGCAAGTCCTATGTAACTCTGCTAACCGGGCAGGGTGATCCGCTCAATGTTCATGTCAAAGTGGATACCGGCATGGGGCGTCTGGGTATCAAGCCGATCGAGGCGGTTGATCTGGTTGAATGGCTGTCAAAACAACCAGGGGTTTTGGTTGAGGGTTTTTGTACACATTTCGCTAAAGCCGATGAGACCCTGCGCATATCCACATTGACACAACTATCCAAATTCACACCTTTGGTTGAAAAGCTGGAGACGCGTGGTCTTCGTCCTGCCTTCATACACGCTGCAAATTCTGCTGCTGCGTTGCAATATCCCGAATGTCGGTTTGATCTCATACGACCGGGTATAGCCGTGTATGGTCTGCATCCTTCAAAAGAGACACTTCTGCCCGACGGTTTTATCCCTGCTCTGACCTGGAAGGCTCGACTCACCTCGAAAAAATATCTGTCAGAAGGGCATCAGGTCAGTTATGGTGGGATCTATACAACCAGCAGGGAAGAGCAGATCGGTGTCGTCCCGGTTGGCTATGCCGATGGGTTCAGGCGCGTGGCGGGCGAACAAGTCCTGTTGCATGGGCATCGGGTAGAGGTTGTTGGAAGAGTATGCATGGATCAATGCATGATCCAGCTCAATGATTTATCGGATGTGGAAATTGGCGATGAGGTCATCCTGCTTGGAAGACAAGCGGGTGAATCAATCAGCGCCGAGGAGATTGCTGAACGCTGGGGGACGATAAACTACGAGGTGGTGTGCGGTTTATCGAACCGACTGCCGCGAGTCTACCTGGGTTGATGAACGGGTAACTCCATCCCATGACACACAACATCGAAAAAAAGTGGCAGGTGTTGCCCACCATTCCGGAAGAGATTGCAGCTCAATTAAATGATTTCAGCCCGCTGGCACGTCAGGTACTCTTCAACCGCAAGATATATGATAGCGGAGAAGCCGTCACTTACCTTTCGGCTGCCCGTCCGGCAGATACCGATCCATTCCGATTGTTGGGCATGGATACAGCCGTGGCGCGTATCCGCCATGCCATTGAAAATAACCAGATTGTGGTGGTCTATGGTGATTATGATGTTGACGGTGTCACCGCGACAGTCCTGCTGGTTGAATGCATCCGCAAGGTGGGTGGTTCTGCCCGGGAATATATCCCCAACCGGTTCGAGGAAGGATATGGAGTTAACCGCGAAGCATTGGGGGAATTAAAACGGCAGGGTGTTGACCTGGTCATCACGGTGGATTGTGGAGCTCGCTCACCAGGCGAAGCGGATTTTGCCCGCTCGATCGGTCTCGACCTGATCATCACCGACCACCATCAGCCAGGAGAGATTGTACCGCAGGTGGTCGCACTGATCAATCCCAAGCAACCGGGCGATACCTATCCTGATAAGGACCTCGCTGGAGTAGGATTGGCTTACAAACTGGCTGAAGCCCTGAGTAGTTGTTATCCGGGTCTTCAATTGGAAGAGTGGCAGGACCTCGTGGCGCTTGGCACTGTGGCGGATATGGCTGTATTAACTGGTGAAAACAGATATCTCGTCCGGCGTGGTTTGGATCGCATACGCGGTCGCTATCGCCAGGGTATCGCATCACTGGCGGGAGCAGCCGGCTTGGATCTGTCGAGAGTGACGGCTACGAATATTGGTTTTATATTGGGACCGCGTTTAAATGCAGCCGGCCGGCTTGAGACTGCGCTGGATGCTTATCAACTATTAATCTCACAGGATGTGAGCGAGACCGGGCGCCTGTCGCAATTGTTGGATAATCGCAACAAGGAGCGGCGGGGGATCATGAACCAGATGCAGGAGGACGCAGCAATACTTGCCTATGAGCGCAATTCCAACCCATGGGTGTTATTTGCATATTCTTCGGATTTCAACGAGGGTGTCGTTGGTCTGGCAGCCAGCCGACTGGTGGATCGCTTCTACCGACCGGCGGTTGTTGGTAGTTTGAAAGGGGAGACTGCGCGGTTTTCCTGCCGCAGCATACCGGAATTGCACATCACCCGTGCCCTGGATGAAATGGCTGATCTGTTCGTCAGACATGGTGGTCATGCAGCAGCAGCTGGACTAACGATCCACACCGAGCGCATACCGGAATTCATCGAAAGGTTGGAGGTAGTTGTCGAACGTGAGCTTGGCAAGATGGAACTCTGCCCAATCCTTTCGGCTGACATGCAGGTCAATCTTTCTGATCTTAGTCCGCGGGATTACTTTGAGCTGGCAGAGCGATTGGAACCAACCGGATACGGTAACCCTGAGGTGGTATTGATGTCTCGCCACGTGAAATGTTGCCGGGCAGCTCAAATTGGGAAGGATAAGGCAACCTTGAAATTGACCGTTATGCAAAGTGGTGTGACGTACGATGCCATCGCTTTCCAGCAAGGCCAGCGTTTATCTGAATTGGGGGATTTCGTCGACCTGGTTTACTCTGTAGGGCAGGATACCTATCTGGGGAATGACCACCCGCGCGTACAACTAATGGTCAAGGATATCAGACCGGCTCATTAACTCTCAACTACTCCACAAACCGATATTTAATTAAAGCCCACACAGCATAAAACGCGTCACTCATGTGGATCTTTTTACCTTCTGAGTAATCACGGGGGTTAAAAGTGATCGGCACTTCGAAGATGCGGGTGTGGCGTTTGAGGATCTTGGCGGTGAATTCCGGTTCAAAGTCGAAACGGTTCGAGCGGAGTTTAATATCCTTGAATATTTCCCGCTTGAAGACCTTATAACCCGTTTCCATATCGCTCAAGATGTTATTGTAAAGGATGTTCGTCATCAGGGTTAATATTTTATTGGCAACCATATTCCAAAATAAGATTGGACGCCGGCTGCCGCCCAGAAAGCGGGAACCATAAACAACATCAGCGATACCATCCCTGATGGGTTTTAACAAAGCGGGATAGTCTTTTGGGTTGTATTCCAAATCGGCATCCTGAATGATCACAATATCCTGAGTGGCATTTTGGATACCAGTACGTACTGCGGCACCCTTGCCTTGATTAGCCTCGTGTAAAATGACGCGAATAATATTTTTCATTTCCAGGCGGGAGAGTTTTTCGCGGGTCCCATCAATGGAACCATCATCGACAACCAGAATTTCAGTGGGTAGTTTGGTGGCTGCCACCCGCCTTATGATTTCTTCGATCGTATCTACTTCATTGAAAACAGGAATGACAACAGTAATTTTCATGCGAGGGATTATACAGGAGATAACTGGAATGGGCAAGTATTAGGTCAAATAGAGGGCTCGGTGCTATAATCTGAATAATGGAGAGGCACATGGCAGAAGTAACTACAACCAACACGGCACCACCGGGCACTTTAATGTTCCAACCGGAACCAGTTACCTCGATTGATCAAACGGGCTTGGGGATCTTATGGCTGCAAGGCCTGACTTTAAAGACACTCTATTATTCTGGAGTCATGACAGGATTTGCGATTGCCGAAGCATTATGTCTGCCATTCTCTGGCGTGACGGACCAGATCCTTTTGGAGCTTAAAAAAGAGAAGTATGTTGAAGTGCGATCATCCCAGCAGATGGGCGTCGGTGAGGGTGCATTCATTTATGCGATTACCGAGGCGGGTGTTCTACGTGCCAAGGAGACGATTGATCGTTGTCAATATGTCGGACCGACCCCGGTCACGCTTAAAGAGTATATCAATGCCTGCGCCAAGCAAACCCGCGGTCATTTTTCGGTTACCAACCGGGTGATGCGTCAGATCCTGTCACATCTGGTCCTCGCAGATAAAACATTTCAAAAGATAGGGCCGGCGGTCAATTCCGGTTTGCCAATTTTCTTATATGGTCCTTCAGGTAACGGTAAAACCAGTATTGCTCGCTCAATCGGAAAGCTCGTCACCGAACAGGAAATCTTCATTCCTTATGCCATTTTTATAGAGGGTCAGGTTATCCTGGTTTATGACTCAGTAAATCATCAACGGGTGAACTCAACAGAACAGCTTGCATCAAACGGACCTTCTTTGGCTTCGATGCGGCGTGATACGCGTTGGGTGCGGATCACGCGGCCATTTGTCGTGGTTGGTGGGGAATTGACCCTCGATGGGCTTGACCTCGTATTTGATGACACCAATAAATACTATGAAGCCCCCTTTCAGATCAAAGCTAATGGCGGCATCCTGCTTATCGATGATTTTGGTCGTCAAATGGTTCATCCGCGTGACTTGTTAAATCGCTGGATCGTGCCACTTGAAAATCACATTGATTACCTGACGCTGCATACCGGCAAGAAGATCGAGATGCCTTTCGATGTCATGGTCATGTTTTCTACAAATCTGCCCCCCAGTGAGCTCGTGGATGAAGCTTTTCTACGTCGTTTGCGCCACAAAATCGAGATAGGCAATCCAAGCTTTGATGAGTTCCGCGAAATATTTAAACGTGCAGCTATTGCACTGGGCGTGGGTTACAGTGACGACGGACTGGCATATCTGTTGAAGGAATGGTATTTGAAGCAAAAACGCAACTTGCGGGGATCACATCCTTCAGAACTTTGCAGTCAGATCATCGATATTTCCCATTATCTGGGGATTCAACCTGCCATGACAGTCGATTTGCTTGACCGCGCAGCACAGTCCTTTTTTGTGAATTTATCCTGATATGTTTACAAGTTTAAACACCCCTGTCATTATTGGACATCGGGGGGCGTCATTGTATGCGCCGGAGAATACACTGGCAGCATTCAAGCTCGCTATCCGGCAGCAAGCGGATGCAATTGAATTTGATGTGAAGCTCAGCACCGACCAGCAGGTGGTGGTCATCCACGACCCCTCCGTCGATCGCACGACCGGTGGTCAGGGGCTGGTATCCAAGCTGTCGCTATCAGAGTTGAAACGGCTGGATGCCGGTGGGTGGTTTTCATCCGAATTTCATGACGAGCAAATACCAACCCTTGAGGAAGTGTTCGATCAGGTCGGAAAACAAATCCCAATGAATATTGAGTTGACAAATTACACCACCCCGGCGGATGCGTTGGTCGATAAGGTGGTGGAGCTTGTGAAAAAGAAGGGACTGGAACACCAGATTTACTTTTCGTCCTATCTGTCGGGAAACCTCAAAAAGGTGCAGAGGTTACTCCCGGGATGTGGAATGGGATACCTGACTTATGCAGGTCCCGCCGGTATCATCCAGCGGATTTTACAGAAATCACCTTCTGGGATTAACTCCATCAATCCAGCATGGCAATCGGTCTCACAACGAATGGTAGATCGCGAACACCAGCAAGCGAGACGTGTCTTGGTCTACACGGTCAATGATCCTGATGAGATGAGAAGGCTTTTTGACCTGGGTGCCGACGGAATCTTCACAGATGATCCGGCAACTGGGAGAAAGGTCGCTTCAGAGTTCCGCAGATGATAGCAGGGGTATATGAATGTTGAGAACCTTTAAAATCCTGTTCATCTTTGCTCTTTTAGGAAACACCATTTTTATGGGTGGGCGGGTATTGGCTACACCAATTGCCAGTATTAATAGTGACGCACGCACGCAAGCTGAGCAACTCCTCAAGCAAATGACACCTGAGGAACGTGTTGGGCAACTATTCCTGGTAACCTTCCAGGGCACAGATACCGATCCGACATCACAGATCTATGACCTCGTGGTAAATCGCCATGTTGGCGGGGTTATCTTAAGTTCAGAGAATAACAATATTCCCTCCCAGGAGGATATTAACCAATCGCTCTATTCGTTCATATCCTCGATGCAATCGATCCGGTATGAAGCGACTCGATTGGGAGTGGTTAATCCTCAGACTGGCAAGTCTTTCCAGCCACAATACGTTCCACTTTTTATCGGGCTTGCCCAAGAGGGCGATGGTTACCCTACGGATCAGATCCTGAGTGGATTAACCCAAATGCCAAGTCAGATGTCGATCGGAGCGACCTGGCAAACAGATCTGGCATTGGAGGCTGGCACTGTTTCCGGTACCGAATTGCAGGCAATCGGGATTAACCTGTTGATGGGTCCATCCTTGGATGTATTGGAATACCCGCGAACTGAAGGCGGTTTGGATCTCGGGATCCGGACCTTTGGGGGAGATCCTTTCTGGGTGGGGGAGATGGGAAAAGCTTACATCAGTGGCATCCATCAGGGTAGTCGAAACCGGATTGTTGTGGTCGCCAAGCATTTCCCAGGCTATGGAGGATCAGACCGATTGCCTGGGGATGAGGTGGCGACCGTCCGAAAATCGCTTGAGCAATTAAAGCAGATCGAGCTGGCTCCATTTTTTGCGGTATGCAGTAATCTAACTGAAAAAGACCATGTGGCCGATGCATTAATGGTCTCGCATATCCGTTATCAAGGTTTTCAAGGGAATATCCGCGCAACCACACGCCCCGTAAGCTTTGACGCAACAGCACTGGCACAATTGACCAGTCTGACGGTGATCAACGACTGGCGCAACCAGGGTGGTCTGTTGATCTCAGATGATCTCGGCAGTCGGGCAGTTCGACGTTTTTATGATCCGGCGGAAAAGGTCTTCGACGCACGACTGGTTGCCCGTAACGCTTTCCTGGCCGGGAATGATATGCTGTATATGGGGAATATGCGCTCGAGCACTGACCCGGATAGCTACACCTCAATCATCCATACCCTAGATAGTTTTACTCAAAAATATCGTGAAGATCCGTCTTTTGCTGCCCGTGTGGATGCTTCCGTGCTGACCATCCTGACCATGAAATATAAACTTTATCCATCATTCGAATTGCACAGTATCATCCCCAACGCTTTGCTGCTCGATCAGGTGGGTGGATCTGATCAAACTACATTTAACATACTTCATGAAGCTGCCACATTGATCAGCCCGGATGAGCAGAACCTATCCATCAATCTACCAAATCCTCCATCAGTCAACGAGGATCTGGTCTTTTTTACATCAACTCTTAGTGGAAAGCAGTGTCCTTCATGTGTTGAACAAGCTGTGTTTCCAGTCGATGGTCTGGAAAAAGCCGTCTTAAAGAGCTACGGCCCCCCAACTGCCAGCCAGGTTCGAAGCGAGATGCTCAGTTCTTATTCTTTCAAAGACTTGAATACGTATCTTTCGAATGCCGTTGCACCGGAAAATCTCGAACATGATATCTCCCAGGCTGACTGGATGATTTTTTCCATCCTGGATGTTTCTCCACAATATGCTGAAACAGAAGCACTAAGGACACTGCTTGCAAATCGTTATGATCTGGTGCGGAATAAAAAAGTGATCGTTATTGCATTTTCAGCACCTTATTTTCTGGATGCGACAGAGATATCGAAAATAACAGCCTACTATGGCATTTACAGCAAAGTACCCGCCGCATTGGATGTGGCGGCACGTATCCTTTTTCATGAACTTACGCCAGGAGGTGCCTCACCGGTATCGATAGCCGGGGCCGGTTATGATCTGATTCAGATTACCGCACCTGATCCGAATCAAATTATTCCATTGGCGCTTGATTTTCCTGATCAAAGTGTAGTCCTTACAACAGAAACACCCCAGCCGACGGAAATCCCGTTATTTCATGTGGGTGATAAGTTGCCGTTAAAAGCCGGGGTCATCGAGGATAAAAATGGAAATCCAGTTCCAGATGGTACCACTGTTCGATTTATCATCACCCGGACTGGCGACATGACCACAACACAACAGGTCGATGCAGTATCCAGTCAAGGGCTCGCTTTTGGCCAGTTTGCTATCGATATTACAGGTTTGTATGAAATTAAAGTGATCAGCGAACCGGCGATGCTCTCCCAGATCCTTCAACTTAATGTCACCGGTGACGCGGGTGCTATGGTGACAGCTATTGCTCCAACGGCGGAAGTGCAAACGACAGCGATCGGTGAAGACTCAGGTGAAATCCCTGTCACACAGGGTCTTGCTGATAGTGTAAGCAACAATGCATTTTCTTTTGGCGTATGGATTGTAGTCTTCTTGATACTGCTTTTAGAGGCGGTTTCAGGTTACCTGATTTTTACACGTGCCTGGAATATTGCCCGTTGGGGCATTCGAGCATCCATGCTGGTTTTGATAACCGGCTGGTTGGCTTATCTATATCTGGCATTTGGTTTGCCAGGTAGCGATGGCTTATCAGTATTCTCTGTTTTGTTGATAACGTTTATTGCAGGGGGGATTGGGATTCTTGTGATGGTATTCTGGAGATGGGGATTAAAAATTAAAGAGTGGTTATTATCCTGATTAGCGAATCAATGTAATCAAAAATCCTACTAGAGTCAGGGCAACTGCACTCCAAAAAATATAACGATCAGGTGTAGATTTACTTGCTGAAAGCAAATCCTTGGTCAATTGCTCGTTAAAAGGTATTACCTGAGAAGGTAGATTGCCTTGCAGGGCGTTCCAAAATGCCTGGACGTTCATGGGGCGTGCGTCAGGATGGAGATTTAAACCCCACAGGATGGCATCTTCGGTATGTTGGTGAATACTGGGATTGATGGTCTTGGGTTTTGTGAGGCAATCGGGTCGCAGGAAACGATCACGCGCGTTCGGTGGAGGCTGGTTGGTTACCAAATGGTATAAGGTGGCTGCAAGAGCGTAAATATCGCTGCGAATATCAGTATGTCCACTGTCACCACCGTATTGTTCGAGCGGGGTGTAGAGGGCAGTTCCCTGACCTTGAAGGACGGTTATGGTTACTTCCCCGGGTGCGAGAATCTTCACCAAACCAAAGTCAACCAACTTGATCAGCCCACTGGGCGTTACTTTCACATTGCTGGGTTTGATATCTCGGTGCAAAATGGGTGGTTGTTGTGTATGAAGGTATGTCAAAGCGTCTGAAATTTGTCCAACCCAAATGAGAACATCCTTTTCAGGCAGGAAAGTGCCCGCTTGCTTTGCGGATAACATCAGGGTCCGTAAATCTTTCCCTGGGACATAATCCATGACCAGATAATCGCGGTCATTAATGGTGAAATAGTCCGAGACTTTGGGCAGGTTGGGATGATCAAGCCGTGCCAGAACCGTAGCTTCGCGCTGGAATTGTTCTTTTGCCTGGCGTGCCATATCATGGGGCAGGGTGCGATCGTGCTCCACTTCCTTGAGGGCACATTGACGCCCCTCCAAGCGTGTATCGTCTGCCAGGTATATGCTCCCCATACCTCCCTGGCCGATAATTTTACTTATCCTGTATCGTCCCCGGAGAATTTCACCGGGTTTTAATGGAATCGGCATCTCAATTTATTCTATTATTTTCGGCGTAAAGAATATTAAGAAACTCAAGCAAAAGTCTTGTCACAAGCGACGTTTGTCTGCTATATTATATCGTTAATGCTTCTATAAGGAGGTATCCCGTGACTCGCATCAAGGAAGATTATCCTGTTCTGGTGGCTCAGACCGGCATATTAAATGGCCAGCGCTGGATGCTCAATCGTGCTGTGATAATTGGGAGAGATGCATCATGTGAAGTAATCATTGCCGATCGCCAGATATCACGATTCCATGCACGCGTCATGCCATCATCAAGCGGGATAATCCTCGAAGACCTCGGCAGTAAAAATGGAACTTTTTGTAACGGAAAGAAAGTGGATAATTCCCTTGTTCTACAGGATGGGGATACCATCCAGGTTGCTCTTGTACAACACTTCACCTTCCTGTCATCTGACTCCACACTTCCATTATCCGAATCTGCTTTTGCTGACGATCCAACCATCCTTCGCTTGCATCTGGATAAACGTTCTCATCGTGTCTGGGTTCGCCAACAGGAATTGATCCCACCATTGTCGGTACCACAATTTAAATTGTTACAGATCCTATATGATAAACGCGATCAGGTCGTAGATAGGGAAAATCTCGTAAATGCAATCTGGGGTTCAGACCAGTCTGCCGGTGTTTCCGAAGAAGCTTTAGATGCGCTGGTCAGACGTCTCCGAGATCGGTTGAAGGAAATTGACCCAGCTCATCCATATATATTAACCGTCCGGGGGTTCGGTCTCAGGTTGGATAATCCTGTTGCCCGGATCACCCAGATATCCTGAATAAAAATGACCAGCTTGAAACAAGTTGGTCCTTTGCTATATTTAATCGGGGTAAGAGAGGTTATTGATCCAGGTTCTTTCGCATGGTCATACCCAAAGCGGTCCGATAGATGACTGAAAGGCGATCTTTGGATTCCTGATCGGCATCTTCAGATGACTGGGCTTGAACAAGGATACTATTTAGCATTTCTATAAATTCAGGTGTAAGTTTTTCTATGTCTTTTTCCAACAGGTCGTGGACTGCCTGGTCATCTTTTGCATCCACCAACTCCTGGATGAATTGCAATTCTGGCGGAGGGGTGGTTGCCTGCTGGATCACTCCTGCGACTTTTTGAAGCTTCTCCAGTTTATCCAACTCACCTTTCTGGCGTGCTTCTTCAATCCGACTACCAAGGACCTCGATAAAAATGGACGTAATTGATCTCAAGTTTTGAGAGGTGGCTTGTTCAATATCGTCTGAACTCAAAATAGTATCCAGCAGTTGTCTGGTGCTTGCCACTCGTTTGTTGATCTCTTCATCCATCTCGTGGGTCATATCCAGCAGCTTCTCGCGCAGCTCAACTAGCTTTTGTTTCTCGCTTTGATCGGCCGTATCAATTTTCTGGCTGAGCAATTGGAAGAATTGATAATCCATTCCATTACGCGCGAGACTGACATACGTGGAAAGCTGTGCATCCGATCCGGACTGAGTAATCAGGTCTAGTAATTTTTCGCGCGTCAAAACTTCCTTACTGGCATCCTGCAGCAATTTGACAACCTGTTCGGTTTCCCTGGCCTGAGACTGGATACGCTTACCGGTTTCAGATATTTGGAACAGGCTTTGTTGCAGTTCAGCCAACTGCTTTGCTGAAGTTTCATCTCCATTCGCGAGCGATGCGTCGATGAGTCGATTAAGGATCAGGAAGAATTGTTCATTAATCAGGGATTCTTCAGCTTTTACAATTTCGAGGCGTTTCTCTTCAGGTGTCGTCATTAATTGCTGTAAAAGATTAATTTGACGCTGCTGTTCCTGGATCATTTCCCGGGAAATGCCGTCTGCCTCGAGGACGGTTTCAATCAATCCTTGCATGGTTAACATCATCTTCGGTGTAAATAGGTAGGCTTTTCGCCTCTCAGCCGGTAAGCGGTCGGTTACCTGCTTGATGAGTGGGCCGATTAATTTTTCCTGTTCGTTGGCTGGCAGACCTAATTCCGGAGGGAAAAAGGTGAGCAATAATTTCTTCTCGGGGTCATGATACACAATAGGTGAATTCAACGAACCGTTATACCCACAGCTTGGGCATTGGATTAGATTGAACGCTCCCGATAGCAGTTTCTGTTTAACGGTCGAATCCTGATTCATATCAAAAAGTTGAGTTACATCGGCTATGACAGGCTGCCGGCAACGGGGGCAAGAGGTCTGTATTTGAGGCATGCAATATCCTTCGATCAAATAAATTAATGACGTGAAATTATACCACCCGGAAATATTTCAAATGGTATCCCATGGAGGGTTGAGATCACGTGGCACTGGCGCGGGGAATGGAAAAACAGATACGCGTGCCTTTTTCGGACCGGGGTTCTACCCAGATCTGACCGCCATGAGCTTCGATGATCGAACGTGCCAGGTACAAGCCTAGCCCGGCGCCTTTAGTATGTTTTGCCATATCGGGGGCTCGATAGAAGCGGTCGAATATGTGTGGCAGGTCGCCCTGGGCTATACCGGGACCTTCATCGCTTACACACAGGATGGCTTTATCCGGCCGTATATTTCCAGAGATTATTACTTTTCCTTCTGGGGAGTATTTAATGGCATTCGAAATAAGATTGGAGATCACCTGGCGAAGGCGTTCCTCATCTGCTAGAATGACCGGCATTTCCTTTGGCAGGTCGATTACAAATTCATGCTTGCTACTCTGGACGCGGTATCGCTCAACCAATCTCTCCACAATGGATCTCAGATTGACGTCCGAGCGTTTCAAGCTGATCCCACCAGTTTGGAGACGTGAAGCATCGAGGAGGTTTTCGATCAATGAAGTAAGATGATCTGTCTCGTCCTCGATGACTGCCAGACTGTCCTTTACTACGCCCTTATCCCAGCGGGCATCGTCGCGACGTAAGGTTGCGACATAGCCTTTGATCAATGCCACCGGAGTTTTGAGCTCATGGCTGATGATCGATATAAAAGTGCTTTTTAATTCATCTGCTTGGCGAAAACGTGTATTATCGCGCACGGTCATGATGATATTCAACAGATGACCTTCAGGCGATAATAAGGGTACATACGTGATACCAATTGGCAAAGCAGCCTGACCTGGGCGTTCCAGATCACCCTCGAGGTATAGTTGGGCATTCGGAGTTAGCGGCCAACCACCAGCTTCGGCTTCTTCAAGTGGATTCCCCTGAGGTGGGCTGCTCCACCGAATCACTTCGTTGTGGTGTTTTCCAACAATGGAAGCGATGGCTAATCCCGTCAACCTGGAAAACGTTGCGTTAACGCGTTCAATGACATGCTTGGGGTCAAGGATCAGGATTCCGTCGGCTGCCGAATCCAGAAGGACATCTAATCTTTTCTTTTCATTACTGATTTGGGTGTAAAGTTGGGCGTTCACAACTGCAATGGCTGCCTGGTCAGCGAAACTTCGCAGCAGTAACCGGTCATTGGTCGAAAACACACCCGGATAATTCCTGAAAATAAATATCACTCCGATGACCTTTTTATGAGCCACTAGAGGTAAACCGACACCGCTCAGTAATCCCATGCTGGCGGTTAATGTCAGATGTTGGATGGCGTCGTTGATCTCCTGGATTTCGGCCATGGCAGAATCTTCACCTTCAGAGATTCGTGTAATCAGTTTTTCAAGATAGCGTCGAAACGCCGCAGACAGGTTTTTTGACGTTGCGACATGCCAGCCGTCCGGATCGTCATGCAGGGCAATTAAACCAGCCCTGCCGGCCAGCATTTCGATGGATATCCCCAGAATGCGGTCGAGCAGGGCGGAAAGGTCGAGTTCCTCGGTCAGTGCCCGCGCGATTTCCAGAAGGTAATCGCGCTGACGCACACGAAAATCTGGAAGCATTTTTTAGTTCAGGTGTTCCTGTTCGGCAAATGTGATGGCTTCTTCAAAAATCTGGAGCCCTTCATCCATTTCAGCTTTTGTGATGGACAGTGGGGGAGAAATGCGAATCGTGCTACGACCACAGCCTAAAGTCAATAATCCAAGCTCAAAAGCCTTATCTACAATGGCGTCCTGCAATTGTTTGGCGGGCTCTTTTGTTATAGGGTCTTTCACGAATTCCAAACCAATCATCAGACCGATACCACGCACCTGGCCGATACTTCGATGCCTGACTGCGATCTCACTAAGTGCATCCAGCGTGTAGGTTCCGACATCTGATGCATTAGCCATATATTGTTTTTCAATCAGATCGAGTGTTGCCAGAGCTGCCGCGCAGGATATTGGATTTCCGCCATAGGTATTGCCATGACTGCCTTTCGGCCATACCATCAGATTTCGGCGTGCCATCATGACCCCCAGTGGCATCCCCGAAGCGATCCCTTTTGCGCTGGTTACAATATCCGGCTCAACGCCAAAGTTCTGAATTGACCACCATTTCCCGGTCCGACCGACACCAGCCTGTACCTCATCCGCGATAAGCAGAATGCCGTACTTGTCGCAGAGTCTGCGTAATGCTGGGAAGAATCCAGGCGGAGGTACAATGTAACCGCCTTCCCCCTGGATTGGCTCGAGAAGTATACCGGCAATATCCTCATCCGGAATCAACCGGTCGATGATCTCATCTTCAATATATCGGACGACAGTCTCACCGTAATCTTCGCCGGGGAGACCGGCAAGCACCGGTCGATATGGGTCGGGGAAAGGTGCATGCACCACACCATTCAGAAGCGGGAAGAAACCTTTATGATAGGTCGATTTACTGGCAGAGAACGTGACTGCGCCCATCGTACGTCCATGGAAACCACCCAGAAAACCGATAAATTGTGTTCTGCCGGTGGCATAGCGGGCCAACTTAATGGCTGCTTCTACACTCTCGGTTCCTGAGTTGGTCATGAAACAGACTGCTTTTTCTTCAAAAGGTGCAATCTCGTCCATTTTTTCTCCCAGTTCCACCCACTTGGAGTGGTAGTAATCTGAGGAGATATGAATAAATTTTTCTGCCTGCTGCTGAATGGCTCGAACAACTTCCGGGTGACTATGCCCGGTGGATACTACTGCAATACCGGCGGCAAAATCAAGAAAACGGTTACCGTCCACATCCCACACTTCCGTACCTTTTCCATGATCCATGACAAACGGGTAACTGCGGGGATACGAAGGCGAGATCACTTCACCATCGCGCTCGAGGATGGCTCTGGCTTTTGGCCCTGGTAACTTCAAAGGATGCATGCGATACCTCCGTTGGGATTGATTGTGGTCGAAATAAACGCTCTAAGGCGTTTTCATTAAAATTATATCACTGACCATTATGCCAGTGATCAGGAAGGATCAGGATTATTATGTTTCTTTGATAATATTTGTTGAATACCAATAGCGATCAAGCCGATCAACCCGATGCTCACAAACACAATACCAACTGCTTTGCGATTAATGGATATTCCCCGTGGTATGAGTGAAATGGGTGTGGCTGTCGGGCTTGGCAGTGGGGTGGGGGTCATGATGGGTGTCGTATTTCGTGGTGTGCGGGTTGGTGGCTGTGTGGTTGGGGTAAGTGTAGGCGTTTCCGTTGGCGGCAGCGCAACCCGGATGATCAATCTCTGGCCTTCATATATATCGCTGATTTCTTCCGGCATTCCATTCAATGTCCGGATCTGCGAGATTGGTACGCCGTAGGCTTTGGCGATCATCACCAAAGTTTGTCCATATTGGACGATATGGATGATCGAGCCATCAGGATTGGGCGTGGATACGATCACGAGACTGATGGGTGTGACGCCGGTTTGTGGCAACACATCCCCAAAGCCAAGGACCGCTTGATAAGGAAAGATATTGATAACAGCCAAAATGACCGTGCAGAACAATGGAGTCAGAAATCGCAGACGCATACTCTTTGAAGATGATCAGCTTTCTACCATTGCTTCTGCGGCAACCAGGAAATCAGTGGCTGAAATCATCCCGATCAGGTTGCCATTATCATCTGTAACAGGCATGTGATGGATTTGATGCTCCCTCATTTGAACTGCACATTCCTTCAAGGATAGCGATGCATTTATTGTGATCAAAGGGCTGTGCATGATCTCACTTATTTTTAACTTACCCGGATTTTGTTCCAGTGCGATTACATGGTCGCTGATATCTGTGGATGTGACGATACCGTAGTCGGTATTGATCGGCGTCTTTTTTACGATGACGCTATGCATGTATCTACGACGCATAATTTTCAATGCTTCGGCAACAGAGGCTTCCGGGTCCACAAAAACAATTGTATCCACCATCCAATCACGCACGGTAAATTCCATCTTAGGCCTCCGCAAATCAATAGACTTTACTATTTAGGTCGGGAACGCGGTCCATGTCTGCATCCACCATTTTTTGAATCAGGGTGTTAAAGTTTACTTCAGGCTGCCATCCCAGCTTGGTATGTGCTTTGGTAGGATCTGATACAAGCAGGTCAACTTCCGCAGGTCGATAAAATTTGGGGTCTTGAATAACATATTTGGAATAATCCAACCCGACATGACTGAAGGCCAGCTCGCAGAGTTCCCGGACGGAATGAGTTTCGCCCATACCGATTACATAATCTTCGGGGGCAGGCAATTGCAGCATTTGCCACATTGCGCGCACGTAGTCCCCTGCAAAACCCCAATCACGCCTGGATTCGAGGTTTCCAAGGCGAATTTCTTTTGCAAGCTCCTTCTTGATTCGAGCAACGCCATAGGTTATTTTCCGGGTGACAAATTCCAATCCGCGCCGCGGGCTTTCATGATTGAATAGGATACCTGACACGGCGAACAGGTCATAACTCTCACGGTAGTTTATGGTTATCCAGTGCCCGTATAATTTCGCTACTCCGTATGGACTGCGGGGATAGAACGGTGTGGATTCCTTCTGGGGGACTTCTACCACTTTCCCGAACATCTCACTGGTTGAAGCCTGATAAAAACGTATTTTGGGATTTACATGCCGTATAGCTTCCAGCAGGCGTGTTACACCCAGACCGGTCACCTCTCCGGTCAGGACCGGTTGGTTCCAGGATGTGGGCACAAAGGATTGGGCTGCCAGATTGTAGATTTCAGTCGGTTCGTTTTCTTCAATTATCTCAACCAGCGAGCTCTGGTCATGCAGGTCGCCCTGGACGATGTTGACCTGATCCTGGATATGACGAATGCGCTCGAATGTAACAGTACTCGATCGACGTACCATACCAACAACCGTATAGCCTTTCGACAAGAGCAATTCGGCAAGATACGAACCATCCTGGCCGGTAATTCCTGTAATTAAAGCAGTGGGCATGAGAATCTCCTTAGGTCATTTTAACGGTGATGTCACCGATCACATTGGCGGCTTCGTCTCCGCGATCAGCTGCGTTTGAAAGATGACGATAAACCTCTCGAAGTTTTAGTAATTTCATGATGTGTTTGTTGCTGGCAGGACCTTTAAACAGGTCGGCAATTGCCTCGCGATAGACAGATTCGACCTGGTTTTCAAGCGTCTTGGCGCTTTTGGCATGATCGTTGGCGACGCTCGGATGGTTTTTTAATTGTTGGACAGCCAGAAGAATTTCACTGCCAGCTTCTCTTAATAAGGATGCCATCTTTTGCAGGTACTGGTTCGGTTCAACTTTAAGAATATCCATCTCGTCTACCGTGGTGTAGGCATAATCCATCACGTCGTCAATGGCACGTGATAGTGCAAAGATATCTTCCCGGTCGATAGGTGTGATAAAGGTACGATTGAGTTCATCAATAAGGACGCGCCGGACTTCATCAGCCGCCTTTTCAGCTTTGCCAACTGCCTTGGCATTTTTATTGCTATCGGAACGCATAAACTCCTCCAGCAATTCCAGCCCAGCAAGCGTACTTTGGGCCTGTTCCTGTAAAAGAGCCAGAAATTTATCCTGGCGCGGACGGAGTAGCTTATCAAAAAAACCCATAATATCCTCCTGGAGAGATAATTGCAAATTAAGTCGGACGTCTTTTCCTTCAAGATGTTCGACAATGGGATTATATCAGAGGTATGTCTTTCGGAGCACAATTATCATGTGGATAGACAGCGATTACTTGGTGGATTGAGTGCATTGATCGATGCAAGGGAAGTCACAAACTAACACCATGCCATTCAAAAAAAGTTAGAGATCATTTATATCTCCCCCTTACGGCGAGCCCTATGATCTGATTTTATACGAATGTATTTCGGAATGATAAGAAAAGAGGCGACGAGGGGATTTGCGAAGTGCCCCAACGGGGTAAACCCCTGAGCCTTTGAACTGGGGATTTGGTATGGGGATAAATGAAAAGAGGCGACGAGGGGATTTGAACCCCTGATCAGGGTTTTGCAGACCCTTGCCTTGCCACTTGGCCACGTCGCCGTAAAAAACCGGCTGCTTGCATTGGCGTCGATATCCGATGCTTGCAGCCATCATTCTACTGAGCGGGCGATGGGACTCGAACCCACAACCTCCTCCTTGGCAAGGAGGCGTTCTACCAATTGAACTACACCCGCACATTGTCTTTACAGGGCGCATTTATAACATAGGTTAAAGGCAGCGTCAACCCTCGTGGCTGGTTTATGCATGAAAAGATAGATACATCAACTGATATCATCGTGGTTATCCAACATGGCTGGTGATCATTGGGAATGTTCCTCTGGGTTTGTGACTTAAGAGCATACGATCGCACGGAACCATCCGGAAGGTGAGTGTTCAACACGGGCTCGAACTGGTGGTATAATCAACAAAATGTGTGCATTGTTCGTTTGGCGGGGAAAGTACAAATGATTATTGACATCATAAAACATTCTGTGATATACTTAACGTTTGCTTATTCCTCATCCACTGAGAAGAGGGATAGATATACTTATTTAACCCGGGACACCCCGGTTCAACCTCTTAGGAGAGATGCATGGCTTCTGTCTTACCGCTAAAATCATACGCCCGAATTCCCGTTCATTTGCCATTGCCAAATCTTATCGAAGTTCAATCTGACTCTTTTGAACGATTAAAAAAAGAAGGTCTGTCAGATCTTTTCAACGAAGTATCCCCCATTGAATCCTATAATAAAGGCATGAAATTGTATTTTCCGGGGGACAAACCGGAAGCCAAGGGGTTATCGTACTGGTTCGGTGAGCCAAAGCATACCATTGAAGAATGTGTTGAGCGTGATCTTACCTACGCCCTACCATTATACGTATCAGTCCTGCTGGCAGGCACCGAAGTCTCGTCACCCATTCAATCGGATATCTTCCTGGGAGATTTTCCAGAGATGACCGACAAGGGTACCTTCATTATCAACGGTACCGAACGAGTGGTGGTCTCACAATTAATTCGTTCACCGGGTGTCTATTTTGAAGGGACCGTCGATCGCACGACCGGACGCATGCTGGCGATGGCAAAATTGATTCCGGATCGCGGCGCCTGGATGGAGTTTGAAACCCGCAAGAACGACTACATCATTTTAAAATTCAACCGAAAACGCACCGTTCCCATTACCATCTTCCTGCGAGCTCTGGCTTGCGTGGATGATGGCATCAAGGATTCCCCTCTAAAAGAAGGCTCTGATCAGGAAATCCTCTCCCTGTTTTCAGACATCGATAACGACCCCGAACGCATGTTTATTGCTTCTTCCTTAAAGCAGGAACCGGAATATGACATGACTCATGTTGAATCGGTCGCTGAGGCGGCCTTGCTTGAGTTCTTCCGCCGCATGCGTCCGGGTGACCCGGCGACGTTGGAAAATGCCAAGCAATTCCTGGAAGAACAGCTTTTTGACAAGCGCCATTATGATCTTGAACGGGTTGGTCGCTATAAACTGAATCAAAAACTTGATCTGGCCGAGCTGGTTCCGATCAAGCACCGTACCGTCACAAAATATGATGTGATCCGTCTTGTTAGGCGGATGATCCAGATCAACAATGGCGTGGAAATGCCGGATGATATCGATCATCTTGGCAATCGACGCGTCAAGACGGTTGGCGAGCTGATCCAGAATAAATTGCGCATCGGCCTGCGCCGCATGGAACGTGTAATCAAGGAACGCATGTCCATCCGTGACCAGGATCAATTATCACCCGTCGGTCTGATTAATATCCGGCCGGTCGTTGCAGCTCTGCGTGAATTTTTCGGGTCAAGCCAGTTATCCCAGTTCATGGAACAGACCAACCCACTGGCTGAATTGCGTCATAAACGCACCCTGTCAGCTCTCGGTCCTGGTGGTCTACGTCGGGAACGGGCTGGCTTTGACGTTCGCGATGTGCATCACTCTCACTATGGACGTATTTGTCCTATTGAGACACCTGAAGGTCCCAACATCGGGCTGATCGGTCGTCTGGCATGCTTTGCGCGGGTGAATGAGTATGGTTTTATCGAAACGCCCTATCGCCGTGTAATCAAGACCCTGCCCATTAAAGATGGCCGATTAATCGGGCGTAAGCTTTCTGAAAACGCAGTTAACTCAAAGGACGGAAGCATCATTGCCGCCAAGGGTGAACGCCTTACTGAGAAACAATTCAAGGAATTAAAAAAACTCGATCATACGACCCTGGGGGTTGTCCCGTTTATTTCGGATGACTACGAATACCTGTCAGCTGACGCAGAGGATAAATTTGTCATTGCTCAAGCGAATGCCATTCTGGATGAAAACCAGGAATTCGTGGATGAGCGTATCTCCTGTCGTTATCATTCCGGTTTTACGTTTTCCGATCCGCTGTCAATCGATTTCATGGATGTGGCTCCGCACCAGGTTGTAGGCATCAGTGCTGCTTTGATCCCTTTCCTGGAACATGATGACGCCAACCGTGCCTTGATGGGTTCGAATATGCAGGCGCAGGCGGTACCGTTACTGGTGCCGGAAATCCCGCTTGTTTCCACAGGTATGGAGAGGCATGCAGCTCTGGATTCCGGTCAGGTGGTCATCGCCGAGGAATCGGGTGAGGTGACATCGGTCAGCGGCAAACAGATCATTATTAAGGAAAAAACCGGTACGCTGCGAACTTATATTTTACGAAAGTACCAGCGTTCCAATCAAAACACCTGCATCGACCAGCGTCCGGCAGTCATCAAAGGACAGCGCGTCGAGAAAGGTTCCATCATCGCGGATTCCTCCTCGACCGAGGGCGGATATCTCGCGCTTGGTCAGAATGTTGTTATTGCCTTTGTCTCCTGGGAAGGCGGCAACTTCGAAGACGCCATTCTTATCTCGGAGCGTCTGGTTCAAGATGACCGTTTCACATCCGTCCATATTGAAAAATATGAGGTTGAGACACGCGACACCCGACTCGGCCCGGAAGAGATCACCCGCGACATCCCCAATGTTGGCGATGAAGCTATTAAAGACCTGGATGAGAGTGGGATCATCCGCATCGGCGCGGAAGTAGGTCCCAACGACATTCTAGTGGGTAAGATCACCCCCAAGGGTGAGAAAGAACTAACCCCTGAAGAACGTTTATTGCGAGCCATTTTTGGCGAAAAATCACGTGATGTGAAGGATACTTCTTTGCGCATGCCTCATGGTGAACGTGGCAAGGTTGTGGATGTCAGAGTATTTACACGTGAAGACAATACCGACCTTGCAGCCGGTGTGGAAACCATGGTGCGGGTATCCGTTGCGCAACGACGCAAGATCACGGCCGGCGATAAAATGGCCGGGCGACATGGAAACAAGGGTGTGGTATCGAAAGTTGTCCCGGTTGAAGATATGCCTTATCTTGAAGACGGCACGCCGGTCGATATCATCCTCAATCCGCTGGGTGTTCCGGGTCGTATGAATATCGGACAGGTACTGGAAACACACCTGGGTTGGGCTGCCAGTCGATTGGGTTTCCGATCGATGACACCGGTATTCGATGGCGCTACCGAGTTCGAAATCGAAGCGGAACTGGCACGTGCCTGGTTGGTTGATAAAGCCTGGAAGGAAATCATGGTGAAAGCTTGGGATTGGATTAAGACCCAGGAATACTCACCAGAATCAATCACAGATGACGACGAACTACGCCTGCTGTACCTTGAGCAATGGCTGGGTGACCTCAAATATGATGTTTTGAGACTTCGCTCAGATCAGAACTATGCCCGCCGTACCACTGTGCGTGAATGGTTGCGCGAAAATGGGTACGATCCGGATAAAGTCCTGGCATTTGAAGATATGGACATTCCCTACAAAGAATCTGCCAGCCAGGATGAGCGTGCCATCGATGCCTGCCTTAGGATTTGGCTCAAGGAAAATGGTCACGAGGCTGGCAACCTTGGTCACGAAAAATTGCTTGAAAAAGCACAAAATATCATGCTCGAGACAGGGCATCCTCTGCCTACACTTGGAAAACAGCTCATACGTGATGGCAAGAACGGCATCCAATTCGACCAGGCAGTCACTGTAGGTGTAATGACCATGCTGAAACTGCATCACCTGGTGGAAGACAAAGTCCATGCCCGTTCAACAGGACCCTACAGTCTGGTCACACAGCAACCCCTGGGTGGTAAAGCCCAATTCGGCGGACAACGCTTTGGTGAGATGGAAGTATGGGCGCTGGAAGCTTATGGGGCAGCTTACACCCTGCAGGAAATGCTCACGGTTAAATCGGATGATGTTCAAGGGCGCGTCAGTACTTATGAAGCTATCGTAAAAAATGAACCGATCGAAGAGCCCCGCCTCCCCGCCTCCTTCCGCGTTTTGGTGAAGGAACTTCAAAGCCTCGGGTTGGCGGTCGAAGCCGTAATGGACAATGGCGAAGTGATCCGTTTTGGCAAAGATGAAGAGCGGATCAGACCTCCCCGGGTCTCCACCGGTTTGTTGGGACTTGGCGAGGATCTGCTTTAAGCGATGATTATTCTTGACGGTTTTATAAGCTCATAGTAAAATCATCGTTCGTATTTCGGAAGCTGGTTCGAATACAGACTCCGTCCCGTTGGATATCTGGTGAGGCCATCAGTTCCGCGATGGCCTCCCTTAATGAAAATATATCAGGAAATGTAGAAGGAAATCTGGAGGAAGTGTGCCAACGATTAATCAATTGATCCGAAAAGGTCGCCAAACGAAGAAAGAAAAGAGCAAGTCTCCGGCGCTGCTCTACACCTACAACGTCAAGAAACAGCGGCGTATCCGCCAGGCTAAAGGAGCTCCCCAAAAGCGTGGCGTTTGTACGGTTGTTCGTACCATGACACCCAAGAAACCGAACTCGGCTTTGCGCAAGATCGCCAGAGTCCGTTTGAGCAATCTGCTCGAGGTGACTGCGTATATCCCGGGCGAGGGTCATCAGCTTCAGGAGCACTCGGTTGTGCTCGTGCGCGGTGGCAAGGTGCGTGATTTACCTGGCGTGCGTTACCACATTGTGCGTGGAACGCTTGACACGACCGGCGTAGCTGAACGTGCCCAGAGCCGCTCCAAGTATGGAGCCAAACGGCCTAAAAAATCATAAATCGTATTTATTATTTATCGGAGATTTTGCATGTCAAGACGAGCAAAACCAGAATCACGTGAAACACCACCGGATGTGCGTTATAACAGCGTTAACCTCCAATACTTTATTCATCGCATGATGCGTCGTGGTAAGAAGAGCACGGCTACCCATGTGATGTATGATTCCCTGGAGATGGTCAAAGAGACCAGCGGACGCGATCCGGTTGAAATCCTGGACCTGGCATTGAAGAATGTCGGACCTGTCATGGAAGTAAGACCACGCCGTGTTGGTGGTGCAACCTACCAGGTTCCCATGGAAGTGCCGGTTGAACGTCGGACGACACTGGCAATGCGCTGGATCATTGATTCGGCTCGTGCTCGCGCTGGGAAGTCCTTCGCAGAAAAACTGGCAGCAGAGCTGGTGGATGCCTCAAATAATCTTGGGGCAGCTGTCAAGAAACGCGAAGAGACCCATAAAATGGCCGAGGCGAACCGGGCTTTCTCGCACTACCGCATGTAGCACGACGAACGAAGCTGAATTAAATCGGACCCGCACCTTACCATTAAAATACTGCGCTAGAAAATGTCTCGAACTTTACCTCTCGACACTTACCGTAATATTGGCATTATTGCCCATATTGACGCCGGAAAAACTACAACCACCGAGCGTATCTTGTTCTATACCGGTAAAACCTACCGGTTGGGCAATGTTGATGATGGCACAACGGTTACAGATTGGATGGCGCAGGAGCGTGAACGCGGCATCACCATAGTTTCAGCCGCCGTCTCCGCTGAATGGAAGGGTTATCAGAACAATATTATTGATACCCCCGGCCATATTGACTTTACCGCCGAAGTACAGCGTTCCTTACGCGTACTGGATGGCGGTATTGTTGTTTTTGACGCCGTTCAAGGGGTTGAACCACAGAGCGAAACCGTCTGGCGTCAGGCAGACCGTTACCATGTTCCCAGGATATGTTTCATAAACAAAATGGACCGGGTGGGCGCCTCGTTCTCCCGCTCGATCAAATCAATCCGCCAGCGTCTCGGCGCGAATCCGATTGCACTCCAGCTGCCAATTGGAGCCGAGGCAGCTTTCACCGGCATGATTGATTTGATTGCCTTGAAAGCCATTTATTTTGATGATGAGCTGGGCAAGGAAGCTCGTTTCGACGAAATCCCCGCCGATCTGCTTGAAACCGCAAAAAAGATGCGCGCCGAAATGGTAGAAAAAGCGGCCGAACAGGATGATCACTTGATCGCCAAATATCTTGACGGCGAAGAACTGACTCCTGAAGATATTAAATCCGGACTGCGCAAGGGTGTTCTGCATGGAAAATTAACACCGGTTCTTTGCGGCAGCTCCTTAAGAAATAAAGGCGTGCAACCACTGCTTGACGCGGTTATTGATTACCTCCCCTCGCCGTCGGACGTCCCTCCGGTGACGGGTATCCACCCGCATACCAAACAGGATGTAACGCGGACATGCGATGACACTCAGCCTTTAAGCGCTCTGGTATTCAAGATTGTTTCAGACCCATACGTAGGCAGACTGGCTTATTTCAGAGTTTACTCGGGCAAGATCACTCAAGGTACAACAGTCCAAAACTCGACCAAAGATCGCAAAGAGCGAATTGGTCGGTTGATTCGCATGTATGCAGACCGCCGCGAAGATATCACGGATGTCTATGCCGGAGATATTGGTGCTGTTTTAGGGCTCAAGGAAAGTTTTACCGGTGATACTCTGTGCGATCCATCAAATCCAATCCTGTTGGAAAACATCTCGTTCCCGGAACCTGTCATCTCAGTGGCGATTGAACCCAAGACGACTGCCGACCAGGATAAAATGGCTGAAGCGTTAAAAAAACTATCGGAAGAAGATCCGACTTTCCGCGTCAGGTCGGATGAAAATACCGGACAGACCATCATATCCGGCATGGGCGAATTGCATCTCGACGTTCTGGTCGACCGCATGCTGCGCGAGTTCCATGTCCAGGCAAATGTGGGCAGACCGCGGGTAGCATATCGTGAAACTATCACCCGACCGGTTAAAAAAGTACCGTATCGTTACATCAAACAAAGTGGCGGGCGGGGTATGTACGGTCATGTGGTTTTCGACATCGAACCGCTTGAACGCGGGAAGGGTGTCGTGTTTGAGAATAAAATATTTGGCGGTGCCATCCCCAAGGAGTACATCTCGGCTGTTGAAAAGGGTGTCTTTGAAGCCGCAGAAACCGGTGTATTGGCAGGCTATGGTATGACCGATTTGAAGATTACCCTCGTGGATGGATCGTATCATGAAGTGGACTCTAATGAAATGGCGTTTAAAATGGCGGCCATATTTGCCTTCAAGGAAGCTGTTGGCAAAGGTGCCCCGGTCATGCTCGAGCCGATCATGAAAGTGGAAGTGCTCGTGCCTGTGGAATACATTGGCGACATCATCGGTCAGATCAACGCGCGGCGCGGGAATCTCCTGGGAATGGAAATGCGACCCGGGAAAACCCAGGCTGTGGACGCCACCGCGCCAATGGCAGAGATGTTTGGTTATGCCACTGAACTGCGTTCTGGAACGCAGGGTAGGGGAGTCTTCACGATGGAATTTGATCATTATGCGCCGGTACCCGAATCAGTGGCGCAGAAGATTTCTGGTTAAATCATTTGAGGTTTCTTTTCAGAGGAGAAGCAAATGGCGAAGCAAAAATTTGATCGATCCAAGCCACACATGAACGTCGGGACGATGGGACACATCGACCACGGCAAGACGACCCTGACAGCCGCGATCACGAAGTATTGCGGAT